>Ga0180215_1004166_pt1 | contig 13046 bp, 9 predicted proteins | sample eDN3rd37CBELigBY_FD_128871 | JGI IMG/M metagenome (GOLD analysis project Ga0180215, IMG submission 128871) | Enriched backyard soil microbial communities from Emeryville, California, USA - eDNA 3rd pass 37_C BE-Lig BY (version 2) (version 2) | ecosystem: Environmental > Terrestrial > Soil >...
AGTCCTCGCAGGGCGTGCTCACGCCCGCCATCATCCCGAGATCCGTGTAGACGACGCCCGCGCCGTTGCAGGTGGGGCAGGCGCCCTCGGAATTCGCGCTGAAGAGCGCGGGCTTCACGCCGTTCGCCTTCGCGAAGGCCTTGCGAATCGGCTCCAGGAGCCCCGTGTACGTCGCCGGATTGGAGCGCCGCGAGCCGCGGATCGCGCCCTGATCGATCGCGACCACGCCCTCGCGCTTCGACACCGAGCCGTGGATGAGCGAGCTCTTCCCCGAGCCGGCCACGCCCGTCACGACGACGAGCACGCCGAGCGGGATGTCCACGTCGACGTTCCGCAGGTTGTGCGTCGTGGCGCCGCGCACCTCCAACGCGCCCGAGGGCTTGCGCACCTTCGCCTTGAGCGACGCGCGGTCCTGCAGATGCCGACCCGTCAGCGTGTCGCTCTCGGCGAGCCGCGCGAAGCTGCCCTCGAAAACGATCTCGCCACCTTGGCTTCCCGCGCCCGGCCCGAGCTCGACGACGTGGTCGGCGATCGCCATCACCTCCGGCTTGTGCTCCACGACGAGGACGGTGTTGCCCTTGTCGCGCAGGCGCTGGAGGAGCGCGTTCATGCGCTGGATGTCGTGCGGGTGCAGGCCGATGGTCGGCTCGTCGAAGACGTAGGTCACGTCCGTCAGCGAGGAGCCGAGGTGCCCGACCATCTTCGTGCGCTGCGCCTCGCCGCCGGAGAGCGTGCCGACGGGCCGGTCGAGGCTCAGGTAGCCGAGGCCGATCTCCACGAAGGAGTCGAGGGTTTCGCCCAGCTTCGCGAGGAGCGGCGCGACCTGTGGCTCCTTCAGCTTCCGCAGCCATGCGGCGAGATCGCTGATCTGCATGGAGCAGACGTCCGCGATGCTCTTGCCGTCGATCTTCGAGGAGCGAGCCGCCTCGTTGAGCCGCGTGCCATCGCAATCCGGGCAGGTCGTGAAGGTGACGGCGCGCTCGACGAAGGCGCGGATGTGCGGCTGGAGGGTGTCGATGTCCTTCGAGAGATAGGACTTCTGAATCGTCGGAATCAGCCCCGCGTAGGTGAGGTTGATGCCGTCGACCTTGATCTTCGTCGGCTCCTTGTGGAGCAGGTCGTGGAGCTCCTTTTTCGTGAACTTGCGGATGGGCTTGTCGGCGTCGAAGAAGCCGCAGCCGCGGAAGATGCGGCCGTACCAGCCATCCATCGAGTAGCCGGGGATCTTGAGCGCGCCCTCGTTCAGCGACTTGGTGTCGTCGTAGAGCTCGGCGAGATCGATGTCGTTGATCTGCCCCATGCCCTCGCAGCGCGGGCACATGCCACCGTGGAAGACGAGGTCGCGAACGACGACTCGCTTTCCCTCGCCTTTTTCGACGGTCATCGCCCCGCTCGCCTTGCGGGCCGGGACGTTGAACGAGAAGGCCGTGGGCGGCCCGATGTGGGGCTTGCCGAGACGGCTGAAGAGGATGCGCAGCATCGCGTTGGCGTCGGTCGCGGTGCCGACGGTGGAGCGAGCGCTCGCGCCCAGGCGCTCCTGATCGACGACGATGGCGGTCGTCAGCCCCTCGAGGACGTCGACGTCGGGGCGCGCCAGCGTGGGCATGAAGCCTTGGAGGAAGGCGCTGTAGGTCTCGTTGACGAGCCTCTGCGACTCGGCCGCGATGGTGCCGAAGACGAGCGACGATTTGCCCGAGCCCGAGACGCCGGCGAAGACGGTCAGGCGGCGTTTGGGGATCTCGACGCTGACGTTCTTGAGGTTGTTGACCCGAGCACCCTGGACGCGGATCCGGTCGTGAACATCGGCGGGATGGGGGCGGGAGGTGGGCATGGTCGGCGACGATTGCACCGACGCGGAGCGAGGGTGAAGCGAAAAGCTCCGGTCAAATCTCGACGCGCAGCCTCGTCGTTCGCCCCGCACGCACGACCGTGAGCGTGCCGCCATGCAGCTCGATCACGGCGCGCGAGAGCGAGAGGCCGAGGGCGAGGCCGCTGTAGCGGCGGTGGCTCGACGGATCCGGCTCGCCGCGCAAGAGGCGCTCGATGCGCTCGGTTGAGAGGGCACCGGCGGGGAAGTCGATGTCGATGCCGATGCGTCCCGCCATCGAGCGCGTCGCGCGGAGCTGGATGCGGAACTCGCCCGTGGAGCGTTCGCGACGGGATCGCACCGTCTGGCCGATCAAGGCGGCGAGGGCGAGGGCGAGGCGGCGGTTGTCGGCGACGATGTCCGGCAGATCGGGCGCGACCTCGGCCTCGATCGCGACGCGGCTGCCGGGGGTGAGCTCCCGCGCCTTCGCGAGGGCCTGCTCGATGATGCTCGCCATCGAGGTCTCCGTGCGGAAGAGCTCGAGCTGACCGGCTTCGACGCGGGCCAGCTCGAGGATCGTCTCGATGAGCACGAGCAGCTCGCGACCGCGTCGCTCGATGACGTCGAGGCTCTCGCGCTGGCCGTCCGTGAGCGGGGTGGCGCTCACCAGCGAGGTGAAGCCGAGGATGGCGTTGAGCGGGCTGCGGAGATCGTGGCTGACGCTGGCGAAGAGCAAGGAGCGGGAGCGTTCGGCGGCTTCGCGGGCCGCGATGGCGCGCTCCTGCGCCTCGGCGAAGATGCGGAATCGCTGGGTGAGGGTCTCGATGGCCGCGCTCAGATGTCGAACGACCGTCCAGCGCACGCGTGGCTCGCTGCGCGGCTCGCCGCGGAGGACTTCGTCGGTGCTCAAGCTGCCGAGGCGCTCGGTGGCGCGGAGCAGATCCGAGGCCAACGAGCGCCCGACCGCGTAGGCGAGGAGCGAGGCGAGGGCGAGGGCGGCGAGACCGACGAGGAGGTCGGCGCTGGTGAGCGCGGTGAGCTGGCTGTCGGCGAAGCGGATGCTGGCCGAGCCGCGATCGAAGGGGACGGTGAGCGAGGTGAGGCCGTCGCGATCGCGTTCGAGGGAGTAGGGGAGGGTGTCGTCGCTGACGCGGGTGGCGAAGCCGAGGCGACGGGCCACGCGCATGGCCTCGGCGCGGCCGGGCGCGAAGGGGACGGAGGGGGCGGGCTCGAGGACGTGGGCGATGGCCTCGGCGGTGCGCTCGCGGCTGGCGGTGTCGAAGCGGCGCACGTGCGCGTGGGCGATGAGGGCGGCACCGACGGCCACGAAGCCGACGGGCATCGCGACGGCGACGAGGATGCGGACGACGACGCGCCGCAAGAGGGCGGGCCTCGGCTCGCGCGCGAGCAGCGACTGCATCACGTCCGGATGCACGAGCTCGAGCGTGCGCGAGACGGCGTCACGGATGAGGACCCAGAGCGGGAGCGCCGCCGTGGCGATGAGGACGAAGACGAAGAGGGCGAAGCTGGTCGCGGCCTGGAAGTCGATGATCGAAGGCCGCAGCGGCGAGACCAGCGCGACCGGGATCAAGAGGCCGAGCGCGATGCCGACGGTGACGACGTAGCCGGGGAGGCGGAGCAGGCGCGCGACGTCCTCCGCCTCGATCGCGGACGAGCCGAGCGCCAGCGCCCGAAGCGCATACCGATGCTCGGTGAACCGCCTCCAGATGAGGAGGAGCGCGATGACGCTCACGAAGACGGTCCAACCGAGCCCGAAGTGAATCGCGGCGGTGGCGATCTCCGGCGGGACGAGCAGAAACGGGGGCCCGAGGAGGGTCACGATCGCCGTGACGGCGAGGCCCATCCCGATCGGAACGACGAAGACACGGCGGGCGAGGTGCGTGACCGCGACGTTCATGGCTCGATGGGGAGGGTGAAGGTGAAGCGCGAGCCCTCGCCGACCGCGCTCTCGAGCTCGATGGTGCCGCCGTGCAGCTCGACGAGATGGCGCGCGATCGCGAGGCCGAGGCCGGTGCCGGACCGCCGCGAGGCGAGATCGCCGCCCTGCTTGTATTCGTCGAAGATGGCCTTGCGATCGTCGGGAGCGATGCCCGGCCCCGTATCGGAGACCGTGAAGGCGTAGGCACCCTCACGTCGTTTCAGCTCGACGTGGACCCCTCCCTTCACCGTGAACTTGATCGCGTTGCCGAGGATGTTGCCGAGCACCTGGCGGATGCGGCGCGGGTCGGCGCGGACGATCTGCCCCGGCTCGGCGGAGAGCGAAAGCGAGAGGCCTTTCTCCGCCGCCAGCGCCTCGGATTCGCGCACGACCTCCGCGGCGACGGCGAAGAGATCGACGTTCTTCTTCTCGAGCTTGAGGCTCTTCGACTCCATGGCCGAGAGGTCGAGGATGTCGTCGATGAGGCCCGCCAGGTGCGCGGCGCTCGCTCGAACGATCTGCAAGTCCTCCCGTGCGCTCGGCGTGAGGGGGCCGTCCACCTCGCTGAGGAGCACGTCGGTGAAGCCGAGGACGGCATTGAGCGGCGTGCGCAGCTCGTGGCTGAGCGCGGCGAGGAAGGCTCCGCGGGCGCGCTCGTGCGCCGAGGCGAGCTGGAGGTCCTGCCGGTAGGTGCGTTCGGCGGCGGCGAAGCGTTCGGCGAGGAGGTTGAAGGTCGCCGTCAGCATGCCGACCTGGTCGAGCGAGCGGATCGGGACCTTGGTGATCGCGGGCGTGGGGTCCTTGCCGGCCATCGCGGCGATGCGACGTCGCACGTAGCCGACGTCGTCGCGAACGTCCTTGGCGAAGACGAAGGCGACGATGCCCGCCACGCCGACGAGGAGGATGGTCAGGGTCGCCGTCGCTCGGGCGAGGTCCTGCGCTTCGGGCGGGGTGGCAGGGGCGGGAACGAAGGCGATGACGTAGAGCCGCTCGAGGCGCGGGCCCAGCGTGCGGGCGGCGAAGCGGGTGCGTCCGAGCGCCGTCTCGGCCTCGCCCTGACCGCGAATCAAACAGCGGACGAGCTCGGCGGAAGAGAGGCCTCCACCGACCGAGCCGTCCACGATGGCGCGACCGTCCTGATCGATGAGCAGGAGGTCGATGCCGGAGCGGCGCCCGACCTGCTGCACGATCTCCGCCCAATCCTCGCTTCCTGTGACCCGAAGCCGCGCCGCCAAGGCCCCGGCGACCGTCTCCGCCCGGAGCGCGGAGGCACGATCGCTCGTCTCCCGAAGCTTCCACAGGCCCACCACCGTGATGGCGAGCGCCACCGCGACGCCGACGAAGACGACGATGGCGGGGGCGACGGGGAGGAGGGCGAGCACGCCGGACGCGCGCTTACGCTGCGGCACGGCGTGCAAGCCTAGTCGCGGATCGCCTTATTTCACGACCGGCGGCGCCACGCAGACGCCGACCTCGAGGAGCACGTAGAGCAGCGCCATCTGCTGGGGGATGGTCTCGGCCATGCCCGCTTCGGTGTGATACGTGCTGTACATCACGCGCCCGCAGCCGCTCTCGAAGCTCACGGTCGCCGGCTTGCCGCCCGCCTTCGTCTGCACCCACACCTTGGGCGTGATCGTCGCGGGCGTGCCGTCCGGATCGAGGCCCTGCGTCGGGCTTACCTTCTGGAGGCCCGTCCACGACTCGTGGATCTCCCAATCCTTGTGGCCGAGGGCCGAGAGCCACGCGCCCATGCCCGAATCGGGGACCTCGGCCGGCCCATCGCTGCCGCCGCCGTTGCACGCCGAGCCCGTTTGGCTGCTCTCGCCCTGCCAGGTGATGAAACCGGGCCAGGGGCGCCTCACGTACTCGTAGGAGTAGTCGGTGGCGTAGAACTTCCCGCCCTTGGAGACGTACTCGCGCAGCGCGTTCTGCACCGCGGCTTCGTCGGCCGGCGAGTAGTTCTTGCAGACGGTGCCGTCGCTGTCCGAGCAGGGCTTGAAGATGATGTGGTACTTCGACATTTCCGCCGGGTTCTTCAGGAAGTCGCTGGCGGCGAAGCCCTCGATGTAGTCGAAGCCGTGGGGCTTGGAGCGATCGACCTCTTCCCCACCCAGGAATCCCGGCTTCGTCGAGGCGAGGCCGAGCTTGGCGAGCGTGAGGTCCACGGCATCCCACTGGCCCGTCACGATCGCCATCTTCGGAATCGTGTCGAAGGGCTTCATGGTCTTGGCCGGGAAGGTCGTCTTCTCCTTGTCGACCTCCTGCACGCCCTCGGTGACGGTGATGCTGCGGATGCGCCGGAACTGCCCCTTCTGGACGACGAGGTGGTAGTCGCCGGTGTTGCGCACGGGGAGCTCGAACTCGCCGCTCGGTGCCGAGAAGGTGTGCGGCGTCCCCTGGCCGAGCTCGACGCACTTGTCGCAATAGACGCCGTCCGGGATGTCCGGCGGCATCGTGTTCGTCAGGTAGATGAGCGCGCCCGAGATGGGGATCTCGCCGTTGGGCGCATAGACGCGACCGCGCAGGGTCGCGATGGCCGGGCCGGGATCGGTCGAGGCGTCGGGATCGAAGTCGTCGTCGTCGAAGCCGCTGCCGGAGCCAGCGGAGCCGTTGTCGTTCGAGCCGGCGTCGTGGTTGGCGGCACCGTCTCGGGTCGAGTTGCCGTTCGCCGAGCAGGCGAGAAGCGCGAAGGCGAGGAAGGGGACGAGTCGGGAGATACGAAGCATGGGCGTTCCGAAGTGGGCGAAAAGATAGGCGTTGCTTCTACTCGATGCGTTGGCGCTTGGGCATGACGATTCGCCATGCCCAGAGCCAGAGCGCGATGAAGAGGGCGATGCCCGAAAGTGTGATGAGGCCGTTGGGTAAAGCCAGGATCAGCGGCTTGGTTCCGTCGTCGAGCCACCTACGTGCAAGGGCGAGCGCAAGCACGTTGTAGGTCGTGTGCATGGCGATCGGCGCGACGACGCTTGGACCGAGCTGCCGCGCCACACCGCAGACGAGGCCGAGGCAGGTGGTCGAGACGATGCGCACGATGCCGACGCCTCCCGGCGTATCGGCATGCAGGAAGCCGAAGAGCGCTGCCGATGCCAGGACCGCGACCGCGCCAGCGAAGCCCGCGCCGAGCCGCAAGCGCACCGCCGCGTCGCGAACGAGCGCGAAGAAGGCGCCGCGGAAGAAGAGCTCCTCGGCCAAGGCAGCGAAGAGCGCAGCCCAGAGCAGCGTCGAAAGGAGCGGCGCCTCCTGCAGCGCCTGGCCCATCGCGCCCGCGTTCTCTCGCGATGCGTGCGTGCGCCCTTGCAGCTGCTCTTCGACGAGCCACGGCAACGCGACCACGAGGGCGAGCACCGAGATCGCGAGAAAGAGCGCCGGCGTGACGAGGACGGAGGTCGCCAGCGCCAGCTTCGAAGGTCGTTTGAAGCCGAGAATCGACCGCGCCTCACGGAAGAGCGCGAACGCCAGGCCCAGGCCGAGCGCCGTCGCCGCGACCTGCGCGATCATCGAGAAGCTCGGCAGGCTGAGGTGCGAGAGCCAGGCGTTCGGCAGCACCCTCGCGAGCAGCCAGCCCCCATGGCGCAGCGCGAGCAGCCAGGTGGCCGTGAGAACGAGCAGTCGAAGCCAGGGGCTCATGATTCGGCCGCACAAATGAAAAACCGCCAAGGCACGACGGGTAGGCTTCCCCCGCATGCCTTGGCGGTTCGCACGATGGGATCAGTCGGCTTCGGGACCGACGTGCGAGGTCGTGCCGTCGAGCAGGTCCTTCACCCAATCGACGAGCTTCACGCCGTTGACCTCGCGGTCATAGAAGCCAGAGCTCGCGATGATGGTGTGATTGCTTCCACCGAAGAAATACGTGCCGAAACTCTCGTACGAGGCGATCTGCTCGCGCAGCTCCTCGAGACCTTCGGTGAAGACGGGACCAGTCAGAGGATCCATGAGAGGGACGTTGCAGTCGTTCTTCCCGTACCCGTAGAACGTGCGAATCGTTTGATCCTCCATGCTCGAGATGAGGCCCTGTTTGCGATCGGAGTGCGTCGCGGCCAGGTGCTTGACGAAGTCCAGGAGGAAGTCGTCCTGGTCCTTGCAGTCCTCGCCGCAGTCGGCGAGCAGGGTCTTGTCGAGACCCCAGGTGGTTCGCCACTTCGCCTGGAGGCAGGTCGGCACGATGTCCTTCGACATGGGGGGGCCGGAGTCGTCGAGGAGATCCACCGGCGTGCAGCCGAAGCCGCGCTGGACCTGGTCGTAGTTGGCGGCCGCGCCGAAGCCGCCCGCGCTCTCGCCCGTGAGCAGGACGCGCTCGGCGTCGGGGAAGGAGGGGACGATGCGCTGCAGGTACAGGCCGATGTTCGCGTAGCCGAGGAACTGCTGCTTGCCGGCGTTCGGGACGTCGGAGTCGGGCTTGTTCCCGGCGTGGACGTCGCCCGTGCAGTACGGGATGTAGACGAAGTTCCAATCCTTGACGGGATTGTCGTCCTTGGTGCGGTCGAAGATCCCACCGAAACCTGCTTTCTCGCCGTTGAACTTTCCTTCGTTGTAGAAAGACGGGTTTGCGAAGCAGGTAGCCTGGTTGAAGCAGGCGCCGCCGCCCTGGAGGAAGACGACGACTTCCTTCGACGAGCTGCTGAAGTTGATCGCGAAGCCGGTATCCGAGCCGTCACGGCACTTGGCGCCGGGGACGTTCACCCAGACCCACTCGTGATCGCCGGGCGACGTCACCGCCTCGCCGGTCGCCTTCGTGTCCTCGCAGCTACCGGACCCGTTGCCGCCAGAACCGCCGTCACCACCGTCGCCGTCTTCACCACCTTCGCCGCCGTCACCACCGTCGCCGCCGGAACCTCCTTCGCCTCCTTCACCGCCGCTGCCGCCCGCGCCGACCTCCGCAGGAGAGTCGTCCGAGCTGCCACCGCAGCCGACCATGCCGCCGAGAACCAATGCTCCGAGAATCATCCACCGCGCAGGGATCATGGCGTGCGACGTTACGAGAGCCGTCGCGCGGCTGACAAGGCGAAACGCGCGGGGCGTAGCGCTTCGAGATGCCTCGGAAGGCGACGCGGATCTCGACCGATTGCGCGCTCGCGAGATAGAGTCCGCGCCCCATGCCCCGGATCCTCCTCGTCGAAGACTCGACCTCCACGCGGCAGTTCGTTCGCGTCGCCTTGGAGTCGGCCACGCTCGCGGGGGGCGGTGAGATCGAGGTGGTCGAGGCGGCGAGCGGTTTCGACGCGCTCCGTCTTTTGCCGCGCGGCGCCTACGACCTCGTGATCAGCGACGTGAACGTGCCGGATATCAACGGGCTCGAGCTGCTCCGCTTCGTCCGCGGCAGCGAGCGCCATCGCAAGACGCCGCTCCTCTTGATGTCGACGCAGGCGTCCCCGCGCGATCGGCAGCGAGGCCTCGAGCTCGGAGCGGACGAGTACCTCGCCAAGCCCTTCTCCGAAGACGAGCTCCGTAGCTCCGTCAACCGCCTGCTCATGGCGCACATGGCTCCTCTCGGCTGACGCATGGAAGGAAGCGGCGACAAGGCTCGCGAGGAGTTCTTCTCCGAGGCGCAAGAGATCATCGAGCTGCTCTCGCGGGATCTCCTCGCGCTCGAGGGGCGGATGGCGTCGGGCGTCATCGACCCCGAGCTCGTCAACAACGTCTTCCGTTCCGTGCACACGTTGAAGGGCCTCTCCGGCCTCTTCGGCGCGCATCGCATGGGCGCGCTCTCGCACGAGCTCGAGAGCCTCCTCGACGCGTTGCGGCTCGGGAAGGTGGATCTCTCGGCTTCGGTGCTCGACGTTCTCTTCCGCGGAATCGACCTCTACGGACGCATCCTCGCCGTCGAAAAGGGCGTGCGTACCGATCCGCTCGCCGACCTGGACGACTACCTCGTCGAGCTCGCGCGCGTGGGCACGAAGGCGCCGCCCAAGGCCGAAACGACGCTCGCCGACTACGAGATCGATCCGGGCGTGCTGGCCGTGCTCACCGAGTACGAAGAGCACCGTCTGCGCAGCAGCCTGCAGCAAGGCTTGAGGCTCTACCGACTGCGCGTGGTGCTCAAGCTGATGACCATCGACGAGGAGCTCGAGAGCCTCAAGTCGCGAGCGAAGCCTCTCGGCGAGATCATCACTTACCTGCCCACGGGTCAGGGCGCGGACGCGGACTCGATCGAGCTCGACATCCTGATCGTCTCCAGCGCGGCCATCGATCTGCTTCGCAGCGAGCTCGGAGGACCGACGGCCGAGCTCACGGAGCTGCCCCGACGTGCCGCGGCCTCACCGGCGTCGGCGAAGGCGAACGAGCCGAGCGGCGCTCTCTCCCTCGTGCTCGACAGCATCCCGCCCGAGCCGGGCGCGATCACGCCCGCGCCCGCGCCTCCTCCGAAGCCCGAGGTCTATGCGGCCGACGCGATCTCGCTCCGTTCGCTCGCGCAGACGGTTCGTGTCGATATCCGCAAGCTCGACCGCCTCATGAACATCGTCGGCGAGCTGGCCATCGTCCGGAACGCGCTCTCGCGTCTCACGGAGCGGCTGCGCGAGGTCGCCGGATCGCGCGAGCTCCGCGTCGAGCTGCACAGGCTCCACCGAGGCTTCGACCGCAACCTTGCCGACATGCAGAGCGGCATCCTCGAGGTGCGGATGGTCCCGCTCGGCCAGCTCTTCGACAAGCTCGGGCGCGTCGTTCGGCAGCTCAGCCGCGAGGCCGGCAAAGAGGTGGGCCTCGTCATCACCGGCGGCGAGACGGAGGTCGACAAGCTCATCGTCGAGGAGCTCAGCGATCCGCTCATGCACATGATGCGCAACGCGATCGATCACGGCATCGAGCCGCGTGAGGCGCGCATCGAGCGGGGCAAACCCCAGGTCGGTACGATCGCGCTCAACGCCTTCCAGAAGGGGAGCCACGTCGTCATCGAGATCGAGGACGACGGCGCCGGCATCGACGAGAAGAAGCTCCTGCAGCGCGCCATCGAACGCGGCGTCATCGACGGGCAGCACGCCTCCGAGCTCGGTCGACGCGAGATCCTGAACCTCGTCTTCGTACCGGGGCTGAGCACGCGCGACGAGGCGAGCGAGCTCTCGGGTCGAGGCGTCGGCATGGACGTCGTCAAGACGAACATCGCGCGGCTCGGCGGCGTCATCGACATCCACAGCGAGCTGGCGATCGGGACGCGGGTGACGATCACGCTCCCGATCACGCTCGCCATCATCAGCGCCCTCATCGTGCAGGTGACGGGGCGCACCTTCGCCATCCCGGTCTCCAGCGTGCTGGAGGCGATTCGGCTCGAGCCCTCGGCGGCGCAGCGCCTCGAGGGCCGCGAGGTCATGACCTTGCGCGGGAGCACCTTGCCGCTCTGCCGTCTCGAGGAGCTCTTCGGCTTCGTCCCGCGCGGCGCGCAGCAGAGCGGCCGGCAATTCGTGGTCGTCGTCGGTGTGGGGACGCGAAGGCTCGGCTTCGTCGTCGACGAGCTCGTGGGGCAGCAGGACGTGGTCATCAAGCCGCTGGGACGCTCGTTGCGTTCGGTGCGCGGTTTCGCGGGGGCGACGGAGCTCGGCGATCAGCGCGTCGCCCTCGTACTCGACGCGCCCGCGCTGCTCGAGGAAATCACCGGCGCGACGGATTCGTCGCGGGCGGGAGCGATGATGTATGGCTGACCTGGTTCGCCGATCCGGCGCGGCGATCGCGCGACGTTTGCAGTCCACCGATCGCGGGCCCCTCTCCGAGTACCTGGCCTTCACGCTCGCGAACGACACCTACGCGGTGCCGATCGGCATCGTGCGCGAGATCCTCAAGCCGCCGCCGCTCGCCGAGGTCCCGCGTGCGCCTCGGGAAGTGCTCGGCGTGGCCAGCGTGCGCGGCATGCTGATCACCGTCATCGACCTGCGACTCCGCCTGCGGATGTCGGCCGCCGAACCGACGCGCAAGTCGCGGATTCTCCTCGTCGAGGGCGCGGAGGAGGAGCTCATCGGCCTGCTCGTCGACGAGGTCCGCCAAGTGTATCGCCTCGCGGAACGCGAGATCGAGCCGGCCGCGGACATCCTCGGTGGGCAGCTCGCGGATCATGTCCTCGGCGTGGGGAGGCCGGACGGTGAGCTCGTCCTCCTCATCGATCTGCGCGCCGTCATCGATCAGCTCGGGAGCATCTAGGAGGAGCCTTGGCGTTCAAGTCCCAGCGTCCACGTCACGATGCCGAGCGGAGCTTGGTCGGCTTCGTCGTCGGCGATGTCGCCTACGCCGTCGAGATCGCGCACGTGCGCGAAATCGTCGCCCCCTTGGCGCTCACGGTGCTCCCGCACATGCCGTCGGCCGTCGTCGGCGTCGCCAACCACCGCGGCGAGGTCGTGCCCGTCGTCGATCTCCGCCAGCGTTTCGGTGTCGCCTCGAGCACGGGCGATCGGCGCATCAAGTGGATCCTCGTGCGGGTGGGCGAGCGGACCGTCGGCTTGGTCGTGGACGCGATCACCGACGTCTTCGGCGTCCCCACCGGCGAGCTCCGTCCCGCTCCCGGTCTCGGCGCAGGCGACGAGGTACGCGGCATCTCCGGCGTCGTCTCCTACGACGGCTCCTTGGTCTTCGTCCTCGACGTCGAGCGCTTCGAGACGTTGATCGAGCCCATGGCCACGGCCGGCCTGTTGCCGGCGCACGACGAGGAGCCGAGCTCGTGAAGGCCGTTCACGAAATCGAGGCCATCCTGGCGTCCGAGGACCCGGAGCTGCGTCGGCGAGGCGTTCAGCTCGTGCCAGGGGTGGAGGGCCTTCATCGATCGCGCCTCCTGCTGCTCGCGCTCGGTGATTCGGATTGGCGTGTCCGCAAGGAGGCGGTCGCGGTCGGGCTCGAGCTCGGTCCATCCGCGGAGCTCGTCGAGGCGCTGGTCGGGGCCTTCGCGCCCGGCGACAACGTCGGCCTACGCAACGCCGCCGTCGAAACGCTCGCCGGCCTCGGAAATCGCGCCTTCTCGGCCATCGCGGACGCGTTGCCCGGCCTCGACGCAGACGGTCGCAAGCTCGCCGCCGAGGCCCTGGGACGTGCCCACGATGCGCTCGCGCTGCCGCTTCTCGAGAAGCTCGCGTCGGATCCCGATCCGAACGTGCGCGTGGCCGCCCTCGATCACGTCGCCGAGGTGGGCGCCCTCGCGCGGGAGCGCGCCGCGACGCTCTTGATCGAAGCGCTCCGCGACGACGAGCTGCACGTGAAGCTCGCCGCGCTCTACGGCTTGCAGCGCCTCGGGGCGACCGTTCCCTGGGAGATGCTCGAAGCGCTGATCTCGCAGCCGACCTTGCGCGCTTCGGCCCTCGCGCTCGCGGGGCATTGCGCCGATCCGCG
>Ga0180215_1004168_pt1 | contig 13042 bp, 21 predicted proteins | sample eDN3rd37CBELigBY_FD_128871 | JGI IMG/M metagenome (GOLD analysis project Ga0180215, IMG submission 128871) | Enriched backyard soil microbial communities from Emeryville, California, USA - eDNA 3rd pass 37_C BE-Lig BY (version 2) (version 2) | ecosystem: Environmental > Terrestrial > Soil >...
AATAGGGGCGACAGCGTGAAAGTTCCAGCTCATGTCCGCAAGTGCAAACCGCACACCGGGACGTCACGTTCGGGGTTCTGACAACGTTGCCTAGTGGGTTACTCTGGGTGGTGTCTTTTCCAGCAGCACCGCCTCTGGAAAGCAACCTCTGTTACCCGACCGCGGTAAGCGGTTCGGGACGAGTCCGCCGCCACCATGTTTGGGTCGTCCAGCAACAACCTGGAGAGTACGTCGCGGCACTCCACGGCCGAGCGGTGTGGGGCGCCGTCTGGTGAACTCACCGGGCCGTGCGGGCGGTAGGGCTGTACGTGCACCGGTGTACACACAGACAACCTTTTCCAGCTTCGCGTACGTTGCTGTCCCGCCTCCCACAGTTAAAGGCGAAGGCCGCTGACTATCGAGGGCCTGCTCTTGTAGACCGTTTCGTTCGACAGTTCACAGCGAAGCAGCTGCAGCGGCAGTCCAAGAAGTGCCAGAAGGAGGAGAAGGACGAGATCAACAAGCTCAAGAAGGCACGGCCGGTGGTGTCCAGATGCCAGGCCGACCTAAGGCCGGTACCTTATGCCCACTTGCTCTTTCACCTTGCTCACGCACGACCGGTTAGGCCCTCATGCAAAACAATCCGGACGGCGCGCGTATCCACGCACAAAACGCCATCCGCAAGAAGAACGAGGCCATCAACTACCTGCGCTTGTCGTCGCGCGTGGACGCGGTCGCGTCAAAGGTACAGACGGCGGTTAGTCTCAAGCAGGTCACCAAGAACCTGAGCGGCGTCGTCCAGCAGATGGACCGCGCCATGCAGTCCATGAACCTGGAGCAGGTGCGGCTCCGGCGGCCGGCCGCTGGCGGGCGGTAGTCATTGCGTCTGCTCACAGAGGATGCGCACCGTGCCCGCGGTAGTGATGTGGCTGGTCGCAGGTGTCGATGGTCATGGACAAGTTTGAGAAGCAGTTCGAGGACTTGGACGTGCAGACGCAGACCATGGAGAACGCCATGTCGTCGTCCACCGTGATGACTACGCCGGCGGAGCAGGTCGACTCCCTCATCATGCAGGTCGCCGAGGAAAACAGTATGCTTCGCGCGCAGTGCGGAGTCGGGCGCCGACATGCCTGAAACTAACTGCTGCTGGAAATCGTCGGTCGCGCCTACAATCAGACCTGGAGCTCAACATGGGCATGTCGTCCGCGCCAATCGGCACGACGTCGATGGCCGAGCGCGATCAGGACGAGCTCACGGAGCGGCTCGCGCAGCTGCGCAACCGAAGCTAAGCGAGCTGCCGTAGGTGAATTGGTGACTGCTGTACATTGTTACTTCTGTGCAATTTGTGCAAACATTGAATTAACATTGTGTTACATGCTGCTGCCGCGTAGCCAGCAGCCGAGGCCGATCGGCACGTGCGAGACCGACGGTGCTACCGGCGCGGTGATGGACTAGCTGGGCAGCACAAAACGCGGATACGTGCCCAAGTCGACCACGGTGTGGCCAAACTCGCGCAGGTTGGCCACCGCGCGCTGTGTTCAAGGCAGTATCGAAGAGCATGGAGCAGAATGGGAGAATCCGTTAGGCCACGTGAACCCGATACTGGCCCTTAGGATATAGGGCGGCTGCGCACTTCCACGGCCTCGGCGTCGCGCTGCGGGTCCGGCCGGTCCAGGTCCACAAAGAGCACAATCTCCCACGGCCGGTTCAGCGTCGTGACGGGCCCGGACCGCGCCGAGGGCCGCGACTCGATACGCGTTACAAACAGCTCCCTGTAGTACGCCGCCAATGACAATGTGAGCACATGGCGCCCCATCATATTAGTAGACAGACAGACACCTCTGTAATGTGTGCACCCTTCCACTCCAATACCGTAGCGTAAAACAGCTGACGGTTTGGAAGAGCACGTTGGGGTGATTGCGCGCCGTTAGAACCAGGGACGTCTGTTGGTTGGACCGGCTGGCGGTGCTAGCCAGCGGGCGGGTGGCCACCGCCACGTAGCGGGCCGCACTGACTCGGTGGCCCGCTATGTCCGGCATGAGAACACTGGATGCATTGTGGATGGAGCGGCAAGTAGGCGGGTTAGCGCACGAATGAGATTGTCGTTCTTGCGTCTTCGGCGTACGCGAGCTGATGCCGCTTGGCGGCCTGCACGGTGGTTACAGCCGCAACAGCTGTACCGGCAGCAATGGCGGCGGCAGCAGCAGCGTACGAAGCCACGGGTATGCTGTTGGGCATGCACGAAACTTGGCCGTTACGCCTCGGTTAAGCATATTGGCGGGTCGTCCAACGTTCGTTGACCGAGAGTCATACACGACGGTCATGCGAGGCAGGTCATTTGCAAAGAATGCAGCGAACTGGTCGAGGGCGCACGCCGGAGCCGCCACAGACGGCAGCGTGGCCACGGCGAAGTCGGGTGACGCTCCGGCGAGGCACGGCCGCTCGCAGTACAGCGCTTCGGCCACTATATTGAGGGCCGGCCGCTGGGGCCCTTCGTGCGATAGCCAGTGCCCCATGGGTGTAGCGTGAGTGAGGCGGTCAGGCATGCTGCCGGGCATCGTTTTGGAAACCGTACCGCCACCAACTCGTCATAAACGCCTGGGACCAGGCCCTGTGCCGGGCGCTCGATCGCCGTCACACCTGCGCTGACTTGCCCTAGGCGTTCATTATTGGGTACAAAGCAGCGTTTCCGCCGTGAGCTTATATGGCGAGAGGAACGCCCGCTACGGCAGGGGCGTAGCCTACCGGAAGCGGCAGAAGCCGCTAGCTGTGCAAACGTGCCGAAGGACCGCGCTTCGGCGGCAGCGCCAAGTAACCGCCGACCGAGCTCGATCGCCACTACCTCTGTAAACGTGTCGGGCTCTCCCTGTTTTATCTCACCCCGCTTGCACGGGCACCGCGTGGTCAGCCCAGATCGCCATGGCAAGGAGTCCATGACCAATGGTTGTACCACGTAGCCGATGACGGCGGGCCCGGCACTATCCGCCGCTGCCGCCATGGCGACCAGCAACCCAGCCAACAGCACTTTATCGCCTTTTTCTGATTCTTACGGAGCTGTCCGGGTCGGATTTTCTCTCCGTTGAAGGCGTATGAGCCGGAGATCGCGCCGGAGGTAGCTGGAGATCGCTGGAGATCGCTGGAGGTCGCTTGCGTGACGATGTTTTGGCGCCAATGGTCGTGCCCCGCCATCAAGTGCCCCTCCACATCAAGTGCCCCTCAGGACGCGTCCACATGTGCCCCTCTAGTGATCGGATTTGGCAAGGAAAGAAATAGGAACAAAATTCACGATTTTTTTTCGTGATTTTTCAGCGTTTTTCCGCGTTTTTCCGCGTCGGTTTTCGAACTTTTCAGAAAGAAAAAAGTGATAAAAACGTTTCGCCTTTTCGCGCCACATAAGTGAACAAGCGCGTCGTCTTCGTCTATTTTCTCTTCCTCCCGCTCACTCGTCCTAACCCCTGTCTCTCTTCTTGTCGCCTGGAGCCCTGCGAGCGTGGTTGCGTCGTCGTATGCGACTTGCAAGCGCGTCCTTGGATTAAGTGGTCCATCAACTCGCAGAAGCGACGCCACCAGACCACATCCCGCAGTCCCTGTTAGCGCGAAGGGCGTGGTATCAGTGTTGCAAGGCGGCGGTGGACACGCGAACGTGCCGCCTTCATACACGCTGGAGACGGGCGTGGAACCGCATCACCACCTCTGTGTGCAGTGGCGCCACAGCCTAACTACTTGTTTGCGCTACCAGCTGCGGGATCCCGGACGCGCCCTTGAGCGTTGCCTGCGCCGACACCTCCCACGGGCGCCCCTTCGACAGCTTTGACTGCAGTGAAGGCGGCTCCATCGGCGCGCGCGTCCTGAAATGCCGCCAACACTGACGGAGGACGCACCCGCGCCGCACGGCCCCGCTGGACCTCTGGAGGTATGGGGAAACTTACGCCGTGCGACCCCGGCGGTCGCCCGGGCACTTCCGAAGAGCTCCATTGACAGACGCTCACCGCCGCCTTCGTCCCGTTTTGATCGCCGCCGCTCCCACCCTGCTTCCGCAGCGCCCGCCGGATGCGCGGAGCGCCTAGCCTCCACACCTCCCCACCGACGTCATCCGCCCGGCCGCCCAGCACCCGGGACCATGGCGTTGGACGCCCCCGCGCAAGGTAAGGCCCCTCGCCATACAGCAATGACGACAAGCGAGGCCCGGCTGTGCGAACAGGGCGACGCGGCCCGCAGCAGGGGTCACGAGCGGATATTGCGAGGTCGCGGACGAGGGAGCACGGGCGTGCGGCGCTTTGGACAGGTTGCACCTTAGGGAGCGATGAAGACGGACGGGGGCGCTGGGCGACGGACGGCTGCGCGGCATGCGGGCCGGCACGACGGCGGCGAATGGCCCAGCTTTGGACGTACCTGCGCGAGGAACTGACCCCACTTGCCCGCTGGCGACCGCGCTCCCGCTCCGGGTGCTCTTCGCCGGCGCCACTAGACGGACCCCGCAGCGGCGACCGCCGCCTCGCCTTGCTACCGCTGCGCTGCAACAGTGACCAGCTCTTCAGCGTCATCTGGTCGTCTAGCGCGGCCGTGCGCGCCGAGGGCATGCGCACCATTGCCCGCACCCTGGAGGACCTCATCTTTGGACAGCCTGATCCGCCGCCACCGCCCGGCCAGCTACGGTGCCACCTCGACCTCCTGCAGCGTGTCACCCTCCGGTGCCCGTACGCCGACGTCCGCGAGGCTGGCGAAGCCCTCATCAGCAGCCTCCAGGTATGACGACTCCGGCGAGAAGACGCCGGTGGCCGTGCGCCCCCGCTGACAACCTGCGGCTTTTTAGCATGCCGTCTGGCATGTCTGCCTGCAGAGCCGCGGCATCAAGCTGCCCATTGTGCGGACCACCGCCATCTCGGCGTTCATCCCGCAGGGCATCCTCGAGTTCTCGGCTGCCGAGGACGAAGCGCTGGCGCTACTGGAGACCTCGTTCAGCGCCACGGTACGGCGGCAGCAGCGGCGGTGTGTGCGGCCGATGACCGGTTCTCCCGCGCACCACACTCACCGCATGCGGCGCCGCAAAGCTGTAGTCGCTTGGGTTATGCAGGGTCGCGCCAGTCATGCGTACCGCTTGATGTCACTCTTCCCGTCGTTCGCGCGGCAGTACCAGATGGTCTACGAGACCCTGCTCTACGGGCCCGGGCCGCTGCCCTACGACTGGCGCCTCTACCTGGCCATCATGGTACGGCCGCCGCGATTCAACTCACAGTAGTACGGCGCCTGGGTGTTTACCACCTGCCGCGCATGACATTTTAACCGTTGCCGGCCGCCGCCAGGGCGCTGCCGAGAGCAACTGCACATACCTGATCAACCAGCACGAGGTCAACTATTACGCGAGCGGCGGCAACCCGGACTGGCTGCTGGGCCTCAACCGCGCACCGGCCAAGCTGCATCGACTGAACGAGATCAACGTGTTGCTGGCGCGCCAGCCGTGGCGCGTCACCGCAGAAGTTATTCAGGTGTGCCCGCCCGCAGCGTCGCGCTTGATCGCTTGATGCGGCGGCGTGCCGTTGCTGACGCGCATTCGTTGGCCCGTTTCCCTGCTTGCGTTCCGTGGCCACAGCCGCTGCTCTCGGGTGCGGACGCGTGGTCGCTGCCCGACCTGATGCAGGCTGTGGCGATCCTCGTCACTTTTCACTGCCTGGCCGCCATGGTGTGGGGCGTCGCGGCCATGCCCGAGATTGACCGTGAGGGCGGCACCGTCGACCCGAACGAAGACAGTAGCGGCGCTCCCGCATTAGCGCCGGCAGTGACGCCCGGGGCGACGCCTGAGCGGCCCGCCGAGTTGGTGGACAGCGGCACCAACGCCGAGCTTATTGGCAAGCTTCGCCGCCTCCAGGTGTCGGACGACGACGGCAGCAGCACCACCAAGCCGGCCAAGGTCGGGCCGTCGCCCACAGTCGTCGGGTTACTGGAGAGCGACGGTACGGCCGCGAGAAATGATAGGGCCATGGCCAGAGCCCTGCAGACTTATCAGCTCGAGATGTGTGTGAATGACCGCATGCATGGCGAAGTTGGCTCGAGCCGGGTCGACATCGCGGGCAGCGCCTCGGAGCAACCGTCCGACAGCCGCCGCTACTGCGACGCCTCCGACGTGCCGCGCTCCCTTTTTGAAGGCTCCGACCTGCCGGTGCGTGGCGGTGCTCAACGGTGATCGAGGCGATTTGATGGGGGCTAAATTTCGTAGCATCCTAAGAGCCAGCGTGTGCTCGACGCTGCAGCTCTTCCGGTTACATGACTTTAGCTGGGAGGACCACGCGTTCTCGGTGTTTGGTCGCTTCTACCCGGGCATTGAGCGACCGCTGGATGATCTGTTCCGGGAGACACTGAGCATGACCGACTTTGCGTACGCCACAGCGCTACAGCGTGCGCGCGAGCCCGGCCGCGTTCGTGCTGCTGACCTGATGCACGGTGCATCACTGTTCTCTCGCTTTACCGTTTTGTGTCCTAGGCTCTTCATGGAGAAAAACGTGGACACATCTCCGTTCCGCCTAGCCATCTGGTACTGGGTCCTGTTCGAGAAGGGCATGGTCCACGACGACTACAACTACAGCAACTGGAGCACGCTGAACCCCAAAGTCAGCAACTACGCCCGCCTCGTCGCGTGTCGCCCAGAAGACGTCACTTGGCAGGTGCGGGCGGGCTAATGTGCGCAGGCCCCGCTGGATGGCGCGGCCTAAATGGCTCACCCATGCCGCGGGCCGGTGTGCGCGTGCACGGGTGCGTCTTCGGCAGGACTACAACAACATGGGCGTAGACCTGTTTGACCGGGAAAAGGTGCACATCAATCTCCTGATCATGGAGGCCCGGCGGCAAGCCGAGCTCGTGTATTTTGCGCACGCGGTGGCGCGCGCCACAGGAGACTAACCAACAGCAGCCGCCGGCCGGCTTGCTCGCCGCGGATGGTTGGACATACATAAGCGTAACTAGTCCATTCAATCACCGTCAATGTCTGTATTACCGTCTGTACAGTTGCCCCCATAGACCACAGTACCATTACCAAAGATAAACATCAGTCTTTCATAAAGCGACGTAGGCCATTGAGCCGGCCTGCTGGGTGGGTGAGCAGATCGTCACGTTTTATTTGATTTTTGGCGATCGCTGACCGACGCCTGACAGCGCCACGATGGCCTCCGTCGCCGCCGAGCCTTTCAAGGGCCTCCCGCCCAAGAAGGTCGACGGCCGCCGCTTCAAGGTCGGCATCGTCTACGCCCGTTGGAACCTCAAGATCACCACCGCCCTCGTGGAGGGCGCCCGGTACGGCGACGGAGAGTTACTGCACCTTGCGCAAGGCGCTCTGAGGCTAACCCCGCAGCTGCAGCTGGCTGGTCGACGCTACCCCTCGGGGATTCTTGCAGGAAGGCGCTGCTCGAGGCGGGCACGCTGCCGGAGAACATTACCATTCACGAGGTGCCGGGCTCGTTCGAGCTGCCTTTTGCGGCGAGCCGAATCGTCGCCAGTACGTTCATAGATGGCGCTTAGCCCACGACAAGCTCGAAGCCTGACGTGGGGACGCGACCCTGGTGGTCACGGACGGTCGCTCGCAGGCGGCGTTGTGAACGCCGTCATCGCCATCGGCTGCCTCATCAAAGGCGAGACGATGCACTTTGAGTACATCTCGGAGGCCGTGTCCCACGGCATCATGGACCTGGGCCTCAAGGCCGGTACGGCCGCGCACGGTGGCGAGGCCTGTTCAACCTAAATATCGTGCTGACCCTGTCGCCCGGCGGCGACGGTTATGGCTACGTCTGGCGGCGACTGCAGGTGTTCCGGTCATCTTTGGCGTGCTGACCTGCCTGACGGAGCAGCAGGCGCTAGAGCGCGCTGGCCTTGTGGAGGGCAAGGGCCACAACCACGGTCACGACTGGGGCACCTCGGCCATCGAAATGGCCGCGCTGTGCCAGGCCGTCTAAGCAGAGGGAACTATGTATAGAGAGCAACGCACATTTAAAGGCAACGCAACTGGCTGAGGTGGTTTACAATGTAGTACAATAGGTGGGGCCAAGGCGGAGCTCACGCGGCCGCCGCGACTATGGGCTCGGCCGTCTGCGGCCGCTGCTCCGACGTGACGGGGGTGAACGTTCTCAGCAGCTGCGGGCGTCCGGCGCCAGAAGCAGATAACACACCACCAAAGGTGTGAGTGCCAGGCAGCTTAGAGGAGCAGCCTGGGGCGAACCGCCCACGTACCCTGTCCTTGTGCCAGACATCCACGAGCGACTCCACCAAGTGGTCCATCATCGCGGGCGTGTGCATTGGGCCGGGCGTGATTCGCAGCCTCTCGGTGCCCACGGGCACAGTCGGGTAGTTAATGGCCTGCGTGTAGATGCCGTACTCGACCAGCAGGCGGTCCGAGGTCCTACGCGGAGAGGGCAAGTAGCCACAGATGTCGAATCCACCAAATCGTTTAGCGGCACGCGATTGCTTAGCGATCTTTCTACGCTCTGGTGCGCACCGCTTGCAGAGCTCGGCGTCGTAGACCATGACCGGCACGATGTGCGACGGGTTGGACAGCACGGGTATGCCGACCTGGGCCAGGCGCCCCTTGAGCGCGCGGGCGTTGGCCTGCTGCTGCTCCCGCTCGACGGAGCTCTTGCGAAGGTAGCGCACGGATGCGAGGGCGCCCGCCACGGTACCCGGCGGCAGCGACGTGGTGAAGATAAAGCCGGGCGCGTACGACCGGATCATGTCCACGAACGCGGCCGAGCCCGCGACGTAGCCGCCCATGTTGCCGTAGGCTGTGTTCGACGAATAAAAAAAGAGTGAAGATGGGCAAGGTCAGCGCAACAGTTCTCGGCTTTCCGCGATAGTTCAGCTCCGCAGCCCGTGCCTTTGGCGAGCGTGCCGGTAATTATGTCGACACGGTGCATCACGCGGTCACGCTCCGCCACGCCGGCGCCCGTCGGGCCATACATTCCCACAGCGTGCACCTGCTGGGGAAAGACGCCATGTAAGAATGGGATCTATTCAGTAGCCGCGCGGCGGAGCTGTGCGCCAGACGGGGCCATGCGGCCGTACTTCGTCGAGGAACGTGAGGGCGCCATACTTTTGCGCCAGGTCACAGATCTTCTCAATGGGCGCAATGGAGCCGCACATCGAGTACACGGACTCGAAGGCGATGACCTTGGGCGATGCCGGATCAGCCTCTTGCAGCAGCTGCGCACCCATACATGGCGAAGCGGATGGCTCCAGGACAAGTCAGCAGGAACGCAACGAGTTTGCGTCATCTACCGCATCCGGCGCACCTGCTCCAGGTGCGCGAGGTCGTTGTGGCGGAACACGCGCTTCTTGGCGCCCGAGTGCTTGATGCCCTGAGCCGGTCAAACTCATCAATATGAATGGGCAGGGACAAAATGAATAGCCCGTCTAATTGTACTACGACAAAATTACCCTGTGGTTTACCTGGATCATGGACGCGTGGTTGAGCTGGTCCGAGAAAATGGTGCAATTGGGCAGGCGCGAGCACAGCGTCGACAGGACGGCGTCGTTCGCTACGTAACAGGACGTGAACACCAGGGCGCGCTCCTTGCCATGCAGCGACGCGAGCTCGGCTGCGGCGCCAAAAAGAAACCATTGGTGCTAGGTGGTTCCATTTAATTAGCGGCCGCCGGCTGCCACACGCTGCGCCGTGGTGTCGAGGTAGGGAGCCATACCTTCGAGCTGCTCGTGCAGGCTGCTGTTGCCCGCAATGTTGCGTGTCCCGCCCGCGCCGGCACCGAATGTGTCAACCGCGGACCTGTGGAGTCGCGACGCGCCCACCAAGCCAGCGCCACCGCACCGCATCAGCACGTCGCCCTCCACCCTTCATGTACCACGTGTGCCGCCGCTCACGCCGGTGCCACAACGTACTTGATTGCGTCGATGACCACCGGGTGACGCGACATGCCCAGATAGTCGTTGCTGCACCAGACCGTCACGTCGCGGCCGCTGCCGGTCTTGGCCATCGGGTACGCCGCAGCGAGGCGGTTAATGTTGTTGAAGTAGCGGTAGCTGCGGTCCCGCTTCTTCATCTCCACTTGTTCCTGGAAAAAGTCCTTGTAGGCGAACGCCTGGCCGCTCGCTAGCGGCTGCGGGGCCGCGGCCGTCTTGGCACCAGCGGCCGGCTGCTGCACCCAGGCAGCGGTGCTGTGCGCGGCCGCGAGGTCGATGGCGGCGGCGGCGGCCGCCAGTGGCGGCTTGGGCGCGCCCGCGGCGGCGGTCGCGAGCGAGCGTGCCATGACCGGGCAGCGCGTGGCCTCGCGGAGCAACGTGCTGCCGGACCAGGTCGGCACGCCCGCAGCGTCTGCCATGTTGGTGGGCCCGACGGTGGCCATGCGGGCGATGAACGGGCACACGCGTGCCGCGGTGCGCAGGGCGGCGTCCATGGCTCGGGGAGCCTTGCGGCAATGGCGCCGCGGGGCCGTGTGCGCTTGTCGGCCGCTCCTTCGCTTCCGTGTCCTTGGCGCGTCGTTTGTGACTAGCGTTTCCCGCTGTTCGTGCTACCAGACCGTCGTACGGGGGTCGTCTTCTTTTGTTAGCGCTGCTAATGCTGCGTCCTCTGTCACTCGTCAATAGTCTCTCTCTCTCCCTCTCTCTCTCTCTATATATATATTGTTGATGACCGGACGCCTTTTGCGGGAACGATTGTCTACGCACATGTGCGCCGCCGGAACAAAAACTGTCTGCCTCCATTCTGTCGCTATTCTGTCACGATTCTGCCATAATTCTGCCACTGACGTCGGAATGATTCTGCCGTCATTCTGCCATTGTTCTTCCACTGTTATACTTTTCTACCCTTGTCACCCAATTCTGCCGCCTTTCTGCCGCTGCCGTCCCGCCGAAATTCTGCCGGTTGCCTGCCGCTATTCTGCCAGCGTCACCCGCTTCTGTCGCTGTCAACCGATTCCGCCGCGGCGGAGGATCACGCGTATAGGGTGGACAGCGGCAGAATGGGGTGGAATCGCCCGCTGGTGCGGCTGTGGTGCGACCGGCAATCGGGTGACTGCTTTCACTTTTATCGCTCGCTCGCTGCTGCATGCTGCAGGTGCGCCGCCGCTGCCGCCCGACGGTTGCCGCGTGCAAGGCGAAGTTCTCACCCAACCGCATGCATGACACACTCCTGGATCGTCTGTGGTTAGAACGGCTGCTGCCGAGTTGCGCCGCCACCATGCGGGTCCCGTCGGCAAGGCTCAACGTCCTCGGCATCTCCGCCGAGAAGGTCATCCGGTGGTACGCACAGCAAGCCGGGTGTGCGTCCGGGTTGACCAGGGCACTCGTGCTGAGCAGCGCGCGAGCATGCGTTTGCGGTCTTTGCGTTGCTGCTGTTCAGGGTGCCCACCCTGACCACTTGGGGCGTTGTCGCGGGCGTCGGCACGCTTTTCTTTTTGGAGCCCGTGCCGCTGATTCGCCGCGACATCCTCTCCAAGTTGCCGGTGATCGGCAAGCGCTACGTGATCGAGGAATGAGCCGCACGGTGTGGACACTCTGCGGGGTGTTTTGATGCATTACACTTTACATACAGTACAACATGACAGCACGTCGTAAAGTGCCGCTCAGTACCCACGGTCCCAGTGTACCTGCATACGCAGCGGCATGGCGGAAACAATGAGGGACCTCTGTCAACGGCGCACGCCATTCTGTGCACTATGGCGGGCAAGCGTGGACGTACCAGGCCGGGCAGCGGGGCGCCGGCGGCGTGCGCGGCGTAGGCGCGCGCAAAACTGTCGGCCACCATGTCCGGCAAACTCAATGCGCTCACATGCGGCGTGATGGAGATGCGGCTGCGCGCCGGAGACTGCACACCACCTGCGGCTCGGCTCAGCGGTTAATTCGTGCCGCCGGCGGCCAAATGCCAGCAGGAGCCATCTACGCCTACGGATGCGTCCAAAGCGGGCTGTCGGCGTGCAGCGGCTCCGGCGCAAAGACATCCAGAATGGCATGGCTACCAAAGGACCTAACGCGCTCGCCTCGCGGGGGTCTGACCCATGAGTGCCGTCCGTCCCGCTTGCCGTTTTGACAAGCGAAACTGTACCTGAGCGAGCCGTGGTTGAGCGCGGCGATCACTTCGTCCGGCGCGATCAGGTCGCCCCGGCCCACGTTGATGAACACGGGCCGCTTGGTGCAGGCACGCAGCACCGATGCGGTCAGCATGCCGCGCGTGGCGGGCGTGGATGGCAACACAGCCACGAGGTAGTCGGCCGCGGCCAGCAACGCGGCCAGTCCGCCGCTGTCCTTGTCGTAGATCGTGTCGGCCACGACGCCGTCGTAGATTCTCCGCGGCTGGTGCGCCAGCACCTCCACGCGCATGCCCAGGGCATTGGCCGCACGCGCGATGGCCTGGCCAATGTCGCCGAGGCCGCCCAGGATGCCTAGCGTCAGGCTCGCTAGCGGCCGGTAGGGCGGTACGGTGGCCGGCACTGTCCACCGCCGCTGTCTCTGCATCTCGCCCCAGAACGCAAATTGGCGCTCGTGGGCGATGACCTGACCCACGACGTACTCGGCCATGAGCGGGCCCAGGTAGCCGACAAACCGCGTGAGCGTGAAGTGGCGCGCGGTTGAGCCGTCCAGAATGTGGTTCACCCCTAGTGAAGGAAAGATTGGCCGAACCAGATCGACCAGATTAGGGCGAGCATGACTGCCTACGACCTCTTAACTGGTCAGCACCGACCGGCATAGGTGCTGTGCAGCCAGCGGAGGGCAGGGCATCGGTCCAGGAACGGCGCGATCGCGGGTGGGTCGGCGAGGACGATCGCCGCCGCCGCAAGATCGGCGATCGCGGTGGGGTCGCCGACCGCGAGGGCCTCGGGCGGCACGACATTGAAGGCCACTTTGGCCAGCAAGCCGCCCGACACCGCATGGGCCTTGAGCTCGTCTAGGAGGCCGCCGATGCGGGACACGACCGTGACGGTCGCTGCCGCTTCTGCCGCTGTCAAGGGCCGTGCAGCTGCGGCCGCGCTCGCCGCCATCGCCGCCGTCGCCAGGGAGTAGAGCCAACCCAGGTTTGGCCAGGGTTCCTTTTACGTCCGTCCTTCCATGGCCGCAGCAATCGATGACGTCATGC
>Ga0180215_1004169_pt1 | contig 13036 bp, 13 predicted proteins | sample eDN3rd37CBELigBY_FD_128871 | JGI IMG/M metagenome (GOLD analysis project Ga0180215, IMG submission 128871) | Enriched backyard soil microbial communities from Emeryville, California, USA - eDNA 3rd pass 37_C BE-Lig BY (version 2) (version 2) | ecosystem: Environmental > Terrestrial > Soil >...
GCATACATTGGGCCCCGGCGCGCTAGTTCCGGCGAGTGTATGCGATTTTTCGCATACATTGGGCCCCGGCGCGCTAAGTCACGGCGGTTGTATGCGATTTTTCGCATACATTGGGCCCCGGCGCGCTAAGTCACGGCGGTTGTATGCGAATTTTCGCATACATTATGTCTAGGCGCGCGAATTAGCCGCATTCCCCGCCTTGCTTGCCATTTGAACACTAACGATACATCTGCACATACCACATTTTGAACCCGAGCCGCTCATAAAATCCGACAATGCGACTCCAATCCAGATTAGACGAGCCTACAAGCGCATGCATTACACCGTTTGACTCCGCCTCGCCTATGATACTGTCAACCAATTGATGCCCGATACCATCTGCCCTGTAGTCAGGATGGACGTATACCTCGTATATTTCTAATAATGGTGCATTCAAAGGGAATACAGGATAATGGGAAGTTTGAACCGCCCCATGAGTATAGCCAATCACTAGACCGTCCTTTTCAGCAATCCAAAAATAATCTCCCAACCGCTGAGCAATCTTGTCCTCGCTTGCTGCAGGATAAGCGAAAGTAACGGCTTCATCCGACCATAGCCGCGACAAAACTGCTATTTGAGGCACATCTTTCAATGTACATTTCCTTATCGTTGACATTCTGCTATCCTGCCCTCCCGACCATCAATGCGTGATAGTTGACAACCTTAAGCCCTCTTGGAACAGCATGCCGATGAAATATTTCCTCTACGTCTTTCAGGCATTTCTCCCAAACGATTTTTTTCAGGCTTTCCTTCTGGCCGAAACATTTTTTGATCAAAACATCCTCAGGGCCAGACAAATATTCAACCTCTTCAAAAATCTGCAAATCAACCTTCTCTAGATTGCTCTGTAACAGCTGACGTTCAAATTTCGCTTTGGTCTCCTCTAGGAAATTGTCCGAAAGCGGTGAATACAGCCCTGGAAAGAGACTTCGAAGCCCTCCGTCCGTTCCGCAATGATATAAGCCCAACGCCAGTCCGCCGGATTTCATAACCCTATGGCCTTCCGTGTTATCCTTATGGAATAGCCAAGGTCCCTTTTTCGTGTAAACAACATCAAAGAAGCTATCGGGAAAGGGCAGCGGTTGGCCGGCATCTACGACATAAAAGCTAACCGATTTCTCCGCCCCCTTCTTGGCCGATGCAATGTAACCTTCAACGATATCGATTCCTACGACCTCTTTTGCTTTGTGAGCGAACGCCTTGGTGAAGTCGCCATGGCCGCAGCCAACGTCCAAAACCTGCGTATTCACATTAAGGCAGGCTGCAATTTTGTCCGCAAAAACCGCTTCTGCTCGCGGTTCATCAAACTCCGACTTCCACGGATACCTGTATTCGCCTGTTTCCAATGCCAAATTATCGTGCCATTCAGCAGTTTGCGGCGGTATCCAATCGGGATGCTCCATCGGGTCAAATAATCGTTTCACCACTCAACAGCCCCTCCACGAAAAACCTAATTGCCCGTAATAGATTTATTTAACGTTATTGTCAATTTGCTTGATGACCTTAGCGGGGTTGCCGCCCACGACTACGTTATCAGGGACATCCTTTGTAACGACAGCTCCGGAAGCAATAACCGCGTTATTGCCAATTCTCACACCGGGATTGATAACCGCCCGTCCGCCAATCCAAACGTTATCGCCTATCGTAACCGGCTTGCCGAATTCCGCTCCAGATATTCTTTCCTGAGCCTCTAGCGGATGAGTCGCTGTATAAATATGAACGCCGGGAGCCAGGAAGCAGTTATCGCCTATACAAATTTCACATACATCGAGAAACACACAATCAAAGTTCGCATAGAAGTTCTCGCCGACATGGATATTATAGCCGTAGTCACACCGGAACGTAGGCTCGACGTAATAGTTGTTCCCGGTAGAGCCGAATAGTTCCCTTACTAACGTTTGCCGTTGTTCAAACTCGGTTTCGATCGACTCATTGAACAGGCGTGTCAACCGGCGTGCATTCAAACGATCCTTAATCAGCTCCGGATCTGCTGCTTGATAAAGCTCACCGCTTAACATCTTTTCTTTTTCGGTTTTTGATTGCATATGGTTATTCCTTTCCTATTAAAATTTCTATTCTCATTTTATTTTATTAATAAGCTCTATATATTGTAAGTCTCCATATCCTACTGTTGGAAATATTTCAAATAATCGCTTAAGCAATTCTGGTGTAGACATGTGCTTGTTTTTTAAAATATATTTTGTTACAGCATTATTTTCTGATTGCATTTCTAAAAACAGGTCTATTGCCTGATACAAGACAGGAACTAATTCATTGGATGGTTTTGTGTGATTGATCAGTACTTCATTATAGACAGAATGATAGATACCTAATTTAAGTTCCATTTGATTGACTATAAATTCATCCTCCCTGAAGCTATTTAAGAACACTTTGCCTTTGTACTGGGACTGTTCGAGATAGGCAAGAAGTGTTAGAAGATTCATCTGACAAAACATATCCTCGCCAAACCATAAAACAATACATTTATAGTCCTTAGTAAACAGATTATCCAATGGGCGAATGACCTTCTTGATGTAATTTTCCACGGTCTCCTGATGCCCCGCTGCTCTTGTTTTAATAAACTCGTTATCAAACACTTGTTTCGTAGCCGCATTTACACACATCGCCTCATTAAATGGAGCATAATCAGAATTTCCCATAAGTTTTTTAGTTTTAAATTCCTCATACATCACTTGACCGTTCAATATGTTAAGCACATCTTTGTCAAACAGTTCACCCTTCTCATTTTGTAACTGTTCAACTTCAGTTTCCCTAGATATATTCATCCTGCATTCATCCTCTCCTTGGTTGATAGTAATTTTAACAAATGATTGAACAGGCATCTGATTAAGTTGGAATTCTCGCGGAGCTATACCAAAAACCGTTTTAAAAGCCCTGCTATAAGCTTCTTGCGATTTGTGATTTCAATCAATTCTAAGTATAAGCGAGCGAGATGTATTCCCATGACCTTGCCCCGTATTTTCAGATAATGATATAATGACTATCATAATGATATTCATAATATCATTAACACAATTCAACTTTATGAAGGGGATGTTCTCGCATGTCCAAATTGCAAAATAAAGTAGCTGTCATTACCGGCTCGGGCTCCGGAATCGGCCGCCAAATCGCGCTGACTTACGCCAAGGAAGGGGCAAGCGTAGTTGTCGCCGACTTCAATGAAGAAGGCCTGCAGCAGACGGTTGCCGAGATCAAGGAAGCCGGCGGAAATGCAGTCGGCGTCAAGGTGGACGTAACGAAGGAAGAAGATATTACACGGATGGTAGAGACGGCAGTCAATAGCTTCGGCACCGTTGATATTCTCGTCAACAATGCCGGCGTAAGCGACAATATGCAGGCTGCAGGGAACGTGCAGGACGACACTTGGGAGCGTGTCATGAACATCAACGTCACCGCCGTTATGCGCGCAACCCGCAAGGTGCTGCCGATCTTCCAAGCGAAGGGCGAAGGCAACATCGTCAACATGGCTTCTTTATCCGGCCTTGCAGGCGGGCGCGGCGGATTGGCTTACACGGCATCGAAGCATGCCGTTGTGGGCATGACTAAAAATATAGCTTCCCAATACGGCCCGCAAAACATCCGCTGCAACGCAATTGGTCCCGGCCATGTGCCGACTCCGCTGACGATGAACATGTCCAACATCGACCAGTTCGGCATGCAAATCGCCACTCGCGGGGCTAACATGATGACTAAGGCAGGCACAACGAACGATGTTGCCAACATTGCGCTGTTCCTCGCTTCCGACGACTCCGCCATGATCAGCGGCGTCACGATTGCAGCCGACTTCGGCTGGAGCGCTTATTAATATAACGCAAAAAGCTGGCAAGCGGTTCGATAACCGCTGCCAGCTTTTTTTCTGCTTATTTTTATATTCTCGCCATGCCTTCGTGCCAGCACGCAGACCGTTAAGCGCTTTGCATCATCATGTCGTTAACCTCGTCCAATACGGTGTCATAGGCGATTTCCAATGAAATTGCGATTTCGCCGAACAGTACTTTCTGACTGGAAGTTAACATCGTCTGGTCTTGATGGCTTAGCTTCTTGTTATTCTCTTCGACCTTTTGCTTTTGGCGCATTAATGTATTGATAATTTTAGCTATTTCCTCTCGATTGCCCGAGTTGATTATTTTTGAATAGGTCTGATTGCGTTCCGTATTTTTCTCGATCCAGCGGATGCCTGGCAATTTAAACGATTGAATGATTTCCTCTGCTTCCTCTCTGCCGATAAGTTCAATCATGAGCAAGCTGTCGCTATCCACTGGCGTGCTAATCTTTAAATTGACATCGCTTATCGGATGCAACTCATAATATTGCCTTGATGTGCCTAAAATTTCTTTGTCGCTTATCCCATCAATTCGGCATATGCCATGTACGGAATATATAACCAAATGACCTGGTTCAAACATTGCTGCAATCCCCCTCATGTTCGTCAACTTGGTTGACCATGTACTTCTATTATACACCATAGTCAACTTAGTTGACAATGAATAAACGATTTTTGTATATTGGATGAGGATATGCCGAAAGGGATGAATAAGTTGAGTGCAGAATTGCAAAAACAAGATTTGATAGACCTAATAAGCGAGCGTCACGTCCGCCTTCGCAGCTTAAATAATCAATTGTGGCATCAAAGCCACGACATTCATATATCCAATTCAGAATGGTTTATTATGGCGAGAATATACAAAAATGAGCCTACAATTTCCTATGTAACCAAAAATGTGGACATCTCTCGTCAGGCTACGCATAAATTCATAAAAATTTTGCAGTCTAAAGGATTAGTCGAGATTAGCGATGCGCAACATAACAATAAAGAAAAATGCATCCGGCTGACAAAGTTCGGCGAGGAATGCTTCGAGCAGAACGAAGCCATTAAAGCATCGCTTGAAGCTAAGATTATCGCCTCGCTCGGAGCTGAGCAAGCGGATCAGCTCATGCGGATTTTAAAGCTTGATTGGGGATTGCAGTCATCTTAACGATTGGTTAGTTTGATCACTTCCAGCAAATCCACTTTTTGTTTTTCTTCGTGATAAAGCCATTTGTCATTCACATGATCTACGAATAGAATGCCGTTTAAATGATCGATTTCGTGCTGTATGCAGCGGGCAAGATATCCTTCGCCCTCAAATAGAATGGTTTCGCCATGTCTGGTTAAAGTCTTCACTTTGACATGATTAGCTCTTTTTACATAGCCAAAATAGCCCGGGAAAGACAAGCAAGCCTCTGTCCCCATTTGCTCGCCGTTCATTTCTATAATTTCCGGGTTGATGAGCTCAATCAATCCTTCGCCGCAATCCATTACAATCAGTCTTCGGAGTATTCCGATTTGCGGTGCTGCGAGGCCTGCACGCCCTTCAGCGGCATATAAGGTTTCACCCATGTCATCAAGAATTTTTATCGTTCTATCATTCAGCTCTGCCTGCTTTGCTGTTTTTCTTAAAATAGGATCGCCAAAAGGCAATATGTGCCTTACCGTCATACTTATGCACCTTCCCATTCTTTATTCTAAAAAGGAGCGCCTCGCCAGGCGCTCCTTTCTTCTAGCTTTTCAAGACTGCATCTCGTTTTTAATACGCTCCATGAACTCTTCAGCAGCGCTGTACCCGAGCTGCCTGAGATACCAATTGTTCGCGGCTGCCTCGATCAAACCGGCTACGTCCCGTCCAGGCTGTAGCTGGATCTCTATATGCGGGATTTGAACGCCGAGATATTCCGTGAACTGCGGTACCACCTCAAGCTCATTGTTCAGGGAGTCTTCCTTCCACGGGGACAGCTCAATGTCGAGCACGATTCGCGTCTCGTCCTGAAATGCCTTGCGCCCATATTGGCGCACGACATTAATTAATCCAACGCTGCGCAGAGCGAGAAATTCGCGTGTCGTCTTGTTATGCGTCCCGAGAAGCGTCGAAGGTCCCAGCTTCTTGAGCACAACAATATCGTCCGCCACAAATCGGTGGCCTCTGCCGATGAGTGTATGAGCCGTCTCGCTTTTGCCAATACCGGATTTGCCCCTGAGCAGGACGCCTATGCCGGACACATTCACGCAGACCCCATGGATCGATACCTCCGGCGCCAAAGCCTTCACCAGATAGCTGTCCAGCTTGGCAATGAACTCCGTCGTTGTCTCCGGCGTCCGCAGCAGCGGTATGCCCTCCTGGTCGCAGAATAGGGTCAGATAAGGAATCTCTTGCTGTCCTGACGTCACAATAAAACACGGCGGATGATATTTGACAATGTTCCCGATATGCAGCTTGCGTTCCTCAACAGTATGCCTTAATAAATAAGTAATTTCCTTGCGTCCGAGTACTTGCACCCGCTCCATAGGAAAAAAATCAAAATACCCGACAAACTCCAGCCCCGGTCTGTGCGTTCGCGGTCGGGTTATCTCGCGGTCCAATCGGTCAGCCCCCGCAAGCACTTCCAATTGGAACGCTTCCGAAAGGCTTTTTACAGTGATCGTCTTCATGCTGCTCTCCTCCTCCAATCTTCCCTAACTTAAAAATCCAAAATGCTCGCAAACGAATCTAAATTGTTCATCAACGCTTAGGTCAGTTGTTCTTTCCAATGTTTTAATTCCATTGCTGACGCAGGCATTTACGACCTCATTAGAAAACTTCACCATCGGCTTATTGCCATGCTTAATTGTTTCCGCCGGATTCGCAGTCCGATTAATGACGTCCAAAATCATCTTATGGTCTTCTCTAAAAAAATACAGCCTCTCTATTTCCTCAGCGGAAGTGTATAAGCATATCATTCTTTCTTTCGGGATAAAAGGCAGTATGCGTTCAGGCCTTATTCCTAAATCAATAATGATCGGCTTATCGGCCGGCATTTTCAATAAATCAACGACAAAAAACTCCATCATCTCTTCAACTAGCTGAAAAAGCCATTGGCACTTCACATCTACGGGCCTGCTGAACCACTCGTCCCAGTCCAAACCGGGATGCGGCTCTTGAAGGGCAGGGTATTGAGCAGGGCTGGTGAATGGCCTATATTTTAACACATCATCCCCAAGCGTTTGAAAGCCGAGCTCCTCAACAAATTTCTTCGTCATAGTGGTCTTTCCTGCGCAAGGCCCGCCATTTAGCCAATAGACATGCTTTAACTGCTCCTTCAGATAACGGTCATTTATGATCATATTTATCCTCCTCAATTTTTTTAGTATTGAGAGAGGCTGCGGATTCTAATCGGTCTTCTATAACTGTAAAAGTACACCTGGAACCCTCCTTTTCTTAGCCTACTTAAACAATTCTACTTGCAATGGATTTTCCCTTCCCTATTCCATGCCATTCAGTTTTGAGTCCGTACAGGAGTGATTAAGAACAGCGCAGCTGATTCAGTCTCTTCAGGTATGATGACGACCGGCCCGTCTTTTCCAGTGAACCTAATTTTGACGCGCTCACTATCCATGTACCGAAGCATTTCGAAAAAATATTTTCCATTAAGCGCTATGCTAAAATCATCCCCGCTCATTTGGATTAACGGGACCGCATCTTGAACGTCGCCGATTTCCGCAGTTCGAGATAATAGCTCCAGTGCATCGCCCGATGCAACGAGCTTTATTGTCTTTTCACCGGCTAAAACAGTAACGCATTCAACGGCATGCAGTAATTGAGCCGTATCTACTATTATCTCTGACGAATAAGATCGTGGAATTACATTCGCTATGGACGGATACGTTCCTTCCATTAATGCCGATTCTATTTGCAATTCTTTTGACGTAAATCGAATTTGCTTCCCCGCTATTTCAATTTCGATCGTTTCATCATCATTATTTAGCAGCTTTGAAACTTCATTTAAAATTTTAGCTGGAATAAGAATCTTGGTGCTGGAGTTGTTTTCATTATTTTCAGTAGGTATCGTTTTAGAAGCAAGACGAATGCCATCCGTCGCAATGAAGCGAAGTGAGTCATTATTGCAATCAACAGACACCGCCGTTAATACGGGCCTTACTTCTGACGTAGAAGCAGCCGCCGCCACTTGTTTGATTGTTGACTTCAATAATGCATTGTTTATGCGGAGCTTGTTAAAAGGACGGTGATCATGATGAACAGCAACCGGAAAATTCTCAGGATCCATGCCGCATAATCGAATTCGGGAATGCCCTGACATAACGGTCAGCATTAAATGCTCTTTAATCTCCAAAGTAACAAGGTCCGTATTAAGCTTACGTATTCCTTCACTAAAATACCGCGCCGGCACAACTATACCGCCTGCCCTAATAACAGAGAATGACTGATTACGGGAGACTGTGCATTGTATTGTCAGACTTAAATTGCTTGCAGTTAACATCATCTCATTCTCGCGCGCCTCTATTTTTATCCCCGTCAAAATAGGTATTGGACTGGTTGGAGATACAGCTCTTGAAACACGCTGGAGAGCGTTGACAATAGAATCTTTTGATAGATGGACCAACAAAACAGTCACCTGCCCAGGTTGTCATTTATTTGGAATAAAATGATTCAATCATGTTGCGGATGGCCTCCGAACGCGATTGGTTGTTGTCCGTACAATGCTTTTCAATTTTGTCCCACATATCCTCCGTTAAGGTTAGCGATATTTTCTTAGTTACGCCTATATTTTTTCTTCCAGCCCCTTCTCTTAGACCGCCCTTTGAAAAAATAAAGCCCAGCTGCCCTTCTTTATTGTTGACGCCCACTTTAATTTTATTGTCCAATTTGCATGAACCTCCATATGTACCGTAAATACAATAAATTGATTAAGGTAACCTTATTCAATTAACTAATTTTAGTTTACCACATCCGTACAGTAACTGGCAATGAAAACAAAACCCAGTTTATTGCGCTGCCCACGGGGAAGCGGCATCAACCAGATTCTATTAATGAGGAGTCAGCAATAGAATTTTATTATTTAGGGAAGGAGGGATATTGTGTACTTTACGTTCAGAAGAACAATCGTTGTGACGCTGACGATTTGTATGATGCTCGCTTCATTCCATGCGGTATCCGCAGACGCAAGGAAAGCTCCTAACGATATAAAATCTTCCTGGGCATCCGGCGTACTGCAGGAGTGGTGGGAGAAGGAATGGATTACCGGCTACCCGGATGACACATTCCGACCGAATACGAATATTTCGCGTGCGGAATTTATTACGATAGTGAACCGGGTGCTCGGTTTGACGGCGCAGGCCAATATTTCGTTTCGCGACCTGCCTTCCAGCAACTGGGCCTATAGCCAAATCGCCATCGCCTTCCAAGCCGGTTATGTGAAGGGTTATGGAGACAATACGATTCGGCCCAACGCCGCCATAAGCCGGGAAGAGGCTGCATTTATGGTGAACACATTGCTTCAGTTAAACAGCGGTCAAAACAGCGTTTCGAAGTTCAAAGATTCAGCAGGCTTTGCTAGCTGGAGCAAAGCCGCAATCGGAGCGCTTGCCGCCGAAGGCATATTATCCGGCTACCCGGACGGCATGTTCCGGCCCAAAAATAACATTTCGAGGGCTGAAGCGGTCGTTCTCTTGAACAATGCCATACAATATGCGAAGAAAACACGCACAAAAGCCTACGATAAGAGCGGCGTATATGGAATCCCGTCCGGCGTGCCTTTAATCGCGGGAAACGTTAACGTAGCTTCTTCCGGCATCACGCTGCAAAATATGTTAATTCTCGGCGATCTCACTATTGACGTGTCCGGGGTCGGCGGCAGCGTCGTCTTGCAAAATGTGATCGTGCGCGGTAAAACGTATGTTTACGGCGGCTTGAGCCAGATAAATGTCGTCAGCTCCGCATTCGAAAGCTTGCAGGTCTGCATGGAGAACGGTCCGGCTCGCATCTTGGCAGAAGCCCGTACCGAAATTCGCCAAACCGTATTATGTTCAAGCGCTTCATTGGAAGAGAGGCAGTTAACCGGAGGCGGCTTTCATGAAGTAAGCTTGGCAAAGGGAATGCCGAAAGGCTCCATAGCCAAACTCACGGGTTCCTTCGATTCCGTTGCCGTAGATGCCTCCGGGGTTAAGCTGCTGCTTGAGCAAGGTACGATTCAGCAGGCTACTTTCAGCAAAAATTCAACCGGCTCCAGCGGAACCGTCAGCAAAGGCGCGGCGATCGTGCAGCTCGAACTGAATGCTGTTATTTCGATGTCTGGGCAGGGCGCGATCGGAACGGCAACGATCAATTCTGGCGCTGCAGGCTCCAGCTTTGAACGAAGGCCGGGGAAAGTCGACGGGCCGCAAAAAGGCAACATTGTCATATTGCCTAGTGAAGACGGCGGGGGCGGCACCGTTCCCGGCGATAAGACGCCGCCGCAATTTTTGGCTACGTATCCTAAGTGGTCCGCTGGATCGGAGACTATCGTGCAGATTACTTCTAAAGCGAACGAACAAGGGCGGCTTTATGCCGTCGCGGTTCTCCAGAATAATCCTTCGCCTTCTTCAGCCCAAGTAAAAGCGGGGAAAAATAGCAGCGGCGGCAATGCGCTAGCGTTCTCGCAAGGCTCCTTCGCAGCGAATGCAGAGATCATTATCAATCTGAACGGGCTGACTGCCGGAACGAACTATGATATTTATGTTGTCGCGGAGGATAACAGCGGCAATATACAGCCGCTGCCAACCAAAGGGAGCGTAAAAACCAAAGGCACAGCGCCTCTCAAATTCATCACGGCCAGCTTGCCAAGCGGTAAGGCGGGCGTTCCGTACGCTTTGACGGTCGAGAGCTCGGGCGGGAATGGAACGCGCACCTACGCGCTGGCCGGCGGCGCTTTGCCGCCCGGAATGTCGTTCTCTTCTAAGGGTGTTTTTGCGGGCACGCCGACTACGGCTGGCACCTACTCGCTCACCCTTCAAGTATCCGATAGCCAAAGGGCAAGCACCAAGCAAACCTTCTCGCTCGTAATTGCTCCTCCTGAACCGCTTAAGTTCATCACAACTAGCTTAAAGAACGGCAAGGCAGGCGTTCCGTACGCCGCTTTGACGATCGAGAGCTCGGGCGGGATCGGAGCACGCACCTACTCGCTGGCCAGCGGCGCTTTGCCGCCTGGAATGTCGTTCACCTCTACGGGTATTTTCGCAGGGACACCGACTACGTCAGGCACCTACTCGTTCACCCTTCAGGTATCCGATAACCAAGGGGCAAGCACCAAGCAAACCTTCTCGCTCGTCATTGATCAGCCTGAACCGCTTAAGTTCGTCACGACTAGCCTGCCAAGCGGAAAAGTCGGCGTTGCATACGCCGCTTTGACGATTGAAAGCTCGGGCGGGATAGGAACGCGCACCTTCTCGCTGGCCAGCGGCGCTTTGCCGCCCGGAATGTCGTTCACCTCTACGGGTATTTTCGCAGGGACGCCAACTACGTCAGGCACCTATTCGTTCACCCTACAGGTATCCGATAGCATAGGGGCTAGCATCAAGCAAACCTTCTCGCTTGCAATCGAACCGCCCGAACCGCTCAAGTTCATCACGGCTAGCCTGCCAAGCGGGAAAGTCGGCGTTGCGTACGCCGCTTTGACGATCGAGAGCTCGGGCGGGGTCGGAACGCGCACCTACTCGCTGACCGGCGGCGCTTTGCCGCCTGGAATGTCGTTCTCTTCTACGGGTATTTTCGCAGGGGTACCGACTACGGCAGGCACCTATTCGTTCACCCTTCAAGTATCCGATAGCCCAGGAACAAGTACGACTCAAAGCTTTACCCTGGAGGTAAATCCTTAGTCAAGTCTGTCCCTCAATTTCGGGCACATTAAAAAAGAAGGGGCTGTCCCAAAAGTAGGTCGACTTACCGATAATTCAGCCCAATTTATTGAAAAAAGCAAGAAAAGACGGTTCAGGGAGGTCATTCCCGAACCGTCTTTTCGATTTTTCTATCGGCCGCCATATCCAGCATCGGCAATAATGGTTTTCGGTAACTGGCCAAGTGCTGCTTTAGCCTTCTCCAGATGCGGTTTCAAGCAGCGTGTGTCCGTTGGTCGTTGATGCAAGCTGTAAGTAATAATGAATTGGTTTTCTGTACCGATTTGTACATTGTAACCAGGTTTAAGCTGACCATTGCGCATGTGGTCTTCTTTCATCCGCATAAAGGTGGCATCGTGATCGGTCTTGCTAAAGCTATTCCGATTTCTATTAGAAAAAAACAGGAGCTTTCCTAAGGTCAAATTTTAATGACCTTTTGGGACAGCCCCTTCTTTAATAACGATCCTGCTTCATTTTCAAGGAAATGCATGTGTTATAACTTGAATTAATGTGCCTGATTATATAAAAAGCTTCAACCACATTGAATCGTTCTTTGACGCTACCATTTTCAGTTTATAAGAAAATTAGAGTACCGGCATAAGCAAAGACTATTAGAAGAGCAATCTGTGTAATGCTACAATTAAAATTAAAGTAAACGGATATAAATTATTGGATATAACGATTAAGGAGGGCTTCACTTGCTTCTCTCAAAAATTTTGCCCCACGTCGCTCAAATGCACCCAAACCGTTATGCCATTAAGTATGGACACGTATGTATATCCTACGAACAATTACTGCATCAAGTGAGCCGTGTGGCTCATGGCTTTCATAGCACGGGCATCAAGCCCGGGGATCGTGTTGCTCTATTAAGCGATCCTTGCCCCTACCTTGCGATTGCCGAATGTGCCGCCGTCGCTATTGGAGCCATTCCGGTTGCGATATTTCCCGGTTTAGCGCCTAATGAAATCAACCAGATTCTTCATGATGCTTCTCCTATCGCTGCAGTGTTTGACTCTGACAATCAGAAAATATCACTGTGTATCTCCTCGTCTAACATCAGCCTCCCCATTCCTTTAAAGTCGCCAGTTCGCAGCGCTCATTCGATCGAACATTTTATCGCTGAATCTCCCCTTCTCAGAGATTGGCATACGGCAGAGCCTGATGATATCGCGCTTATTATCTATACGGGGGGCACTACGGGGCGCTCTAAGGGAGTAATGCATTCCCACCGGACAATCCGTAATTGGTCATTCATGAATCCCGATAGAGGGGGAGGGCATAATCCAACGAAGA
>Ga0180215_1004170_pt1 | contig 13029 bp, 8 predicted proteins | sample eDN3rd37CBELigBY_FD_128871 | JGI IMG/M metagenome (GOLD analysis project Ga0180215, IMG submission 128871) | Enriched backyard soil microbial communities from Emeryville, California, USA - eDNA 3rd pass 37_C BE-Lig BY (version 2) (version 2) | ecosystem: Environmental > Terrestrial > Soil >...
AGCTGCACATTACTGCTGCTAACGAAGGGCTCGATTCTGAGCTGCATTTAGCTCTTAACGGCGGGAAGGTTTATATTGAATCTCAGGATGATGGGATCAATACGAATGAGGACGGGATTTCCGTTACGACCATTAATGGCGGATATTTGTACGTGAATGCAGGCTTAGGAGCAGAGGGAGATGGGATTGACTCCAATGGCTACCTAACGATTAACGGCGGAACGATTGTAACAATGGCTAACGAACGCAGTCCGGATGGCGGCATTGATGCAGATATGGATATAACAATTAACGGTGGTACTTTGCTTGCGCTAGGAACGCGTAATGATGCTGCCTCATCTGCATCTAAGCAGCCGTTTATGGAGCTGTCTTTTGCTGCGACGCAAGTGGCGGGAAGCACGATTTCGTTAACGGATGCGGACGGCAATGAATTACTAAGCCACACTGCCAAAAGAGCATTTCAAAGTGTAACATTTTCGTCTGCCGATATTAAGCTCAATACGGAGTATCATCTGTACATCGATGATAAACAGCAGCAATATACAGGCAATTCCTTTGGCATGATGGGTGGCGGCTTCGGTGGCTTTGGCGGCAACCGTCCTGAAGGTGGAAACGGACAATTTGGCCAAGTTACGCCTCCAACGGGAGAACCTCCGGTTAATGGGGCAACTCCAGAGGGCACGCCTCCGGCAATTCCTGATCGTATGCCAGCCGCGCCGGAAGATGGCTTTAATCCGAACGGACAAGGCAATATAGCAGCAAGCGGCGATGGCTCTACTGCATTTATAATAACGAATACTGTGCATAGTTTTTCAGGTATATCAGAGGCAGCGGATGCTAGTGGTAAAACAAAGGTTACCTTTACTGTAAACGATGGGGCCGGCATTCAGAGTGTAGCTTCTGGTAAACGTATTGTATTGGATAACGTTACAGCTAGTGCAGCTGTCCCTGAAACAGATGTTCAGCTAACGGTAACCGATGTGCCGTCTGAAAACTATTCCGAAACGTTTCTTCTATCTGAGTTGAAGGATGATTTTTCGAAAATTATGCCTGAGGAGAATGGTCAATATCGCCTTACCGTTGCGGTAGTATCCGCCAATGAAACCTATACGGGGGTATCCCAGTGGCAGTTTGCAATCGGTGTGCTGCCCTTTACAGATGTGCGGTTAAACGATGCTTCCTATAATGCGATTAAAGTCTTGTATGATCAGGGAATTATGATTGGTACGAGCTCGACTCAGTTTTCGCCGAATTCACCAGTAACACGAGCATCTGCGATAACGACGCTTGGCAGGCTGCTAAAGATTGAACAAGCTGAATCAAGCTCCTTTGGCGATGTTGTGAAAAATAGCTGGTACAGTGGATATGTCGGATGGGCAGCGGACAACGGACTTGTAATTGGCGATGGAAAAGGGAATTTCATGCCCAATGCAAACGTGACCGCTGAGCAGATGAAGCTCATCCTATCGAGATATGTAGAATTGAGCGGATTAACTATTTCGGCAGATGATCTTTTCCCAAGCACGCTTACGGGTACATTGACTCGCGCAGAGCTTGCGACTCTATTAAGTAAGCTTATGTAGATCTCTTGTTGACGATGCATACAAGTATATAACGAAAAATATTGTTTTTACTATATAAAAAGACAGTTAGGCGTTAAGCTTGACTGTCTTTTTACTTTTTGGAAGATCTTGATAATGTCTTCTTCCGTGAGGTTGTGGATTTCTCATTATAAATGTGTCGAATAATGATGAAGTATAGTAAACTAACAGAATATAGTAAACGATAGAATGAAATAAGATCAAGATATTCAGGCGTGGAAGAACCACACTTTGCATCAGGTGGCTCAAGATAAAGGGAAGTCGGAATGGTATAAGCAATTTGGGCTGCGCGTGACGAAGGTCGAACGTGACAGCTTTATGGGGCTGTAGCGAAGCGGGGGAAGCTGAGTATCTCGTTCCGGCATCATGCTAGCGTTCATGAAAAAAGGGAACACTTGTTCGAAAAAATGGTATCCATGGCTTCTTTTTGGTGTATAATGAATGTGGTTAGCCATATTGATGAAAGAGGAGCTGTTGAACGATGTCTATCGGATTGAACCCGTATTTGATTTTTGACGGCAAGTCGAAGGAAGCGGCTCATTTTTATGAGAAAGCTCTGGGCGGGGAAATACTGGGCATCATGACGTTCGGGGAAATGCCGGCCGACCCGGATGCAGGATGACATGAAGGATCGCGTGATGCATGCGCATTTGAAAGTCGGAGACGCGGATCTTATGTTCTCTGATACGTTTCCGGGCATGCCTCATCAGCCGGGCGATACGGTTCAGATTGCCATCCATCCTAGCGACGAGGCGAGAGCGAGAGAAATCTTCGCTGCGTTAGAAGACGGCGGGCAAGTCATCGTGCCTCTCATGAAGACGGATTGGAGCCCATTGTATGGGACTGTGAAGGACAAGTTCGGCGTTACTTTTCAAGTGAACGTACAGGGAGAACAATCATAAGAGATTGAATATTGTGATCACCGTCCGAATAAGGACGGTGTTTTTGTTTTGAACGGGCGACGGCAGCAGGCGCTATTTGGAGTCTGAGGCGCATAGCAGGTCGTGAGCAAATCCACAACCGCATGAGGTTGTAGATTTTTGCTATACGATCGATTCCAAACGATAGGACCATAAATATCCTTTCGATTCCAGCAGAAGCGCATCCGGCTTTTCTTTGGGCTCTATTACGATACTGTTGTTGGTGTTCATGATGTAGCCGTCATTTATACGATCGATTACGATTGGCAGATCCAGCTCCATGAAAAGCTGCCGCATACGGTAAATCGTATTGTACAGATTGGAAAGCGCTCGTTTTTCCTCTACATGAGCCCATATATCATCGATGATTCTCCATTTTAAGCACAATTTATTTTCATGCAGCAGAAAATAGTAGAACAACTCCTCCGTTATGCGAGTAGGCCATTTTGCAAGTTGCTCTCCTTTCCTGACGTATGCTTCTCCATACAGCTGGACATGGAGTTCATTCTTATTGGTTTGCTTCGGCTTCTGACCATAATATTTCTGAAGGCGTTTATCTAGCTGTTTAACCGTATTTGGGGTCATCGGCTTCAAAATGTAATCCAGCGCTTGAACGCGAAACGCTTGCACGGCGTATTGCTGGTGAGCTGTCGTGAAGATTACAGGCACGTCAATGCCGTTCTCCACAAGGCTCTGAGCTAGCTGAAGCCCCGTCATTCTCGGCATTTCAATATCGAGCAAGAGCGCGTCCAAATCCAGCTTCGGTATTTCCTGCAGCGCATCGAAGGGCGATTCGAAGCAGTCAACAATTTGGAATGGGCCATAGGTTTCCAGTAATCTGGCATGAAGCCCCAAAATCGGTTTCTCATCCTCTACGATGATGACTCTCCACATCATCTCATCCCACCTTGATCGGAATCTTTAATTCAACGGTTGTTCCTCTTCCCGGCAAAGAGCTTATCTCCAGGCTGCCTTGGGTAAGGTCAAGCACACGCCGACGCACATTCGTAAATCCGATGCCGGCATTATCGGTGCCTCCCTCCATTAATTGAGCGCATTGCTTTGGCGACATGCCTACACCATCATCGGCGACTCGTATGATCAAGAAGGATTCGTGCGAATCAATCGAAACTTGAACATGTCCCGGGCCTTCCTTGTCAAATAGGCCGTGGCGAATTGCATTTTCAACTAAAGGTTGTAATAGCAAGCTAGGAATCAGAACATTCTCTGCAGCTATTAACGGGTCGATGTCATAGGCGACGGTCAGCCGTTCGCCAAATCTGGCTTTTTCCACCTCTACATAGGCTTCGATAATCTCCAGTTCCTTCTGAAGCGAAGAATATTGTCCATCCCGGCTCGTTTCAAATATATAACGCAAGAACGAACTGAGCATCGTCAGAAGATAAGCCGCACGCTCTCCATCCGTGTAACAAAAGGAAATAATGTTGCTAAGCGCGTTATATAAAAAATGCGGCTTGATCTGTGTTTGCAGAAAGGCCATTTCATACTCGATCGCTTTCAGCATAGATTGCTTCGTTTGTTCAGCGGCATTCAATCGGGCCATCAATGTCTCTTTCGAGAAAGGCTTTATTATATAATCGTTAGCGCCGGAAGCAAAGATCTTCTCAATATGTCTTGGATATTCGGAAGAAATCATCATGATGATCGGCAATTCCATTAATGATGCCTTCATTCGGATTTGCTGAAGCAATTCGAGACTATTGCCTGGGATGATATCATCAATAATCATCATCGCGATTTCCGGGTGATTGTGATAATAATCAAGCGCCTCTTGAGCTGTATAAGCAATTCGTATCTTGTAGGTATCACTCAGCATGCCTCTCATAACTTCCGCATGCATCGCATCGTCATCCACAATGAGGAGTGTTCCTGGCTCCCGTTCTTCTGCGAGTATGACAGATTGAATGCTGTCTTCGTATTCTGTTGCGGTAACCGGCTCCTTGAACTCGCTGAAAGCCAATCGGAGGGTAAAGCGAATACCGTCCTCCTTGCGTTCATACGTTATACTTCCATTCATTTGCTGGACAAGCTCCTCCGTCATCATAAGTCCTGAAGAATGCTGTCGGCGATTCCGAATCGGTGTTGTTGACTTGCGGGTTGTCGCCACACGAAGGAGGACATCCTCTCCAGCCTGCATGGATTCAATGATTAGGCTGTCTTCCGCGGTATCGTAAGAAATCTCTGTCATGACGCGTATGAGCACCTGTGTCAGACATTGTTCGTCTGCCCATACATAAAGCTGTTTCGAAATATTTTCGTTTATATGGATCTTCTTCTTCGCGAATGTAAGCTGCATCAACTGGTTGACATGGAGCATGACCATCCGAAGATTGGTAGATTTAAGCTGGATTGCGTAATCATCGAATCGAATGCGGGTGAAATCGTGCAAATCACGCAGTAAATAAACCATGTTGCCAATCAGCTGCTCGGCCAAGTATAATTGCTCGCCTTGCTTCTGGCGATCGCGCTCCCGTGCGATCGTCTTAATCAAATGGACGGTATCATGCAGAGGTTTCTGTAAATCCTGCGTAGCGACCTTTAAGAAATCGTCCTTCGTATCATTCGCCTTCTGCAATCGAACGGTCAGCTGTTCTGATTGCTCAGCCCGATTCATGAGACGTATGCCGAGAAATACATTCATCGCCATCACGGCTCCGACTAATCCGATTCTACTAATGCTGTTGCGCCCGGAGAAGAATAAGGTATCCGACGAGCTGCTTATCGCGAAGACGGCTAAAAACAAAAGCATTAACAGGAGAATGACAGCTTCGTTTCTGTGTATGGAGGTTTGATTTTTAACCGTTAAAGAGAATAAACGAATGATAACGATCAGGAATAATAAATCGATGTAATAAAAGAACTGGTACTGTACGCCTGACAAGGCTCTTGCCGGGAGAACGGCATTTAAAAAAATATAGATTAGAATCGGAAGGAAGAGCAGGTACAGCGTCTTTCGACTCATAATAGAAGGAATCATTTTGACAATAAAGGCAAGAAGCAAGATGGCCATCAAATAGGTGCTGGTGTCTTGAAGGCGCATATAAAACTCGATAGGAATCGATGGGAATTCGCGCATTAACAGCCGCTCCCCGCGCACCACAATCACTAGTGCCAACAGCAGAAAGTGCAATCCGCTGTATAAGAACGCTTCGTCTTTCGTTCGCAGCAAGTAGATGGTTAAATGAAACATGCCAAACAACAGCAAGCATAAAGCTGCTGCCCATTCCAGCGACAGATCCCGATGGACGTCTTCTTTCATTTGTTTGGCGTCGCCGATATCGATTGGCAGGACGATGCCGCCTCTTGCGTTGTAAAAGTTGGAAGCGTGAATCGTAATAAGAAGCTGCCGGTCATCCGGTTTAAAGTATACTTCATAGGCAGGGTTGGCAAGAATCGTATCTTGTTTGGAAGGGGACGCATTACCTGCTTCCGAGATGACTGCACCATCGACGTAGAGGGTATGGGCGGACCAAATATTTCGAACGCGGAGACCGATCTCGGACCAGTGATCGGGCAGATAGACGATAATCTGATAGGAGCCCCACTGTATGCCCGATGCCCAAGGGCCTGGTACCCACACCTGATTCGCTTCTTTCGCGAAGCCGGTAGGGGAGACAAATGACTCCGCTGTAAACTTCCAATCTCCAGCTAGCGATACAAACGGAGAATCCGTCAGCTCGCGCAGGTCAAGCACCCCGTCTACGGCTTTTATAGTAACAGAGCTTGTATCCTTGTCGCTAAAGATCATATAGAGAATGGCGATCAAGGCGCATGCGGCTCCCAGCCACCCAATCCATTTCTTCATGTCTAGTCACACCCCTATAGATACTATCATACGTTAACTATCTCTCAAAAAACTACCATTTTGGTTTGAGAGATTTTTGAGAGATGGCTCTGTTATGTTGTAATTAACAACTTGAATATTTTGGAGGGTTAAACATTTTTGCAAGGTGCTTAACTCTTAATTTGGATGGTGTTGCCTGCGCAGATGGAGATGGAATGGGAATGAAGGCTCGAGACGTTATGACTAATCTTACAGGGTAGGTGAACAATCAGATGAGGAAAAAATTAATTTCAATGGTAGTAGCTTTTGTATTAATCGTTACGAATGCATCAATGGCGTACGCACTGTCGCCGGTAGCAGAGATTTATTATCATTTCGATACAAGTTCAAGTACATATGACACCAATGAATATGAAAGCCATCTGAATGAAGCTATTAAAGCCAGGTTGGCAGCAGAAGGCATCAATCCCAAATATGTGTCTATTATGGATGCAAGCGCGAATCCGGCAGCTGTAACGGATATGACTCATGTGCATTCCGGTTATGACAGCTGGTATATAAACAACGGATTTTATGTTACTCCTCCAGCGGTTGAAACGGCCGATCACAATCATGTTCAAATTTCCAATAACGGCAGAACGCTAACCTTCTATGGCTATACCGCACCGGCCTATAAGGATTTCATGCTGACGAATGGAAGCCCTTCCGGCAAAAAGATCATCACTTTCGACATGGATGAATCCAAGGTAGATTACCACAGCATGGAAGGCGGAGGCTTTCTATTCAATACCCAGACCAATAGCGAGGGGAAATTAAGCGGGTACGCTATTTTATATGTTCAAAGCGCTGTCAAAGTATATAAGATTAGCGGGGTTGACGCAGACGCTCTGCACAACGAGCAGTGGAGTGCGCTAAGCTCGATAGCAGGCGTTGACCAAATCGGCAGCTATCCGAAAGGGTCAGCGACTCATCACACGATTAAAATTAATGTAACGGATACAAGGCTGAATATGTGGGATAATGGGGAGCAAATCATTAAAGATTTAACCCTCCCCGACGTTTACGGCAATGAATTTGGCCCAATCGTTAGTCATTTAAACCATGCCTGCGAGGTTATCTCGATTTTCGCGTTCGACAATATGAAGCTATACTCTACTTCGAGCAAGACATTAGAGGAAGCTGTAGACGATATTCTTTGGGAGCCGCATGCGCCTTTGCGTTATTTCGTGAACGTTAACGATAATCCAAGCGAAAGCTTGGACGGAGGAACGAATCAATCCAGCCTAAAGGACGCGTTCAATAACAGCGGCGCACAATATGTTGGCGTAACGAGCTCGGTTTATTCAGAAATCAGCCAAGACTTTATCGATGACATTGTGAAAGGCGGACTGTATGTCGATTCCGGAGAACCCGGCGCCGATATCATTAATAAAATCGCTGATCGCATAGCGGAACAGATTATTTTGAATTATAAAGAAGCAATTCTGGCCATTGAAACGGCAGAGGACAATACAAATATCAGCTTTAATGCCGGCGACACAAAAAATGCAGTGAAAAACAATATTACGCTTTATCAAGACGATAATGTAACGACAATCTGGTCTTCGGATCAGCCTTCGATAATCGCGCCTGACGGAACCGTTACGAGACCGGCTATTGCGCAATCGGGAACTTACGTGACGTTGAAGGCAACCATTACGAAGGACGGGCTTATAAGCGAGAAGACTTTTACCGTCTATGTAAATGCGGCAGAACCGGCTCCTCTAAAGAATTTGTCTGCTGAAGCAGGAAACGGCCAAGCGACGCTGAAATTCCCGGCGCTGAGCGGAGCATCGAACGGTGATATTGTTGTGGAACAATCAACGGACGGTAACGTCTTTACTCCGGTTAGCCCATTAGAGACGCTGGATGCAGCTTCAACGAGCGCGACAGTGACCGGTTTAACGAACGGCGAAACCTACTATTTCCGATTAACAGTCGGCTCGGGGTTCTATAAAGGTGAATCCAATGTTGTCGAAGTCTCGCCATCTGAACCGTTAACCGCTTTGACGGCCGCTGCAGGCAATCAGCAAGTGACGCTGAAATTCCCTGCTTTGACTGGGGCTTCGAATATTATCGTTGAGCAATCGGCAGACGGAATCAACTTTACTCCAGCAACGACAACAGAGACGCTGGACGCATCGTCTACGAGCGCAACTGTAACGGGCTTAACGAACGGTACAACGTACCATATTCGATTGTCGGTCGAATCGGGCAAATACGCAGGCTTGTCCAATGTGGTTACGGTTAAGCCAAGCGCTCCTTCTGTATCTGTAGGCGAACAGCCTACAATGGATACGAAAGTCATTGTATCCGACCAAGCTAACGGCGGCAATATCGTTCAGGATAAAGTGACGAAGCTAATCGGAGACAACTTAAAGGTAACGGGGAAAATAAAATCGGCGAACGGTCAAGTGCTTAATCTGCCGAATATTGTGATGAATGAAGACGGAAGCTTTACGCTTCCAAAGGTTGCGCCTGGCGAATACAAATTGTCGTTGAATGTTATCGCGCCAAATGGAGAAAAGCTGGCTGGTCCTGTTGGCAAGCTAATTGTCGATAGCAACGGAAACGCAAGCTTATCAATTGATCTGGTCGATCCATATGGCACGATTCTCGATGCGGTAACAGAACAGCCCGTTGCAGGCGTCAATATGCAATTATACTGGGCAGATACAGAGCTGAACCGTTCGAAAGGCAGAGTGCCTGGAACGCTTGTTAATCTGCCTGAGCTGCCGGATTTTGCGCCAAACAAAAACCACAATCCGCAAGTTAGCTCGGACAAAGGCGAATATGGATGGATGGTTTACCCAGACGGGGATTACTATTTCATAGGCGAGAAAAATGGATACATCGTATTTGACAGCCGCAACGATAAGCGTGAAGAGCGTTTCGGGGATGACAGCTATATTAAAGACGGGATCATCCATGTCGGTGAAACGATTGTGAAGTTCAGCTTCTCCGCTGAGCCGAAAGTGAAAACTACAGGCAATCATAGCCCCTATATGGTGGGATATCCTGATGGAACCTTCCAGCCGGACCGCGGAATTGTCCGCGCTGAGGTCGCTGCGATTTTGTCCCGTTTGTATGAATCTTCGGCAGCTTCCAGCAAAGTATCGTATTCGGATGTGAGCGCCAATCATTGGGCGGCGGATGCGATTGCAATCGCAACGAGCAATAAATGGATGGTCGGCACCGGGAACAATACGTTCCAGCCGAAGAAACAAATCACAAGAGCGGAATTCGCGCAATTGCTTATGAATGTGTATAAATGGGATGTCTCCGAAGAAAGCACATACACCGACATAGCCGGACACTGGGCTGAAAAAGCGATTGCAACGGTCCAGAAGCAAGGCCTGCTGTTTGATTTTACGGATGACACTTTCAATCCGAATCAGCCGATTACAAGGGTGGAAGTCGTCCGGATCTTCAACCAGCTGCTAGACCGCAGACCGTGGCATGTAGAGGTTGAAATGAAATGGACCGATGTACCGGAAAGTTACAAGTATTATTCGGACATTATGGAAGCTTCGGTTCCGCATCCATACGAGCAATACGAGACCGGAGTAGAAAAATGGAAGGAATAGAGTAATCATTCGCATGGTGAGAACGAATGGTGGACTGCATAGCGACAGTTCGTTCCGCCATCATGAAAACCATCCCAGCAGGGATGGTTTTTTTGCTTTGCGGCGTGCGCAGAAGCATGCAGAAAATGCAGATCTGAAATTAAATAAAAACTTCAAAAATTGTGATAAAATAGACTATATCAATATGTAGAAGCCTGCAACGGATACCTTAATCATTGTTTAAAGGGGATTGTAACATGACAACATATAGAATCATTAGTTTGCCCCCATTCAAAGCGGCAACCTCAGGGGTAGACAAGGAATTCGATTTTTCTCCCACGGGTACTTTGGGGAAATTCGACACCTATTTTTCAGCTATAAAACCCTCCTCAAGAGACGACTTCATGCCAAGAGATTTCCTCTATTATGACGAGGAACAACAAGGTATGGTATGGATTTGGGCGCTTACTGATGATATGGAAAACGGCGGAAACGAAGTGATAGATTTTGATGGGGGATATTTTGTTACATATGTTTATAAAGATGGCGATGGTGACGCTAATGACAGGTTATATGCTGAAGCACTTCAATATATCAAGGAATCTGACATATTTGAACTAGATATTCGTCCGAATCATTATCCTATGGGTCATATTATTACGCCTGAAGCTATTATTAAAGCACAAGGCTGGGCACAGATGGAAACATTCATACCGGTAAAGTTAAAGCAGAACGAATTGATATTTTAAATAATAAATGAATATTTATTTGGATACACTTTATTTGCCTAAGCAGCGGGCGGGAACTTCCCGTCTATTCCTTGGGCTATTTGTGTTCCCCGTCTCCATATTATAGTTTAAAGTGATTATAAGACACAGTTATAAATTTAAGCGCAGCAAAAAGCAAAGGAGCGATTGTTGTCTATGCCGTTTACCATCGTTCGAAATGATATAACGAAAATGCAGGTTGATGCCATCGTGAATGCCGCAAATACTTCGCTCCAAATGGGAGGAGGGGTGTGTGGCGCTATCTTCAAAGCGGCAGGCGCAAGCGAGCTGCAACAGGAATGCAATGCCATTGGCAGCTGCGAAATCGGGCAAGCCGTTATTACCGAAGGCTACAACCTGCCTGCGAAATACATTATCCATACACCGGGTCCAGTCTGGCATGGCGGCAACAATGGAGAAGAGAGGCTTCTTCGAGAATGTTATATCAATTCCCTTACACTTGCAGAGCGGTACGGCTGTGAATCTGTTGCATTTCCTTTGATTTCATCAGGTCTTTACGGCTATCCGAAGAAAGAAGCCTTGCAAGCGGCATCTGCTGCCATTCAATCCTTCTTGAAGGATCGAGACATGGATGTCTGCCTCGTCCTATTCGACAAGTCGGCTGTTGAAGTTAGCGAACATATACTTGGCAAAGTCGAGGCGTTTATCGACGAGCATTATGTGGTTGACCATACCCCTTTACGTCGTCGTATGCTGAAGGTTGAACGCGATGCAATTTACGGGGATACTGCTCCGATGCCCGCATCTCAGGCATATTCATCAATTGGCGGACTCGATGATCTGATCAACCGGCTCGATGAGCCTTTCTCTCTGACGCTTTTAAGGCTGATTGACACAAAAGGCAGAAAGGATGCAGAGGTTTACAAGCGTGCTAATATAGACCGTAAGTTATTTTCCAAAATACGGAGCAACTACGCCTATATGCCTAGCAAAAGAACGGCTATTGCTTTGGCAGTAGCGTTGGAACTGAATCTTGAGGAGACCGAAGATTTACTTGAGCGTGCTGGATATGCGTTATCCCGAAGTCAGAAATTTGATGTCATTATCGAATATTTTATTACGCACGGCAAGTATGATGTCTTCACAATTAATGAAGTTCTGTTTCATTACGACCAGCCGTTGCTTGGTTCATAGGGCTAATCATTTGTCGCTTTGAAAGCGACCTATTCACTGCAGCGTTAATGTATTCTTTATTCAATAAGACATTGAATGGAGGAATATATAGTGAGAAAAAACCTTATAGAGCTAGTATTTATACTGGACAAAAGCGGCTCGATGGGCGGACTTGAAGCTGACACCATCGGCGGATACAACGCCATGCTTGCAAAACAAAAAGCCATAAATAGTGAGGCGCAAATGACAACCGTTTTGTTCGACAACACTTATGAATTGCTCCATGACCGAATTGACATTAGAGCCGTATCGCCGATTACCGATAAGGAATACGTTGTAGGAGGCTCGACCGCTCTGCTTGATGCAATCGGCAGTACGATTAATAAAATAGGAAATGCTCAGAAGCATACAGCTGAGGAATATCGTGCGGACAAGGTGCTGGTTGTCATTACGACAGATGGAATGGAGAATGCCAGCCGCGAATATGACTACGGCAAAATCAGGGCGATGGTAGATCGACAAAAAACGAAGTATGGCTGGGAGTTTATATTCCTTGGCGCGAATATCGACGCGATAGACGTGGCCGGACGTTTCGGAATTGCTCCTGACCGCGTACAGAACTACCATGCCGATAGTCGGGGAACGCGATTGAATTATGAAGTCATGTCAGAAGCGGTAACTAATTTCCGCAAGAATGGTACACTAACTGCGGGTTGGGGAGATGGGATACAGGAAGACTTTGCCCGGCGCGGAAATAATAAGAGTATGCGATAGCTGTTAACATGAAACAGATTGTGATACGGAAACCATCCGCATGAGGATGGTTTTTTTCGTGTGGAGAAGGCGCCTGCGCGGTTAAATTTTCCTGAAAGTGTCATTTCGCTTGTCCTATAATCATTAGCTCAGAAACGCAGTTGGATACGGGCGATATGAGTAAATGATTGTTTCGGAACTGTTTTTAAGGCTGATATGCTGGAGTTATTAAATTATTGTAAATAAAGGAGGTGAATAGGAAAAATTTCGCCGTTTTTTGCAAGCGGTTTCAAAAGTTTCCGCAATAAAATACGCTTGGGAGGAATAATAATGACAAAAAGAGTTGCAAACGTAACTAGCATTGTTTTGTTGTTTTCTCTTGTACTTTCTTTAACAACAGGCGGATGGGCAAATACGACCGTACATGCTGCAAGCCTCACGATA
>Ga0180215_1004171_pt1 | contig 13028 bp, 13 predicted proteins | sample eDN3rd37CBELigBY_FD_128871 | JGI IMG/M metagenome (GOLD analysis project Ga0180215, IMG submission 128871) | Enriched backyard soil microbial communities from Emeryville, California, USA - eDNA 3rd pass 37_C BE-Lig BY (version 2) (version 2) | ecosystem: Environmental > Terrestrial > Soil >...
CCGCGCCCTGCTTCTGGTGGCGAAGGTGTTCGAACTCGAAGGCCTGGACGACGAAGGATGCCTCGCGGCGGCCGTGGAAGCCCGCGCCCTGGCGGAGGAATCCGGCGACCCGACGACGATCATGAGGGCGCTCAACGCCGTCGGTTACGTCGCGTTCGGTCCCGATCTCGTCGACCAGCGACTCGCGAACTCCCGGCAACTGCTCGACGTCGCGCAGACGGTGGGCGACGAGGGGTTCGTCTCGGTCGCCCATTTCCAGCGGTTCCTCGCCGCCACGGCCGTCACCGACTTCGACCAGGCTTACGAGAGCGCTTCCCTCGCAACCACATACGCGGCAGGCCATCAGCTGGTCCAGATGCTCGGGGTGCTCGCCGTGTTCGATGCGATGGTGGAGTTGATGTCCGGTCGCGTCGAGTCCGGACTGCGACGATACGACGAGATCTCGGCGATGATGCACGCCCAGGGCATGGTGGTGGCGCAGTGGATCGGCACCGTCGGCCGCATCGGCGTCGCCGTGGCACGCGACGATCTGTCGCCGCTGGTCGAGGAGCTCGAACAGATCGAGGCGGTGCGTCCCCATTCGGTCCGGTTCCCGTTGATCACGGCGCTTCTGGACCGAGGAGACACCGACCGCGCCCGGCAGCTGTGGGAGGGAAGCAGACCGTATCCGCGCGACTACTACTGGCTGGCGATGACCACGTTCCGTGCCCGGGTGACCGCTCGCCTCGCCGACGTGGCGACCGCACGCGAACTGCACGCCCAACTCCTCCCGTTCTCGGGTCGCATCGCCGGCCTCGACTCCGGATCGTTCTACGCGGGCCCCGTCGATGTGGCGCTGGCCGAGACCGCCGAGGTCATCGGAGATGCCGATGCGGCGACCCGGTGGCGGGCCGCCGCATCGGAACTGGTCACACAGCTAGCGGAGCGCCTGCGCGATGTGAGGTCGCCGGCGCCGCCTCCGCCGGCGGACGTCCGTTCGCCCGCAGAATGAGAACCCCGATCGCGGCGAACGCCAGCCCACGTGGCAACTCGACCACCAGTCCGCTCACGCCGGGCAGTTCGGGCAGCGGCAGGAGCAGAACCAGGCCGCCGGCGGTCATGATCGCGCCGATCCAGCGGGGAACGGCGCCCGTGCGGAGCAGGCACACACCGAACACGACCATGCTGAGCATGAACGTCGAGCCGCTCGCGATCTGCAGGACGGTGAATGCCGTCGAGGGGAACAGGGAACCGTCCGCGGGGACGAGGTGGGCGGTCGCCGGGTTCGCCGCGAGCTCGTAGGAGGCGAACGCCTCGATCGTCAGGTGCGTGAGCGACACGAGCATCGACGAGCCGTAGAGCAGGACGAAGCCGATCAGCCCCGCGAGTCCGGCCTTCGCGGAGAACCACGCGTAGACACCCGGCAGGGCGATCAGCTGGACGATCGTCCCGGCCAGCAACAGCATCTGCGCCCACGGGCTGAACCCGGAGGTCAGCGACTCGACGGAATGGGCGTTGCCGTCGACGACCGGATGCAGCAGGCCACCGGTCAGGTTGAGCGCGAACGCGGCGATGACGCCGGCGGCGCTGAGGCGGAACAGAAGTGAAGGTGTGATGGTCATGGCCCGAGTGTGTGGACAGGCACTTGGTCGCCACTTTCCGTGCCCGTACCGGTCGGTGGTCGTGCCGACCAAGCGATCACCAAGTCGCAGCCAAGCACCGGCGGGCACGCTACCGACATGACATCTCCGACCAAGGCTCCGCGCCTCACCACGAATGAAGAACTGCTCGGTATGCGTCTCGCGCACCGCGTGATCGTCCACGACGTCGCCCGGCTCTCCCGTCTCGCCGACGAGATCGTCGCGGACCCGTCGCGTTTCGATCACGCCCGGTGTGCCGCGATCTCCGGCTACATCTCCCTCTTCGCCGCGAGTCTCCACCATCACCACAACGTCGAGGACCTCTCCTTGTGGCCCCTGATCACGGAGTCGGCGGGCCCGCACGTCGATTTCACCGAGCTGACGGACGACCACGACGAGCTCGACCCGCTCCTCGACGATCTCGTCCGCTCGGCGGCAGCCCTGCCGCAGACGACCGCGATCGTCGAATTCGCGCAGGCCGTCGGCCGGCTCCGGACGATGCTCGACGAACACATCGCCGACGAGGAACGCACCGTGTTCCCGCTGATCACCGGCTATGTCTCCGCCGAGGCATGGCAGGCCTTCGAGAAGGAGGCGCAACGCGGCGCTCGCGCGGATTTCGATCTCACGCGGGTCTTTGCGGTCATGACCCCCGAAGAAGCCGAGAAGGCCCGCAAGGAACTGCCGTTCTTCCTGCGCGCGCTGGTCTCCGTACTCGCGCGCAAGCAGCGTCGCCGCGAACGAGCGGTGTTCGGAGCCGCCGTGTGACACACCGATCGATCTCCCGTGCGGACTCTCCGGGACTCGGGCATGATGTCGCCGTGCGTGTTCCCGGTCGATACCCACCCGCGCGGCGCGAGGCCGCTCGGGTGTTCGACACGGGAGGACACACATGGAATACAACGCATTGATCGAACTCGATGTGCTCGTCGATCTTCTGAGCGACGACGACTTCGAAGACTTCCTCGAGCCGATCGTTCCGCATCACGGCTGTGTGGGTCGCAGCGACAACGCTCTGGTCCACCTCACCGTCACGATCGACGCGGTGGATGCGATCCACGCGACGCAGTTCGTGCACGCTCTGATGCGCGCCTCGTACGCGGACTACCGCGTCAACTACGTGGATGTGCTGCCCACCAGCGCCTTCGACGCGATCTTCGGATTCGGCGACTACTTCCGCTGACAGCCTCTCGGTGCCGCACCCGGCCTACAGTCCGGCGAGCGATCTCCGGAGCAGATCCACGTACCGGTCGAGTGCGGCGTCGTCGAGGACGTCGGGGCTCGTCGAGACCGAGACCGCGACGGTGTCGCCTATGCCGTGCACGCCGTGGGTCAGTGCCATCACCGGGGACAGGCTCGGGTATCCGGTGGTGAACCGCACCGCGGCGCCGCCGAGCACGAGATCGGCGGCGCCGCGGTTCACGCTCGACACCACGGTGTTCCCGGTGACCGTCGGCGGAACGACGGACAGGTCGGTGCGGTCGGTGCCGAAGCGCAGCAGCGGGGCGGGCACGTGATCCTCGGTCCGGGACCGCACGGCCATCGCCGGGTGCGCGGCGCGACGGCGCCGCAGGTTCAGTTCGGAGGCGATTGCCGCGGCCCGTTCGCCGCTGTCGCGGATGTCCGGGCGAAGGGCGACCCCGACGCTGCGGTACGCGTTCCGCTCGCTGCCCCTCGTCGGCACTGCCACCGGGACCTCCGCTCCGAGGGCGTCCACGTTCAGGAACGCGGCCAGCGCCGGGCCGATCGCGGTCAGCGCCGCGACCGTGACGGTGCCGGCGCGCCGCAGGTCGGCGGCGTCGCACACGAGGGTCCGCACCGTGCGGCGGGAACCGGGCGCGGTGTTCACCGCGACGAGCGGGCAGCCCGGCGCCGGGGGCGGCACGTCCGGTCCGGCCAGTTCCTGCCCGGCCCGGCTCGCCCGCACCCCGTCGGCGACCACCCCGATGATCTGTCCCGGCAATTTCGCCGCCGCGCGCAGAAGCATGGCCGGTGGTGCCGGGGCGCGGGGTGGCTCGGTGCGCGGCGGTGCGTCCTTCTCGAACAGGGCACGCGCCAACGCCGACGCGCGCCTGCCGTCGGCGAACGCGTGCGAGATCTGCAGCACGGCGAGCAGCGCGGCCCCGTCTCCCCCGGGTGAGCCCGTCACGTCGGGGATCAGGTGCAGCCGCCACGGCGAGACGCGGATATCGACTCGGCCCTCGACGAGCGTGCCGAGCAGGGCCGTCACCGTCGCCCAGTTGCCGCCGGGATGTGTCCTGAACTGGTCGTCACCGATCTCACGGCCTGTCCAGTAGGGGTAGTCGAGCAGGCCCGGAACGTCGACGGCCCGGGTGCGCAGGTCCCCTATCCTCGCGGCCCGGGCGGCGAGGCCCGCGAGTACGCGTGGGAGCGGCTCGGACGGCGCGTCGAAGCAGTACACGAGGAACAGATCGCCGGGCAGACGATCGCCGAGCCAGTCGCGACGCGCGTCGGTTGGATGCAGCTGCATGCCCGCAAGTGTGCCGGTCCGGGTAGAAATAGCCACATGACCTCTGCGACGAACTCCGAAGCCACGGCCTCCGACCCGACCGATCCGTACCTCTGGCTCGAGGATGTCACCGGCGAGCAGCAGCTGGACTGGGTGCGCGTCCGGAACGCAATCACCGTCGACGAGTACACCCGCACCGACGAGTTCGAGACGTTGCAGTCCCGGATCCGGGAGGTGCTCGACACCGATGCGCGCATTCCCTACGCCCGGCGGCGCGCCGAATATCTCTACAACTATTGGCGCGACGCCGAGCACGTCCGGGGTCTGTGGCGCCGGACCACGATGGACCAGTACCTGCGCGACGACCCGGAGTGGGACGTGCTCGTCGACCTGGACGCGCTCGCCGAGGAAGAGGGCGAGAACTGGGTGTGGTCGAGTGCGCAGGTGCTGCGTCCCGACCATACGCGTGCCTTGATCGGATTGTCGCGCGGCGGCGCGGATGCCACTGTCATCCGTGAATTCGACCTGGTCACACGGCAGTTCGTGTCGGGTCCGGACAGTTTCGAACTGCCCGAGGCGAAGACGGACATCGGGTGGATCGACGCGGACTCCGTATATGTCGGTACCGATTTCGGCGACGGGTCGCTCACCGATTCGGGATATCCGAGGATCGCGAAGCGGTGGCGGCGTGGCACCCCGGTCTCCGAGGCGGAGATCGTGTTCGAGGGCGAGAAGACCGACGTGGCGGTGGGCGCGTCGTACGACCGCACGCCCGGATACGAGCGGACCTTCGTCGAACGGGCCCTGGACTTCTACAACGCGCACCGGTTCGAGCTGACCGAGGACGGCGAGCTGGTGAAGCTCGAGGTGCCGGACGACGCCGGGGCCGGCGTCTACCGCGACCATCTGCTGGTACGCACCCGGTCGCCGTGGCTGGGATACCCGGCCGGGGCACTGCTGGCACGAGCTATCCGGCGTTCCTGGCCGGGTCACGCGACTTCACGGTGCTGTTCACCCCGGACGAGCACACCTCGCTCGAGCAGTACGCGTGGACCCGCAACCACCTGCTGCTCGTGACGCTGCGTGACGTGCAGACCGAGGTGCGGGTGCTCACGCCGGGACCGGACGGGTGGGAGGACCGCCCGCTCGAGGGCGTGCCGGCGGCGACGTCCACCTCGATCATCGACGTCGATCCCCTCGAGAGCGACGACTTCTTCCTCAACTCCAGTGGTTTCACCGTCCCGGCGACCCTGCTGTCCGGGACGGTCGGTGGTCCGCTGACGGCGATCAAGCAGGCGCCCTCGTTCTTCGATGCCGAGAACATTTCCGTCACACAGTATTTCGCGACGTCCGACGACGGAACCCAGGTGCCGTACTTCGTGGTGGGCAGCAACACGGACACCCCGTCGCCGACCATGCTGTACGGCTACGGTGGATTCGAGAACTCGCTGGTGCCCGCCTACGGCGGCGGCATCGGCCGGGCATGGCTCGAACGCGGCTACACCTATGTGATCGCGAACATCCGCGGTGGCGGCGAGTACGGCCCCACCTGGCACACGCAGGCGCTGAAGGAGAACCGGCACAAGGTGTTCGAGGACTTCGCGGCGGTCGCGAAGGACCTCGTCGCGCGGGGCATCACCACCGCGGAGAAGCTCGGCATCCAGGGCGGCAGCAACGGCGGTCTGCTGATGGGCGTGATGCTCACCCGCTACCCGTCGCTGTTCGGGGCGATCGTGTGCCAGGTGCCCCTGCTGGACATGAAGCGGTACCACCTGCTGCTCGCGGGCGCGTCGTGGATGGCCGAGTACGGCGACCCCGACAACCCGGACGAGTGGGCGTTCCTGAAGGAGTACTCGCCCTATCAGAATGTCGACCCCGACGCGACGTATCCGCCGATCCTGATCACCACCTCGACCCGCGACGACCGGGTGCATCCCGGCCACGCCCGGAAGATGGTCGCCCGCCTCGAGGAGCAGGGACATCAGGTGCGGTACTACGAGAACATCGAGGGCGGGCACGGCGGCGCCGCGGACAACGCGCAGGCCGCGTTCAAGTCGGCGCTGACGTTCACGTTCCTGGAGGAGAAGCTGCGGTAGCCGACCCGGCGGCGGACCGGCGATCGTGCAGCTGGCGGGTCAGCGGTCGTGCAACCAGGCCGCGACCCGCTCGACGATCTCCGCGTTGTCCCGGATCCAGCCGTTGTGCCCGAGCGGACGGTCGAGGTGCCACGTGGTGACCTCGGCCGCGGGGAGCTTCTCGAGCAGGTGCCGGGCCGCCGCGACCGGGGTCATGTCGTCCTTCTCGATGGTGATCGACAGCACCGGCAGTTTCAGCCGCGCGAGACGCTCCTCGTAGTCGATGTCGGCGCCGTACGGCTCGAATCGTCCGCTGCGGGCCAGGCGCGCCCAGTCCGAGATGAGCACACGGGACTGACGCCCGAACCCACCGATGTCGAGCCGGTCGCCAGGCCAGAATCCCGCGACGCTCGCGGTGATCGACATGGCCGCGGACCCGAGCAGCAGCCCGGGTCCGCGGGAGCCCGGGAAGTGCCGGTAGTAGGGGGTTCCGGAGGCGACGAGAATCAATCCGCCGAGCCGGCCGCGGACCCGCGACGCGTAGAGCACCCCGAGTTGACCGCCCATCGAATGTCCCAGAAGGTACGGGGTCGAATCGGGGAATCGTTCGCGGACGACCTCGAACATCGCGGGGAAGTCCACGGACACCAGCTCGTGGTAGCCGTAGGCGCTGTCGGCGTCCGGCCGCGGCCGGCTGTCGCCCTGCCCGCGGAGCTCGCAGATCGCGACGTCGAAGCCGTGTCCGGTCAGCGCCTCGGCGAACGGTTCGTAGTAGCCGGCCGGGATTCCGAGCCCGGGGACGATGACCACCACGATCCTCGCGGCGTCGCGTCGCGTCTCGTGCTCGTGGTCCGGGCCCGGAAACAGACGGACCGGCGCGGTGGTACCCCCCGGCAGCTGGATCGGTACGGTCTCCACCGGCTCAGAGTAGATCATCGGTGGCCGTCGAAGTCGGCGGTCCACACCCGTTGCAGCATGTGCCAGTCGGCCGGGTGCGCGGCGATCGCGGCGGCGAAGCGGTCTGCCAGCGCCTGCGTCGTGCCCTGCACACCGTCGACGGCCTCGATCGGCGGGCCCACCTGGAAACCCCACCCGTCCGGCGTGAACCAGCAGTTCACCGGCAGCAGCGGCGCACCGGTGTCGATCGCGAGCCGGGCGGGACCGGCCGGCATGCGGGCCGGTTCGCCGAAGAAGCTGACCGGCACGCCCGTGCCGGTCATGTCGCGTTCGGCGAGCAACCCGACCATCCGCCCCTCCCGCAGCCGTGCCGCCAACTGCTCGAGCGGTGGCGTCTCGGTGCCGGTGAGCGGAATGATCTCGAATCCCAACCCCTCACGGAACCGCACGAAGCGCCGGAACAGCGAATCCGGCCGCAGTCGCTCGGCGACGACGACCGGCGAGCCCACCCGCTGCGTCACCCAGACGCCCGCCAGATCCCAGTTTCCGCTGTGCGGCAGGGCCAGCACCGCGCCCTTGCCGCGCTCGACCGATTCGTGGATGTGTTCGAGTCCGGTGGCGGAGGTTTCGATGTCGTCGGCCAGCCGCGCCGGATCCATCGACGGAAGCCGGAAGGCCTCGCACCAATAGCGCGCGTACGAACGCAGACTCGCGCGCACGAGCTCGTCGGAGACCTCCTCCGCCGGGATGGAGAGAACACGGGACAGGTTGCGCCGCAGCTGATCCGGTCCACCGTTGCGGGCGGCGCGATCGGCTGCGAGGTAGAACAGGCGCAGCGCCCAGCGGTCCGGCAGAGCGCGCACCAGCCGCCACGCGGCCGCGTACCCGAGGTCCCAGGTTCGGTCCTTCGCGTTCACCGGACATCACCACGCCTCATCACCCGAGTGTCCTCCCCCGCTACCGCGAACACACCGGAATGGGACCGAAGCGGCAGCTGCGGCCTGCGGCTACTCCCTTGAACCCTCCCCGGGTCCGCGGTTGCCCGGTTGCGGACGATCGTGCTCACCACCGGTCCTCACCTCGAGGAACCCGGCGTTGTCGAGAGCCGCCTCGGTCAATGTCCGGCCGAGTTCGATCATCTCGGCAGCCTTGTGGAAATCGAGGCTGCGGCACGCGCTGCGCGGTACTTCGACCAGCACATCCGGTGGGTACGCGGCCAGCTGATGCCGGGCCAGCACCGACTGCATGATGTCGATCGATCGGCTCATCACCGCGACGCGGCCCAGTTTCGGTGCGGCGACACCCCCGGACGCCACCGCGACGGCTTCGAGCGCCGCGTCGACGGGCGCCTCGAACACCTCCTCGTCGGCAGCGACATCGGAGTCGCCGGCGCCCTCGGAGTCGACAGGGACATCGGAGTCGACAGGGACATCGGAGTCCGCAACTCCCCCGGAGTCGGTAGGGACCGAATCCGTATGGGACCGGGACGAACCGAACCGGCCCACCACGGACCGCACGATGTCGCGTTCGAGCAGGAACCCGGCGCTGCGGCGGAAGCGGCCGATCCATTCCTCGACCGGGCGCGGTTCGGCGCTGACGTTCACAGGGGACGCGAGGCCGCGTTCCTCGCCGCCGAGGCTGATACCGATCGTCAGGTCCGACGCCAGCGCCACGGTGGGCGCAACCGGCAGCGGTGCGAGAGTGCCGCCGTCGACGAGCACCCGCCCGTTGAGGACTGCCGGAGTGATGACGCCGGGAATCGCGATCGACGCGCGGATGGCGACGTCGAGCGGCCCCCTTTGGAACCACACCGGCCGTCCCGCAGCCAGATCGGTCGCAACCGCGGTGAACGGGAGCGGCAGGTCCTCGATCTGCACGTCGCCGAGGATCTCGCGGACCCGGGCGAGCACCTTCTCGGCGCGGATGGCGCCGGGGGACGTCACCGACACGTCGAGCAACCGCACCACGTCGAGCTGGGTGAGGGTCAAGGCCCATTCGGTGTACTCGTCGAGTTTGCCCGCCGCGTACAGCCCGCCGACCAGCGCACCCATCGACGATCCCGCGATGCCGACGATCTCGAGGCCGCGGGCGGTCACAGCCTGGATCGCTCCGATGTGCGCGTATCCGCGCGCACCGCCACTGCCGAGTGCGAGAGCCACCCGTTTCGGTTCGGCCATGGCTTCGACGGTACCGCGCGCGTTCCCCGAGAAACCCCGACCCGAAAATTCAGGGTGCAGATGGGTGCCTCACCCGATGTGCCGACGGCGGTGGCCGAGCCACGATGGGAACGGTTCGGGATCACAGCCCACATCCCGTTCACACCAGCACTTTCCTGTTCTACATCGCCTGTTCGCACCGTCGAAAGGAATCACCGTGCGCACTATCGCTTCCGCCGCCGCCATTACCGCAGCCACCGCCGCTGCCCTGCTCCTCGGCGGTACCGCCGCGTCCGCCGCGCCGGTTCCGTCCGTGGTCGGGATGAGCGAATCCGCCGCCCGCGCAACCCTCGACGCCGAAGGCGTGCCGTACACGGTCCTCAACCGCTCCGGCACCTCCTCGGACTCGTGCACGGTCACGGAGCAGCGCGACCGCGGCTACCGCACCGAGACCGACACGGTCTACGACCGCGACGACCACGAGTTCGACCGGATCGAGACCCAGGTCTGGCGGGGTCTCGGCCTCGTGGTGGTGTGCCACTGACCGTGGTGTGCAACCGACCGTGGTGTTCAACCGACTGTGGTGTAACCGGCCGGAACCCACGGCGGCGGTCAGCGCAGGGCGCGGTCGAAGATCGGCCACGACCGGTGCAGGTCGTCCTGCCAGTAGGTCCACGAATGAGTCCCGGTGGGGCGGAGTTCGACGTGGGCGGGAATGCCGAGTTCGTCGAGTCTCGCGACGAACCGCCGCGTGCATTCACCGGTCGCGGCCTCGATGACTCCGCCGGTACCGGCCTGCCGGATGAGCACGAGCGGATTGCCCGCGACCTCACGGCCGTCCAGCGTGTCGTCGTACCCGGGAAGCCCCGTGCCACTGGAGACGTAGAGTTCGAGGCCGCGCAGTCGCTCGGCGTTGAGGTAGGGATCGTGCGCTGCCCACGCCGGATCCCCGACTGGACCCCACATGTTCGTCACGTCACCCCGCCCCCGGCCCTCGACGACCATTTCGACGAAGCGCCTGCTCACCGGGTCGCTCGTGGAGGGGCACCCGCTGTACGCACCGACCGCGCGATACAGCTCGGGGCTTTCCACGGCAAGATTGAGGACCGAGGTCGCCGAGGCCGACACGCCGGCGATCGCATTGCGACCGGATGTGCCGAGAGTGACGTCGACGATCGGCGGAAGCTCACGGGTGAGGAAGGTCGACCACTTGTGGCGTCCGAGCACGGGATCGTCACTGCGCCAATCGGTGTAGTAACTGGCCCGACCACCGATCGGGGTGACGACGTTGACGTTCTTGTCCGCGAAGAACTCGACGACGTCGGTGCGGTCGTGCCAGTTGCCGGGTTCTTCCCCGCCGGTGTACCCGTTGAGCAGGTACAGGGTGGGGCGCGGGTGCGACCTGTCGGACGGAAGAATCACCCGTACGGGAATCTCCCGGTCCATCGCGGCGGAGTGGACGATCAGGATCTGCTGACGATCGTCGACTGTGTCGATCCGGACGAGGCGCGCGCCGGTTGCCGGTTGCGCCGTGGCCGGCGGCACGAGGGACACGACCGCCGCAGCGAGTACCGCCAGGGCGGCCATCAGGATCGACATGCGACGCACTGCATACCTTTTCGTCGGAACGAGAGCGGCGACCGCGGTTGCGCCGCGGTCGCCGCTGTGGGCCGTCAGGAGAGCGACAGCAGAAGTTGGATGATGATCTCGAGAATCTCCACGCCTCTCACCCCCTCGATATCGAACGGTATAGATCTGGTAACCATTCGGTCACGGGCGAGAAGCTATCAGTTGAATCCGGACAGGGGGGACTTTTTCTGCGAATCCGGTGAAATACCGATTCCCGATACCCGAAGGGGGCGAGACGACGAATGCGGGTGAGCAGTGTGCTCACCCGCATTCGTCCTGCGTACGACCTGTCAGTTCAGATCGAAACCACGGCGCTCGAGTGCTTCCTTCAGCCCTTCCCGGACACCGAGCGCACCCGGCGTCGCGAACCGGCCCACCACACGCTCGGTCCAGCTGTCCGCCAGCCCCTGCTCGCGGTAGAACGCGGAGATGCGGGCCTCGTACTCGGCAGTGCCGGCTTCCTGCGCCTCCAGGTCGTACTGTTCGCGGTGCAGCACGACGTCGACGCCTAGACGCGGCTTGACCTCGGCGGATCCGGTGGGATCCGGATGCCCGACGACGAGCCCGACCACCGCGAAACTGTGGGCCGGCAGATTCAGCTCCTCGGCGAGCTCGGTCGGGTGGTTCCGGATCGCCCCGATGTACACGGTGCCGAGGCCCAACGATTCCGCGGCGAGGGCGGCGTTCTGTGCTGCGAGCGTCGCGTCGACCACTCCGAGCAGTGCCGATTCCACGAATCCTGCATTGACGAGGTCGCGATCGTTCTGCTCGGCGATGCGGCCGGCGCGCGCGAGGTCGGCGATCCACACCAGCAGCAGCGGTGCGTTGCGGACCGCGTCCTGGTCCCCGGCGAGGGCCGCGATCCGGCCGAGCCGATCCCGGTCGGTCACCGCCACGACGCTCCACAACTGCAGGTTGCTCGAGCTCGCCGCGGACGACGCCGCCGCGACGATCGCTCGCAGCTGTTCTTCGGACACGTTGTCCGGCAGAAACTTCCGCACCGAACGGTGCGCGAGCTGTGTGGCGAGCACCTCGTTCCACACGAGCTCCCCGGCCTGCTCGGCACGTTCGGCTTCGGCGGTGCCGTAGCGGAGGGCGAGCGCGGCGCGGCGGCCGGCGACAACGGTGTCGGTCATTCGGAGTGTCCTTTCTGCAGCGAACGCCTTCCCATCCTGCCGGGCCACCCCGAGACCGCCCAGGGTTCGCCTCACCGCGATTCCAGACGATTCGGGCTCGGTGGGTCTACTCTGACCGCATGATGCGACTCCTCGCGACTGCGGTCGTCGCCCTGATCGCCAACGCGATCGCCCTGATAGTCGGGGCATGGGTACTCCCCGACATGTCCCTCACCGCGATCGCGTTCCTCATCGCTGTCGTGATCTTCACGGTCGTCGCGGTCGTCATCGACCCGCTGATCCGCCAGATCTCGATGACGAAGGCGCCCGTGCTGCTCGGCAGCAGCGCCCTCGTCTCGACGCTGGTGGCGCTGATCGTCACCGCCCTCGTCAGCGACGGCCTGAAGATCAGCGGCATCACGACGTGGATCCTCGCGACCGTGATCGTGTGGGCGGTGTCGATGATCGTCCGCCTGCTGCTGCCGATGATCGTGTTCAAGAAGACGCTCGCCGCCCGCAAATAGGTCGCGACCGTTGCCTTCTGGTGAGCTAACGTGAGCACGCCCTGTTCGCTTCCCCATCAGGCAGCCTCACCTTCCGGTGAGACAGTCCCGGCCTGACCGACAGTGTCGTGCCGGGTTGACGCTTCGACGCCTGCTGCCTTGTCCGCTCCCGCGGATCGGGTCTTGCGCGTGGCTCCACGTCCGTCCTCCACCCGGATCGGTGGCGGCCGGGCGACTCCCGGTACCGGTCCCCGTTCCACCCGTGTGCCGGGTCTCGCCGAGGCGGGCGAGGTTGATCGCGGCGTTGCGATCACGATCGATCGTCAGGCCGCAGTGCTCACACACATACATTCGGTCCGCGAGCGTCAGGTTTGGTTGTCGCCTGCCACATCCCGAACACGTTTTCGATGATGGGTACCAGCGGTCGGCCTCCTGTGTTCACAGAATCTCGCGCAGTTCGCGACCCCGAGCCGAAAGATCAGGGTCGGAATCCGGGGGTCACCGGATGTGCCCGAGTGCCCGTCGACGGCACGCTGTAGGCATGACATTCGAAAGCAACTCCAC
>Ga0180215_1004173_pt1 | contig 13008 bp, 12 predicted proteins | sample eDN3rd37CBELigBY_FD_128871 | JGI IMG/M metagenome (GOLD analysis project Ga0180215, IMG submission 128871) | Enriched backyard soil microbial communities from Emeryville, California, USA - eDNA 3rd pass 37_C BE-Lig BY (version 2) (version 2) | ecosystem: Environmental > Terrestrial > Soil >...
ATTACCTCCACTCTGCTGGGTTTTAGCCTTCCATGCAGACCTGGTCATTGGCGCCGATGCATGTCGCCCGCCACCCGGCGTAGTTACCGGACGGGTCCGAGTGGTAGAGCTGGAAGCCGTAGTGCCGGTCCCAGCCAGCGTACAAGAACGACACACCAAAGGGCCGAAGACCTGCGCGAACACCATGCAGCGCGTTGCCTCGCGCGCGTGTGAGTAAACACCCCCGTCACCAACGGCGCCGTCAAACGCGCACTGGGGCCGTACCGCCAAACTGGGTGTAGCCCTGCTTCAGGTCGCACACGGTGCGGACGAGCTGCTCGGCGGGAATCGGCTCCTGGTAGGTCAGCTGGTACCGCTGCGCGGCCTGGCGCACGTAGTTGATGAGGATATTGGCGTCGGCGGTGATGCCGGCCACGCTCGCCGCCATGTTCCTACGGCCGGGAGGGCAGCGGCCAAACATGAAACTCCCCGTGCAACCAACGTCAGCAGTACGTTGACGCATCAGCCGCGGCGGCGGCAGTGGCCACGGGCACGCACTCGTTCAAGAGGTAGATCTTTTCGCTGGAGCGGGACGCCTCGAGCAGCTTGGACGCGACCTTCTTCTCCGCGGCGAGCACGACTCCGTCCGAGGCGAGAATGCCCAGCGAGGTGCCGGCGTGGCTGATGGCCTCCATGGCATACTCGACCTGGTACAGCCGCCCTGTCAGCAGGACCACAGCGGCATGGTGTGCAAAAGGCGTAGAGGTCAGCTGCCCTTGCGTCCTTCCAGGAGCGCAGCTGGCTTGGGGTTCATTGCGGGCTGTTGCTGACGCACCTTCAGGCGAGAAGATGGTCGTGCGCGAGTCGTAGCGGCGCGCCTAATCCTCCGCCTCCAAACCAAGCACATCCATCGCTGCGTCAGCTTCATGCCCACCTGCTGCACTGTCTCTGGGCGGCCCGAGGAGCGCAGGAAAGGGCGGGGAAGGGCCCCGAGCCTACCATGGTTGCGGTCGGCGGCGGCGGTGACCGACGAAGACGAGAAAACGTCGACGCGATGACGTGGATGTGAGAGTGGTGCTCCCCACAAAGAAGAATTCGCTCAGTACGACTCTAAGACGAGAAGCGAGAGATATGCGCGCTCGTATGCTGATTGCATATAAAGAGAAGGCGGGCACCAAGAGTGCTAAGAAAGTGGTCTACGTAGCACCGAAGAGTATAAAAATGCCAGTGGCGTTGAGCGCAGAGCGTGAAGAAGCAGCAAACTGCGATACCGGATCCATGCTATGGCACCTACGCGCGTAAGCAAAACATTACAATTGGCGCTCCCCACGCCGATGACGTCACTTATGACGTCACCAACGGGTTGGAAGGCGGCCGATGGCGGCGGCAAGGCGGATCGCGGCTGCGGCCAGGGCGGCAGTGGCCCGCTGGGCGGTGCCAGCGCGGCCTGAGCCGCCTGGGGTGCTGTGTGCCGTTCAGGCGAAGGCGCCGGAGCGGCTGGTGGCGCTGACGCGTTCGTTGGTATCGTCGGCAACGCGGCTCAGCGGCGCCAGTGCCCCCGTCCCCCCGGCAGATCCCGCCCTGATTGCGGCGGACAATGCGAACACTGCCGCGCTCGAGGCGCTGCGGCAGCGGATCGCCGACGCATTTCAGATCCGTCAGGGTCACGGCGACGTCGTGCCGACAGTTTGTGCAGCCAGTGACCAAGTGTGGGACGAGGGCGACCACGATGCTTACCTGGACGAAAACCCGTCTTTGTTTATGGTTTGACCGACGCAGGAGCAAGCGCAGACGTTCTGTGCCTACTACTTGCAGCTGCCCATGGTACGCAACGGGTCACATGCACATCATATACTGCATGGTTCGTGGCACTCACACTATGACAACACCGACGACTGGTCTGGTCAACCGCAGGATGACCGCCGCAAGCTGCTCAGGCTTCTGAGCGTGCACTTTGGCGTCCGGAGCGACAAGGCGCAGCAAGCCGCGCGCGCATACCTGGCGGCCGGCGACGCCGGCGGCGATGGCGACCGCCGCGAGCAGCGGCTCCTGCAAGAGCTGACCGCCGCTGTGAGGCCGGTGCACGCTGTGCTCTTCTCGGCGATCTCGCAGTTGCCGGAGGGCATGGAATTCATCCTGCAGGTCCGCACGGACCTCCAGCAGTTCAACGCGACCGGCCCCGTCGACCCGGCTCTACAGCAGCTCGACGATGCGCTCAAGGCGCAGCTGCAGGCATGGTTCGCGCTCGGCTTCCTCCAGCTCCGCCAAATTTCGTGGGAGACGCCCGCCGTCGTGCTGGAGAAGGTGCGACTTGAACCAAGGTGCGGTAACGCATGACGTCGTCTAACCGAGGAAGATAATTATTGTTGCAGCCCTGGGGCATGCGGGTACGCCAGATTATGAAGTACGAGGCCGTGCATGCCATTGGCAGCTGGGCCGAGCTGAAGCAGCGCCTCGTCGGGCCCGAGCGGTAAGGCGGTCGACCCAACGGAAGCCCATTTTATGGCCTGCAGGCTGAACCGCGATTTCGTCCCCTCTCATTCATTCTGCGTCGTCGCATACAGTACCTGCTACGGTTTCTTCCACCCAAGCCTGCCCCACGTGCCGCTGGTGTTTGTGGAGGTCGCGCTGACATCGGCGATCGCCACGAGCATCCAGGCGATCCTAAGACAGCCAACGCCGACGCACGGCTTTGCGCCGCCGCCTCCGGAGCCGACGACGGCCGTCTTCTACTCGATCACGTCCACGCAGGCCGGCCTGAGCGGCGTTGAGCTGGGCAACCTGCTGATCAAGCGGGTGGTGCAGGAGCTGCGCGGTCAGTACCCGGCACTGACCACCTTTGTTACGCTGTCGCCGATCCCCGGCTTCATGCGGTGGCTGCGCGCCCGGGCAGCCGCGGCGGCCGACGATCCCGCCGCCGCGGCGGCTGAGGTGTTGCGGCCCGAGGACGCCGCGCTGCTGTCCAAGTTGCGGCCGGGCGAGCCGCCACTCCTCGGCCTGCTCGCGCTGCTAGACGGCGGCGCGTGGGCGCGAGACGCCGCGCTCGCCGAGGCGCTCAAGCCGGTGGTGATGCGCGCAGGCGCACACTACCTGCTGCGCGAGAAGAAGCGCAAGCAGGCGCTGGACCCGGTGACCAACTTCCACGTCCGCAACGGCGCGTGGCTCTGGCAACTAAACTGGCTCGCCGACACCAGCGCACGCGGCCTCGCGCAGTCCGCAGGCCTCATGGTTAACTACCGCTACATCCTTGAGGACATTGACGCCAACAACCGCCAGTACCTCGCCGACGGTCACATCGTCGCCTCGGACGCTGTCCGCGCGCTGCTCGCATAGAGGAGAGAAGCATCATTATACGGACCTGTACAGTAATTATAAACACACAATGAAACATGCGATCTAATGTACAGATTGTCCTGGCGGCCTCACACGGTGCGCACGACCGAAGCGGCCTTGCGCAGGCGGTTCATCACGGCCAGGCCCTCGTGAGCGTCCGAGATACCCTCGACGACTATCGCGCGCACGCCCGCGGCATCCAGGTCCCGCAGCGCCGCAAAGAGTCCCTGTGCCACCGCCGCCGGGTCGGCGACGTCGCCGAGGACGTAGTCGATGCCCCGCGGTGGCGCCACCGAGTGCGCGTGCTCGATGCCCTGCCATGGTACCAGGTCCGGCAGCGTGGCCGCATGACGCGCGTGTGTGCGTACGATGGCGAACGGCTCCGTGCCTGCGCGCAGCGCCGCCAGCTCGGTCAGCACGGCGGCGCGCAGGCGGTCCGCAGCTTCGTCGAGCGCTGGTGCCTTGCTGTTGGTGGCGGTTGCGGCCGGCTCTAGCAGGATGACGCGCGCCTCGGGCGAGTAGTGCCGGTACTTCATGCCGGGCGTGGTCGGCTGCGCCTCGAGCGCAGCGCTCACAAAGTCCTTGCGGTAGACGCGCAGGGTGGGCAGCAGCGGCCGCAGCTGCTCGTACGTGACGCCGCCGGGGCGCAGCAGCACGGGCGGGTTCTGCAGCAGGTCCACGACCGTCGACTCGACGCCGACTTGCGCGGCGCCTCCGTCGAGGATAATTGGGACTCGCCCGCTGAGGTCCTCGGCGACGTGCCTCGCGGTCGTGGGGCTCGGCCGGCCGCTCAAGTTGGCCGATGGCGCGGCGATGGGCGTGTCGGCCAGCTGGATCAGGTAGCGTGCCACTGGGTGCGCCGGCATGCGCACGGCCACAGTGGGGAGGCCGCAGGTGACGGTGTCCGGCACCACGCCGAGCCGCTTGGGCAGGAGCAGCGTGAGCGGGCCAGGCCAGAAGCGCGCCAACACGGGCCGCGCGGCGTCGGGCACGGTGGCGAAGCCGTCGACCATGGCCAGCGAGGCCACATGGACGATGAGCGGGTTGTCGCTCGGGCGGCACTTGGCCTCAAAGATGCGCCGCGTCGCGTCGGCGCTGAGCGCGTCAGCGCCAAGGCCGTACACCGTCTCGGTCGGGAACGCGACCGTCTGCCCGCGCCGGAGCGTCTCGGCGGCCTCCTGCAGCGCGGCGGCGCTGGCCGCGTCGGCGGGTGCGGCGTCGAAGGCGTCGAGCGTCGACCGCGTGACGGTCACCCGGACGGGCAGCACGCGCGTAGCCACTTCAGCCGCCGCCGCTCCGGCCGCCGCTCCAGCCACCGCTCCAGCCACCGCTGCTGCCGGTGACGGAGGTGTTGGACCATTGCTGGGCGTGCTGGGGGAGGCCATGGCCGCCCTGCTGCCGTACCAGACCGGGCGCCGCGCCAGCGCTCGAACCGCTGCCGCGGTCCTCCACATGGCGCATCCGATGACGTCATGTATGGCCACGTGGTGAAGCCATATACCGGGAGGCCGCGCTGGAAGATTTTCTTGGCCGCCCCATGGGATGCAACGAAGGGTGGAAGTCCAGACAAGCGTCTGCACGTCTTCGGTTGGAGGTTTGGGTGTAGACTTTGGCATTGCAAGGCAGTGTTGTACGTTGGGGTCTCGCTGTGGCTTTGCAAGAGTGGTCATTTCGATGGCCGCCGTCTCTTCGTGCAGCTCTGCGGATGCGCGCGACGCAGCCGTCGCCCTGCGCACAGTGCCGAGTGCCATAGACGGCAGGGCCCGATCATCACCATATGGCGGGCACCTTTGCGCAATCCGGCCACGTCTTACGTTGCAAGATGTAATATACCAAGAACTCAGTGGTTTACTCTACAACCAAGGCGCTGCGTCGGTGCACAGGCCGCCGCTTAGGAGCCGACGAGGATGTTGTTAATGGGCAGGTGGATGAGCTTGACAAAGTAGCCGATCAGGCCCATGACCAGGAAGCCGACGCCGACGGCCTGCGAGATCTTGAGGAACTCGCGCCGGTCCGGCTTGGTGCACTTGTTGAGCAGCCGCACCGAGTCCTTGAAGAACTCGGTCGGCCCCGACAGCAGCGTCGTCAGTTCGTCCATGGTGGTGAACGGGGGAGTGCGCTGCAAGAAGCCATGCAAACAAAGAGCGTAGTCGCCTCGTCAGCGGCAGTGAAACGACGGGGACAGTTGCAAACGGCTACCAAAGCACGTAGTGGCTATAGCACGCTCCCAAACGCTTCGATGTAGACCCATAACCAGCACGGCCCCCCTCTGCATCCATACAGACCGTGGCAAGAGCTTGATAAGCACCCGAGCGTCCCCGATGTCGCGCGTTTCGAACGCCAATGGAAGCCCCAATACCATTTGCCCACTTTATGAACGTAACGTTCCTTCTGGTGCGCTCTCTCTGCTGTGCTGCCTCTCAGCATCTATCCGCTGGTGGCAGTTCTACACGGCCTCCGTCATCGCCGAAGCCGCGCCGCCCTTACGCCGTCGTCTTTCGTCACAACCCCGCAACAAATTTATTTTCGGCCGGCACGTCGTCATGTCTAGGATCCGTTGGCCTCGACTGCTGTTCGGCACTGAGCAGGTGTCCAAGAACGTTGTGTAGCACTTAATGCCACCCCAGCCGTTGCGTAGGCGTGGGCGTCCTTCTTCGCCTTCATCTCCGTCGCCTTCTTCGCCGTCGCATACGCGGTCCTTCGCGTCGTACCGAACCAAGCGCAAGTCAATTCTGCCGCGATTCAACCCTTGCTTCCCTAGCTGCCCTTATAGTGTCTAACGCAAGTCTACCCCAATTCTACCTTCTACCTTGTTCAACCCTGGGCGCTGCTCTATCGCTCTCACAGAGTCTGCCGCCAGTCTACCCTCGTTCTGCCTTTTGGCACGTGGATTGAAATTCACGTGATGTAATGGGAGTAGGGTGTAGGGGCGGCGTAGCGGATTGAGGTCTCTTTTCGTGAGGAGATCACGTGAGCGGTCACTTCATCGTGTTCCTATCGTCGTCGTCCGGTCGCCACCTTGAGCACCCTCTACAAAGCCACCATGGTACGGCCGCCCGCTGGAGTGCTGGAAGGTGGACGGGACGGCACAGTTCGAGCGGGAAAGGGCAGGTAGGGGCGATGGCGTGAAGCCGATGCGGTAGCGCGCGCGGATGCAGCGCACGATGCTACGCCAGCGCGGATGGAGATGTGCAGGTGCGATGGGCAATGGGCGGTCAACCGCTGCGCTCCATCAACCCGAGGATGGCCGCTGGAGGCGCATCTAGGCCATCCAGGGTAGCATAGCGGACGTAGTATGCGCCGGATGCATGGGCGCCCGCGATTCTACGCAGCTGGATGACACGGAGTGGCCCTAGTCGATGCCGACCCCGTCGTTCGCGTAAGCGGAGGTTAATGCGACCCTGGACCCGCTTCCGCCATGCATGTACCGTTTCCTTAGGCCACCCGTCCCCTTGTTCAGGTCCGCGGCGACAGCTCGGCGGCCGCGACTCAGGTCGTGCTGCCGGCGGTCTTCCGTGCGCCGATCCGTCCGGATGTCGTGCATGTTGTGCACACCGGCCTGGCCAAGAACAAGCGCCAGCCGTACGCTGTCTCGCCGCGCGCCGGCCACCAGCACAGCGCCGAGTCGTGGGGCACGGGTCGCGCGGTTGCGCGTATTCCCCGCATCTCGGGCGGCGGCACGCACCGCGCCGGCCAGGGTGCCTTCGGCAACATGTGCCGCAAGGGCCGCATGTTCGCGCCGACCAAGGTGTACCGCCGGTGGCACGTGAACATCAGCCGCAACCAGCGCCGCTTCGCCGTCGCCTCGGCGCTCGCCGCGTCGGCGCTGCCGTCGCTGGTGCTGGCCCGCGGCCACCGCATCCAGAGCGTGCCGGAGATCCCGCTGGTCGTGCCGACCTCGACCGAGTCGGTGACCAAGACCAAGGACGCCGTCAAGCTGCTAGCCGCGCTCAAGGCCGACGCTGACGTGGAGCACGTGAAGCACTCGCGCAAGCTCCGCGCGGGTATTGGTAAGATGCGCAACCGCCGCTTCACCCAGCGCCGCGGCCCGCTGGTCATCTACAATGAGGACAACGGCATCGTCAAGGCGTTCCGCAACATCCCTGGCGTGGAGCTGGCCAATGTCAACTTCCTTAACCTGCTGCAGCTTGCCCCTGGTGGCCACCTCGGCCGCTTCATTATTTGGACCCAGGGCGCCTTTGAGAAGCTGGACAAGATCTTTGGCACTTTCCGCAAGGCCGCCGAGCTCAAGACCGACTACCACCTGCCGCTGCCGCAGATGACCAACCCGGATCTGGCCCGCATTATCAACTCTGACCCGATCCAGTCGGTCGTCCGCCCGGCCGGGCCGAAGCGCACCCGCCGCGCCGAGCGCAAGAAGAACCCGCTCAAGAACCTTAACGTCATGCTCCGCCTCAACCCGTACGCCGCGACCCTCCGCCGCCGCGAGCTCCTGACCCAGGAGGCGGCCAAGAAGAACAAGGCGGCCGGCAAGAAGACCACCGTCGCCAAGGAGGTTAAGAAGGCTCGCGAGGAGAAGAAGCGCAAGTATTACAAGACGATGATCGCTCCGCTCTAAGCGTGTGCGCGCATTTCCCTTGTAGACGGCGCGTGTGCTTGTGTAGTCATACAGAGGCATCAGCGCTTAAAAATAAACTTGATAATTCTTCATTGTACTGCACTATATGAAGCATTAGGTCACAATCTGTACAAAGGCAGAGGAGCGCGCTCACTTGAGCGGCACGGACCGCGCGAGGTTGCGCTTGATGCCCGTCGACTCGCCGCCGTAGGCGGACTGCGGCACGGCGGCGACGCGCACGCCCGTCGACTTGAGCTTCTTCTGCGCCTTCTCATACTGCTTGCGCCGCTTAACGCGCGGGTTGCGCAGCTCCTTCTTGCGCTTCACCGTCAGGCCACGGTTCTTGAGGATCGCGTCAGTGGCCATGCGCTTGTCGTTGCCGTCGTCCGCGCTCGACGCGCCGTTGCCGTCCTCGTCGCCACTGAACGCCGCGGTGGCGGGGCGCGCCTTGCTCTCCGCCACGGCTTGCTCGCGCGCCTCGCGCCGGCGCTCCTGGCTCGCCTTGACCGCGTTGTAGTATGCCAACGCGTCCTCGTCGGCGCTGTCGCCGTTGCCCTCGCCGTCACTGTCTGGCGCGGCGCGCGCAGCCACCGTTGCGGTCGCTTTGCCCTTGCCCTTGCCCTTGTCCGCGGCGGGCTCGGCGGCTTTGGTCTCGGCCTCGCGCTTGCGCACCGCCTCGGTGTAGTCGGCGAGGTCGGCAAAGTCGCGCAGCGCGTCGAGCTCGTCCTCGAGCGACACCTCGAGCCGCTTTCGCTTGAGTGCGCGGTCCTTGCGAGTAGTCGGCAGGCGCACAAAGTACTCCTCCTCGAAAGCCTCGCGCTCCGCCAGAATCTTTGCGACCTTAGGGTCCGTGCTCGGCGCCTATCGCATCGACAAAGATAATGGGGAACAAACCCAAGTCAGTGGCTGCCAGTGCCGGGCCGACCTAAGAAATATGCGGCGGCGCACCTCAACAATCTCCTCGGGTACGTCGGTAAACTCCTCGTGCAGGTCGCGCAGTAGGCGGGACCGCGCCGCACGCTCGCGCAGCCGCTCCTCCTGGCGCGCCGCCTTGCCGCGGCCGCCGGCGTCCAGGTCGTACGGCATCGGCGCGACGCGCGACGGCCGGAAGAGGCCATCGCTGTTGGCTTGGGCCGTGTCCGAGTCCTCGCCGTCGCCCTCCTCGTCTTCGCGCGGACCGACCAGGCGGCTCGGATTGGGCCGCAGGCTGTCCTGCGCGGCGACGCCCGTCGTCGCCGCGCGCACGAGCTTGTCGATCTGGTACTTGAGTTTCACCTCGAGTGGCTTGATCTTCTCCAGCAGAGCGCGCTGCTCGATCAACTGCGCAATCACGGGGTGGTCGGCCACGCGCTGCCCGGCGGTCTTGAGGTGGAAGTAGAAGCACAGGTTGGTGCAGTACGACAGCAACAGCTGGTGCTTGACATGCAGCAGCGAGAGACCCTGCGGTGCCGCGTACGCCTGCGCTTGCATGCGCTCAACCAGCGGCGCCACGTGGTTGTGCAGCTCGGCCAGCCGCTCCTGCAGCTCGGCCAGGAGCGTCAGCAGTTCGGGTGAGTCCTTGGTCACGAGCTCTCGCGCCTCGTCGTCCGTCAGGCTCGATATGTCGCGCGTGATCCGCTCGGCCTCGGCGTCCTCGGCGCGCGGCACCGCCGCCTTGAGCACGGCCTTAATTGGGTCCTTCGCCTTCTTCTTCTTTGGCGGCGCGGCGTCAAGCGCGTCCAGGCCGAAGTCGGCCGAGTCCAGCGCCTTGAGCCGCTGCCGGCGAATGCGTTCCGCCTCTTCCTCCTCCTCACGCTCGGCTGTGGTGAGAGGCAGGTTGCGGGCAGGGCGCGAACGACGCCGGGTTAGCGATGGAAGAACCGCGATTTAACGCAGCACGAATCGGTGCGTACCATCCTCGTCGTCCTTGTCCAGATCGGCGTCGTAGTAGACCTGCTTGTGGCGGCCCCACGCCTTGTCGGAAATCTCGCGCTGCTTGGCCGGCGTGACGGCGACATCCGAGTCGCTCAGCTCGGCGTCCTCGTCCTCGTCCTCGTCCTCGTCCCAGTCTTCGCCGCTATCGTCGTCGACGCCAAGGCCCAGGACTTCCTCGGTGTCGGCGCCGACGAGCGTGTCGTCGTCCTCCTCACTACTGTCCTCGTAGCGTCGGCCGCCCTTCTTGCCAACGCTGCCCTTGGCCGCCGACTTCTTGCCAGTTTTGGCGCTTACCGGCTCTGGCTGCCGAATGCGGTGGACTGGCGCGCCCCCCGAACATCCCAAGACATACACGGGTGCGTGGGTTAATACCCATTACGTGGCACCCGTGAGCACGCACGTCGACCCCGCTGCCGTACAGCGGTCAATGTCGTCCTCGACCTCGTCCAGGTCGAGGTCGAGGTCCGCGCCGTCGGCTTCGCTGACGGCGTCCGGCGAATGGTACGCCGCGTCGTCGTCGCCATCGTCATCAAACCCACGCCCAGCGGCGTTCCGGCCCTTGCTGCCGCTGCTCCCGCTGCTGCTGGTGTAGGTGCTGCTGCGGCCGCTGCGGCCGCCGCCCGCGACCGCCTTCGCCTTCGCCTTCGCCATCGCGTCCTGGTCTACCTCTGCGCCCCGCCACGTGGCGCCCTGATGACGTCATCAAAACTGATGTCATGTGAACTGAAAACACGTGAGATAAAGTCACGTGATCGGAGGCGCCCTTGTGAGAGATCCGCGATGCCGTGCGTGATTGGCGGCGCTAGGGCCAAGCGAAAAGCTTCCGGTGTGGTGGTTTGGGGGAAGGAGGTGATGAGGGATGTATGAATGGATGGCCGCTGTGATGTGTCTATGAGTTTTTGTTTCCAATCGTGAACCAAGCTGGGTGAATTGAGCGATATGTTTGCCGCCCAAGAAATTTCCACCGGTTCCTCATCGCTCAGGAACGGCTGGTTGCAACAGGGGGTGTCATGTATTGCGTGTATATCAAGCTCGCGTAGACATTGTTATGTTTGAGCCGGGAACATGTACAAGGGCGTGGTACGTCGGGAAAAAACGGCTAGCAAGCTACAACGTGACCCAGACCGTATCATTCGGCGCCCTGAATGTGAGGATAAAAGATATTACGCCTATTCAACAGCGACACACATTATTCACGCGTTTCGCGCACACAAGCATTCAGAACGTCAACGCGCAAGAACCTCGTTCCCAAAAAAGTGGTCGCTCAGTTGGCCGGCACGGCGGTGGTGGTGGCGGCGGTGGCGACGGTAGCGGCGGCGGTGGAGGCGCCGACCTTGGCCAGCGCGGCGTTGACGCGCTCCTGCTCGTCCTTCTGGAGGACCTCGATGCAGCTCGGCAGGTTCAGTTTTTGCGCGAGCAGCAGCGGTGTGAGTCCCTTGTCGTTGTGCGCGCGCGGGTCCGCGCCCAGCTCGAGGAGCGCGGTGACGGTTGCCGGCCGGTTGTAGACAACGGCGAGGTGCAGGAGAGTGCGCCAGTGTTGCGGCGACTCGTACTTGATCGGCACGTGCGCCGGGATGAGCTGGCGCACTACGTCGACAGCGTCATTGGCAACGGCGTATTCGATGATGGCACGGTCCGCGGCGTCGCGCGCAGCAAGGTTGAGCTGCGGGCAGCGGCGCAGCAGCTCCGTCACGAGCGCCGTCGACTTGTACGCGATGGCCGCGTGGAGTGGCGTGCGCCACGGCTTGCTCGAGGGCGTGTTGGCGACTTCGGGCCCGAGCTCGCACAGCACCGCGAGCGCGTTCGGGCAGTTCTCCAGCAGCGCTACCACGAGCGGGGTCCGGCCCTGCTCGTCCTCGGCGGTGAGCGACGCGCCCATGCGCACCAGCAGCCGCACGTGCTCCGACTGGTCCTTGCGCGCGGCCAGGTGCAGCGGCGTGCGCCACCATCGCGTGCTCGTGCGCTGCGCGAGCGGCGCGCTCGCCGGGTGGGCCAGCAGCGTTTGCAGAAGCTTGCCCGACGGCTCGCCGTAGATGATCGCTAGCTCGAGCGCGGTGTGGCCGTGCGCGTCGTGCTCGGCCGCGTTCGAGCCGGCGTCCAGCAGCGCGCGCACCAGCGTGACCGACTTCTTCTCGGCGACGGCCAGGTTGAGCGGCGTGCGCGTCCAAGACGACGCGAGCGGCTCGTTGACTAGCGCGGGCTCGGCGTGAAGCAGCGTCTCGATCGCCGCCACGTTCTCGCACAGGATGGCGTATTGCAGCGGCGTCTGGTCGGCGTCGTTGGGCTTGCGGACGTCGGCGCCTGCGGCGAGCAGCGGGCGGATGTACACGGCCGGGTCGAGGAACTCGGAGATGGCGAGCTGCAGGCTCGTGCGCCACCACTCGGGCCCGCTCGCGTCGAGGTCCTCACCGCCGGGAGCCGCGGCTGCGCCGGGGCGCGAGCGCTCCAGCACAAAGGCAAACGCCTTGTCCGACTCCATGAACATGGCCTCCTGCAGCAGCGACCGGCCGGCGGCATTGCGGCGCGAGGGGCGCGCGCCCATGGCAAGAAGCGTCTCCATGGCGCGCGGCGCATTGTACTTGGCGGCAATGAACAGCGCCGTGTTGCCGTCGAGGTCCTCGAGCTCCAGGTCCAGCCCTGCCGCCCGCAGGCGCTCAAACATGGCCAGGGGCGCGTCGGCCTTGGCTGCGGCGTGAAACGCACTCCAGGCGTAGCTGCTGCGGTCATTGATGCTCTGCGGGTTGCGACGCAGCTCCTCATCCACCGCCTCTACGCGGCCGCTCTCCGCCAGCACCAGCAGGAGCGGGTACACGTCCTGCTGCTCGTCCAGGCGGTGGTCGCGCCGCGTGTGCGGCGCCACCGGCGCGTCGTCGACCGGGTACTCCATCACCGGCACCGCTTCGGCCTGCGCCAGCGCCTGCGCCCGTGCCCGCGGCTGCGGCGCCGAGGTCGACGCGACCACAGTCGCGTTGCCGCCACCGGGCGGCACCACCACGGGCGTGCTGTACGTCGTCGTCGTGGTCTTGCCGTCTTTGTCCGCGACGACGGTGACCGACACGTTCACGATGGTCGGCGTTTGGGCCGTCCCCGCAGCGACCGTCGCCGCCGTCGTCGAGGTCGGGGTCACGGGCGTAGTGGGCTCGGAAGATTGCTTGGTGCCGATGGCAGCCAGTTTGGCGGCCCTCCGCCGCGCCTTCTCCTGC
>Ga0180215_1004174_pt1 | contig 13007 bp, 10 predicted proteins | sample eDN3rd37CBELigBY_FD_128871 | JGI IMG/M metagenome (GOLD analysis project Ga0180215, IMG submission 128871) | Enriched backyard soil microbial communities from Emeryville, California, USA - eDNA 3rd pass 37_C BE-Lig BY (version 2) (version 2) | ecosystem: Environmental > Terrestrial > Soil >...
ATTCGGCCGCGATGCCGGTTCGTTCTTTGAGAGTCGTGATGGGCTTGACACCCAAATAACAAACGCAGCCTTACGGTAGATCCGAAAGGCTGCGTCTGAAAGTCGACCCCGGTGCGACGCCGGGAGGCTTGGCAGTATCAGCGAGCGGCCTTCTGAGCCAGCTCTTTATAGCGGTTCACCAGCGCCGCGGAGTCCGGATGCGATTTGATCCAATCCGCGCCGACCTTCGCCGCTGCTTCTGCATAGGTCTTGGCTTCTTCCGGGGTCGCCTGCCGGACGGTGCCTCCAGCCTTGACAATCATCTTGGAGCCATTCTCAGCCAGGGTTTCGGTGTGTTCACCCAACACGCGCGAGAAATTGCGACCCGAATGCTTTTTGATGATCTCTTTGGCCTTCGGCGAGAGCGAATCGAACTTGGCCTTGCTCATCACCACCATTCCAGCGTTGCCACCCAACGGGAAGCGCAGGACGTTCTTGACGACCTCCTGAAGGCTAAACGGAGGAACGGCGGAGGTGCTCTGCACCATGCCGTCGATCACGCCGCGCTGCGTCGCCTGATACCACTCGGCGATCTTGATCGATACGGGCGATGCTCCGAGAGCCGCCGACGTCTGGTCGCGCGAAGCGCTCGTAGACGCGAGCTTGCGACCTGAGACCGGATTTTCCGCGGTGATCGGCTTGACCGTCATCAGATCGGCGTTGGGAAACATGTAGAGACCCAGGATGACATAGTCCTTGTATTCGTCGGCAATGTCACCGGCTTCGTACAGATCCCATAACGCAACCGACCCTGCGGCGGCGTTGTCAAACATGTTCGGCAAGCCGCTCACCGACGTCTTATTGAACTTGCCCGGATAGTACGATTGCAGTTCAAAACCGATGTCGATGACACCCTGGTCGATGCGGTTGAGCATTTGCCCCAGCGTCGCGACGGCCGGAGATTCGACCAGCTGGATCTTGGCATCGGTCAGCTCAGCATTCACCTTCTCAGCCCAGGCGCGGAACTGAGCCGTAACCGGATTGTTCGGCGGGTGGGCGGTTCCGAACTTCACAATTGTCTGGGCATAAGCCGAAGCTCCCAACATGATCGAGATCAGGAGACCCAATCCTGACGCCTTCAGGATACCTCGCGTCATTTCGTTTCGCTCCGGTTTCACTTTCCTCTCCTCCTTGGTTGACGACGACGACGACATCTTTTCTTGAACTGGTCACACGGCCCGATCAGTAAACGACCAGCCACGGCAGCAACAAAAGCAGAGCTATCTTCACCAGGTCCGCTATGCAGAATGGAATGACGCCAAGGTAGATCGTCTTCAGATCGACCCGCGCGGCCATGCTTTTCATTACAAACAGATTGAGCCCGAAAGGCGGAGAGATGACGCCGATCTCGACGCACACCACCGTGATGATGCCCCACCAGATCGGGTCGTATCCAAGCTGGTGAATAATGAAAGCATAGATCGGAGCGGTGATGAACATGATCGCAAACGAGTCCATCACCATGCCCATCAGCACATAAGACAGAACGAGCAGGAGCACGATGGTGAAAGGAGCGAGGTGGGCCGCGAGCAACGCGTTCGCGAAAATGTTGGGGAGCTGCACGAAGGCCACGAAGAATGCGAGAATGACCGCGCCGAAGATCAACGGAAAGATCATCGCAAGCGTCAGCGTCACCTCCCGCATGGCGTCGAGGATCGTGTCCCGCCGCAGCTTTCCGCGCAGCATCGCAAACAGAAATGTGCCGGTCGCCCCGACGGAAGCAGCCTCACTATCGGTGACGAAACCGAAATAGATCCCGCCCCAGATCGCGCCGAATAGAACCAAGGCGGCCCAGCTACCCTTCGCAGCGCTCCGCGCTGCGGCCCAGTCGATCCGCTCCGTCATCGGAGCCGCGTCCTTGCGCACACGAACGACGATCGCGATGGCAACGAGGTAAAGTGCAACGCCAACCATGGCCGGCACAAAGGACGCAACCAGCAGCTTGCCGATCGAGGCCTCGACCAGGATGCCGTAGATGATGAGCGGAACCGACGGCGGGACGAGAGCTCCGAGCGTTCCGCCGGCGGCGATCGTGCCGGTCGACAACCACGGCTTATAATCCCGTTTGTCCATTTCGGGCAGCGCGATCTTGGCGAATGTCGCAACGGTTGCCAGCGATGAACCGGTCAGAGATCCAAACCCCGCGCAGCCGACAATAGTCGCGTGAGCGAGCCCGCCCTTGATCGGCTTGAGCAATTCAAAGAACAGGCGATAAAGATCACCGGCGATACCGGAGATTCCGGCGAACGCGCCCATCAGCAGGAAGAATGGCAACACGACGAGCCCGCTGTTGGAGAGGTACGAGTAACTCTCCGATCCGAACACCGCCAGCGAACTCGCCAAGCCGAGCGTCCAGGTTACGCCGACAACACCCGAAATCGCCAAGGCGGCGCAGATCGGCACCGCCAAAAGGACGAGCGCGACGCAAAGCACCACCGATACCAGGATCGCGGACGTGGTATCGCCTGAAGCGGCTCCCGCGAAGAATAGCGCCATGCCCGCGCAGCCGGCCGCCACGGTTCCAAGCAAGGGCGCGAACCGCCTGATTTCAAACGTGGCCTCACTGGCGGTCGTGGCCGCACGTATATTCACGAGCAGTTTCACGGCCTGCACCGCAGCGGTGAAAAACAGCAAGCCCGCCACCACAAACTGAATTGGCGCCTGCGGAATCGAGAGAATGCTCGTGATCTGATTGCGGCTTGAGCTGACCATTCCGAGCTTCGCGCACTCCCACGCGAAAACGCCAAAGAAGGTCAACATCGCCGCGGAGCCGAGAACACTCATCCATTGTCGCGCCGGCGAAGGCGTATTTTGTTGGATAAACGTGATACTGAGATGAATATTTCCGGATACACCGACCGCAAAAGTCGCCGCGATCGCAATCGCCATTCCGCTGTCGATGATTTCATTCGTGCCCGGAATCGGCCGGCCAAACAGGGCACGAAGCACGACTTCGGAAATCGTCATGAATGCGAGCAGCAACAAGATCAGGATGCCGACGCCAGCAAGCCAAGCGCTGACGCTGCCGGCAAGGCGATCAAGCCGACTCAAGACGTCGTATTCGGCCCGTGCTTCAGCACTGACGTTCAAGGTGTCCCCCTCGCTTCATCGCTGAAAAGACCCACATGCGACTGCGACCCGCCACCTTTAGGTTTCACCAAGGATTGAATCCCCGGCGCGTTTAGGAATTCCTCGATCGTCCTTGCGAGGCCGCCGATATCGGCGCCATGGTTCCCGGCTAGGTTCGCCACTTCTTGATAGAAGCGCGCGATGCTGGCGAAGCCGCTGGCCCCGCCCGGAACAGCCTCCAGGAAGCTCCCGATTTCCTGCATCTCCGCGATCCAGCGGTTGGCCTTCGGAAACATGTCCGGAAGCAGCTTGGTCAGCGTGGCGGCGAGCTGGGACTGATACTGCGCAACTTCGCGGGTGAAGATATCGGCGACGCCATATTGTTGCGCACCCAGAATCGACCATGCGGCGATTGCGGTGAGACCCTTACCCAGCGCCGCGTAAGCGCATTTCAGCGCGCTGGCCTCGCCGATATCGCCTGTCAGCACTTCCATCATCAATCCGTAATCGGCGAGCGGCTGGACCTTCGTCGCAACAGCACCCGACAGGAACATGCGCGGCATAGGCCTGCCAGGCCCGGGGGCGACGCCGAGCAAGCAGGCATCGACAAACTCCGTATTGCTCGATGCGACGATGCTGCCTATCTCCCGCACGGTCTGCGGACTCACGGCGTTGCAGTCGACATAAACCGGTCTGCGATCGAGTTCGCGCAAGATCGGCGCATAATGCGCAGCGGTGGTTTTCGCGACGCCCGGCGGAACGATGGAGAGGAAAAAGTCGGCTCCACTGAGCAGCGCGCGTTCGTCGTCAACAACCTCGACGCCTGCCTTCTGAGCGCGCTCAAAGCTCTCTGGGCTTCTTCCGCCGAGCGTCGTGCGCACACGAGCCTTCTTTTGCACCATGAGCCCGCCGAGCCCGGCGCCCATTTCGCCCATCGCGACCACGGCTATGACCGGAGCCATCGAACGACCCTCTCGGTATCCACTGTTTTTGGCGGGGCCGAATTGTGCACACTTCACCTCTGCAGCGAATTCAGCGCCAGCATCTTCAGCGTATCGATTTCGTCATTCCATTCCGCCCGCCCCGAGAAATACAGCTTTCGCAGAGCCAGGCCGCGCAACGTCGCCAACACGAGGCGGCGTGTCGCGGCAATGTTACGTGCTGCCATTCCCTCCTGCGCAAACAGTCGTTGCCATTCCGCGTCCAGGTTGATCTCGACCTGCTTCACGCGTTTCGCAATTGCCGGACGCATTCGCGGATCGTGCCTCAGGACCAGCCATATGTGAACGACTGCCAGGAAGTGCGGTGTCTTCAACCGCTTCCAGATGAGATCGATCGCCATCTTCAACCGCTTCTCGAGCGGGAGATCGTCCGGGATCTGATCGACGGTCGACAATGACGAGCCGAACTCGTTGACGACGGCGGCAAAAAGTTCGTCTCTCGACCCGAAGTGATGCCGAACCGCGCCGCGTGATAGGCCGGCATGCCGCGCAATGACCTCGACAGTCGCCTCGGCACAACCAAGCTCGCTAATACAGGCGACCGCCGACTTCATCAGGGCGGCGCGCGACAGTGCGCTTCTTTGCTCCTGACTGAGACGCTGCCGCTTTGGTCCTGCGCGGCGGATAGGCCGCGTGCTTCGCACATCGCGCCCGTTACCGCCGATCGCACCAGCCTTCATCAGCTACCTTCCTTCGACAGCGCAATGACCGCGCGCTCAACCGCGATCCGCCAAAGTGACGAGACGTCGTCCGAGCCGGGCCGCCCTCATGACCCAAATAGCTTTTCTGGATTATCGACCAGAATCTTTTTCAGTTGCGCCTCGTCCGGAACAGCCTTGTAGAGCAGCTCCAGCAACTCGGCGTCGTTGGGCATGCGCTTGGTGTACTGCACATGCGGCCAGTCGGTGGACCAGATCGCGCGATCCGGCGCCTTGTCGACGAAAATCTGGATCAGCGGTACTGCGTCGTCGTATCCGCTCTCGGTCGTGGAGAATCTGTCGCCGTTCGACAGCAACACCCACCAGTTCTCGTTGCGTAACAGATCGAGCAACATCCGCGTGGACGGCTGATCGAGCCCTTTGCGAAGGTCCGGATGGCCCAGATGGTCGATCACAACCGGGATCTCGATCTTCGTAAGCAGATCCTTAATATCGAGCCATTCGTCCATCGCGGAATGGATCTTCGCGTGCCAGCCGAATTGCTTGATCCGATCCAGTGAGCGCAGAAACTCCTTGTGATCTGGCGCGATCTTGAGCTGCTTCCAGAAGTTGAACCGAGCGCCTCTCACGCCCGCCTTGTGCAGCCGCTCCAGTTCGTCGTCGCTAACCGAATCGTTGACGATCGCGACACCGCGATACGCGCCACCTGCATGCGCCAGGCTATCGAACAGAATCGAATGGTCGGTGCCGTGAACGGTTGCCTGCACAATGACGCTCTTGGCAATCCCGAGCGCGGCATGCATCCTCATGGCTTCATCAATGGTCGCATCCGCAAACGGAAGGTACGCCGACTCCGCGCGGATCGGATATTTCGCACGATCGCCGAACACATGAATCTGGCAGTCCCAGGCGCCAGCCGGAGGCTTGCGCGACGGCGCACGCGTTTCGGATACGTACTTGGCGAATTCTTTCATTGCTGCGGTTTCCTATCGTCCTGTCGTCGCCACGTATCGGAGCCGCCGGTCATATCTGCCGGCCGGATTGCCAAAAACGTGCTCTGATTTCATCCTTCAGGATCTTGCCGAGCGGGCTCTTCGGCAGCGAGGGCCAGAATTCCACGGACCTCGGTTTCTTGAATCCTGCAAGTCGTGATTTGCAATATTCGATAACGTCGGCTTCCGTAATCCCGTCCTGCCGGCGTGCGACAACCACGGCCTTGACGGCTTCGCCCCATTTCTCATCCGGCACGCCGATCACCGCGACCTCTTCGATATCGGGGTGAGCGTTCAGAACCTCCTCGATCTCGCGCGGATACACGCTTTCGCCGCCGCTCTTGATGACCTCCTTCTTTCGGCCCACGACGAACAGGAAGCCATTCGCATCGAACATGCCGTAATCGCCCGCATAGACCCAACCATTACGCAGCGTCTCCTGCGTGGCGCGTTCGTTGTTCCAATATCCGCGCATCAGTGCCGCGCTGCGGATACGAACCTCGCCAACTTGTCCTGCGGGCAAGGGGTTGTCGTTCTCATCGACGACCTCGACCTCGTTGTAAAGCATCGGCCTGCCGGCGGACGCCATTACGGCCTGGGCTTCCGGTGACCCGTCGGGCTGATGGTCCTCCTTGCGCAGCATCGTTGCGCTCGGCCCCGATTCAGTCAGCCCGTAAAACTGAATAAAGACACTGCCGAACAGTTCGATCGCCTTGCGCAGCAAACTGACCGGCATGGGAGCGGAGGAGTAATATACGTTCTTAAGTCCCAGATCGCGGACGGACCGATCCTGAAGGTGATCCACGATCATCTTGATCATCGTCGGCGCGAGCAGCACGCATCTGACACCTTCGGAACGAATCAGATCGAGCAGCGTGGCCGCGTCAAATGCCGGCATCAGGACATTCGTGCAGCCCCGATGGAAGTGAGCGGTCGCAAAGTTCTTACCGCCTATGTGATAAAGCGGCATCACGGTCAGCAAGGTATCCACCGGAGTGATCGTGCCTTCGACCAGCATCCCCATAAGGTTGGCGATCTGGCCGGCGTTATCGAGAAGAACGCCCTTGGGTTTTCCCGTGGTGCCTCCGGTATAGAACATATATGCGATATCGGTCGGACCGACGTCGCAATTGGGATCCTGGGCGCTGCCGCTGGCCAACAGCTTCTCGTAATCGCTGTTCGGGTCTCCCTCCGATTCGAACGTGACAATCTCGACGCCCTTGACGCCGGCCAGGAGCGGCAGGAACGACCGCTCGGCGATGACCGCAGAGACGCCGGCATTCTCCGCCATGTAGCTGATATCCGTTGGAGCGAGCCGGTAGTTCATCGGCACCGCGATGAAACCGGCGGTCTCCGCAGCGCCATAAATTTCCATGAATTCGATCCGGTTCGACGACAATATCCCGAGCCGGTCGCCCCGTTTCAATCCCTTCGCGAGAAGCGCATTCGTCAGCCGATAGACGCGCTGAGCGAACTGGGAAAAGGTGATTCGCCGCGCGCCACAGATGAACGCTGTCTTGTCTGCAGAGTATTTCGCGTTGAGCCGAATCGCATCTGCCAGTCGTATGTCGCTCATCTTATCGTCCCAGTTAGAATGCAATCGCGTCCGCGGCTATCGATCGAGCCAGCCCCTGTCATCGGGGAGCTTTGTAGCCGTAGGCGCGCAGCGTTTCGCGAGCGATGGTGTTTTTCATCACTTCCGCCGACCCTCCAGTGACCAATCCGATCTTGGCGTCGCGCAAATACCGCTCGAACGGCGCCGTTCGATAGCCTCCGTGTCCGCCAACAATGGAAAACGCCTTGTTCGCCGCCTCGTTGGCAATTTCCATTGCAACGAGCTTGGTCATTGCGGTTTCTCTCACATGCTTTAGGCCCTGATCCTCCATCCAGGCGGCCTTGAAGCGCATTAGACTGGCCGTCTCGAGCTTGGTCGCAAGTTCGGCGATGATCCACTGAATGCCTTGAAAATCGGCCACCCTGCTATCGCCGACCTGCCGCTGGATGGCATACGGAATGCTGCTGTCGAGGGCCGCACGAGCGACGCCGATCAAGTGCGACGCATTGCAGATGCGCGTGAGATCAAACGTCGCAAAGAATACGTCGAGGCCGCGCCCTTCCTGCCCAAGAAGCGCACTTTGAGGAACGCGACAATCCTTGAATTCGATTTCATAGTGAGGCTCCAACCGCCAGCCCACCGAATCCAGCTTGCGTCGTGAGATGCCGGGATTGTCGCCGTTGACCAGGAGGACCGTCAGGCCCGCCTCTGTAAGCACGAATGTGATCATCAAGTCGGCTTCAGCGCCGAGAGTGATGTTGGTCTTGCGGCCGTTGATAACATAATCGCCGCCATCTTTGACGGCACGCGTCTTCATCTGCTTGAGACTGGAGCCGACATCCGGTTCGGACACCACGATCGCCGACAGAATTTCCGCCTTTGCGAGTCGAGGCAGATACTCGGCCTGTTGCGCATCGGTGCCGAGACTTAGAAGCGTACGCTCACCATGTAGCGACAACGTCAGGGCTGAAAGACCGACAAGTCCCATCTCCTCGGTCAGGATCGCCATCTCGACGGCGCCATAACCGAGGCCTCCAAAGCGCGGCGGCACCATCGCGCCGACCCAGCCGCGCCGGCCCATGTCCCGATAGAGATCGCGCGGAAATTCGCTTGCCTTCTCGAAAGCCTCGATTTCGCTTCGGTCAAGCCCCGCCACATAAGCGGAAATCTCGTCCTTCAGCTTTTGCTGGCGTTCGGTGAATGCGAAATCCATTCGGCTCGCTCTTACAGGCAATTGAGGCGACGCATGCGGGGTTGCATTTGGAATCCGGGCGCCCGCGCTGCGTCGTACAGGAGGCGCCCGGACCGACAGCTATCCCTCGACCGCCGACAGGCCAGGCTTGTATTTCTTGTCCAGAAAATCGCCGATGCCCTTGTCCATCCACCCTCCGCTCTGGCGCTTGGTCAGCTGGTCTTGCTTGGCGAGACAATAGTCCATCGACGCCTCCCAGCTCATTTCGAGCGAGAAGCGGTATCCGTCCTTAGTCGCCCGCAGCGCATCTCCGTCCTTCGATGCAATTTCGTGAGCGAGAGCCATGACATTGGCACGCAGTTCGGAGGACGGGACCGAATAGTTGACGAAGCCAATACGCGCAGCCTCCTTGCCGTCGAATGGACGCCCCGTCAGCCCATAGAGCAGCGCCTCGCGCGGACGGAGCAGGTTCGCCAACGATTTGCTCACCGAACCGCCGGGAAAGAGCTTGAAATTCACCTCCGACAGTCCGAGGACGGCTTCGTCCGCTGCCACCGCGAGATCACAGCCCTCGATGATCGAGAATGCCCCACCGAAGGCAAAGCCGTTGACCATTGCAATCGTGACTTTCGGAAAATAGCGCAAGGTGCGACCGCGCCATTCAATTGCCGCGCGATAAGCCTTTTCGAAGCCGACCTTGTCATCGCGATTCTTGATAAAGAATTCCTTCAGGTCCATGCCGCCGCAAAATGCCGGCCCTGCGCCCGTAATCACCACGACATTGATATCGTCTTTGTAGCGCAGATGCTCGAGCATCTCTGTCATGTCGAGATGCAGCTGCGGATTCATGGCATTACGCTTGTCCGGGCGATTCAACGTGATCACCGCAACCTTGCCGTCCTGCTCCGCCTTGATCGTCTCAAGGGTCAACATACACTTCTACTCCTTCCAACCGCGCGACGCCGACAATCGTCCACCGCTACATCGAGCGCGTGCAGCCTGGCGCTCAATTTCCAAATTTCGCAACCGCCGCTTCCGGACAGCAGCTTTCAGCCGAGAGCTGAGGCGCGCCGCAGCAACATGTTGCTGCGCTCCGCTCCCCTGTGTCGCCGGATGGCGGCTGCGGGGTCCGATGCCAACCAGACTATCGGATTGCTGCCGCCGATCGACCCGCTCCCTTGTTTATGCTTGCACAAACATGCGTGCATGCATGCATGTTTGTTTGAAGCGTATTACCACGGCGGCCCGGCGGGCGACAACAGCAAATTGCCGCACGGGGCTCTCAAGAATTCAGCAGAAACATGCATCGCGCATGCTGTGCGCTGCAGCATTCGCCCAATGGGGACACAAAGCGGCACGAAGCGAGGCGTGACCGACGCGCGATCAATGTACGGTTCGCGCGTGTTGCATGAAGCGGCAGCTGCGTTTACAGATTTGCGCAAAGGCGCATCCCAGCTTGGGCGATAATCGAACTTTATATGGAGGACTCGCAATGATCGGTTGGAGAGCAAGGCTCGGCATCATCATTCCTTCGGTCAACGGAACGACGGAGTCGGAGTTCTTCCGTTGTCTGCCGGACGGCGTGAGCGCGCACTTCACCCGGATGGAATTCAGCGCAACCACGCCGGAGCAATACGAGGGCATGCTTGCGGACGTACCAAGCGGCGCCCGCATGCTTTCACATGCGCATGTCACCGCTTTGATGTTTGCCTGCACGAGCGGCAGTTTCTATGGCGGGCTGGGCTACGACCAGAAAGTGATTTCCATTTTGCGCGAGCAATGCAACGTGCCTTGCTCGACCACGTCAACGGCGGCCGTCAAAGCTTTCCGTGCCGTCGGCGCCAAGAAGATCGCAATGGCCACGCCCTATCAGGACTGGGTCAATAAAAAGGAGAAGGACTTCTTCGAAGGCAGCGGCTTCCAGGTCGTCAACGAGGCCGGCCTGGGTCTCACCGGGTTTGACGTCTGTGAACTGCACCCCGAAACATTCTATTCATTTGCCAAGAGTCAGGATCGGCCGAATGCCGACATCCTGTTCCTGAGCTGTATGGGTTTGCGGACGCTCGAAATCCTGCCGCGACTGGAACAGGATCTCGGGAAACCGGTTCTATCGAGCAATCAGGTCTCGCTGTGGGAGCTGTTGAATCTGGCCGGGCTACCCACGGATATCATCACGCGCGACTTCGGCTCCCTGTTCAAGCTTGGACATGGCCGCGTCGAAATTGATCGCAGCCCGGTCAATCAGGTTGAGCGGACGGCAGCTTAGACCGCAGTGCGTTTGGTGACGCGGGGGCGCGCCGGTCAGGACCGCGCCTCCTGTCCGATCCGGGGTCCTTAGTAATCTAGGCCGGCGCTTCAAAAGCGGCGACCCGCAGCCCGGGCAACCCATCGGAATCGCTTGGGCTGGGAATTCAGACTGGTGGCGCGTCGGATGCGCCACATACCGAGGGCGCGCATCCCCTTGGCTCTGCAACGGCTTCTGCCGTAGGGACCCAAGTGCACCAGCACGATGCCGGGATCGCTTCCCCGGATCGATCAGGCCGGTCGGGCAGCGGCGTCAGCTTCTTATGATCCCCGCGCTTTCAGTTTGACGTGGATGTTCTTTTCTTGTGTGAAAGCGAACATCTCTTCAATGCACTCCTCTCGTCCAATGCCGGATTGCTTAAAGCCGCCGAACGGCGCGCCGAGAAAGTGCTTGGAGACCTCGTTGACCCAGATGAAGCCGGCTTCAACATCCATTGCCGTCCGGTGCGCGGCTGAGAGATCGTTGGTCCAAATCGAGCAGGTCAGGCCGTACTCGACCCCATTCACCGCATCGAGCATTGCTTTTTCATCTGACCATTTGAAAATGGCGAGCACTGGACCGAAAATCTCCTCTCTCGCGATCCGCATATCCATGGTGCAATCGGCATAGATGCTCGGCTCGACGAAAAAGCCGTTGGCGAGCTTGGGATCGGTTGGCCGCTTCCCGCCATGGATGAGTCGGGCTCCGTCGCGCTTTGCGGATTCGAGATACGACAGCACGCGCTCGTATTGCACTTTCGACACGATCGCGCCCATGGTGGTCGCTGGATCAGTCGGAATGCCCGGTCTGTAATAGGCGGCTTTCTCTTTCACCTTCTCCAAGACCGCGTCATAAATCTTCTCATGCACGAAGGCGCGACTCGTCGATCCGCAGGATTGACCGCACCAGGTGAAGTTCATGCCGCCGACTACGCCACCTGCGACGTCATCGGGATCGGCATCCGCAAAGGCGATCAGCGCATTTTTGCCGCCGAGCTCGAGCAGCACCGGCTTCACGGTCTCCGCCGCGGCTTTCATCACCGCGCGTCCGGTCGGCACGCTGCCGACCAGCGCCACCATGGCGATGTCCTGGTGCGCAGACAGGCGGGCGCCGGCCTCGCGTCCGCCCGGAACGACGTTGAAAACGCCCGGCGGAAACAGGCCGTCACACAATTCGGCAAGCCGCAAGGACGACAGCGGCGCCTGCTCCGGCGGCTTCACCACAACGGTGTTGCCGGTGGCGAGGGCTGCGGCAGACTTTCCGGCGCAAAACATGAAGGGATGATTGAACGGAATGATGCGTCCGACGACGCCGCGGGGCTCGCGCACGGAGAAGTTGACGACATCCGGCCCCATCGGAATAGATAAGCCTTTCACCTCGGTGACCAGACCGGCGAAGAATTCCATCTGAGCTGCGGCGATTTGCGCATCGGCCAGCATTTCTTTGACCGGATTGCCGCAATCGGCAGAATCGATCATCGCCAGCTCGCCCGCATTCTCACGCAGGACCTGAGCGACGCGCTTGAGGATGCGCGCCCGCTCAAGCGGCGGCATGCGTCGCCATTCGCAGAAGGCCGCCTTGGCCGACGCAATCGCGGCATCCATGTCGGATTCACCGCATTCCGCGACCTTGCCGAGCGATTCACCGGTGCCCGGATTGATGGTATCAACATAGCGTCCGCTCTCCGGCGCGTGCCACTTGCCGCCGTAATAGGCGTCGCGATGCTCCGGAAGCGTCACCTTGCTCGGTATATGGGATTGCGGAGAAATCACTGTATTCATTTGTGTCACTTCTGGCTGATAGGGCGGCAGAGTATGCAGAGTTATGCAGAGTTATATTGCCAACTCAGGCCTTGTCAAAACAGCTCGCTGCACCTTCGGAATTATGTCGCGGCGTCCTACGATTGCAACTGAAGCTGACATCATGCGCTGCATCCGCGATGCACCAAGGCCGGCTTCCAGTCATGCGAGTGACGGGTGGCGACACTTGGAGCGACATCGATGGCGCGTGGCTCCCCCTATTTGTAGAGCGCAATCACGTCAAAGGGCGCACCTACCTTTACTTCCGCAAGGGAAAGGGAGCGCGCTTTCGCCTGGCGGACGACCCACGCAGCGAAGAATTTGCGGCCGCGTATCGTTCGCTGCTGATCGGGATGCACCGGTTGCGCGGCCGACACCAGCGCGGCAGGACCAGGCACGATCTCGTGGTTGATCGCA
>Ga0180215_1004175_pt1 | contig 13006 bp, 10 predicted proteins | sample eDN3rd37CBELigBY_FD_128871 | JGI IMG/M metagenome (GOLD analysis project Ga0180215, IMG submission 128871) | Enriched backyard soil microbial communities from Emeryville, California, USA - eDNA 3rd pass 37_C BE-Lig BY (version 2) (version 2) | ecosystem: Environmental > Terrestrial > Soil >...
ACCTTGGTCTCTATGACCGCATCGTCTGGGGCAGGTTCCAGGGTTATAGCAAGTCCGTGTGGATGGTGCTCGACGAGAAGCGCGATACCGCCACCGAGCTATCGAAATGGCTCTCCGGTTATTGAGGCCGCCAAACGGTAAGTGGAATGCAATCAGTCTCCACAAATCCGGTATGTCCAACGGCCGGTTTTCTAGTTTTCGTCGACAAGTCCGGTCAGTCCCCTTCATCCAACATAGCAGACATCTACCTAATTAGACGGCTTTGAGCTTTGGGTAGGACCAAGTGAGACAGATGCTGACTGGTCGGTCAGGCCATCTGGCCCTCAAACAACGATCACCCAGCTCTCATCTTCATCATCTTGGGTGCGCCATACTATCATAAGCACGGAAATACGCCATTTCCGGCTGAGACCATTCCCGAACAAAAGAGAGAACTTTGGCTGATAACAGCCGAAAGCGGAAGGGTAGCTTAGGACCCTAGATTTCGAATGTGCTGCCGTATTGCGGAAGACTGATGCCGCTGAGTTTTCGGAAAATTGAATGGCCTGAGCAACTCAGCGGCGCTAGTGTTCGGGCATGTCCAATTCTTGGCTGCTGCTGGCATTCATCGTTGCCCAAGGGGTGATTGGCTATGTGTCACTCCGCCTCCTCCCCTCAACGCTAACCAAGTTTGTCGAGAAAGAGATTGAGCGGCGGAGCGACACCAAGCTGGAAAAGGTGAAGGCCGAGGTCCACGGTGCTTATGGCACGCTCAAGTCATCTGTGGATTTGTTGAGCGCAACGAATTCGCATCTTCAACCGGAAGTCATCGAAACTGTTAAAACCCTTTGGAACCTGATCGTGACTATGAAGGGCACATTTGGCCCGTTGGTGACCTGCGACCAAGTGTTCCTGCCAACTGAGATTGCAGAGGCCTTCAAGAATGAGGCCGAACACAAATCCATTATACAATTCCTCGAACCCTACCGCGATGACGCCACCATGCCCATGCAAAACGGTGCGGTGCTTGAGCCGGGACTCGACCGGCACCGGCTGTTTTGCGGCGACAGGCTATGGCTGATTTTCTTCGCAATCCGGGCCATCTACATGCGCACGTCAATGCTGGTTTCCGTGTCCTTTAAAGAGCACGAGTATCGGGATTGGCGGAAAGACGGCGGCGTGAAGCAACTGCTGGGTGCGGCGCTCAAGCCGGACGTTGTAGCTCAAGTGACGGGCCGCGAGACCGGCGGCCTTTCGCTCGCTGTGGACCAGCTTGAGGCCGAGTTCTTGCATGAGGCAACGCGGGTTATGTCAGGCTCTAAGGCTGTGGCCGACAGCCTTTCGGATGTTCAAGCAGTCATGCTGCTGGAGAATGCTAAGATTGCAGCTCGCAAAGGATGATAGGAATGGGCAAGCGGAATCTCGCTATAGTGGGCACTCATGAGGATTTCTTTGCAGACATTTTTGACGAGAGGACCGGGCGCGATCCGTCGATCGTGACCGGCTGCGCATCCCTGGAGGATGCCGCGACCAGCTACTTCAAGAGCATTTTCGAAAACTCAAATGCGATGATCAGAACTGCTGTAGTGGCCGTTTGGCCAGTGACCCTCGGGCTGGAGTGCATGACCGTGTTTGACGCTGAGGCTTTGCTCACGCCCTGCAACGAGCCGGATGCTGAGCCGGATGATTATGATGTGTTCTTGGACGTGCGGCAGCGCCTGTGATCACGTGATGGCGCCTAGCGGACTGTAGAATCGCTAATGGGTGCTGGGCGCGCCAAAGCCTCATCAGTTTTTTCTGGAACACGGATCCGTTATCGCTCGACTGTGGCTGGCGCAGACGAGCCGGCTGATGCATCTGCGAGTAGCCATGGAAACGATGGAGCATGACTTCCAGAAGTTCCAAAAGCTATTATGATCGCGTGAATCTGCATTTATCATAGGATTTCCGATCGTCACACGATGATCGACCAGTTCTCATCTTCATCCTCTTGGGTGCGCCACACCGCTAGAAGTGCGGAAATTCAGCATTTCTTGCTGAGACCATTTCCGAACAAAAGAGAGAACTCTGGCTGGTATTGACCGACAGGCGAACGTCGGGTCTGAAACAGGAATGTGAGAATAGCTGCCATTCCTGCGACGTCGCCTCGCGACTAGACCAAGACGTTCACGCCCATTGGAGCGAGTGTCACCTTCTGACGAAAGCGACCGTCCGCGCGTCGATACCGCACACTTCGTTCCTTAGGACTATAAACCCACCAAGCACGCTCCACTCGTAGTCACCTGAATTCAAAGCTCGCGCGCTCGGCAAGCCGAGGCTTCGATCTGCAATGCGTCGATCGAGAACGAGCCATCTCCTTCGATCGCGAAATAAGTGGCCGTTGGTGCCGGCGCCAACTGCTGGAGCGATCGAATGGCCTTTCGATGCGTCTCGGTGGTCCGCATGCGGTCGACCCAGGACGCATAGTCCATCCGAATACGCCGTTTCTCGGTACGACGCACGCGAAAACATGCGCGGGCCAGCGCAGCCGCCCACTCGGCCTCGCTATAATTCCGCACATGGGACGGGTCGCGCAACAGTTCGACCGCCTGCAGATGCGTGTCGAATGCCGGAACGGCCGGCGAGATGACGTCAACGAAGATCGCCGGGCTACCCGGCTTGAGTACGCGCCGAGCCTCCCGCAGGCCCGCGTCCCAGCCGCGCCAATGATGCGCCGAATAGCGGCAGGCCACCAGATCGAACGATGCATCTTCAAAGGGCAAGCGTTCGGCAGGTGCGCTCGTCGTCTCGATGTTCGAAATGCCACGTTCGCGTGCGGTCTCCGCGACGACGTCGAGCATTGCCGGGGACAGGTCGACGGCGACAACGGATTGCGCGTGCTGCGCCAATCGATAAGCGACATGCCCGCCGCCTGTGCCGATATCCAGCGCCCGTTCAGGGCGCACCTGAGCGCAGATCTGAGCCAACGTGTCGAGATCGTCGCCGGTGGAATGGACGGTGCTGGAGACATAGGTCGCGGCCTGGCTGCCAAACTGGGCTTCTACAATGGCATCATGGGAACGGGTCATATCATGTCCTCCTCGATCCGCCTCGTGCCACACTTTTAGCCTAGTACAAGATAAGCGTTTATCCTGTTATAAACGCTCCCATGAACAGCGAGGAACGGCGCAAACTGCTTGGGAGCTTCATCCGGTCGCATCGCGAGCGGATGAAGCCGGATGTGGTGGTCCGCCGCCGGCGGACGCCGGGGCTGCGCCGCGAGGAACTGGCAGCGCGTGCCGGGATCGGCGTGACCTGGTGCGCATGGATCGAGCAAGGTCGCGATGTCGGTGTCTCCGCCGAGACGCTCGCTCGCATTGCCGAGGCGCTGGCGCTCACGCCGGCGGAGCGTGCCTATCTGTTCGAACTGGGCGGTCGCCGCGATCCCGTCGAACCGCTCGTCTCGACAATCGCCGTGGCTCCTGCCTCCGTGGCGGCGCTCGTCATGACGCTGCCGGTTCCGGCCTATGGACTGGATCGTCTTTGGAACGCGAGTTGCTGGAATCCGGCAGCGGAGCACTTGTTCGCGGGCTGGCTTGGCCTCAACGGGGAGCGCAATCTGCTGCGTTATACCTTTCTTGCGCCATCAGCTCGGATGCTCCTGCCGGACTGGGAGCAGCGCGCGCGCCGGGTGCTAGCCGAGTTTCGGGCCGATTGCGTGCGGTTGATGGACGATCCCTTCCTTGACAGCCTCACAACAGATTTGCGTGAGAGGTCCGAACTGTTCGCCCACGAATGGGACTCGCAAAGCGTGTCGGCGCGGGAAGGCGGGATCAGGACGTTCATTCATCCGTCGGACGGACCGCTCAGCTTTACCCAGCATACCTTCAGTGCGATGGAACGTCCGGATCACAAACTGGTGGCGCTGATGCCAGTGTGAAAAGCACTCCTTGCGCGCTTGCCCGAATTCGAATCTTTTCGGCACGCGCGCCAAGGGCGGCCAATCCAGGTTGGTCTCCCTGCTGGACCGCTAACCATCAGATTAGGCATTCCAATCCCGCTATTGATCCAGTTGGCTGTGACCGCTCACAGCGAAACCCGCTACTGCAACCGTCCAGTGAGAATGGCGCAAAACGGCCGGAACTGCTGGTCCCCGATCTCCTCAGACAATTATTACCCAGTTCTCATCTTCGTCATCTTTGGTGCGCCATTTCCCATAGATCATTCCGCAGCCGGCCTGAGGGGCTGGGCGTTTGCGCGCGCTCTTTACTGAAATGGCGCAACTACTGGCACGGTAGGGACGCGGGACCATTCGGTGCTTGCCCGGTGGCTAACGCTCTAGGATGCTCCTCGTCCAGACGCCCAACAGGCGCCAGTTTCGTGGGAGCAGATGCCGTATGTCCCGATCCATCCTTCCCTTGCGCCTGCTTGCTCCGTTTGCCGTGCTACTCCTTGTCCTGCCCGGGGCAGCGGATGCGCAGGAGGTTTCGGCTCGACAGGTCGATGAACTGGCGCGGGATGTGAGTGCGGTCGAATCCGTTCGCGCCGTGAAGGACCTGCAGCGGACCTACGCTCAATATGCGCAGTTCGCGCTGTGGGATGAGATGGCGACGCTGTTCGCCAGGGACGCGCGGATCGTCTGGGGCAAGAAAACCACCACCGGGCAGAAGGCCATCGGCGACTGGCTCAAGGCCCGGGTCGGCGGCCGCAAGGGGCTCGCGCCTGGAGCGTTGCATACCGAACTGATCGACAGCGAGCTGATCAACCTTTCAGCGGACGGCAGGTCCGCGAAGATGCGCCTTGAAGGCATGTCGTTTAGCGGAAACGGCAAAGGCAAGACCTTCATCGACGGTGGCACCTACGAAAACGAGTTCGTGCTCGAGGATGGGAAGTGGAAGTTCTCGCTCATTCGCTATTTCGAGCAGCTGGAAGGCGACTACGAGAACGGGTGGGCGAATGCCGGGGGCGGTGAGTTGCCGTGGGATCCCTATCACTTCACCGTCGATGAGACGGGCATTCCGATCCCGCCACCGACTGGCCCCGCTCCGGCGTCAGGTGTGACGCTGGCCGATCTCGAGGTGCGGATTGACAAGCTCAACCAGGAGGATGCGGTCCGCAACCTGCAGAATGCGTTCGGCTACTACGTCGATCGCAAGATGTGGGACGATGTGGTCGACCTGTTTGCCGAGGATTCGGCGGTCGAGATCGCTGGGGTCGGTACGTTCAAGGGCAAGGCAGGCGCGCGTCAGGCCATGGAACTGATGGGCGCACAGGACCTCTCTCATGGAGAACTCAACGACCATCCGTTGTTTTCGCTGCTTGTCGAGGTCCTGCCGGGCCATCGCGAAGCGGTCACGCGCGGCATCGACTTCGGCATGATCGCCGATGCCGACAAGGGCACGTCGCGCTGGGAGTTCAGCGTCTTCCGCAATCGCTTTGCCAAGGAAGACGGCCTGTGGACCATCAAGGAGCTGCGCATCTTCCCGCTGATGAAGGCTGATTACGCCGAGGGTTGGGGCAGGGGCGGCACTTCGCGTCCGGCAGAAGGAATGCTGCCGGCGTTTATCCGGCCCAATCCAGTGACCGGCAAGGAGGTGACGCTTCCGGGGGCGAAAGTGGTCGCCAAGGACAATCTGACAGGGGCGCCCAAGCCGGCCCAGACAATCGAGCCCGCGGTCCAGCTTACGGAAGCCGAACGCCTGTTCGAAGCCAACCGCAAGCTGCGCCGATCAGCGGCCTACGATGGGGTCGAGAACGTCAGCCATGCCTATGGCTATTACCTCACGGATGCGTTCTGGGATGAGATGGGGTCGATCTTTGCCAAGAACGGCAACAAGCTCTCGCCTTTTGCGGGCTATTATCTGGGCCAGGATCGCATCAAGGCGGCTGCGACGGCCATGTACGGCAAGCGCACTGCTACAACGCGCGCAGGCATCCCCTATCACTGGCGCCCGCAGCCGGTGATCTTCGTTTCGCACGACGGGCGATCGGCCAACCTGCGCACGCGCCTGTTCCAGCCAGGAACCAGCAAGCCGCGCTCCGAGGGCGGCATGATCAACAACGGCATCTCCGGCGGCATGTACAACGACCAGGCCGTGCTGGAGAACGGCATCTGGCGGCTCTGGACCGTCACGATCGACGAACATTACTACAGCATGGCCGGATGGAAGGGCGGCTGGGCAGCGGCGAAGGATCCGCCTGCGGATCAACCGAAGCCCGGCCCGAGCGTGCTCGTTTCCCGCCTCGCGCCTGACATCCTGCTGACCGATATGGGCCGGCGAGCCGAGCATTTCCGGGGCGGCACCGGCGAAACCCTCCAGTGGCCGCAGATTCTGCCGATGTGGTTCAATTACCGGAACCCAGTCAGTGGCCGCGTGCCGGAGCGCTATTGGCCGGATTCCGCTACGAGCCTGAAGCTTCCCCAGTCGCGGCTCATCGCCAACGGCTACCAGATGCCGCCCGCAGGACCGGAGCTGGACGGGATCATGATCGAACTCACGCCGCCAGATGCCGACAAGATGACGAGCGAATAGCCCACTATAGGGGCGGGTCCTCACCGCCAATTCTGCCTAAATCCGCCCCGAGGCCAACCCCGCCTCGGGGCGTATTTCGTGTTAGCCTTCATAAAATCAATTTGCGTAGCGCATTTTTGGTGTTACTGGCGCTCACATGAAATGCGAATCGAAACCTACGCGGACCTATCGGCAGACTGCGCGCGCCAAGGCCGCCGAGATCACTGGAGAGCGCATCATCGGCGCGTTCCTCGATCGCCTGCGCGCGAACTGGTTTGACGAGATCCGTCTGGATGACATTGCCACGGAGGCGGAAGTCACGGTGCAGACCGTGATCCGTCGGTTTGGCGGCAAGGACGGGCTGCTGGAAGCTTCCTTCAAGCATCTGCAGGTCGAGATGGTGGAGGCACGACAATTGCCCGTGGGCGATGTCCGTGCAGCCGTGGACGCCATCATCAAGGACTATGAGCAGCACGGCGATTTCGTCATCCGCCTGCTGGCGCAGGAAGAGCGCTACGCCGCCATTCGCGCGCTCACGGATTTCGGTCGGAAGGACCATCGCCGGTGGGTGGGCGAGGTGTTCGAACCCTGGCTCGAGCAGCTCGAGGAGCATGCCCGCAACACGGCGCTCGATCGGCTGGTGATCGCACTCGATATCTACGTCTGGAAGCTGGTCCGCGTGGACATGAAGCGCGGCAGGGACGCCCTGCGGGACACCATGCTGACCCTGTGCGCCACCGCGCTGAACATCGATCCGAAAGCTTTGGAAAAACGGCCATCGAGGGGGAAAACCAATGTTGAATCCGAGACCTAGAAGGAGTTTCCTGATCACCACATGGGAGGGTGGCGGGTCCGTGGGGCCCGCCCTGACAGTCGCGCGCAAGTTGCTCGATGCCGGGCATGAAGTCCGGGTGATGAGCGATGAATGCAACCGTCCCGAGGGTGAGGCGATCGGCGCCCGCTTCCGTTCGTGGACCCGCGCGCCCAACCGCACCGACCGCTGCCGCGAGACCGAGTTCATCCGCGACTGGGATGCGGATACGATCGCGGACGGCATGACTCAGGCCCTGCTGGCCATCGTGGCCGGCAAGGCGCGGGAGTATGCCGAGGACGTGATCGAGGAACTGGGCCGCGAGCCCGCCGACCTCGTCATTGGCAGTGAGCTGATCCTTGGCGTGGAACTCGCCTGCGAAGTGCTGAACCAGCCCTGCGTCGTGCTTGGCTGCAACAGCGTGATGTTCCCCTTCGATGGGGCCCCGGTTTCCGGTCCGCCGCTGACGTCTGAACAGGCGGCGGCTTTTCAGCCAGTGCTCGGACAGCTTGCGGAGTCGTTCGAGCGGGCGAGGCCTGCGCTCAACGCTGCGCGTGCCCATTTTCGCCTGCCGCCGCTCGACAACATGTGGAACCAGGTGCTTGCGGCCAAGAAGATCTTGGTTGGCGTCAGCCGCGTGTTCGACTTCGGTCCGGCTATGGACAGCGAGCGCTGGGCCTATGTCGGCCCGCAGCTGGACGAGGTGCAGTGGGCTGATGTGTGGGAAGGCCGTGCAGCCTCGGCGGATGATCGCCCGCTCGTGCTGGTGGGCTTCAGCACCACGTTCCAGAATCACATCGGCTCTCTCCAGCGAGTTGCCGACGCGTTGGGTCAATTGCCGGTGCGGGGGCTGATCACGCTCGGCCCTACCATCCTTCCGGAAGAGATCAGTGCGCCTGCCAACATGGAACTGGCCGAGAGCGCGCCGCACAACCAGGTGATGAAGGAAGCTTCACTCATCGTCACGCACGGCGGCCATGGCACAGTGGCTCGCGGCCTGTTGCACGACCTGCCGATGCTGGTCATGCCTCATGGCCGCGATCAGGATGGCAATGCCTTGCGCGTGGTCGCGCACGGTGCGGGCCTGATGCTGCCGCCGAGCGCCGGCGCCGACCTGATTCGAGATGCGCTCTCGCGCCTGCTGGCCGAAAACTCGTTCAGGGAAGGCGCCGCGCGTCTCGGGGCAGTGATGCGGCAGGAGCTGCGGGACTGCGATATCGTCGCGGAGCTGGAATCGCTCTGCGTCGACGTGCCCTAGGGCCAGCGCTGATCAAGGAACCGCACCGCACAGCCCGCAAGGAAGGCGGCGCCTTTCGGCAGTACGGTTTCGTCGACCATCATCTTGCTCGAGTGAATGCCGTTGCAGTTCTTCCAGTCGGCACCGGCTTCGGCGACGCCGAGGAAGAACATCGCGCCCGGTATTTTCTCCAGCACGTAGGAGAAGTCTTCCGCGCCCATGATCGGATCGGGCAGGCGGTGAAAGGCAGGGCTGCCGCCCAGTTCCTGCGCCACCGCCTCGCCGAGCGAGACCGCGCGCGGATCGTTGAGCGTCACCGGGAAGCCCTCGGTGATCGTCACTTCCGCCGTGCACTGGTGCGCGGAGGCAATGCCACTGGCCAGTTCGCGGATCGCTTCGCGGATGGCGGCACGGCGTTCGCGCGAAAGGGTGCGGATCGTGCCCTTGAGCCGCGCCGTGTCCGGAATCACGTTGTGCGCCTTGCCCGCTTCCATCTGGGTGATGGTGACAACTGTCGCTTCCGTAGCGGCGAAGCGACGGGAGACCATCGCCTGCAGCGCGGTGACGATCTCGGCAGCCGCAGGAACCGGGTCGCGAGCGTCGTGCGGCATCGAGGCGTGGCCGCCCTTCCCGGCAACGACGATCTCCAGCATGTCGGCGGCGGCAAGAAGTGCTCCGTCACGACTGCCGACCATGCCGTGCGGCATGTTGGGGAAGATGTGCAGGGCGAATGCCGCATCCGGCAGGGGATCGAGCAGTCCGTCCTCGATCATGAAGCGGGCGCCGTGGAACCCTTCCTCGCCCGGCTGGAACATGAAGCGGACTTCGCCGGCGAGGCTTTCTCGGCGTGCGGCGAGGATCCGCGCGGCCCCAGCGAGCATCGCGGTGTGGGTGTCGTGCCCGCAGGCGTGCATCCGGCCAGGGATCGACGAGGCGAACTCGAGCCCGGTCAACTCCTCCATCGGCAGGGCGTCCATGTCGCCGCGTAGCAACACGCGCGGCCCCGGCCTGCCGCCCTTGAGCACGGCGACCGCACCGGTGGTCGAGCTCCCTTCGCGCCATTCGAGATCGAGGTCGGCCAGTTCCGCGCGAACCTTGTCGCGGGTGAGCGGTGTCTGGAGCCCAAGCTCGGGCTCGGCATGGATCGCGCGGCGCAGCGCAACGATGCGGTCCGCAATCGCGCGCGCATCTTCGAGCAGTTGCGTGGTCAGCATCCCCGCCAGACTAGACACGCCCGGCGGGAGAGCAACCCTACATGTAGCGCATGCGGATCGAGATCGACTTGACCTCGTGGCCGAGCTGGAACGCGGTCTTGGTGTGGGAGGGCTTGCCGAGGTTCAGGAGGTTGATGCTCGGGTTGTTCGACATGCCGCCGCCATCGGTGCGGATGTCGGTCTTGCCGTTGCCGTTCACATCGTGACGCACGGCCACGCCATAGGTGCCGGCGGAAGGAGCGGGCAGGCAGAAGGTCATCGAGCCAGCCTTCGCCGGGGTCTCGATACGGTAGAGCCAGCGGCCGGACTGCAGCCAGTCCGCCTTGGTGCCGTTGTAGAGCTGCACCCGGACGGTGCCGGAACTGGACTGGATGCCACTGACGTTCACGCGAACGGCAGGGCCCGGACCCTGGCATACGCTCAGGTCGTTGCTGATCTTCTGGCGATAGGCCTCGGCCGGAGCCGGAGCGACGGCGACAACCAGCGTTGCCACGGCTGCACCGGCGAGAATGCTGGTCTTGGCTAGGGCGCGTTTGGTCATGGTCGTCATCATAAGTCCAATGTGGGTCGCTGGAAGAAGCTGCGCAACAAAACGGCGCATCGGGGCTTCGATGTGGTCGATCGTCCCTGTTCGCGATCCACCTAGTCTTGAGGCGCTGAATAGCGACTGAACTTGCCCGTAATATGCCGCTCATGCGCCGGTTCGTCCCGATATGAGAAAATACCTGCCGCAACCCCGGTCCCAATGTGGAAAAGCGGTGAGCAAATGCTTGTTCGTGCGACTCGCGGGGCGTAGCGCCTCAGGGAGACATGGCCGCGCCACTGATCTCTCCCTCGATCCTTTCAGCCGACTTCGCCCGGCTCGGCGAAGAAGTGCGCGCAATCGACGCGGCCGGGGCGGACTGGGTCCACATCGACGTGATGGACGGGCATTACGTGCCCAACCTGACGATCGGCCCCGGCGTGGTGAAGGCGCTGAGGTCCCATACCGCCAAGACATTCGACGTCCACCTGATGGTCTCGCCGGTCGACCTCTGGCTTGAGCCGTTCGCGCAGGCAGGTGCCGACATCATCACGGTCCACCCGGAGGCCGGCCCGCACGTCCACCGCACCGTCCAGGCGATCAAGGCGCTGGGCAAGAAAGCGGGCATCTCGCTCAATCCGGCGACGCCGGCCAAGATGCTCGATTACCTGATCGACGAGATCGACCTCGTGCTGGTGATGAGCGTCAATCCCGGTTTCGGCGGGCAGAGCTTCATTCCTACCCAGCTTCGCAAGATCGAAGCTGTCCGCAAGATGATCGACAAGAGCGGGCGCGACATTCACCTCGAGGTCGACGGAGGGGTGGACGCCAACACCGCGCGGCAATGTGTCGATGCCGGTGCGGACGTACTCGTTGCCGGATCGGCCACCTTCAAGGGAGGGCCGGAACACTATGCTGCCAACATCGCTTCGCTGAGAGGGGGGGCGTAATGGTCGACAGCGTGACCCAGCCGCGGCTCGCGCTAGATGTTGATGTAAAGGAACCGGAGGCCATGGCTTTGCCGCTCGAATCCGAGGGTGAGGATAGGCTGGTTACTTCGGGACGCGGCGATGTTGCGCAGGACGACGAGGCGGCTGCGCGCGAAGTGATCGAGCCGGGTCGTGCGCTGGCACTAGCCGATTTCAGCCCGCCGGCGCTCGGCGCGGGCGAGCGCCTGATCCGCCTGGCCTATCGCCTTGGTGTCCCTGCTTCGACACTGACCAATCCCTTCGGAAAATCGGCCAAGCCGCGCCTGCTTGCGACTGTCGAGAGCCCGTTGACCGGTGAGCGGGCTGCGGGCGTAGCCCTGCGGGCGGGGCATTTCCTGATTTACGGGATCAAGACGCCGATCGCGCAGATGGATTTCGCACCGGCTGCGAGGTTGAGCCCGCCGTTCGAGCGCGTGGTGCACGGTTTCTCATGGCTCCGCGATCTCGCCTCCTGCGCGCCGCGCGAGCAGTGCGTCGGCACGGCTGAGCGAGTCCTGTCCTCTTGGCTTGAGGCCAACCCACGGCCCGGCAAGGGACCGGCATGGCAGGTCGGCACGGCGGGGCACCGCCTGGTCAACTGGCTGGTGCATGCGCCGCTGATCCTCTCGGGCCATGACAAGGGACTGCGTTCGCGTGCCTTGCGGGCGGCGTCGGAGACCGCCCGCTGGCTCGACCGCAACGTGGGCCGGGCGGACGACAAGCTGGCGGAGCTTTCCGGCTGGTGCGCGATCACCGCTGCCGGCCTCCTCATGCCCGACGGCAAGCCCCGCCGCCTGTTTGGCGAGGCCGGACTGGTGCGGGCCTTGGGCGATCTCGTCGGGGCGGATGGTGGCGTGCTTTCGCGCAGCCCGCTCGACCAGATGGAAGCCATCGAGCTGCTGATCGAGCTGGGCGCCTGCTATCGCGCCACTCGCCGCGATCCGCCGCCGCAGGTGTCCGCGATGCTCGAGGTGCTGGTTCCGCCGCTCCTTGGGCTTACGCATGGCGATGGGTCGCTTGGCAACTGGCAGGGTGCCGGTGCGGTATCCGCTGACGAAATCGCTGCGCTGGTCGAAGCCAGCGGCGTGCGTGCGCGCCCGCTGCGCGATGCGCGGCAATGGGGATACCAGCGGGTGTCCGCGAACAGGACCATTCTCCAGTTCGACGCGGCCCCGCCCCCGCTCGCCCGTCATGCGCGCCACGGTTGCGCTTCCACGCTGGCGTTCGAACTCTCGGCGATGGGCCAGCGACTGGTGGTGAACTGCGGAGGTGCCGCCTTCGCGGGAGGACAGGTGCCGGTCCGCATCGAGAAGGGCCTGCGCTGCACTGCCGCCCATTCGACGCTGGTGCTCGACGACGCCAACTCCACCGCCGTGCTTATGAACGGCAAGCTGGGCAGCGGCGTCAACGAGGTCGAACTCGACCGTCGCACCTTGCAGGCGGAAGACAACGGCGGGGGGCTGGCGACGCGGATCGAAGCGAGCCATGACGGCTATGCCTCGCGCTACGGCCTCATCCATCGCCGCATCCTCTTGCTGCGTGACGATGGCACCGAACTGCGCGGTGAGGATTTGCTGGTGCCTGCCCGCGGGCGGACCAAGCGCGGCAAGGTCGCCTATGCCATCCGCTTCCACCTTGGCCCCGGCGTGGAAAGCGGGCTCAGCGAGGACAAGCGGGGCGTCGGCCTTGCGCTGCCGGATGGCACCTACTGGCAATTCCGTGCCGGCTCCGAAGGGGGCGAGGTTGCGATCGAGGAAAGCCTTTGGGTCGATGGCTCCGGCCG
>Ga0180215_1004176_pt1 | contig 13006 bp, 13 predicted proteins | sample eDN3rd37CBELigBY_FD_128871 | JGI IMG/M metagenome (GOLD analysis project Ga0180215, IMG submission 128871) | Enriched backyard soil microbial communities from Emeryville, California, USA - eDNA 3rd pass 37_C BE-Lig BY (version 2) (version 2) | ecosystem: Environmental > Terrestrial > Soil >...
GCGCTGACGCCGGGCTGGCGCGAGTGGCTCACGGAGCGGCTCGGCACGGCCAGGACGCCGGAGCTCAGCGCCCGTCCCGGTCGGAGCTCGAGCGAGACGGATCGGTGACGCGCCCGGTGTAGGCGCCCGCGAACCGGCCGGCCCGCTCGGCGAAGTCGTCCCAGTCCTCCATCCGCTCGTACGGCCGGTACATCGCGAACGGCCGCATCTCGTGCACGTAATGGTCGACGAGCTCCTGCGGGCGGTACTGCTCGGGCTCGAAGCGGTTGAAGTGCACGACCTGCTCGAGCGGCCGGCGCCACTTGCTGGTCGGGTAGCGGGCGGGGTAGCCGATGGGCACCGTGCCGTACGGGCGGGCCGTCTCGGGGAAGCCGAGCACCTCGCGCAGCTCCTCGGAGGTCTGGTCCTCGCCGCCGCCCGACAGCCACGCCGACGTCAGGCCCTCGGCGATCGTCGCGAGCTGGATGTTCTGGATCGCCGCGCCGAGCGAGCAGAAGAAGATGTTCTCGTTGTTGCGCGCGTACTCGTCCTGCGCGTCGCCGACGCCCTGCGGAAAGCAGGCCTTCCACCGCACGTCGCCGAGGACGAGGATGATCGCGACGGTGTTGGCCAGGAAGCTCTTGTTGACCGCGGGGAAGCGCTCGACCTGCGCGCGTAGCCGCCGGCCCTGTCGCAGGAACACCTCCAGGACGCGGTCGCGGACGCCGGGGTCGTCGACGCAGATGAAGTCCCAGGGCTGGGCGTTCGCGCCGCTCGGCGCCCAGCGGCCGGCCTCGAGGATCCGCAGCAGCGTCTCCCGCGGCACCGCGCGACCGGGCTCGAACCTGCGGACGCTGCGCCGCGCCTTGATGACCCGCAGCAGCGTGGTGGCGGCGTCGTCGGGCAGCGACGGCGCCTCGGCGGTCATGCCGGACACGAGGGGTTCGTCCATCCCGCGACGCTAGCGCAGCACACACGGGAGCGCGGGGGCGACCGCGCGGGCGGCCTCAGGCCGCGCGCCGGTACAGCGCCCACAGCGCCGTGCAGAGCAGCCCGGCGGCGCCCAGGTACCCCACCTCGGCCCGCAGCAGCTCGTCGTCGACCGCCGGGACGAACATCCACCCGAGGAAGATCGCGGCGGCCACGAGCCACGCGGCGGCGGCCTGCGGCGCCTGGCGGCGCGCCAGCGCGGCCTGGTTCAGCGTGCCCGCGGCGAGGTGGCAGCCCACGCCGAGCGCCAGCAGCGCGAGCCCGCCGCGCGCGTAGTCGTAGTCGACGTCGAAGAGGATCCCCAGCGCGAACGGCCCCAGCGCGAACAGGCCGAGCGCGACCGTCACCGCGAACGCCGCGATCGCCAGCAGCGTCACGCGGATCGCGCGCGCGAACTCCGCGCGCCCCGCCGTCGCCTGCAGCGACGCGAGGTGGGGGAGGAGCGTGCCCTGGATCGCCTGGAAGAGCTGCAGCGGCGCCCGCGCGATGAGCAGCACGCTGAAGACGATGCCCGCCAGGGCGGCGTCCGTCGCGACCGCGTCGACGGTGAGGACCGCGCCGTTGACCAGGGTCTGCTCGGCGAGCATCACCGCCAGGACGCTCACCGCGAAGCCGGCGCCGTGCAGCAGCGTCAGCCCGCCCTCGGCGCGGCCGACCGCCGCGACGTCGGGGGCCGGGTCCTGCCGCGAGTACGCCCACGGCACGACGAACAGCGACACGCACGGCGCGGCCGCCATCCCGAGGGCCACCGCCGCCTGCCCGCTCGTGAGCCCGACGACCGCGGCGAGGGCGAACAAGAAGCGCGAGCAGGACTCCAGCAGCACGAGCCCGCCGTAGAGGCCGAAGCGCTGATGGCCGGCGAGCCAGCCGCGCGCGAAGTAGCTCGCGGCGTAGGCGAGCACGCCGCCGACGAGGATCCAGTACAGGGCCGCCGAGCCGTCGAAGACCTCGTCCTGCACCGGCCCGCGCACGAGCAGCGCGATCACGAGGAAGACGAGCGCGAACGCGGCCTGGATGAGCAGCGGGACGCCGAGCGGGTGGCCGTGGTGCAGGCCCTGCGCGCGGCGCTCGGCGATCGTGCGCGACAGCAACTGCTCGATCGGCCGGTAGATGACCGACACGATCACGAACATCACCGCCCACAGCAGCGCGACGCGCTTGTACTCGACCTCGTCGAGGGCGTAGGACGCGACGGAGAAGTACGCGAACGTGACGAGCCCCGTCGTCGCGATCCCGATCGAGAGCACCCGGGCGCCCCGGGCGTAGGAGCTGCGCTGAACGGTCAGGACACGTCCACGAGGCACATGGTCCACGGGAAGGGCGAGCGCGCCTCGACGACCCGCCCGTGGCGGTTCAGGAAGGCCACGAAGTCCCGCTTGGACCAGTGGTTCACGTGCCCGGGGGTGTTGCCCAGGTCCTTGAGATAGGCCCCGCGCGCCATGTTCAGCGCGCGCCAGAGCGGCTCCCGCGGCACCGACACGAGCAGGTGCGAGGAGGCGACGCGGGCCATCTCGGCGACCGTCGCCTCGGGGTCGGGGACGTGCTCGAGGACCTCGATCGCCGCGGCCAGCTCGAACTCGCCGTCGGCGAACGGCAGGTTCTCGGCCTTCATCACGCGGTACTCGAGGTTCGGCTCGGAGCGCTTGGCCCACTCGGCGTGCAGGTTGGGGTCGTCGAGGTCGATGCCGACCGCGCGCCCGCCGTGGATCCGGCGCGCCCACTTCTGCGTCAGCACGCCCTCGCCGCACCCGACGTCCAGGAACGACGCCGGCGACGCCTTCGCCCACAGCGAGTCCAGCGCGTCCTCGAACCCGGCCATGAGCCGGCGGACCACCGGGTTCCTGGAGCCGTACTTGTCGAGCGTGTTCCCGGTGACCGTGCCCTCACGGTCGACGGTGACGGTCGGCGCCATCAGATCTTCACAGCCTCGTGCTCCTCGGTCTTCCCGGTCGCACGACCCGAGCCCGCGCCGGTCGTCGCGGCGCCGCGGGTCGTCTTCTGCCCCGGCTCGTAGTGCGACGGCTCCACGCCGAGCCGCAACTCGATCCGCCGCACGCGTTCGTAGACGCGCTGGGTCATCGTGCGCTGCGCGGCGAGGATGTCGCCCAGGACGCCCATGGCCGCCAGCACCATCGCGGCGTTGAACAGCACCGCGCCGAGGATGAGCGACTGGACGTGGCCGGCGCTGTCGCCCTCGAAGATCGCGAAGTACGCCCAGCGGCCCCAGACGACGAGCGCGGCGAACGCGACGATCGCGGCCACGGACATGAAGATCCGCAGCGGCTCGTACGTCGAGTAGATCCGGAAGATCGACACCGCGTTGCGCCGGACGTACGACCACATGGACGGGAACAGGCGCGACTCGCGCGTCTTCTCGTTCGTCCGGACCGGGACGTGGTCGATGGCGACGAGCAGCTTGCCCGCCTGGATGATCGTCTCGAGCGTGTAGGTGAACTTCGAGACGACGGCCATCTGGATCGCGGCCTCGCGGTTGTAGGCGCGGAAGCCCGACGTCGTGTCGGGGACGTCGGTGCCCGACGCGCGGCGCACGACCTCCGAGCCGAGGCGCTGCAGGCGCTTCTTGAGCGGGGAGAAGTGCTCGATCCCCATGACCTGGCGGTCCCCGATCACCATGTCGGCGTCGCCGGCGATGATCGGCGCGACGAGCTTCGGGATGTCGCGCGCGTCGTACTGGTTGTCGGCGTCCGTGTTGACGATGACGTCGGCGCCGAGCTTCAGGCACGCGTCGAGGCCGGCCTGGAAGCCGGCGGCCAGGCCCTTGTTGTTCGTGAGCCGGACGATGTGATCGACACCGTGCTCACGCGCCACCTCCACGGTGCGATCGGTCGAGCCGTCGTCGATGACCAACCACTCGACGACGTCGAAACCGGGAACCTCCCGGGGCAGATGACTGAGCGTGAGCGGGAGCTGACGCTCCTCGTTCCAGCAGGGGATCTGGATGATGAGCTTCATGCGAACGGAGGGGGTGCCATGCTACTCGGCGTGTCGGCGCCGACACTCCCACGGCCCCGGCCGGCGCGCTTCGCGTCCGACCTGAGGTCGGGACGAGGCCCGCGGCCGGCGACGCGCACCCTCGAGCGGGTGGGCGCTGCCGTGGTCTGCCTCGGTGCCCTCATCGGCTTCCTGGTCTACCCGACCTATCCCAATTACGACTCGGTCTACAGCCTGCTGTGGGGTCGCGAGCTGCTCGCGCTCGAGCCGCTGTCGTTCGAGGCGTACCGTGCCCCCACCGAGCACCCCCTCGCGATCGCCGTCGGCGCGGTCCTCTCGCTCTTCGGGCCCCTCGCGGACCGGCTGTTCGTCGCGCTGACCGTCGCGACGTTCGTGGCGCTCGTGTTCGGCCTCTACGCGCTCGGGCGCACCGCGTTCACGCCGCTCGTCGGCGCCGTCGCCGCCGTGCTCGTCATCACGCGCTTCGACTTCCCGTTCCTCGCCGCGCGCGGCTACATCGACCCGGGCTATCTCGCGCTCGTGGTGTGGGCGGCGGTGCTCGAGCTGCGCAGGCCGCGCCGCGGCCTCCCCGTCCTCGTGCTGCTGGCCCTCGCCTCGATGCTGCGCCCGGAGGCGTGGGTGCTCGCCGGGCTCTACGTCCTGTGGGCAGGGTGGCGCGCGTCCTGGCGGCGGCGGATCGCCTACGCGGCGCTCGCGGCGGCGGGGCCGGTCGTCTGGGCGCTGACCGACTTCCTCGTGACCGGCAACCCGTTGTTCTCGTTCACCGGGACGAGCGAGCTCGCGGAGGAGCTGGGGCGCAACAAGGGCGTCGGCGTCGTGCCGGCGGCGACGTGGTCGTTCCTCATCGACCTCGCGAAGTTCCCCGTCGTGATCGGCGCGATCGCCGGGTTCCTCCTCGCGCTCGTCATCGCGCCGAAGCGGCTGCTCGTGCCCGTGGCCCTGTTCGCCTGCGGGGTCGCGACGTTCGCGGCGGTCGGGGCCGGCGGGCTGTCGGTCATCTCCCGCTATCTGCTCGTGCCGTCGCTCATGGCGATGGTGCTCTGCGGCGTGGCCGTGGGCGGCTGGACGATGCTGCGCGAGGGCTCGGGCCTGCGGCGCGTGTGGGCGGCCGGGGCGATCGCGCTCGTGCTGTTCGGGATCGTCTTCACGGCGACGCGCGTGAACCTCGCGCGGCTGGACTCCGAGCTGAGCTTCCGAGGCGACGCCCACGACGCGTTCATGGCGCTCATCGACACGCCCGGGTTCCGCCGCGGCCTGGAGTGCGGGCCGGTGTACACGCCCAACCACAAGCTCGTGCCCGACGTGCGCTGGTACGTGGACCTCCCGGAGGACCGGGTCATCGCGCGCTCGTCGATCGACGGGGAGCCCGAGCGCGGCGTCGCGATCCTCGTCCACGGCCGCCAGGCCCTCTTCAAGCAGGCGCTCGTCACGGAGTTCGACGAGCCCCAGGACTCGCTGCCCCCGGCCGGCTTCGAGCGCGTCGCCGTGTCGGAGTACTACGCGGCGTATGTCCGCTGTTGAGGCCCGCCCACCCACGGTGAGCGCGACCGCGCCGGTCGCCGCAGCCGAGCCACGACGCCCCTCGCGATGGTGGTGGGTGGGGCTCGCCGGGGTGCTCGCGCTCGCGCTCGGCCTGCGCGTGTGGGGCATCCGCCACGGGCTGCCGTACGCGTACAACGCCGACGAGAACGCCCACTTCCTCCCGCGGGCGATCGGGATGTTCGGGCACGACCTCGACCCCGGCTACCACGTCAACCCGCCCGCCTACACCTACGTGCTGCACGCGCTGCTCGCGCTGCGCTACGGCGGGCGCCTGGCGGTCGGCGACGCCTTCGCGACCGACCCGGGCGCGCTCTGGACGCTCGCGCGGGCCACCACCGCGGTGCTCGGGACGGTCGCGGTCGGGCTCCTGTTCCTCGCCGGGCGGCGCCTGGCGGGGCCGGCGGCCGGGCTGCTCGCCGCCGGCCTGCTCGCGGTCGCGTTCCTGCCCGTCTTCTACAGCCACCTCGCGCTCAACGACGTCCCGACGCTCGCCCCGCTGTGCCTCGCGCTGTGGGCGGCGGCGGGCGTGCTGCGCACCGGCCGCGCCCGCGATTACGCGATCGCGGGCGTCGGGCTGGGCCTCGCGTCCGCGACGAAATACACCGGGGGCATCGTGCTGCTGGCGATCCTGGGCGCCGCCGCCGTGCACGCCACCCGCGAGCGCTCCGCGGCGGCGCGGGGGCTCGTCCTCGCGGGGATCCTGTCGCTGGCCGCGTTCCTCGCGGCCAACCCGTACGCGCTGCTCGACCACGAGGCCTTCCTCGACGGCGTCGGCCATCAATCCGACACGTCGGCGGACGCTGCCGGCAAGCTCGGCCTGACGCAGGAGAACGGGTGGCTGTACTACCTCTGGTCGCTCGGCTGGGGGGTGGGCTGGGCGCCGCTCGTCGCGGCCGGCCTGGCGGTCCCGGTGCTCGCGGCCGCGCGCCGCTGGGCGCTCCTGGTCATGCTCGCTCCCGCGCCGGTCCTCTACGTGCTGTTCATGGGCTCGCAGGCGCGCTTCTTCGGCCGCTGGCTCATGCCCGTGCTGCCGTTCGTCTGCCTGCTCGCAGCGATCTGCGCGGTCGTCCTCGTCGGCGCCCTGACGAGGCGGGCGCCCGGCCTGCGCCCCGCGCTGGCAGCCCTCGTCGCGATCGCGCTGTGCGGCCAGGGCCTCGTGTACTCGATCCACGAGGGCCGCGTGCTCTCGCGCGACGACACGCGCGGGCTCGTCCGCGACTGGCTCGTGCGCCATGTCCCGGCGGGGACGCGGATCGTCGTCGAGCCGGGTGTCGTGCCCGACTCCTGGGCGCAGGACGTCGGGCGCCCGTCGCGCCTGCTGCCCAACGGGCACCGCTGGGCGAAGTTCCCCACGAGCCGGTCGCGGATCGACCCCGACACCGGGCGGCGCCTGCCGCCGCCCGGCATCGTCGTGAACATCGAGGACTTCGAGAAGACGCTGCGCCCCGAGCTCCTGGACGAGTTCGAGCGCCAGGGCTACTGCTGGGTCGTGGTCGGCTCGACCCAGCGCGGCCGCGCGGAGGCCGAGCCGGAGGAGGTGCCGCAGGCGATCGCGTACTACCGCGAGCTCGAGCGGCGGGCGGAGGTCGCCTACCGCGCGTCGCCCTACCGGGAGGGCCAGGGGCCGGTGGCCTTCAACTTCGACTGGTCGTTCAACTTCTATCCGCTCGCCTACGCGCGGCCCGGGCCGGAGATGACGGTCTTCCGGCTCCGGGGAGGTGCCTGCGCGACGTAGACTCCATGGCGTGCCCGTGCTCACCGACAACGATGCGCAGCACCTCGCGCGCGCGGTGGAGCTCGCGGGCAACGGCCTCGGCCGCGTGCACCCCAACCCGCTCGTGGGCGCGGTCGTCGTCCGCGACGGCGTCGTGCTCGGCGAGGGCTGGCACGACACGTACGGCGGCCCGCACGCGGAGATCAACGCGATCAACGCGTGCGGCGGCGACACGGAGGGCGCGACGCTCTACGTCTCTCTCGAGCCCTGCTGCCATCACGGCAAGACGCCGCCCTGCACGTCGGCGATCGTCGAGGCGGGCATCGCCCGCGTCGTCGTGGCGGCCGACGACCCGGCCGAGCACGCGAGCGGCCGCGGCCTGGGCATGCTGCGCGACGAGGGGATCGAGGTCCAGATGGCCGAGGGCGGCGTCGCGCGCCGCGCGCGGCTGCTGAACCAGGGGCACCGCAAGCACGCCCGCACCGGCCGCCCGTTCGTGCTGTTCAAGTCGGCGATGTCCCTCGACGGCAAGGTCGCCACCGCGACCGGCGACTCCAAGTGGATCTCCGGCGAGCTGTCGCGCGAGCGCGCGCACCGCTGGCGCTCGCAGGTCGACGCGGTCGTCGTCGGGATCGGCACCGCGCTCGCCGACGACCCGCGCCTCACCGCCCGCGTGGAGGGCGTGCACCGCCAGCCGCGCCGCGTCGTGTTCGACTCGCTCGCGCGCCTGCCGCTGGACTCCCAGCTCGTCGCCGAGGCCGCCGACGTGCCGCTCACCGTGATCGTCTCCCGCGCCGCCCCGCGCGCCGCCACCGACGCCCTGCACAACGCCGGCGCCGACGTGCTGCTGGCGACCGGCCAGCACGAGCCCGCGCGGATCGTGTCGGCGCTCGAGGGGCTCGGCCAGCGGGGGATCAAGTCGATCCTGCTCGAGGGCGGCCCGCACCTCGCCGGCGCGTTCCTCGACGCGGGCGAGATCGACGAGCTGCGGTTGTTCATGGCCCCCGTGCTGCTGGGCTCGCGCAACGCCCGGGACCCGCTGGAGGGCGTCGGCGCCGAGCGCATCGGCGAGGCCGTCCGCGCGCACGAGCTCGAGTGCGAGCGCGTCGGCGAGGACGTGCTGCTCACCGCCCGGCTCGCGGAGTGGTAGGCGTGTTCACCGGGCTGGTCGCTGACCTCGGCACGGTCGCGGGTGTCGACGCCACGGACGACGGCGTGCGCCTGCGCCTGCGCACGGCGCTGGCGGACGAGATCTCCGAGGGCGACTCGGTGGCCGTCAACGGCGTGTGCCTCACGGCGACGGAGGTGTCCGGCGACGGGTTCGCCGCCGACGTCATGCACGAGTCGCTGCGCCGCAGCGCGCTCGGCGAGGCCGCGCGCGAGGGCGAGCGGGTCAACCTCGAGCTGTCGCTGCGCGCGTCGGACCGCCTCGGCGGGCATATCGTCCAGGGCCACGTCGACGCGGTCGGCACCGTCAGCGCGATCCGCGAGGACGGCTTCAGCCGCGTCGTGCGGATCGAGGCCCGGCCCGAGGTGCTGCGCTACGTCGTCGAGAAGGGCTCGATCGCCGTCGACGGCGTGTCGCTGACCGTGAGCGCGATCGGCGACGGCGGCTTCGAGGTGTCGCTGATCCCCGAGACGCTGGAGCGCACGACGCTCGGCGGCGTGCGGGTCGGCACGGTGGTCAATCTCGAGGTGGACGTGTTGGCGAAGTACGTGGAGAAGCTGCTGCCGGCCGCGCCGGCAGCCGGGGGAACGTCGCCGGAGGCTCCGTTCCCCCACGTGACAGAAGGGCCAGACGCATGAAGACGACATCTCCGTTCGCGACGGTCGAGGAGGCCCTGGAGGACATCAAGGCGGGGCGCATGGTCGTCGTGTGCGACGACGAGGACCGCGAGAACGAGGGCGACCTCACGATCGCGGCCGAGTTCGCGACCCCGGAGGTCATCAACTTCATGGCCCGCGAGGGCCGCGGGCTCATCTGCCTGGCGATGGAGGCCAGCCGCTGCGACGAGCTGGGGCTGGACCTCATGACCATGCACAACGAGTCGGGCTTCGGCACGGCGTTCACGCTGTCGATCGAGGCGCGCGAGGGCATCACGACCGGCATCTCCGCCGCCGACCGCGCGCGGACGATCCAGGTCGCGATCGACCCGAAGACGACCGCGGCCGACCTCGTGCAGCCCGGCCACGTCTTCCCGCTGAAGGCCAAGCCCGGCGGCGTGCTCGAGCGCGCGGGGCAGACGGAGGCGTCCGTCGACCTCGCCCGCCTGGCGGGCCTCACCCCGGCCGGCGTCATCTGCGAGGTCATGCTCGACGACGGGCGCATGGCGCGCGTCGCCGACCTCACCGAGTACTGCGCCCGCCACGGCCTGAAGATGATCACGGTCGCCGACCTCATCGCGTACCGGCGCCGGCACGACAAGCTCATCGAGCGCGTCGTCGACGCGTTCATGCCCACCGCGTTCGGCGAGTTCCAGGTCTTCGGCTATCGCCAGGTGCTCGACGGCAAGCACCACGTCGCGATGGTCAAGGGCGACGTGGAGGGCGCCGACGACGTGCTCGTCCGCGTGCACTCCGAGTGCCTGACGGGCGACGTCTTCCACTCCCTGCGCTGCGACTGCGGCGAGCAGCTGGAGTCGGCGCTCGCGATGATCGAGCAGGAGGGCCGCGGGGTGCTGCTGTACCTCTCGCAGGAGGGGCGCGGCATCGGCCTGCTGAACAAGCTGAAGGCCTACAAGCTGCAGGAGGAGGGGCTCGACACCGTCGACGCCAACCTGCGCCTCGGCCTGCCGGCCGACCTGCGCGACTACGGCATCGGCGCGCAGATCCTCGTCGACCTCGGGCTGTCCTCCATGCGCCTGCTGACGAACAACCCGAAGAAGATCCGCGGGCTGGAGGGCTACGGCCTGTCCGTCACCGAGCAGGTGCCCATCGAGCACACGCCGAACCCCCACAACGAGGAGTACCTGCGCACGAAGGCGCTGCGGATGGGCCACATGCTGCACCACCAGGGCCTCAACGTCGACGAGGACCTGGACGGCTCGTGAGGTACGCGATCGTCGTCGGGCGCTTCTACGAGGACCTCGCGGAGCGCCTGGTCGCGTCCGCGCGGCGCGTCTTCGAGGCGGCGGGCGCCGAGGGCGTGGAGGTCTTCGACGTCCCCGGCGCCTACGAGCTGCCGTTCGCCGCCCAGGAGGTCGCGCGCACAGGCCGCTACGCGGGCGTCGCGTGCCTCGGGGCGGTCATCCGCGGGGAGACCTCGCACTACGACCACGTCTGCGCGGAGTCGGCGCGCGGGATCATGGACGTGATGCTGCGCACCGGCGTGCCGTGCTCGTTCGGCGTCCTGACCGTCGACACGATGGAGCAGGCGATCGCCCGGTCGGGCGGGGGCAAGCGCGACTCCGGCGCACACGCCGCCGAGGCGGTCTTGGCGCTCGTGAGGCTGCGCGAATCGGTAGCCTGAGGGGCACCGTGGAGGGGAGCACGTTCTTCGCGATCAGCGAGCCGGCCCAGGTCGCGGCCCTCGCCATCACGTTCGTCGTGCACGTCCTCGGCGCGGCCTGCCTCGTCTGGGCGCTGCTGGGCGAACGCGGCCTGCGCGGCCTGCGCGACTGGTGGAACGACGACGGTGGCGAGCCGCCGCCCCCCGAGCCCCGCACGCCCGACCCGCGCCCGAGCGGCCCCGGGCTGCCGCTGCCGCTCTCGTACGCCGAGCCCAGCGACGTGCGCCTGCGCGACCACGGCCGGATCGGCGACGCGCACCCGCGCCCGCCGCGCCGCCGGCCGCATCCGCACGAGCCGGTCCGCCGGCCCGAGCGGGTGTAGCCGCTACACTCGGCGCTCCTATGGCAAAGGTGTGTCACTCCTGCGGCAAGGGCCCGTCGTTCGGGCACAGCCGCAGCCACTCGATGGTCGCCACGAAGCGGCGCTTCAACCCGAACCTGCAGAAGGTGCGGGTGATGGTCGGCAGCGCGCCCCGGCGCGTCTACGTCTGCACCCGCTGCCTCAAGGCGGGCAAGGTCACCAAGGCGCTCTAGCGGCGCAGCCCTCGTGGCCGCGCCGTCGACCGAGTCGAGCCTCGCCCGCTTCCGCCTGGTGGTGGAGGGCGCGCTCGCGCACCTCGAAAGCCGACGCCAGGAGGTCAACGACCTCAACGTGTTCCCGGTCGCCGACGGCGACACGGGCGACAACATGGCGCTGACGCTGCGGGCGTGCCTGGCCGAGGTCGACCAGCTCGCGCGCGAGGCGGCCGACCGCTCGATCGACGACATCGGCCGCGACGAGATCGTCGAGCGCGTCCAGCGCGCCGCGCTGCTCGGCGCCCGCGGCAACAGCGGCGTGATCCTGTCGCAGCTCATCCGCGGCGCCGCCGAGGAGCTGATCAGCCGCCCCGGCGAGCTCGTCGACCCGGTCCTGATCGGCGCTGCGATGGCCCGCGCCGCCGACCGCGGCTACGGCTCGGTGCGCGAGCCGGCCGAGGGCACGATGCTCACGGTCATGCGCGAGATGGCCAGCCACGTGGCCTCCGAGCTCGCGCACATGCCCGACCCGCGCCTGGGCCCCGACACGACGCCCGAGCAGCAGAACGCGGCGATCGCCGACATCCTCGAGCGCGCGATCGAGGCCGGCGAGGCCTCGGTGCGCCGCGGGCCCGAGCTGCTGCCCGTGCTGCGCGAGGCCGGCGTCGTGGACTCCGGCGGCTACGGCGTGACGATCATCTTCGCGGGCATCGTCGCCGCGCTGCGCGGCACCGAGGCGCCCCCGCTCGAGCACCACCACGCCCCCGCGGTCCGCCACGCGCCCGACGAGCACAGCTCCTCGACGTTCCGCTACTGCACGAACTTCGCGGTCACCGGCGAGGGCCTGGACCGCTCGCGCATCCTCCCGCGGCTGGAGGCGATCGGCGACTCGGTGCTCGTCGTCGGCGACGCCCACACGCTGAAGGTCCACGTCCACACCGACGACCCCGCCGCGGCCACGGCCGTGTTCGCCGGCCTCGGCGAGGTCTCGCGCCTCGACGTCGCCGACATGCACGAGCAGATGGCCGAGCGGGCCGAGCGGCTGCCCAGCGCCCGCTGCGGCGCGCTGGCCGTGTGCGCGGGGGACGGGATGCGCGACCTGTTCCGCTCGCTCGGCGTCGAGGTCCTCGACGGCGGCGCGACGCTGAACCCGTCGACGTACGAGCTGCTGGCCGGCATCCACGCGGTGCCCGCCGAGGAGGTCGTCGTGCTGCCCAACTCGCCGAACGTGTTCATGGCCGCCGAGCGCGCCGCCGAGCTGGCCGAGAAGGAGGTGCGCGTCGTCGCCTCGCGCTCCCAGCAGGCGGGCCTCACCGCCGCGGTCGCGCTGATGCCCGACCGCCCGGCGGCCGATAACGCGGATGCGATGACGCAGGCCCTGCGCGAGATCCGCATCGGCTCCGTGGCGCCGGCCGCCCGCGAGGACGTGCACGGCCGCTTCGCCGTGGGCGACGCGGTCGGCTTCGTCGAGGAGGAGATCATCGCCTGGGGCGAGCCCGCCCCGACGCTGGAGGCGGTCCTGCGCTCGCTGGCGCGCGACGCCGAGCTCATCACCTGCATCTCCGGCGACGGCGCGCCGCTCGACCACGCCGACGTCGAGGGCCTCGCGCCGGCCGACGTCGAGCTGGAGCTGTCGGAGGGCGGCCAGCCGGCCTACTGGTGGCTGCTGTCGGCGGAGTAGCGCGATGCCCGGCTTCCCGCGTCCCTTCCTCGGCCAGAACGTGCGGCTGCGCGCCGGTGAGGACTTCGACGACCTCGTCGCGGTCGCCGAGGTCGACGACGA
>Ga0180215_1004179_pt1 | contig 13002 bp, 8 predicted proteins | sample eDN3rd37CBELigBY_FD_128871 | JGI IMG/M metagenome (GOLD analysis project Ga0180215, IMG submission 128871) | Enriched backyard soil microbial communities from Emeryville, California, USA - eDNA 3rd pass 37_C BE-Lig BY (version 2) (version 2) | ecosystem: Environmental > Terrestrial > Soil >...
CGGGGCGAACCCGGATTATAATGAAAGCAAGGTGGTCCTTTATGGCATGCCGATGGACTGGACAGTAAGCTATCGTCCAGGATCTCGTTTTGGTCCGGCCAGAATTCGTGAAGTGTCAATTGGACTTGAAGAATACAGTCCGTACCTTGATCGTGAACTATTTGATTTGAACTACTATGATGCAGGTGATATTCCATTGCCATTTGGGAATCCACAAAAAAGCATCGATCTGATTGAAGAATATGTTGGCAAGCTGTTAGCAGAAGAAAAGTTCCCGCTTGGCATGGGGGGCGAGCATTTGGTTTCATGGCCAGTCATGAAGGCGATGGCAGCAAAGTATAAGGACCTTGCCATTATTCATATGGATGCCCACACTGATTTACGCGAGCATTATGAAGGCGAGCCACTGTCACACTCCACACCGATTCGAAAAATTGCTGAGCATATCGGGCCAGAAAATGTCTATTCGTTTGGAATTCGTTCTGGAATGAAGGAAGAGTTTGACTGGGCGAAGGAAAACGGGATGCATATCAGCAAGTTTGAAGTACTAGAGCCGTTAAAGGAAATGCTTCCTAAACTTTCAGGACGTCCGGTGTATGTGACGATTGATATTGATGTTCTTGACCCAGCTCATGCACCAGGCACAGGAACTGTGGATGCAGGTGGAATTACGTCTAAAGAATTACTCGCATCCATTCATGAGATCGCTCGTTCAGAGGTGAATGTTGTCGGAGCCGACCTGGTCGAAGTCGCACCGATTTACGATCATTCAGAGCAAACAGCCAATACAGCAAGCAAGCTGATTCGCGAAATGATGTTGGGGTTTGTAAAATAACCAATCTGACTAAAATTAAGAAGAGAGCTGGCTAGCTTGGTCAGCTCTTTTTTGATATTAAGAAGCATAGGCCGCTGAACAGGATGCTCGCGCTTTTCTCTTTAAGTTCTTGCGATTTTCCCCTACAATATCTATACTTGAAAGTTATAATAGTATAAGTAAGGATGGGTGTCAGTGTCTGCGCAAATTCCTGTTAAGGTAAAAGTTAAAACAGTGATTAATAAAGAGCCTTTTGAGTTGACGGCTTTCGGCCGTTATTCCGAAAAAGGAGATAGTACATATCTTCAATATGATGAAATGATGCCTGAGGGGACCATTCATACGACCATCAAGCTTAAAAATGGAGAAGTATTAATTCTTAGAAAAGGCGCGGTCGATATGCGGCTACATTTTATCACCAATAAAAAAACATCTGGGACCTTTAATACAGAACTCGGCTTAATGATGACGGAGGCTGATACGAAGAAAGTAGCCATCGGGGAAGGCCAAGTAGAGATTCGCTATGATTTGAATATTCAAGGATCCCATGCAGGTACATATCATATGAACATCCAATACGAGGAGGTATCGGAATGAACGTCGTAGAACAAGTTCAAACCAAGTTAAAAGAAGAAATCAAAGCGGCCGTCATCAAAGCAGGTCTTGCAGAGGAAGCGCAAATCCCTGATGCGGTTCTTGAGCTGCCGAAGGACAAGGCTCATGGTGACTACGCAACGAATATGGCGATGCAATTAGCACGTGTAGCTAAAAAGCCACCACGTAAAATTGCAGAGGAACTCGTTGAGAACTTTGATAAAAATAAAGCATCCATTGAAAAAATTGAAATTGCCGGACCAGGCTTTATTAATTTTTATATGAATAATAGCTATTTAACAGACTTAATTCCAACCATCCTGAATGCGGGCGAACGTTACGGGGAATCAACGGTTGGAAACGGGGAGAAAGTTCAGGTTGAGTTTGTTTCAGCGAATCCAACCGGTGATTTGCATCTTGGACATGCCCGTGGTGCTGCAGTAGGAGATTCTTTGAGCAATGTTCTCGCAAAAGCTGGCTATGATGTCTCTCGTGAATACTATATTAATGATGCTGGGAACCAGATTAATAATCTAGCTCTATCAGTTGAAGCGCGTTATTTCCAAGCGCTTGGCGAAGAGCGTGAAATGCCTGCGGACGGCTATCATGGCGTTGATATTATTGGCATCGGAAAAAAATTAGCGGAAGAGCATGGAGATAAGTTTGCGAAAATGAGCGACAAAGAGCGCTTTGATGCATTCCGCCAATATGGATTGGAATATGAACTAGAAAAGCTGAAAAAGGACTTAGAAGCGTTCCGTGTCGGCTTTGATGTATGGTTCTCTGAAACCTCGCTTTATCAAAATGGGAAAATTGAAAAGGCACTTGAGGTGTTGAAGGAGAAAGGTCATATCTATGAAGAAGACGGAGCAACTTGGTTCCGCTCAACTACTTTTGGCGATGACAAAGACCGGGTATTAATTAAGCAAGATGGTTCATTTACGTACTTGCTGCCGGATATTGCTTACCATCAAGACAAGCTTCAACGTGGCTTTGAAAAGTTGATCAACATTTGGGGTGCTGACCACCACGGCTATATCCCACGGATGAGAGCGGCAATTCAAGCGCTTGGCTATGAAGGCGAAACGCTTGAGGTTGAGATTATCCAAATGGTTCAGCTGTATAAAGATGGCGAGAAAATGAAAATGAGCAAACGGACAGGGAAAGCTGTGACGATGCGTGATCTAATCGATGAGGTCGGCCTCGACGCCACTCGTTACTTCTTTGCCATGAGAAGCTCTGATACACATATGGATTTTGACCTTGACCTTGCTGTGTCTCAGTCGAATGAAAATCCAGTGTATTATGCACAATATGCTCATGCACGGATTTGCAGTATCCTACGCCAGGCGGAAGAACAAGGCTTTGCGGTCGACGTTAATGCTGACTTTAGCTTGGTAGCTGCTGAAAAAGAAGTCGACTTATTGAAGAAATTAGGCGAGTTCCCACAAGCCGTGGCGGAAGCAGCGCAAAAACGTGTGCCACATCGTGTGACGAACTATATTTTTGATTTGGCATCCGCGTTCCACAGCTTCTACAATGCGGAAAAAGTATTAGATGCTGAGCAAAAAGAGCGTACAGCAGCACGTTTAGGACTAATCAAGTCTGTTCAAATCAGCTTAAAGAATGCATTAGATTTAATTGGGGTATCTGCTCCAGAAAAAATGTAAATTTTGGTGGCCTGCTCGCACTGGTTTGGTGCGGGGAGGCTTTTTTCTTTGGGATTAGGGTGGAAGGGTGTTTAATAAATACGGTACGGTGTAAGGTATTTATTCCTAAACAGGGAATATAACGTCTCGAACGGGGAATATAATGTCCCTTAAAGGGAATATAATTACCTCTTTCAGCAAAAACAGCACAAGGTGAGGGTATTTTGATGTAATTTTCCGTCCAAAAGGCAGTTTAGAGCTGCAAGTAGGAGGAAAATACCCACCCAAAAAGTCTTTTTCTAGTATAGGTCATAGGGTTTTGTAGCGGAAAGGCACTTTTTTGCAGTCTAAGAGGTAACATAGATTCGTAGCAGGTTTGTATTTTTATAACTTACCATACGGGGTACAGTATTTATTCCCGGTGCAGGGAATATCATTACTTCTTTTCAGCAAAGGGCGTCAAGGAGTGAGGGTATTAGAAGTAGTTTTCCATATAATCCCCTCTAATCACTTCCACTCCAACGTCGCTCCGCCAATTCGTTTTACTCCTCGAATTTTACTTAAATCTTCGACCAAGGCTAACGCCGCTTGGTCTTTTCGTTTTGCTTCAATCATAAAATCAACATCTTGGCCGATTCCACGCAGCACCTCGATTAACGGTAGAATAAACTCCGGATCAACATGATCAGCATGAGAACGGAAGGCCTTTTCCGTTTTAGGGGAAGAGATATGAATCTTTGGTCTGATGCCAATTCGTTCCCAGGTGGCGAAACCTGCTGGAAGTAGCTCTTCTAGCGGCCTATCACAAAGGTTTGCCATATGATGGTGATAGTCAAAGACAAGAGGAATGTCTTCCTTTTGACAGGTTACCAGCGTCTCTTCCGCATTATACGTCTTGTCATCATTTTCAAGTGTCATTCTTTTTTTTATAGGAAGAGGGAGCTTGCGCAAGTTTTCATGAAAACGAACAATGGTTTCTTCCTTATTCCCATATGCACCGCCAATATGGATATTGATGACGCCTTCTTCCTCCAAGCCCATCGCTTCAAGCATTCGATAATGGTACTCCATATCAATGACCGCGTTATCGGATACCTCAGGGCGAGGGGAGGTGAACAACGTGTATTGATTAGGATGAAAGCTTGTGCGCAATCCTTTTGCTTTCACAAGACGGCCAATTTCTTGCCACTTGTCTTTAAAAGGCGTGACAAAGTCCCAAAGAACTTCGGGATGGGTGGCAAGGGGCGCAATGGAGCTCGAAAACCGGTACAGCGGAATTTCATGGGCAATATTATAATGAATCATTCTTGCTGTACTCTCCAAATTGAGATACGTGAGGGACATTAACTTGTCCACCCGTTCTGTTTCCGTCATTTTACTATACCGAGTAAACGTAAGGGTTCGCGACGGAGACGCTTCCCAAAGTGTAATAGCAGTTGAGACATACCCGAAACGAATCTTCATCTGTAGCTCCTTTCAAAGAAAGTAAGAAATGGTTTGGGCCGCACGCTCTTTTAGACTTCTAAAGGGATTAAATCTGTTTAAGTCTGAAAGGGAGACCTGCTCAGAATCAAGGAGGTCTTGATACAAAATCGTTTTCACCTTTCGAATTACATCTTGGTTGTAAACCAAACAATTCAGTTCAAAGTTTAGAAACATGCTACGTTTATCAAAATTGGCGGTTCCTAAATCACAAAGTTTATCGTCGATGACGAGTACTTTCGCATGATAAAATCCTTTTTTATATTGGTGAACTTCTGCCCCTTTTTTTAGCAGCTTACGTAAATACGTATAAGACGCTTCTTTTACAAGCGGATGGTCAGCTGCAAATGGAACAAGGAGGGTTATGGAGACGCCGCGGTCAATGGCTTTTAAAAGTTGCCTAAAGATGCTGTCACTTGGAATAAAATAGGGTGTACCGATGATGATGGCTTTCTCCGCTTTGTTAATTAACTCATACAAAGTTGCTTCTAAGAGGTTGCCTTCTGACGGAATGAACTGATGCTGTATTTCCCCTTTAGGTAAGGAGGGGAAATAGAGTTGGTTTTGTAGAAGGTCAATTTTAGCGGCTTTTTTCCAATCTAATAGAAATTCCCTCTGAAGGTCCTGAACGCCTTCACCGGTAAGTTTTAGATGGTAATCACGCCAGGGTGACAATTTTTTATCCTGGTTGATGTATTCCTTCCCGATATTATATCCACCGGTATAGCCAATTTCCCCATCAATTACTGTAATTTTTCGATGGTTTCTCACTTGTGATGTGTAAAACAAGAAGGGAAGCTTTGGGGTTTGGCTTTGAACGAATACGACCCCTGCTTCTTTTAACTTCTTCTTATATTTACGAGATACCGTGCCTCCAACCCAGTCGACAAGAAGGCGAACCTCCACTCCGGTCTGTGCCTTTTTCATTAAAAGATCAAGAAATTCCTGACTAAATGAGTCATTTTTAACAATATAAAAGAGAACGTGAATATGCTTTTTTGCTTGGTTTATTTGTGTAAAATAATCTTCAAACAAGTCGGGTCCATTGGTGAAGATCGCTAGCTGGCTTTCTCTCATAGGAAACGTTTGTTTATTGATTTGAGCTAAATGCTGTTTTCTACCGATGGAAAAGTCGAGTGCCAGTAGGAGGGTAAGTCCGATAAACAGGATAATAATCCAATAAACAATCTCCACAACAAATCCGGCTCCTTTATGTAATTTTTTCGCGCTTGCATGAAATAGATAAACGCGAGTAACCGATAGTTTTTCCGAAAAAACAATTATCTATGACGTTTTTCCTAAATAGGCAAAGAAAGTAAAAAATTTAAGAAAAATCGTTGACTGAATGCTCATTCATAATATAATGGAGGTACAGATATATTCTGAAAATTTTATCGGTTTAAAATTTTCTTCTTTTGAGCGCTCGCTCAATTGCAAAAGAATTTACAGAAGGGGGTAAAGGAAAAGTATGAACGGTCTATTATGGGTCAACTTGATTGCAACAATAATTGTAATCGCTTACGCTGTCAGTTTGTTTCTGTATGTGGTCAAAACCAGGATTGAATACATTAAGCTTGGGAAGAAATCCGAGTTCAATGACCACGTAAAAGAACGTTGGGACAGAATTTGGGTCATGGTTTTTGGCCAAAAGAAATTAATGAAAGATAAGAAGAGTGGAGCGATCCACGTCATGTTCTTCTATGGCTTTATCCTAGTTCAATTTGGGGCAATTGATTTTATTATTAAAGGAATTAAGCCGGGAGCACATCTTCCACTAGGTCCACTCTATCCTGGGTTCACATTCTTCCAGGAAATTGTAACCTTGACGATCCTTGTAGCGGTCGTTTGGGCTTATTATCGTCGTTATATTGAACAACTTGTTCGTCTGAAGCGCGGTATCAAGAATGGTCTTGTTCTTATTTTTATCGGAGGCTTAATGCTTTCTGTACTTCTCGGAAATGGGATGAGCTTAATCTGGCATGGTCACGCTGGAACTTGGACAGAGCCAGTTGCATCGCTCATTGCGGCTGCGTTTACGTGGCTACCTGAAACCGGGGCCATTGCAATCTTTTATGTTGCATGGTGGGCTCACTTGCTATTCCTTTTAACTTTCTTAGTCTATGTACCACAAGGAAAGCATGCTCACTTAATCGCTGGACCAGCGAACGTTTATTTTACTCGTGTAGGGCCTAATGCAAAGCCAAGTAAAATTGACTTTGAAGATGAAACACAAGAAAGCTTTGGGGTAGGGAAGATCACTGACTTCACACAAGAGCAGATGATTGACTTCTATGCTTGTGTGGAATGTGGTCGCTGTACGAATATGTGTCCGGCAACAGGCACTGGTAAGATGTTGTCACCAATGGATTTAATTCTAAAAATGCGTGATCATTTAACCAACCATGGAGCTGCTGTTACATCAAAGCAACCATGGGTACCGACATTCGCGTTTTCAAATACAACGGGGAATCAGCTTGCGCTTGCAGGAGCAGGTGCTGGGGCAGAGGAAGCTGCGGCTAGCCTTGCATACTCTCCAAGTTTGATTGGCGATGTAATCACTGAAGAAGAAATCTGGGCCTGTACAACTTGCCGTAACTGTGAAGATCAATGTCCAGTTATGAATGAACATGTTGATAAAATTATTGATTTACGCCGTTATCTTGTTTTAACAGAAGGGAAAATGGATGCCGATGCACAGCGTGCGATGACAAACATCGAGCGTCAAGGAAATCCATGGGGCTTAAACCGTAAAGAAAAAGAAAAATGGCGCGATCTTCGTGACGATGTGGTCGTACCAACTGTGAAAGAAATGAAGAAATCCGGCGAGGAATTTGAATACTTATTCTGGGTTGGCTCAATGGGTGCCTTTGATAACCGTAGCCAAAAGATCGCACTTAGCTTTGCCAAACTTTTAAATGAAGCAGGCGTTAAGTTTGCGATTTTAGGAAACAAAGAAAAGAACTCAGGTGATACGCCAAGACGTCTTGGAAACGAGTTCCTTTTCCAAGAGCTTGCAACCAATAATATTGCGGAATTTGAAAAGGCTGAAGTCAAGAAAATCGTCACAATCGATCCGCATGCCTACAACATCTTTAAAAATGAGTACCCTGACTTTGGCTTTGAAGCGGAAGTTTATCACCATACAGAGTTACTTGCTGAGCTTGTAAAAGAAGGCAAGCTTGTACCGAAGTATTCTGTTGATGAAACAATCGCGTTCCATGACTCATGTTACCTTGGCCGTTACAACGAAGTGTACGATGCGCCGCGTGATATCATGAAGGCCATTCCTGGGGTGAACCTGAAGGAAATTGAACGAAATCGTGAAGACGCAATGTGCTGTGGCGCGGGTGGAGGATTAATGTGGATGGAAGAAGAAACAGGCCACCGCATCAACGTTTCCCGAACAGAGCAAGCACTTGCGGTAAATCCAACCGTTATTTCTTCCGGCTGTCCTTACTGCTTAACGATGTTATCGGATGGTACAAAGGCGAAGGAAGTAGAAGAAACAGTTGGTACGTATGATGTAGCCGAACTCCTTGAAAAATCCGTGTTTGGTGAAACAGAGCAACAAGCATCGTAAGATAGAAGATCATCGTAGATTATTCACTCACCTGTACAGCTAAGAATTCAGCGACGGAATGTTTCGTCGCTGAATCTCATAAAATTGTATGGGTGTTTGTTTTTCTCATTGAGTTTAAAGCGCTTACACCATGGGGATGGGAGTAAGTTTAGCATGCAGTGACCTTGAGCGAGCGTTCGGTCAGTTATTTTTAAATCATTTTAAAAGACTAGTTTTCAACTTTTCATAAAGGGGCGAGAGATATGGGGAAGACAGTGATTTTAGCAGGAGCAAGAACTCCTTTCGGCAAATTAGGTGGAAGCTTAAGCAGCTTTACAGCATCAGAGCTTGGTGGCTTTGCGATCAAAGAAGCCTTGAAACGTGCAGATGTTGAACCAAACGATGTCGGTGAAGTGATTCTCGGGAATGTTCTCCAAGGTGGTCAGGGACAGCTTCCTTCACGTCAAGCTGCAAGGAATGCAGGCATTCCGTGGGAAGTAAAAACTGAACTTGTTAACAAAGTATGTGCATCGGGGATGCGTAGTGTGACGTTGGCAGATATACTCATTCGCTCTGGTGAAGAAGAAGTCGTGGTTGCCGGAGGAATGGAGTCAATGAGCAATGCTCCGTATATGTTACCAAAAGCACGTTGGGGTTTGAGAATGGGCGATGGCCAAGTCAAAGATCTAATGGTTCATGATGGCTTAACATGTTCGTTTACTGGTGTCCACATGGGTACCTACGGAAATGGTGTCGCATCAGAAATGGAAATCAGCCGTGAAGAACAAGATCAGTGGGCGTTGAGAAGTCACCAAAAGGCACTTGCGGCGATTGATTCTGGAACGTTGGCAGAGGAAATTGTAGCTGTAGAGGTTCCACAGCGTAGAGGAAATCCAGTTGTGGTTGACCAGGATGAAGCACCTCGCCGGGATACCTCGATTGAAGGTCTTAGCCGATTAAAGCCTGTTTTTAATCATGACGGAACGATTACGGCCGGAAATGCGCCTGGTGTTAATGATGGTGCGGCGGCACTGGTGCTGATGAGTGAAGAACGAGCGGCCCGTGAAGGTAGAAAAGCAGATGCAGTAATTCTAGCTCACACGGCGATCGCTACAGAGGCAAAGGATTTCCCGAAGACTCCTGGAATGGTCATCAATGAGTTGTTGAAGAAGTCAGGGAAATCGGTTGAGGAAATTGATTTATTTGAAATCAACGAGGCGTTTGCCGCTGTGGCACTAGCAAGTAGCCAAATTGCCGGGTTAGATGCCGATAAAATCAATGTCAATGGCGGTGCGGTCGCCCTCGGACATCCAATTGGCGCAAGCGGCACAAGAATTATTCTAACACTCATGAACGAACTCAAACACCGTGGTGGCGGAATCGGCATCGCAGCCATTTGCTCAGGCGGCGGTCAGGGAGATGCTGTGATGATTGAGGTACCACGGTAGTAGGGTGGTTTTTCGCTAATAGATTGGGAGTTTGGGTGAAGAGAATTATAGATTGTGCAAATAGACTGGTGGTTTGCAAATAGAAATTAGTTTTGTGCAAATAGCCTGGTGATATCTGCAAATAGAGTTCAGATTCCTGCAATTAGAGTGGTGATTTGCAAATAGAAATAGGTTTTCTACAAATAGATCAGTGGCATCTGCAAATAGAAGAGTGTCGTCTGCAAATAGAGTTCAGATTCCTGCAAATAGAATTAGGTTTTCTACAAATAGATCAGTGAAATCTGCAAATAGGAACAGGTTTTTCGCAAATAGTCCAATGGCATCTGCAAATAGGACTTAGTTTCCTGCAAATACACGGCAGAAACTTATTAAAAATAGATACCAAATTGGAGGTAAATAAATGCAAAAAATTATGGTGATTGGTGCGGGGCAAATGGGTTCAGGGATTGCCCAGGTTTGCGCGCAGGCGGGGTACAGCATTGTGTTAAATGACTTGAAGACAGAATTTGTTGAGCGAGGGCTTGCTGTAATCAATAAAAATCTATCTCGTCAGGTAGATAAAAATAAATTAACAGCGGAGCAGAGGGATGAAATTCTTGCGAGAATCACGGCTTCCACCACACTTCAAGATGCAGAGGGTGTCGACCTTGTAATTGAGGCGGCGGTTGAGAATATGGAAATCAAAACAAAGATTTTTGCTCAGCTTGATGAGATTGCACCGAAGCAGACGATTCTAGCTTCTAACACTTCTTCGTTGCCAATTACGGAGATTGCTGCGGCAACAACACGTCCGGAAAAGGTGATTGGCATGCATTTTATGAACCCTGTGCCGGTGATGAAGTTGGTTGAAATTATTCGCGGGCTGGCGACGGCGGATGAAGTCTATCAAACGATTGAAGATATTACAAAAAAGATTGGCAAGGTACCGGTAGAAGTCGAAGATTTTCCAGGCTTCGTTGCAAACCGAATCTTGATGCCAATGATCAATGAAGCCATCTACACCTTGTATGAGGGTGTTGCTACGAAAGAATCGATAGATGAAGTGATGAAGCTTGGCATGAACCATCCGATGGGGCCGTTGACACTGGCCGATTTTATCGGGCTTGATACTTGCCTTTACATCATGGAAACCTTATATGAAGGCTTTGGTGACCCGAAATACCGACCATGTCCATTGCTTCGTAAATATGTAAAAGCAGGCTGGCTCGGAAAGAAATCAGGTCGCGGCTTTTATGTTTATGAATAGCTGAACGTTGACATCAAGGAGGGGTTCCCTGATGAACCTGAGGTTTACTGAAGAGCAAGAGATGATGAGAAAAATGGTACGGGATTTTGCGGAGAAAGAAGTGGCTCCCTTTGTCGAACGAATGGAAGCAGGAGAGTTTCCTACTAGTATTCTTCAAAAAATGGGCGAGCTTGGCTTAATGGGCATTCCCATTCCTGAAGAATATGGTGGATCGGGAATGGATTTCACTTCTTATATTATTGCGATTGAAGAGATTTCCAAGGTGAGCGCGACTCTAGGTGTGATTTTATCGGTGCATACTTCAGTCGGCACGAGTCCCATTCTTTATTTCGGGACAGAAGAGCAGAAGCAGAGGTACGTTCCTAAGTTGGCATCAGGGGAGTACCTTGGGGCTTTTTGTCTCACTGAACCTAGCGCTGGTTCGGATGCAGCAAGTTTGAAGACACGCGCCGCCAAACAGGGCGAAAACTATATCCTTAACGGGTCAAAGGTGTTTATTACAAATGGAGGAGAAGCAGATACATATATCGTCTTTGCCTCCACAAATCTAGGAGCAGGCTCAAAGGGTATTACGGCTTTTATTGTTGATAAAAATACCCCGGGTCTTGTGATTGGCAAAAACGAACATAAGATGGGACTCAATGGGTCAAAAACGGTCCAGCTTACATTTGAAGATATGAAAGTTCCAATCGAAAATAGACTAGGAGCCGAAGGAGAAGGCTTTAAAATTGCCCTGGCCAATCTTGATGTTGGGCGGATTGGGATTGCTACTCAGGCACTTGGGATTGCCGAGGCTGCTCTAGAAGCGGCCACAGCATATGCCAAGGAACGACAACAATTCGGGAAACCAATTGCTATGCAACAAGGAGTCGGTTTTAAGTTGGCGGATATGGCCACAGCTGTTGAAGCGTCAAAACTATTAATCTATCAAGCTGCTCATTTACGCCAAAATGGCGAGAAGTGTACCAAAGAAGCTTCAATGGCAAAACTATTTGCTACAAAAACCGCCGTTGACGTCTCCACCGAGGCAATACAAGTCTTTGGTGGCTACGGCTATACAAAGGAGTACCCTGTAGAACGGTATTTCCGCGATGCAAAGGTGACTGAAATCTACGAAGGAACCAGCGAGATTCAGAAGATTGTTATTAGTAAGCAATTATAGGTATATGGCCTCTTTTAAGAGGATTATAAGTTAATTGATTTGTCACAATGTCGATTGGAGCGGAAGGACGAAGACTCCTGCGGGAGTGCAAGGCCAAGGGAGACACCGCTGGAGCGAAGCGACGAGGAGGCTTCTGGACTGCCCGCGAACCGCTCGTGCCTGGAGCTCCAATCAACCCCTACATTAAAGCAGCCTATAAAAATATAGACTAACTGGAGGAACTAATCATGAATTTTAAACTATCAGAAGAGCATGAAATGATTCGTAAAATGGTACGTGACTTCGCAAAAAATGAGGTGGCTCCAACAGCTGCAGAGCGGGATGAGGAAGAACGCTTTGACCGTGAGATTTTTGAAAAGATGGCGGAGCTTGGTTTAACAGGGATTCCTTGGCCAGAGCAATACGGCGGAATTGGCAGTGATTACCTTGCGTACTGTATTGCTGTTGAGGAGTTATCCCGCGTATGTGCATCAACAGGTGTAACATTGTCTGCCCACACTTCACTTGCAGGCTGGCCGATTTACACATTCGGAAATGAGGAACAAAAGCAGAAGTATTTAAAGCCAATGGCACAAGGGAAGAAGATGGGAGCTTACGGATTAACGGAGCCTGGTAGTGGTTCAGATGCAGGCGGAATGAGAACAACTGCGCGCCGTGATGGTGATGATTATGTGTTGAATGGCTCGAAGATTTTTATCACCAATGGTGGCGAAGCTGATATCTATGTGGTATTTGCGTTAACCGATCCTGAAAATAAGCATAAAGGAACCACTGCTTTTATCGTTGAAAGTGACTTCCCTGGATTCTCTGTGGGTAAGAAGGAAAAGAAAATGGGGATTCGTTCATCACCTACAACCGAAATTATTTTTGAAGATTGCCGTGTGCCGAAGGAAAATGTTCTTGGCAAAGAGGGCGAAGGCTTTAAAATTGCGATGATGACGCTTGATGGCGGACGGAATGGAATTGCTGCACAGGCAGTTGGGATTGCTCAAGGTGCTTTAGATGCAGCGGTTGATTATGCAAAGGAACGCGTTCAGTTTGGCAAGCC
>Ga0180215_1004180_pt1 | contig 13002 bp, 13 predicted proteins | sample eDN3rd37CBELigBY_FD_128871 | JGI IMG/M metagenome (GOLD analysis project Ga0180215, IMG submission 128871) | Enriched backyard soil microbial communities from Emeryville, California, USA - eDNA 3rd pass 37_C BE-Lig BY (version 2) (version 2) | ecosystem: Environmental > Terrestrial > Soil >...
CGGGCGACGGCGACAACCGAGAGGCCGGCGGGGAGGTCGTGGCGGGCCAGCCAGCGGCGTTCCAGGCCGGCGAGGAAGGGCAGGACCCCCCGGAGGCCGTCGCGGGCCTGGTCGAGGTCGCTGGCCGAGCGGCCCCGCTCCACCACGGCCTTGACCGCCGCTGCGGGGACCAGGAACGCGTAGGCACCGGTGGCCCGCTCCACCTCCAGGCCGGCCCCGGCGAGCAGCTCGACCAGGTCGCGCCGGGAGAAGCGGCGGGCAGCGTGGGTGACGCGGTCGTGGGCGCGGCGCAAGGCCCGGACGCCGGGCTCCTGGAGGCACAGCACCCCGCCGGTGCGGACGACCCGGGCCAGCTCCTCGACGGCGGCCGCGGGATCGGCCAGCCACCGGTGGTAGAGGACCGTCACCGCGAGCACCACGTCGAAGGTGCCGTCCGGGAAGGGCAGGCGGGTGAGGTCGCCGCCCACCAGGCCGGCGTCGGGATGGGCGTCGCGGTACAGCGTGAGCGCCAGCGGTTCGCCGTCGAGGCCGACCAGCCGGGCGCCCCCGTCCGCCATCCAGGCCCCGGTGGCGCCGGTGCCGCACCCCGCGTCGAGCACGCGGCTGCCGGGCCGCAGCCACGGCCGCAGCACGTCGCCCAGCAGCGCCCGGGTGGCCCCGTACCACCAGTGGGCCGACTCGGCCTCGGCCATGCGGCGGTACTCGTCGAGCTCCATCGGGCTCCCGGTCGTGCAGGGTGGGTGACGCTACGCTCGCCCCTCACGGGCCACGAGGAGCGACAGGTGGGCGAGCGTACGGCAACCGCCGTGTCGTCACTTCCCGGCGAGGAGCGCCGGAGCGAGCCGGCCGGCGCCACGAACCGAGCCAGCGGGACGGGGTGGACCACCGTCCTCACGGCATGGGCCGTGTCGCGCGCCGTCGCCCTGACCACCCTCGTGGCGGCCGGTTCGTTCAAGCTGCAGCGCTTCACCTTCGAGACGCTGTGGTCGTACGACGGCGGCTGGTACATCGGCATCGCCCGCACCGGCTACGGCCCCGAACCGATCGACGGCGTGCAGACGCACTGGCCGTTCTTCCCGCTCTACCCGGGGCTGGCCAAGGTGCTCCACGTCACCGGGCTCCCCTACGACGCCGCCCTCGTGCTCATCGCCAACGTCGGGCTGCTCGTCGCCCTGGCCGGCGTGCACCGGCTGGCCCGCCGCCACCTGGCGGAGCGCGACGCCGCGCTGGCGGTGTGGCTGGTGGCCCTCTCCCCCGCGTCGGTCGTCTTCTCGATGGCCTACCCCTCGTCGCTCTTCCTGGCGGCCACGGTCTGGGCGTTCGTGTGGTGGGAGGAGGGCCGCCTCCCCGCGGCGGGGGTGGCGGCCGCGGTGGCCACGCTCGTGCGCCCCAACGGCGCCGTCGTGGTGGTCGCGCTGGTGGTCGCGGTGCTGGTGGCGCACCGTCAGGCCGCCGCCGATCGGCCCCCTGCCGGCAGCGGCGCCGGCCCCACCCCCTGGCGTGCGCTGGCGTGGACCGCCGGCCCCGCGGCCGTGGCCTTCGCCGGGTGGTGCGCGCTGCAGTGGCGGTGGGCCGGCAACCCGCTCACCTTCTGGCGCGCCAAGTCGGCGTGGGACGAGGTGCAGCTGTGGGAGTTCGTCGCCGACCCCCGCCGGTCGGAGCTGCCCCACGTGCTGTTCGGCCTCGGCGCGCTGGCCCTCGTCGCGGCCGTGGCCCGGCGCCTGCCCGTCGGCTGGACCGTGTTCGCGGTGCTGTACCTGGCCCCCTCCCTGCTGCTCGGCGTGGTCGGCATGGGCCGCTACGCCACCGAGTGCTTCCCGGTGGCCATCGCCGCCGCCGTGGTGCTGCGCCGCAGCGGGGCTCGGGCTCGGGCAGGGCTCCTCGCCCTGGGCGCAGGCGGGATGGTGATCTGGGGCGTGGCCATCGCACGCTTCGCCCTCGTGCCGTGACGGCGGCCCGGTCGCTGGCGGGCGCCCGCTGCGTGGTCACGGGCGGCCTCGGGTTCATCGGGTCAAACGTCGCCCTGCGGCTGCTGCAGGAGGGCGCCACCGTCACCGTGGTCGACGCCGTGATCGCGGAGCACGGCGCCGACCGCCGCAACCTCGACGAGGCCGGCGGCGTCATCGAGGTGGTCGAGGCCGACGTGGGCGACGCCGTGGTGGCCGAGGTGCTCGCAGGCGTCGACGTCGTGTGCAACCTGGCCGGCCAGGTCTCCCACGTGGCGTCGATGCGCCGGCCCCTCGTCGACTTCGACCGCAACGCCCGCTCGCAGCTCGCCCTGCTCGAGCACGTGCGAGCCGCTGCGCCCCGCGCGGTGGTGGTCTACGCGTCCACCCGCCAGGTGTACGGGCGACCGCGCTACCTGCCGGTCGACGAGGACCACCCCACCGCGCCCGTCGACGTGAACGGCATCGCCAAGCTGGCGGCCGAGCAGCTGCACCTCCTCTACGCGCGGGTGCACGGGCTGGCCGCCACCGCGCTGCGCCTCACCAACGTCTACGGCCCCCGCCAGAGCCTCCGCCACCCCGACCTGGGCTTCCTGCCGGTCTTCCTGCGGCGGGTGCTCGACGACGACGAGATCACCCTCTACGGCGACGGCGAGCAGCTGCGCGACTGCCTCTACGTGGACGACGTCGTCGACGCCTTCCTGGCCGCCGCCACCACCCCCGCGGCGCACGGCGAGGTGTTCAACCTGGGCCATCCGGACGCCTGGTCGCTGCGCGACATCGCCCGGGCCATGGTCGACGCGGCCGGCCGCGGGCGGGTCGTGCACGTGCCGTGGCCCGAGGAGGAGAGCCGCATCGACATCGGCAGCTTCCAGGGCGACTACGCCAAGGCCAAGCGGGTGCTCGGCTGGGAACCGCGGACCGGCCTCTCGGATGGGCTCGCGGCCACCGTCGCCTTCTACCGTGAGCGGCCGTGGTACCGATCGTCGACCTGAGCCGGCGCGCCACGCGCCACGCGCCCGCCTACCAGGAGGCCGTGCAACGGGTGCTGCGCTCCGGCCAGTTCCTGCTCGGCCCCGAGGTGGCTGCCTTCGAGGCCGAGCTCGCCGCCGCCTGCGGCATGGGCCACGCCGTGGCCGTCTCCTCGGGCGCGGCCGCGCTGCAGCTGTCGCTGGCGGTGCTGGGGGTCGGGCCGGGCGACGAGGTGATCGTCCCCGCCTTCACGGCCGTGCCCACCGCGGCGGCGGTGCGGGCGACCGGCGCCATGCCGGTGTGGGTCGACGTCGATCCCGGCACCGCGGCCATGGACGTCGACGCGGCCGCGGCGGCGTGCACCGAGCGCACGCGGGCGGTCATGCCCGTGCACCTGTACGGCCGACCCGCGCCCCTGCCCGACCTCGGCCTCCCAGTGGTGGAGGACGCCGCCCAGGCCCACGGGGCGCTCGGCGGCGGCGAGCGCCGCGGCGCCCTGGTGGCCTACAGCTTCTACCCCACCAAGAACCTGGGCGGCGTGGGCGACGGCGGGGCCGTGGTCACCGACGACGCCGAGCTGGCCGAGCGCGTCCGCCGCCTCCGCGTGCACGGCATGGGCGAGCACTACGTGCACACCGACGTGGCCATGAACTTCCGCATGTCGGAGCTCGAGGCCGCGTGGCTGCGGCTGCAGCTCCCGCACCTGCCGGCCGGCAACGCCCGGCGGGCGGCCATCGCGGCGGCCTACCGCGCCGCCGTACCCGACGCCCGCTGGCACGACGACCACCCGTCCCACGTGCACCACCTCTGCGTGGTCCGCGTCGCGGCGCGCGACGGCGTGCGCGACCGCCTGGCAGCGCGCGGCGTGGGCACCGGCGTGCACTACCCGCTGGCCCTCAGCCAGCAGCCGGCCTACGCGCCCTTCCGCCGCCACGCGTGCCCCGAGGCCGAGGCGTGGGCGGCCGAGTGCCTCAGCCTGCCCTGCTTCCCCGAGCTGACCGACGGGGAGGTCGAGCACGTCGCCGAGGCGCTGGCCGACTGCCTCACCGGGGTGCGTTCGTGACCGGTGTCGAGCGCTCAGCCAGCGGTCCGAGGGGGAACGCCGACGTGGCCCCGCCGCCCACGCCTCCGACCGTCCCGGCCAACCCTGCAGTGACGTCGGTGTCGGCCTTCTTCCCCTGCTACAACGACGCCCCTACCATCGGCGGGCTGGTGCGCGACGTGCACGCCGTGCTCGAGCGCATCGTCCCCGACTTCGAGGTGATCGTCGTCGACGACGGCTCCACCGACGGCTCGGGCGCGCTGCTGGACGAGCTCGCCGGCGAGCTGCCCCGGCTGCGCGTCGTCCACCACGAGCGGAACCGGGGCTACGGCGGCGCGCTCATCAGCGGCTTCGCCGCCGCCTCGAAGGACTGGGTCTTCTACACCGACGGCGACGGGCAGTACGACGCGCGCGAGGTCGGCCGCCTCGTCGAGGCGGCCGACCTCTCCACTGACATCGTGCAGGGTTGGAAGATCGCCCGCGGCGACCCTGTGCACCGGCGGATCATCGGCCGGGTGTACCACCACACGGTGCGCACGCTCTTCGACCTGCGGGTGCGGGACACGGATTGCGACTTCCGCCTGATCCGCCGCTCCTTGCTCGAGCGGGTGCCGCTCCACAGCACGAGCGGCGTCATCTGCGCGGAGATGATGCACGGCTTCGCGCGTGCCGGCGCGAAGTTCGTCGAGGTGCCCGTCCACCACTACCACCGGCCCCACGGCCGCTCGCAGTTCTTCCGGATCCCTCACCTCACCCGCACGGCGCTCCAGCTCCTACGGCTCTGGTGGCGCGTCATGGTGCGAGGCGGATCGGCGAGGGCCCCACGATGATCGTCCCCCGGCGCCCGGATCGGGGAGTCGGCGCCGGGGACGACTCCAGGTCCGCCTCCCCAGGCGGGCCTGGTGCGCTGGTGTGGTCCGTGCCGCTTCGGGATGCCGTCAGCCGTGCTCGTCAAACCGACTCGATGGTCGGATCCGTGTGGGAGCGCGCGTCGTGCCTGACCCTGGGCGGCCCCGGAACGCCGGTCCACGACGACTCCCCGAGATGGTCGTGGAACCGGCTCCACACCCAATTCAGCCGGGCGGCTCGCCGCCTTCCGCGAACGCCGTTGCTGCCATCGAACACCTCCTCGCCGAAGTGGTCGACCGGGGGACGGCGCGACCACGCCTGCCGGATGGTCCAGACACCGCGACCGTGGTGGTCGCTGCGGCGTCACGGCCATGGTGCTACCGCGCACCAGGTGCGTCAATCCCCCGCCGACGGGCGCGTCGCCGTAGCCTCGCCGCCATGGGGCCCGCTCCGGCCGCCGCGTCCGCGGCAACCTCGGCCTGGCGCAGCTGCGCGCCGAGCCGGCCCGGCTCCGCTGACCGCGGCCCGGCCGCAGCGCGGAGCCGCCCTCAGACCCCGTCGAGGCCGGCGGCCACCAGCAGCAGGTTGCGCAGCATGGCCGCCGTCGCGCCCCACACCGTCTCGCCCTCGAGGTCGAAGAACCAGACCGGCCGCTGCAGGGGCCGCTCGCCCCACAGCTCCTCGCGGTAGACGCCGTCGTCCATCAGCTCCGAGAGGGGGACGTGGAGGACCGCCTCGACCTCCGCCGCCGCGGGGACCAGGCGGGGCCGACCGGAAGGCAGCTGGGCCACCACCGGGACGATCAGCGCACCCGTGCCGATCGTGGCCAGGTGGTCGAGCTCGCCGACCACGCGGGGCAGGGACGGGTCGAGCCCGGTCTCCTCGTGCGCTTCCCGCAGCGCGGTCTGCACAGCCGTCTCGCCCGGGTCCTCACGACCGCCGGGGAAGGAGATGTGGCCCGGCTGGACCCGCAACGTGGCCGCTCGCTTGGTGAGGATCACCACCGGCTCGTCGCGCTCCTCGTAGAGGGCCACCAGCACCGCCGACGCCCGCGCGCCCGGCACCAGCACCTGGCCCCCGGGGCGCAGCCACGGGCGACCGGGCCCCCGGGCCGCGACCCGCGCGGCCACCTCGTGCAGCGCAACCGACCGGGCGTCGGGGCTCAGCTCGGCCCACGGCGGGGGTGCCCCCTCGGCAACGACCTCCGGCCGGGGTACGTCCTGGTCGCCGCCGCGCCTCACCCGCCGGCGTCGCGCGCCGCCACCAGGTCCTCGAGCACCTGGCGCATGCCGTGGGTCTTCAGGTTGGCGAGCACCCGGCCCGGCGTGGTCTCCCCGCGCTCCCACTCCATCCAGTCGTCGAGGAGCTTGTGCGGGTCGGGAGGCGGGAGGTCCATGGAGGATGAGGATAGGAACGACGAGGCCCGGGCGGAAGCCCGGGCCTCGTTCGTCACACCGATGGGGATCGGCTCACATCATGCCCATGCCGCCCATGCCGCCCATGCCACCGCCCGGCATGGCCGGGGCCGCCGGAGCCTTCTCCGGCTTCTCGGCCACGAGGGCCTCGGTGGTGAGCACGAGGCCCGCGATCGACGCTGCGTTCTGCAGCGCCGCCCGCGTGACCTTGGCGGGGTCGATGACGCCGGCCTTGACCAGGTCCTCGAACTCGCCGGTGGCGGCGTTGAAGCCGGCGTTGCCCGTCTCACGCTCGACGTGCTGCACGATGACCGAGCCCTCCAGACCGGCGTTGTCGGCGATCAGGCGGGCCGGCGCCTCGAGCGCCTTCCACACCGACCTGGCGCCGGTGGCCTCGTCGCCCTCGAGCGTGGCGACGAACTGGTCCACCGCGGGACGGGCCCGCAGCAGGGCGGTGCCACCGCCGACGACCACACCCTCCTCGATGGCGGCGCGCGTGGCGGACAGCGCGTCCTCGATGCGGTGCTTCTTCTCCTTCAGCTCCACCTCGGTGGCCGCGCCGACCTTCACCACGGCCACACCGCCGGACAGCTTCGCCAGGCGCTCCTGGAGCTTCTCGCGGTCCCAGTCGGAGTCGCTGTGCTCGATCTCCGTCTTGATCTGGGCGATGCGCCCCTTCACGTCCTCCTCGGAACCGGCGCCCTCCACGATCGTGGTGTCGTCCTTGGTGATGACGACCTTGCGGGCCCGACCGAGCAGGTCGAGGGTGATGTTCTCCAGCTTGAGGCCGACCTCCTCGGAGACGACCTGGCCGCCGGTGAGGATGGCGATGTCCTGCAGCATGGCCTTGCGGCGGTCGCCGAAGCCGGGGGCCTTCACCGCGGCCGACCGGAACGTGCCTCGGATCTTGTTGACCACCAGCGTGGCCAGGGCCTCGCCCTCGACGTCCTCGGCGATGACGAGCAGCGGGCGGCCGCTCTGCATCACCTTCTCGAGCACGGGGAGGAGCTGCTGCACCGAGGACAGCTTCTGGTTGACGACGAGGACGTAGGGGTCCTCGAGCACCGCCTCCTGGCGGTCGGGGTCGGTGACGAAGTAGGGCGAGATGAAGCCCTTGTCGAACTGCATGCCCTCGACGAAGTCGAGCTCCATGCCGAAGGTGTTCGACTCCTCGACGGTGACCACGCCGTCCTTGCCGACCTTGTCGATGGCGTCGGCGATGACCTCGCCGATGGCCGGGTCGGCCGCGGAGATGGAGGCCACCTGGGCGATCTCGGACTTGTCCTCGATCTCCCGTGCCAGGCCCTTGATGGCCTCGACGGCGACGCCGACCGCCTTCTCCATGCCGCGCTTCAGGGCGGTGGGGGCCGCGCCGGCCGCCACGTTGCGGAGGCCCTCGCGGACGAGCGCCTGGGCCAGCACGGTGGCGGTGGTGGTGCCATCGCCCGCGATGTCGTTGGTCTTGGTGGCCACCTCCTTCACCAGCTGAGCGCCCATGTTCTCGAAGGGGTCGTCGAGCTCGACCTCCCGAGCGATGGACACGCCGTCGTTGGTGATGGTGGGTGCGCCGAACTTCTTGTCGAGCACCACGTTGCGGCCCTTGGGGCCGAGGGTGACCTTGACGGCGTCAGCCAGCTTGTTCACACCGGCTTCGAGGGACCGTCGGGCCTCGTCGTCGAACTTCAGGATCTTGGCCACTGAGGACGGCCCCTACTTCTCGAGGATGGCGAGGACGTCGCGCGCGCTGAGGATCAGCAGGTCCTCGCCGTCGACCGTGATCTCCGTGCCGCCGTACTTGGAGTAGACGACGGTGTCGCCGACCTTCACGTCGAGGGGGATCAGCTCACCGCTCTGCTCCGAGCGCCGGCCGGGGCCCACCGCGAGGACGCTGCCCTGCTGGGGCTTCTCCTTGGCGGTGTCCGGGATCACGAGACCCGAGGCGGTGCGCTCCTCCGCGTCGTTGGGCTTGACCACGATGCGGTCGTCGAGGGGCTTGAGAGTCATGTGCGTGCAGCCTCCGTTGGCGGTTAGCACTCGTCCTTGGCGAGTGCTAACGATACGCACCTCCGCCTACGAGGCGCAACAGCGCGAGCGGGAGCCCGGCGGATCTCGGTCAGGGGCCGCTGGCGCGGCCAGGATGGCCGCCTCCCGACGTCACGAGACTCGTGCGCGAGTGGCGCCGCGGCACGCGAGCGGAGGGCACGGATGCCCGGAGCGAGCCATCAGAGGGGCAGGTGGAGGTTGGGGTCGGCGCCGGCGTCGAGGGGGGTGGGGCCGTCGGACTTGAGGCGCCACCAGCCGGCCGCAGCGATCATCGCGGCGTTGTCGGTGCACATCGACCGGCTGGGGAGGAAGCCGGGGATGCCGTCCTCCGCGCAGGCGTCGAGCAGGCGCTCGCGCAGCAACGTGTTGGCCGCCACGCCGCCGCCCACGCAGAGGCCCTTGGCCCCCACGTCCCGAGCCGCCCGGCGGGCCTTGGCCACCAGCACGTCGACGACGGCCTGCTGGAACGAGGCGGCCACGTCGGCGGTGCTCACGTCGGGGTGCTTGCGGACGTGGTTCACGACGGCCGTCTTCAACCCAGAGAAGGAGAAGTCGTAGCCCTCGTCGAGCATGGCCCGGGGGAAGGCGATGGCCGTCGGATCGCCCTGCAGGGCCTCGGCGTCGATGGCCGGCCCGCCCGGGTAGCCGAGCCCGAGGAAGCGGGCCACCTTGTCGAAGGCCTCGCCGGCGGCGTCGTCGATGGTCTGGCCGAGCAGGCGGTACCGCCCATGGCCCTGCATCTCCACGAGCATGGTGTGGCCGCCCGACACGAGCAGCACCACCAGCGGCAGCTCCAGGTTCGGCTCGTCGAGGAACGCCGCGTAGAGGTGGGCCTCGAGGTGGTTGACGCCCACGAAGGGCACGCCCCACACCAGGGCCAGCGCCTTGGCTGCGCTGATCCCCACGAGCAGCGACCCGACGAGACCAGGGCCGACCGTGGCGGCCACCGCGTCGACCCGCTCGTCGTCGATGCCCGCCTCCACCACCGCCCGGGCGATCACCGGGGTGAGGGCCTCCATGTGAGCGCGGCCCGCGATCTCCGGGACCACGCCGCCGTAGCGGGCGTGGAGGTCGACCTGGCTGGCCACCACCGACGACCGGACGTCGAGCCCGCCCACCACGACGGCCGCCGCGGTCTCGTCGCAGGACGTCTCGATGCCGAGCACGCAGGTGTGCTCGGACACCGCCAGGGAAGGCTCGACCGTCGTCACTGCGCCTCCCGCAGGCCCTCGACCGACGTGCTGCCCCGCACCGACGCCTCGATGGCCGCGAGGCGCTCGGCGTAGGCGGGTGTGTCGATGTCGTGGGCCCACATGACGAGGGCGTCCTCCGGGGTCTCGGGGTAGTAGTCCTTGCGGATGCCGGCGGGCACGAAGCCGAAGCGCCGGTAGAGCGCCTGGGCGCCGTGGTTGCTCACCCGCACCTCCAGCGTGACGTGGCGCAGGCCGCGCGCCTGCGCCTCCCGGACGAGCGTGAGCAGCAGCCGGGCGCCGATCCCGTGGCGGTGCCAGGCGGGATCGACCGCGATGTTGGTGACGTGGGCGTCGTCGAGCGTCTGCAGCATGCCGGCGTAGCCGACGAGCGTGCGCCCCACGTGCGCGACGACGTAGCAGCGCGTGCCCTTCTGGCTCAGCTCGCTCACGAACAACCCGAACGACCACGGCCGCGGGTAGACCTGCGCCTCGATGCGCAGCACGGCCCGCAGGTGGCGCCGCCGCATGGGCGAGATGCGCACGTGCAGCTCGTCGGGCAGGTCGCCCTGCAGCCGTGCCGCGCTCACGCCGCGCCGCCGTGTCGGGTCTGCCAATTGATCTCCGCGTCGGGCTTGCGCAGGTAGAGCGGCTCCAGCTCCCAGGAGTTCACCCAGTCCTCCCGCAGCGCCCGGGCGTGGGCCAGCTGCACGAGCGGCGCGGAGGAGGGGTGGGCCATCCACTGGTCGACCAGCTCGACGCCCTGCACCTCCTCGAACTCCTCCCGGTAGCGGAGCGCGCCGTCGCCGACGAGGAGGTACTCCTCGCCCATGGCGAGCAGCTCGGAGGAGAGGTCGCCGGGCGAGCCGACCAGCAGGTCGGACACCCGCTGCACGCCGCCCGGCACCTGCCGGTAGAAGGCGTAGAAGAGCTCGCCGCGCCGGGCGTCGATCACCGCCACGACCACGCGAGGCGTGAAGCGCACCTGGAAGGCGAGCAGGTCGAGGCTGGAGATGCCGATCATCGGCACCCGCAGCGCCTGGGCCAGCGCCTTGGCCGTGGCCACCCCCACGCGCAGGCCGGTGAACAGGCCCGGGCCGATGTCGACGGCCACGACGCTGATCTCGCGCAGCTCGATCCGGGCCTGGCGGCAGACGAAGCGGATGGCCGGCGCCAGCGTCTCGACGTGGCGGCGGCCCCGGGCCGACTCGAACAGCGCGAGCACGCCCTCGTGCCCGCCGATGGCCACGCCGGCCTTCTGCGTCGCCGACTCGATGCCGAGGATCAGCACGCCCACGCCTCCAACGCCTCGCCGAGCGCACGCTGGCGCGCCGCCCACCCGGGGCCGACGACGCGCAGCGCCAGCTCGCGCTCGTCCTCGTCCTCCCCGAACCCGAGCCGGACCTCCAGGTAGTCGGCGGGCAGGGCGGTGACCACCACGTCGCCCCACTCGATCACGGTGACGCCCGGGCCGTCGAGCAGCTCGGGCAGCCCGAGGTCCATAACCTCGGCCATCCGCTCGAGGCGGTAGACGTCGAGGTGGTGCAGCGGGATCCGGCCCTCGTAGTGGCGGGCCAGCGTGAACGTGGGCGACGTCACCGCCTCGGTCACCCCGAGGCCGGCGGCGAAGCCCTGGGCGAAGGCCGTCTTGCCGGAACCCATCTCGCCGGCGAGCACCACGAGGTCGCCGGGCTTGGCCAGCTTGGCCACGGCAGCGGCGAGCTCCTTGGTCGCGGCGACCGACGTGGTGCGGCACTTCACGACGCCACCACCGGATCGGCGCCGGCACCGGCGCCGCGCTCCGCTCGCGCCCGGCGGGCGGCCGCGAGGGCGACCTTGGCGCGGACCAGGTCGGCGCGCATCTGCACCACCTTCTCCGCGCCGCCCCGCAACGCGTAGGCCGGGTGCAGCGTGGGCACGAGCACGGCGTCGCCGAAGGGGTGCGTGCGGCCCCGCAGCCGCGTGACGCCTTCGGTCGTGCCGAGCAGCAGCTGGGTGGCGTGGTTCCCGACGGTGACCACCACGTCCGGTCGGATGGTGGCCAGCTGCACGTCGAGCCAGGGGCGGCAGGCGGCCACCTCCTCGGGCCGGGGGTCGCGGTTGCCCGGGGGCCGGCACTTCACCACGTTGGCGATGTAGATCTGGTCGCGCGTGACGCCCAGCTCCTCCGCCAGCAGGCGGTCGAGCAGCTGGCCGGACCGGCCCACGAACGGGAGCCCCTGGCGGTCCTCCTCGGCGCCCGGCCCCTCGCCCACCACCATCAGGTCGGCGGTGGGATCCCCGCTGCCGAACACCACCTGGGTGCGCCCGGCGGCGAGGGCGCAGCGGGTGCAGCCGCGGGCCTCCTCGGCCACGGCGCGCAGCGATCCCGGCATCGTGGGGATGCTACCCAGCAGGCCTCGCCCCCACGTCGGAGGAGGCGCGCCGGCCGTCGCTCAGGGCTGGTAGCGGGCCGGCAAGCGCCGGGAGAACCCGCACACCACCTCGTAGCTGATGGTGTCGAGGCGGTCGGCCCACTCGTCGGCGGTGATGCGCTGGCCGGCCTGCTCACCGACCAGCACGGCGACGTCGCCGCGGGCGACGGTGGCGTCCGGGCCGCAGTCCACCATGAGCTGGTCCATCGTGACGGCGCCGACGATGGGGCAGCGCCGACCGCCGAGCAGCACCGCCGCGCCCACTGCGAAGGCGCGGCGCGGCACGCCGTCGGCGTAGCCGAGCGGCAGGGTGGCGATGGTGGCCGCCTCGTGGGCCTGCCATCGGCGCCCGTACGACACCGCCTCCCCGGAAGCGAGGCGCTGCACGTGGCTCACGCGGGCCTTGACGGCCATGGCCGGTCGCAGGCCGTCGCACCACGGCGCGAGCACCGCCGACGGCGCCAACCCGTAGAGGGCGATGCCGGCGCGCACGAGGTCGAAGCGCGTGGCGGGGTGGGCGATGGCGCCCGCCGAGTTGGCCAGGTGGGCCTCGGGCACGGTGAGGCCCGCGGCCCGGATGGCGTCGAGCACCGCGGCGAACCGGTCGGCCTGGGTGGCCGTGAAGGGATCGGACGGGTCGTCGGCCACGGCCAGGTGGCTCCACACCGAGCCGAGCACGAGGTGGTCGTGGCCGGCGACGGCCCGAGCCAGGGCGACGGCGTCGTCCGGCTTGCAGCCGACGCGGTGCATGCCCGTGTCGACCTTGAGGTGCACCCGCCAGGGCTCCTCGAGCTCGCCCAACCGGTCGCCCGCCGCCGCCTCGGCCGCGGCCTGCACGCCGCTCAGGCTGTAGACCGCCGGCTCCAGACCGGCCCGGCGGGCCTCGCACCACTCGCCCGGCGCCGGCTCCGACAGGACGAGGATGCGCCCCGCCACCCCGGCGGCGCGCAGCTCCAGGCCCTCGTCCACCGTGGCCACGGCCAGGCGATCGGCGCCGGCGCCCAGGGCGGTGCGGGCCACCTGGGCGGCGCCGTGGCCGTAGGCGTCGGCTTTCACCACGGCGCACAGGGCGGCCGGCGCGATCCGCTCGCGAAGCCACCGCACGTTGGCCGCGACCGCGCGGAGGTCGAC
>Ga0180215_1004183_pt1 | contig 13002 bp, 19 predicted proteins | sample eDN3rd37CBELigBY_FD_128871 | JGI IMG/M metagenome (GOLD analysis project Ga0180215, IMG submission 128871) | Enriched backyard soil microbial communities from Emeryville, California, USA - eDNA 3rd pass 37_C BE-Lig BY (version 2) (version 2) | ecosystem: Environmental > Terrestrial > Soil >...
AGCAGTCGCGCGAGATGTAGTCGAACTTGTCGACGTCGACCGAGTTGCGCTTGTTGGCCACGATCTCGAAGAGAAAGCCGCGCTCTTCCCGGACATTGCTGGAGAGCGGCACGCCGTCGATGAGACTCTTGACAAAGTTGCGGCCATGCTGGTCAATGTCGATGTGGTTCTCGTCGATCAGGTAGTCCAGCATCATCTGCGACCCTTGCTCGTGCGTCCACATGCAGCCGGGCCTGCCATCATGTCCAAAACCTCTGCGGGCTGGTCATGAAAGGATCAGCCAATTTGTGCAGCACCACGTCGACATCTGTAGTACCGCGTGCATTACCGGGCGCGGCGGATAAACTCGTTGTCAAAGACGTGCGAGAACGGGCCATGCCCTGCATCGCACATCGGGCATTGCTGGTGAAAGCGCTAAAATGGTCAGCTAAACCTGGTAAGCTTTTTGGTTGGTGGCCTCCGGCCCCCCTACCGAGGTCGTGGCACAGGCCGGCCACTTTGACCTGCAGTGCTTCGTCTTCGGTAATCTCTAGATCCGGCTGGGTGGCCTTGTATCGTTCCACCAGCTGGCCCGCCAGGTGGCACACGCCTGGCGCACTCGCTCGCGGTGGCAATTGCCCAGAGTCGGCTCAGCCGCCTGCCGCCCAAACTCAACAAGTTCCAACGCATAGGCGCACCTATGGAGTGCTCGAAGCGGTTGTGTGACGCGCCCGGGAAAACGTAGTAAGAGCTGCCCAGCTGCTTCAAGTCGCGCAACCGTTGGAACGGCTCGGTGTCGACGTACTCCAGAACGGCCTACGGATGATATGAGGCCAGACAGCGCCGCAACATTTGGTCAGTAGCTGGGGACGCCTGACCTAACTGGCGTCCGGCGCAGCATGCCTTGTCGAGTCGGATGTGGCCGTGGATGTTGTCGTTGATCCACTTGTACGAGTAGTCCACCGCGCCCTGTGACATCTTCGCGTCTGTTGCACAGCGGCGCCCGGCCGCGCCCCACCGCTGTACCAACTCACGACACGTCCAGCGTACTGCAGGCCGTATTGATCCTCGTTCCAGCAAGACAGACCAGCTGCCGGTCGCCGTGTTCTGCCACGCTATTTGTGCAACCAGCCCGCTACGCGCCGACGCGTCCAAACTGACCACTGCGCCTGCTGCGTATCACTGTCCCGTGTCGTTGTCCTCGTTCTCGGCGTCCACCTCCTCCTCTCCTCTTTTCTTCGTAGCTCACTTCGTTGTCGTCCTCTTCGTCTTCTCCTCTGAGTTGTCTTCGTCGTCCTCTGCGTCCACCTCGTCGTCTTCTGCGTATGACGTCGTCAGTTCGAAATATGAACGAATATTTCGCGCCAAATTGTTGGCGCCAAAAATCAGAACAAAAGCCGCCACCCGCGGCCGCCCACGGCTGCCCGCCGTCACCGCCACCGCCCGCCGCCGCCGCCGCCACTACGAGACACGACCAACACGGACGAGGCATAACGACCGTTGCGTTAAGGGCAGGTGCAACGGCGTGAACCTTAAGACTCCCCGCAGACGGGAGCAGCCCGGGCTGGACCGGAAGACCTGCGGCACTTCCAAAATCGGTTGCGCAATCGGGGCGGCGGACCGGTTGACCCTATGGCAGCCAGCGTTGCTATTGCGCGGGCGGGATGGCGCCGGCTGGCGCCGTACGAGAGCGCAACCGCCCCGGCACTGCGCCGGGCGTGGGCCTCGGCCGCCGCTACCGCCACTGCCACGAAGCCAGCCGAGAACCCGGACAGCTTGCCGAAGGCCGTCCGCGCTGTCCGCGGTATGCCAGACTATTTTAGCGACGACGCGGCCAAGCTGCGCGCCGTCGAAAATGCCGGTATGCGCATTCTCCAGCTGGCCGGCTACCGGGAGGTACATTCAGCTCACCCACTGCGCGCTATGGGACGCTGCCAGCGATGCTGACCCGCATGCAAGTTCTGAGCTGCGTCCCGTGCGCAGGCCCGGCTGCCCATCTTGGAGCACACCGACGTCTTTGAGAAGCCGCTGGGGCCGACGTCGGACGTGGTGTCCAAGGAGATGTACACATTTCAACCCAGCGGATCGGATGACTGGCTCACGTTGCGGCCGGAAGGCACCGCCGGTACTGTAATGCCGTCGGGCCGCATTTGACTCAAACACTTGCTCACACGCCCTGCATCATCACCTGGGTGCTCTATGTTCAGGCCTGGTGCGGGCGCTGATTGGCCGTGGTCTGACCGGCTCTGGCGCCGCGCAGCGGTGGTTCTACTGCGGGCCAATGTTCCGCCATGAGCGGCCTCAGAAGGGCCGGTTGCGGCAGGTATGGTCTGTGATGCGGTATGCACGAGGCACGATCAAGCAACGTTAACCACAGGCGATGGCGCGCGGGGCAGCGGATGCTGCTAGTTTCAACAATTGGGTCTGGAGCTACTCAGCGTGGGGCATTGGAGCACGGACATCGAGGCCATTCTGCTGGGTGCAGCCTTCTTGGAGCAGTTAGGCGTCCGCCCGCACGTCGAGGTACCGCGGCCTACCCAGGCGGGGGAACTCATCTGCTATTCACTGCTAAGCACGATGCGCACACCTAGTGCACTGATCTCTGATCACAAATATGACGCTGCAGCTGCGGTTAAACTCCATCGGCGACGTGGCGTGCCGGAAGGAGCACCGCGCGGCGTTGCTCTCGTACCTGGAGGGCCATCGAAGCCAGCTGTCGTCCGAGAGCGTGACACGGTGCGTTTGAGAGTCTCTTGCCACTCGTCGGCCGGCGTCGACTGACGTCGCGACACCCTTTTTTGTATTCCCTTTGGCGGCGCGGGTTTCCCAGGATGGATCGCGGCAGCCCGCTGCGTGTGCTCGACTCGAAGGACCCACGTGATCGCGCCGTCGCAGCCGGCGCCCCGGCGCTCAGCGCGTTTCTCAGCGCCGACGGGCGTGCGCGCTTTGAGAACATACAAAAATCCCTGCACGCGCTGGGCGTGCCGTTCGTGCTCGACCCGACGCTGGTGCGCGGCCTAGACTACTACGGCGACACCGTGTTTGAGTTCGTCTCCGTCTCGTCGCACCTGGGCGCGCAGGCGACGGTGCTGGCTGGCGGGCGCTACGACGACCTGGTGGGTTTGATGGGCGGCCGACCGACGCCTGCCGTCGGGTACGTTGGCACTCACAGGAATGCAAATGACGATGATTTGTCACCAACACCTGTCACATCTCCGGTTTTAGTTGGCACTGTTTCTCTTAGGTGGGCGGCCGGCATTGACCGACTGTCGCTGATGGTTGACCCCGCCAACGCAAGGGCGGTCGATGTCGCAACAACGTCGGCGCAGGCAGTTGCGCTGGTCGCGCTGCCGCTGGGCGACGCACCGTTGCACACGGCGCTGGCGATCGCTCTGGCGCTCTGGAGGCGCGGAATCCCGGCCACCCTGCCGGCCGAGGCCGACCCAGCGGCGCCGCTCCAGCTCGCCGACATTGGCAAGCAGCTGAGCCGGGCGAGCCGCGCTGGCATCCCGACCGCAGTCGTGGTCGGACCCGATGAGCTGGCTCGCGGGCAGGTGCAAGTAAAGGACATGGCGGCCAACGCCGTCCGCCATGTGCGTCTGGCGGATGCGCTGGAGGGCAACCTCAACCGCGTAGCGGCGTGAGCTCGCCTTGCGTTCAGTTCACGTGTATTGGTAGGGCTAGTGTACAGTTTCGCACGCGGTTGAAGAGTATCCAAATTTCTTCTCGTCGCAGTCAACGTTGTGACTACCTGGGTGTGGCCCCACTGGCGGAGGCAACTGGGCGCGGCGTTGGCCGTTGCTGCAGCGCCGATGGCGCCAGCGACGACCGCGCCCGTGCCCCCACCGGCTGAGCAGCTGTGCTGGTGCTGCGAGCAGTGGCCGGCGCCATCGTCGATGGGGCGGGCGTTGCCGGCCGCGCGTTCTCGGTCCCGGCGCCGGATCGTCCCGGCGTGGACGCTGTGGGCGTGCCCACCAGTGACACGCCCGGCTTGAGACCGACCATCGACAGTCGCGCCCGAGACCGGGCGGTTGAGCCCGTTGCCGGTGACGGCACCGGCCTGAGGGATGCGGCCGGTGTGGAGTCGGCCGCAGTGGGCCCATTGGCGACCGTCGGCGTCAGGGCACCTGCGGCTCGGCCGGTGTTGGGCGTCGACGGTCGTATCCTGGGGCTCGGCATAGCCGCCAGCGGTGCCGTGCCGGGTCGCGCCACGCCCGGCGGCGGAGCCGATAGCGACAGGCGCGGCCCGCTGGACCGTTTGGGGGTGGCGCTGCCCGCGGCCGTTGCCGGCGCGGCGGCGGGGACGGACGCGGCGGGCTCCGGAGGATCGACCAGCTCGACGCGCTTCACCACGATGGGCGAGAACACCAAGGGGGCCGTTGCTGTTGCCGCCGCCGTGGCGTCCTCGGCCGGCCGCCGCACCAGCGCGGGCTTGACCGGCGTCGCCGTGCTTGAGAACGGAACGGCCGTAGGGGGTGCGGCACCCATGGACAGCCGGTACCGGGCCGCGGCGATGCTGGTGTCGGCGGGGCCGGTTGCGTTAAGTATGGCGGCCTCATTGCCCCACTGCTCGTTTTCGAGGTCGATCTCATCGTTGTCGTCTCCAGCAACATTGACTTCGCAGTCTTCGTCGTCCGATCCGCTGGTGGCCAAGATCGTCGCCAGCGAATCCTTCCACCGCACCGACCGCCAGTTGGGCGGCCGCAGCACATAGTCGAGGTTCTCTGCGAACTCTGAGTCCGCCGGCGGCCAACGCAACGCTTTAGATCGCGATCGCATCAGCGAGAGGGCCCCATGCATCACTTTTACTCTCGCCGACGTACCGATGGCGGCGTTGTACTTGTAGGGGTACCGGCTGGTCAGAACCGACTCAGACTTGAGCACTTGGACTTTGCGCATGCGCATGGGCCGCAGGTAACCGCTGTTGGCTTCCGTGTTGCGCTGGGTCAGATTGGCCAGCTCCGTCGGGCCCATACTCAGGATCGTCTGCAGGATTTGCCCCACGAAGGAGGCGGGGAAGGGGGTCCATCCGTTAGGCACTACTTGTATTGTGTGCGTCTTCTGCGACGGCGGTCCTAACGCACCGTCACGTCGTCCGTCATGTTGCTGATGGCCACGCTGGGCATGGTGCATGGCTGGGCGCCCGGCGTGGCCGTGGCGGTCCGCTGCTGCAACAACATCTTGCTCATCTCGGCTGAGATGGAGTGCCGGCGCTGGGACCGCCGCGGCTCGACCGGCGTGTACCCGGCGGAGCCGACCAGCATAGTTGTCTGCGCGGCGTCCGGCCCGGTTTTGGGGTCCCCCACGGCGTCGGCCACCTCCATGTCCGGGACAGCGACGCCCGACTGCGCCAGTTGCTGCTGGAGGAGGAGCCGCTTGCGGCGGATCTCTTGCAGCGTCTGAAGCTTGGAACTGATGCCGTCCAGCGCCGCCGTCGGCAGCTCCAGCGCCTCTACTACGACCGGTGAGGTCTCCGTGGCGGCCGCCTCTATCTTTTGCCGCTGCCGCCGCACGTCCAGCACGCGCCGCCACCAGCGCTGAATGACAGCGGCCGTCTCGCCCAGCATGGCTAGCCGCCGCTGCTCCGCCGCGCGCGCCCACTCCATGGCGAGGCGGTACCGCGTGATGGCGCGCCATCGCAGCTGCACGAGCGCGACTACTTGCTGCAGGCGGCGCCAGTGCCGGTGGCACACGGCCATACGCCACCACGCCTGGATCTGGATGGCGGCCACGACCCGCGCCCGCTCATCGGTAGCAGGCGGCGACGGCGACGGTGGTGCTGCCGGCGGCGCCTTGATGGGCGTCACCAACTCGGCGGGGCGGATGCCGAGCAGGGCGAAAATGGCCTCCTCGGTGGCCGTGAAGCTGCCCACAAAAACGTCAGGGTCCTCCGCGTCCGCCATCTTGGTTGGTCGGTCGATGTCCCCAGGGGGACGCTTCGGGGTTGTTGATCGTCTGCTACAGATCTCCTGCGCCAGCAGCGCAAACTTCACAACTTCACCGCCTGAACCACTTTCGTTACCTGCAATAGGCATCACCTACAGCTGACGGCTTAGTAAAACAAATTTCGTTCGACGACAACAGTTAAAGCGTCCTCCTACAAAGCCCAAGTCCGTCTGCACGGTCCCTTACATGGCACGAGGCACACGGCACGCGGCACACGGCGCCCGTAACTGCGTCCTACGCTGCCCGCCTTCAGCCACCGTTTGAAAAAGGGAAACCGTTACACACGTGACTTCCGTTACACACGTGACTTCTGTTACACGTGACACGAAGTCACATAGTGACGTCATTGGTTGAGGAGCCCCGTCCGCATCAGCACCAGGCCACGGCGCGAGTGCATCGCCGTGAGCGTATGCCAGCCACGCCAACGGGACCGACGTCTCCGTGCCGCTCATGCGGGGCCATCTTCCGGTTCAATTTATCATTATTATGCATGTGTACATCTATACAAGGACGGGCGCGAGATCCAGGAGCATCGGATACGCGATGCCCGTCATCGCTAGCAGGAAGAGTAACAGCATGCCGTCTTGCACCAGCGCTGTCAGGTCACTACGCACGCTCCACACCTTCAGCGCCCACGCCAAGACGCCACCCTGCGGACCCGGACCGCTCGATCGCTGGCGAGACGCGTCGGCGCCGAAGCCAAAGGAAATATTTTAGCATAAGGGGCACGGATTGAACGGTGACATGCCCAGTTGACGTACCAGCGCGGGCGACAACCACAGTAGCAACGCGACATTGATGACCAGCCAAGTCATCAGCACCGGCTGCGCCACAAGTTCATACCCGAAACATAATCCACGTCAATTAACCAACTGCCCAAGTCTCACACGCGCTTCCTATGCGGACGTACCAGCTGCACGTAGGGCGGGCCGGTGAGGGACGTGCGCTCGCCGCGTAGGGCCGTCGTGTACTCGACCCATGCCAGCGTCCAGGCCGACGCCGCGGCGCCCTCCGCGTCCACGTCCGCGCCCGCAGCGGCGGCCCGGTCCGCCGCCGCGAGCTGCCGTGCGTTGTGAAGCCATACGGCCAGGTGCGCCAGCCACATAGCCAGTAACGTCGCCCACCGCAGCAAAACGCGGTCCTGGAACGAGGGTGGTGGCGCCGGCCGCTCAGGCGCGGCAGGCCGGGGCGCTGGCGCGCTGGCAGGCGCTGGCTTGGGGGAACCAGAAGGCACGAGCAGCCGGGCATGCTCCGCCAGTTTCAGCAGCGGCGCGGCGGGCTTGGGCGCCGGCGCGGCGGCAGCCTTGGGCGGCTCCGCCTTGGCATGCTGGGCTGCTGGGGCGTGCTCCGTTTCGACGGGTGATGCCGTCGTGTTTGCCAATGGCTTGATCTCGCCTGGCAAATTGAAGCGCTGCGCCGCAGAAACTCGTTCATCGTTAGCCGCTGCGCACCAGCAATGTAAAACGTAGACCCTTCGCGCGTGCCCAGGTGTAGTCCCAGCTGGTCCGCTCGTTCCAGCACCGCCGTCTGCAATGGGCTTTGCGCCGGCAGTCGGCGTGGACATTCCAGTTAGCTCAAAGCTATTGTGACCTGCCGATACGCTCATATTTTGACACCTTGTCGTGCAGGAGCGCTTCTTCGGGCAGCAGGCTCTTGGCGACGTCTTGCTCGTGGCCGTTCAGGCTGGCGGTGTCCGCGACGGCGTCCGCCGTGGGCGCCGGGCTCGTGAGCCGGGCGAGGCGCGCCGCGCTGTTGGCCAGCAGCTTCTGCCGGCGGGTTTCGCGGGCGTCCATCCTGGCCGCAGGTCGAGGCGTCCACCAGGAAGCGCCGTGCACACGCGTTCACGATAATTTCGCCTTGCTGCTGCTCAAGTCTGCGCGCCGTAAGACGGCCTGCTACAACAACAGTGAATGTTTCCTTGCCTTGTCCTCGCACGCATGCTGCCGATGACCGGATGACGTCATTTTTGGCGCCAAATTTTTTCGAACGGCTGCTGGCCGCCAAGTACGGCTCGAAAGGCCTGCCTTGTTGGCCACCTGTTCTCTGCAGGCTGCCGTCACGACCGCGCCACTGCGGCTCGCTCTGCATCAACAGCTGCGAAAAGTCTAGCAGTGAGATATCTCGAGTGGTGGCTTGAAAAAGGCGCCGACTGGACCGGTCGATCGCAACCGCCACAAGCGGAACTGCGAGCGACGCAGCCATGGACGCCGCAGCGGCTAAGATCCAGCTGGAGAGCTACAACGACCTGCAGTTCTTGCGCAAGACCATCGCCGACCACTTGAAGACGACGGCGGCCGTGCTCGCCGGCGTCGAGACGGTCGACGCAGCCACCGCCGCCGATCTGGAGCGGGTTCGTTACTGGCAGGGACATCAGCTTCCTGTCATACTTCAGCGACTCACCCCGCCTTAACTAACGCGCACGGGGCGGACACATTTGTAGGAGGCGGACGAGATCATCGCGATTGTGCACAAAAACGTTCAAATCAATGGCTTCGACTACGACCCAGCTATGGACCCCGCTGCCGCCGACCGTACGCGCGTTTCACACCGTTGGGTGCTGGCTTCACGGTGCGCAGTTAATGCCATTCCGCCGGGCTGCTTCGCGTATGCTGAGGACGTCTTCAGAGTACGAGTCGGTGGACGCCGCGTTGGATCAAGAGCACAACCGGCTGCTCGCTGCCAATGATGACCTGATGACGCAGGTGGCGACCTTGCGACGGCGCGTGCCGGCGATGGTGGTCGAGCGGTGGCGGGCCGAGGCGCACGCCGTCGCCGGCACGCCGGACCACCGGAGCACCGCCATCTACCCTCCGACGGTGCAGGAGGCACTGACAACACCCATTACCAGCCTGAATGGCCTGTGACAAATGCAATTTGGGAAGCATCATCGAAGTCGCGCCCGTCTAACCGGCGATTCGCCCGTTGAGACTTCTTTCCTGGTACGTGGTCACAGCGATGGACTTGGACGAGGCAACCAAGGCCATGGCGCACGGCTACGAGCTGCTCAGCCAGCTTCAAAAGGTGGGCGTCTTCTGCACACGGTTAGCACGCGCGTTTTTTTTGGCTCACAACGGCCCTCGCCTCTTGCTGCATCCGACTGCGCTGCAGACCGTGCCACCGCTGGCGGAAAAGATCGAGCGGCTAAACCAGGTCATGGCGGACCTGCCGCGCATGCAGGCGAGCCGGATCGAACAGCTGATGGTGGGCAACGCGGGCAACCCGACCACGCCGGCAGCAGCGACCACGCCAACGGCGCCGCCATCGTCGGCGACGCGGGCGCTGGCCGCGCAGGGTCTCGCGATATTGCAGCAGCAGCAGCAGAAACAGCAGCAAGGCGCGCCGTAGCGCGCTGGAGCGCGTGCACACGTCATTGAGGGAATGCGTTTTATGCCGGCGGTGCGAGCCGGGGTGTACGATACGAACAGGGTTACAGGAGCTGTACATTATATTTGACTACGCATACACGGGGTAACACTCACGCGGCGGGCGTGCTCGGCACTGCTGGTGCGGCGCTTGCGGCCACCGCCAGCTGGCGGGCGTGCGCGGCAGCGCATGCTGCGGAGCAATAAATATAACGGACAGCAACACGGACGCTGCCCTTGACATCTGTGCGGCGGATCCGTATGCAGGTCGGCGTGACGACGATCGAGTCGCAGGTCTTGCACCAGTGATGCTGGAGCGCCTGCGCGGCGAGACACCGGGGCCACTCGTTCAGGCCCGGGGCCACATTGAGGCACGCCTCCACGCGGTCGAGGGGCTGGCGGACGGCGTCGGATCCGACGGCCAGCTCGTGCTCGGTGTAGGCGCCAGGCACCATGCGCTGGACGTGCAGCTCGCGCAGGCACAGCTCGTGCAACGTCGGCACGGCGGCGTCCGCTGTCGGCTCGGCGGGCTCGGTAAACGGATTCGGCTGCGCGTGCAGTGTCTGGAGCACCGGTAGCGCCTCGACTTCGGCTGGCAGGTAGGTGAGCAAGTTGCTGCCTACGGAGAGCTCGCGCAGGTTGCGCAGCAGACGAATCTCGGTCGGCAGTTCGCGGATTTTGTTGCCGCGAAGGGAGAGGACAGTCAGCTGCTCCAGGCACAGCAGCCGGCGCGGGAAGGCGGCGAAGCAGTTTCGGCTCAGAAAGAGGCTGAGCCCGCGGTCACGCGCCTGCTGCAGGATGCCCGGGTTGTAGTGGCGCAGCGAGGCCACTTCGGGCGGCAGAAACTCCAGCGCCAGGTCGCTCAGGTCGACCGCGCCGCTGCAAGTATCGACCGCCTGGCCTATGCGCCGCGTGACCTCGTCCACCTTCGCCGCCTCGACGTCGGCGCGGGTGTGGTCGCTTGGGCGCACGGGCGAGCCGGTCCACAGCCGCTGGGCGGTGCCTACCACGACGCCGCGCGTGACGCCGGCCGTCAGCGTTCGACGCAGCTGGCTGGTGGCGGCGGCGACGCCGGCGCGTGTCGTTGTTGACGCCGTCGCCGTCGGAGCAAGGGTCATTGTGGTAGTGGCGATGGGCGGGCTGGCCGTCCACTCTTCGTCGGGATCAACGGTGTCGGGCCACCGCCACGTCGCAGCGGCGTTGTACCGCTGCTGCACAGCGGTCGCCATGCTACGATATGACTGGATATGGTATCCGGGGTATGATAGGCAGCTTGTATAGGCAACTTGAACCAGTTGCGCCACCTGCTGTTGATTCGCGGACTAATTCCAGACGGCAGTTGCAAATGAGCGTAAGGCGCGACCTCGCTTCCGTCAGAGGCCGGCGGCGGCGGTGTGCAGGTGTGCCCTTAAGTAAAGTAGCAGCGTAGCGCAGCGTGCGGCAGGCGGGAAGGCGCCGGGTTCACTTCACTTGGCGTGGCTTCGTTTGGAGGAAGACACACTTTTGTAACGGTCTGTGACGTCATCGCCACACAGCGACTACGTGGCCACATGGGCACGAGGACGACGACGCACAGAAGGCGGCGCAGAAGACGACGCGGAACAGCGCCAGACGCAGCACACCTGCCTGCTCGGCCCTTCCTTCTCGCCAGAGCCAGCCACTCATGTCCGCTGCAGCCATGGCCGAGCCGGTCCTCACCCGCTTCGTCCAGCACGGGCGCAAGATCGTCGCCATCGGGCGCAACTTTCGGTAAGCACAGACGACATGGCTGGGTTGGGTTGCCCAGAAACCGGCTCACGTGTGGCCTTGCGCTTTGGCTACAGCTGTGCGGGATCGGCAGGGAGCACGCCACCGAGCTCGGGAATGCGGTGCCCAAGGCCCCCTTCTTCTTCCTAAAGCCCACCACGTCGTACGTGGAGGAACCGGGCACAATTGAGATCCCACCGGGGGCCGACGTCCACCACGAAGGTGCGCCAGCCTGTCTCTGCCGACAGCCATAAGGCCGGCGGTTCAGTTAAGCGGTAAGCGGTCCATGTCAACCGCGGCCCTGCCCCAGTGGAGCTCGGCGTGGTCATCGGAAAGCGCGGCCGTTACATCTCGGTCTCAAAGGCCGTTGAACACATTGGCGGGTACGTGCTAGCCTTGGACATGACTGCGCGCAACCTGCAGGTGAGCGGCTGTGAATTGCCACCGAACGATGCTTGGCCTAAACGCTGCTAAACCTTCGCCCAGCCTCTGGCGGCGCGCGAACCACTCTCAGAACGAGGCCAAGAAGGCTGGCCTGCCGTGGTCGGCGGCCAAGGGCTACGACACGTTCACTCCCGTGGGCCGCTTCCTTCCCGTTGAGGCCGTACCGCGACCTCAGAATGTCCGGCTGTGGCTCAAGGTAAGTGCGCGAAGCGAATTACATCAGGCGCCTGCCCGGTTGACTCACATTTGCACGGTGCACCACGCTCTACACTGATAACGATCTAGGTCAACGACGAAACGAAGCAGGACGGCAACACGTCGGACATGATGTTCAAGTAAGCTGAACTTTGGACTGCCGGCCCGCCACCTTTGCTGTCGTCTTGCTTACAAGTATGCATGCGCCTCATGTGTCTGCGCGCGAATCGCCAGGATCCCGGAGCTGATCGCCGCCGTGAGCAACGTGATGACCCTGGAGCCGGGCGACCTCCTGCTCACTGGTGCGCGGCTGCTACTGCAGAAAGGCGAAGCGCTTGTGCACCAAGGCTAATGGCCCACGCAAGCTTATCAACCATGCTGCGACCGGAATAGGCACGCCGGCCGGCGTCAGCGCGGTCAAGCCCGGCGATATTGTCACCGCCGGGCTGGGCGACGGCATCGCCACCATTCGCTTCCCCGTAGTGGCGGCGTCCGCGCCGCAAAACCTATAGTAGCGCGACTGCTATGGCGGACAATTTTCTTGTGTCATTCGTGTACAGGTGCCATCGCAATTCTGAACCAGCAGCTTGCACGACGGGCAGCCTGCCCGCGCCGAACGCAAGACACTCCACCGATGTGTATGGCGGCAAAAAAGCTATCCAGTGCCGCGGCCATGTTAAGTGACAGGGAGAAAAAACAATCAAAGGGAAAGCGCCTTCGAAAAAAGTGGTACAAGCATCACAACTCTTCACGGAGCACTCGATTCCGTCGCACTCGCTAAAAGCGCCAGCGCGCTTAGATCGCCTCGACGTAGTTGGATGGGAGCAGGCCCGACGCGCCGGTGCTCTCAACGGTGCCCTTCATCCAGCCTTCAGCGATGATGGTGCCCCAGATGATGTCGCCCTCGTTGAACGACACCTCGTCGGTGTCGGTGGCCGCGTAGGCGTACAGGGCACGGTAGCGCTGCTGGTCGGCGGCCTGCGTCTACCGCGACGTACCCACGTAGTGTCCGCACCGATGTCCCCACGGGTTAAGCGGCCCATCGCGCGCGATACTAGTGCTTTCCGCGGAACGCCGCGTGGCTGTGCGTCAACGCACCTCGCTGGACGTGGCCTCGGCAGCCGGCGGCTGCACCTCCTCTTGCGGCGGCTCGTAGGTCGGTTGGGGCGCCTCGTAGGTCGGCTCCGGCACGGGTTCAGGCTCCGGCTCCGTGTACGTCGGCTGGGGCGGCTCGTAGGCGGGCTCCGGCACCGAGTACGCCGGCTGCGGCGGCTCGTAGGCCGGCTGCGGCGGCTCGTAAGTCTGCTGCGGCGGCTCGTAAGTCTGCTGC
>Ga0180215_1004184_pt1 | contig 12997 bp, 10 predicted proteins | sample eDN3rd37CBELigBY_FD_128871 | JGI IMG/M metagenome (GOLD analysis project Ga0180215, IMG submission 128871) | Enriched backyard soil microbial communities from Emeryville, California, USA - eDNA 3rd pass 37_C BE-Lig BY (version 2) (version 2) | ecosystem: Environmental > Terrestrial > Soil >...
CATTGGAGTTAAGGCCAGATATTTGCTTGCCTGCCGGAAAGCGATATTGGGAAAAACGACATCCCGGTTTTTTACGGCGATATCAACCGCAGGAGCATCAGCTGAAAGATGGGCAAATCTGACTTTTGTTTCTCCAGCAGGCACTTCATGGTGGTCTTCTAAAATAACAAGCTTTAATTTCGATGCAATTCCTGCGGCAGCAATTGTATAAGCCTTACCTGCGGCAGCAATGATTTTTCTGCTTAGAAGCGTGGACACCATATTGCCTGCTCGATATATGTCTATCTGATGCTTGCCGGCTGGCAGGGAAGCATAGCCGCTTGCTTCTTTATAGTGGAAGTCCTTCAAAATACGCGTACCGTCTACATAAATATCAACCTGACCGGCATCAGGTGAACCATGAAAGATCCGTACTTTTGCCTGCTGTCCCTCAGAAGGCTGCTGGTTTTGTGTCCGCATTATTTGAAAAGCCTGATTCAGGCAATGTAAATGTTTATAGTAATAAGCAATATGCTGTGCAGGATCAATATATTTAAAATACTGCGAAAGAAGATCATACTTAGCTGCTCTTTGGAAGTACCATTGCCGATTTCTCTCTGAAGCCATGCTTCTCCCTCCTAAATCTGCTCCAATAACATATGCTTCTGACTGGATGAATGCCACATGGGGAAAATGAAGTAGAGAAAAAAATAGGCTTTACTTCTGGTGCAATATTCCATATAATATAAACAAATAAACGAAAGCGGGTGATGTGCTATGAAAAGAGAAATTTATGCAAATACGTTCATTGTAAAAAATTCAGGCACAGCCCAAATGGAGATCGTTTAATCGAGCGGAACAGTTAGTTTTCCACTGCTTATTGAACCTTGCATTATTAAACCATGGGCTGATTGCCTATGGTTTTTTGTATGTAAATTAAATTTCTATAAGCATGGAGGAACAAACATTGACAATCAATAAATTTGGATTTAATAACTTTTTTAAAGAGGCTTTTTCAGTGTATGAAGATAAAGATTATCAAATTGGCCGTGTTGCACTAGAGCATAAAAGAATGTATCGCGTTTGGACAGATAACTCTGAAATGCTTTGCGAAGTATCAGGGAAGTTTTCTTTCAGTGCATCTTCAAGGGAAGATTATCCTGCTGTCGGTGACTGGGTTGTCATCAAAGAAAGGGCAGGAGAACAGCGAGGGACGATTCATGCTGTCCTTCCAAGAAAAAGCAAATTTTCACGGAAAACTGCAGGGATGAATACTGAAGAGCAAATTGTAGCAGCCAATGTAGACACTATTTTCCTTGTTAATTCTCTTAACGAGGATCTTAATTTAAGGAGATTGGAACGTTATTTGCTTTTATCATGGGAAAGCGGGGCAAATCCTGTTATAGTTCTTACCAAGGCTGATCTTTGTGAAAATCTGGAGGATCAGCTTGCTGATGTGGATAGTGTCGCCATGGGTGTTCCTGTTATCTCAATCAGCGTCATTGAAGAGAAGGGAATAGACCAGCTTAAGCCTTTTTTAGAGCCAGGAAAAACAATCGCCTTACTCGGCTCTTCAGGCGTAGGGAAATCCACTCTTACAAATTACCTTCTTGGCGAGGATAAGCAAAAAGTCCAGGATATTAGGATTAGTGATGATAAAGGAAAGCATACAACTACCCATCGGGAGCTCATCCTGCTGCCTGACGGTGCCATATTAATTGATACTCCAGGAATGAGAGAGCTTCAGCTGTGGGAAAGTGAAAATGGGCTTTCTGAAAGCTTCACAGATATTGAGCAAGCCGCTGAAAACTGCAGGTTCAGGGACTGTACACATGAAAATGAGCCAGGCTGTGCTGTGCATAGGTTGATAGAGGATGGAGACATATCAGGGGAACGTCTTAACAGCTATAAAAAGCTTCTCAAGGAACTCGCTTATCTGGACAGAAAGCAGGATAAGAGAGCCCAATCTGAAGAACGCAAACGCTGGAAAAAAGTGAGTGCCGGAGCAAAGAACAAAAGAATGTGAAAATTCATAAACCTCAGAAACCTCTTCGCTAAAGAGGTTTCTTTTGCATATAAGGAATCTTTTCATTAATCTTATGTATATAGCTTTAAATTATCATTCTAAGGGAAAAAGTAAAAGATAGAAAAGTGCCGGAAAGAGGTGGAGTAAATGACAGAGAAACTATTTGAAAAGGCAACATTTGCAGGAGGCTGCTTTTGGTGTATGGTAAAACCTTTTGATGAACAGCCTGGAATTAAAGAAGTAATATCCGGATATACCGGAGGGAATGTAAAAAATCCTACTTACCAGCAAGTCTGTTCAGAAACGACTGGTCATTACGAAGCAGTTCAAATTACATTTGATCCTGTGGTTTTCCCATATGAAAAGCTTCTTGAACTATATTGGCAGCAGATTGACCCAACAGATGCAGGCGGGCAGTTCTATGATCGCGGCCAATCATATCAGACAGCGATTTTCTATCATAATGAAAAACAAAAGCAATCAGCAGTAGAATCCAAACAAAAGCTTGAAGAAACCGGACCATTTACGAAACCGATAGTTACCAGGATTCTGCCTGCTTCAGACTTTTATCCTGCAGAAGACTATCATCAGCATTATTACAAAAAAAATCCGGATAGATACAGTTCCTATCAAACCGGCTCTGGAAGAAAGGCATTTATTAATAAGCATTGGGGTGAAAGATAATGGCAAAAAATAGAGAAGATTTAAAGCAGAAACTTGATCCAATGCAATATGAAGTCACTCAGAATAATGGCACGGAGCCGCCATTCCGCAATGAATATTGGAATGAATTTAAAGAGGGAATCTATGTCGATATTGTTTCCGGCAAGCCTCTCTTCAGCTCAAAAGACAAGTATGACGCAGGATGTGGCTGGCCAAGCTTCACAAAGCCCATACAGGATGAAGAAATTGTGGAAAAAGAAGATCGCAGCCACTTTATGGTTAGAACGGAAGTGAGAAGCAAATCAGCCGATTCTCATCTTGGTCATGTTTTTGATGATGGGCCGGGACCTGAGGGCCTCCGTTATTGCATTAATTCTGCTGCACTAAGGTTTATTCCTAAGGAAAAACTGGAGGAAGAAGGCTATAAAGAATTTCTGCGATTATTTAATGATGCAAACTAAGAAATGGAAGGTGTTTTTATGTTTAAGAAATTATTTGGCAAAAAGGAAGCAGTTAAAGCAATTGAGGTTAAGGCTGCTTTGACAGGCACGGCAGTTAATCTGGAAGACGTGCCTGATCCTGTATTTGCAGAAAGAATGATGGGGGACGGTATTGCAATCGAACCTGCAGAAGGGGTGGTTGTTTCCCCGGTAAATGGAGAAGTAGTTCAAGTGTTTCCTACCAAGCATGCAATTGGCATTCGTGCTGAGAATGGTGCAGAGATTTTAATTCATATAGGCCTTGAAACGGTTTCGATGAAAGGGGAAGGGTTTGAGACCCATATTTCCGAAGGATCAAAGGTCAGTGAAGGGGATAAGCTTGTCACTTTTGATTTAGCTCTAGTTAAAGAAAAGGCAAAGAGCACTATCACTCCGATCATTGTCACTAATGGCGACCAGGTCGCTTCTCTTGAGAAGAGTGTGGAGGGACCTGTGGCTAGAGGGACATCTACGATTATGACTGTTACTGCAAAATAATTAGAAAAAGCCGCCTAATTTTTAGGCGGCTTTTTCTAATTATTTCTTAAAAACTCCGGTCCTTTTCCGGAACTCCCTTCGAGGTCATTCCTCCAGATAGAATAAATTTCATTGCATTTTCCGGCTTAACATCTATGATCTCGATTTGATCCTTTGGTATTAAGAATGTGAAGCCGGCTACCTGGAAAGTCTGCGGAACATAGACAGCCGCATATTCCTTCAGCGGGTCATAAAATTCTTCCAATTCTTCTGAAGTAATAAACCCGAGACTCTTCATTTCGGTCCCAGGGATTGTAACCAATGCTACTTTTGAGAAAGATTTCTTTTCACCCAAGAAGGAATGGACAGTATCTTTAATGACTGTGTAAATCGTTTTAACAAGAGGAATTCTTTCCAGCATTCGATCCACAAGTTTAATAATGGAACCTGTAAGGAAATTGGTGGAAAGCCATCCTAATAAAGTAATCAGGATAAGTGTAGCTATTAGTCCGATTCCAGGGATATAATCATCTTTTAAATAAGGCTTTAAGAGATTCCCCAAAATGCTGTCTAAAAACAAAAAGGTTTTTACCACAACAAATATTGCTAAAATAATGGGCACAATTGTTAGAATCCCATTGATAAAATTCTTTAATAAACTTTTCATGAATTTCTCCTCAATCGAACGAAAAACCTTCCTATTCTGATCTGCTCAGGATGGAAGAAATTTGAATAACAGCATCGTTCGTGCTGTTGTTTACTGATTTTTCATCCGATACAATAAATTTCACATGGTGCGTTCCGTGATCAAGGCCGCTAATGATATACTGGTATCGCTCTTTAGTTAATGGCCACCAAGCGGATAAAGATGTGATATATGCATCATCTATAAAAACATCCATCTTTCCGCCTTTTTCACTTCGAATCATATTGACGCCTAGGAAGGGGCCGCTAAATTGATATTCAAGACTGTCACCCGCCTTGCTGCTCTCCCAAATGCCGTCTTTGTGAATAAATGAACCCGATATGTCCGTTACATGAGGAATCGATGCTATTTCAATATCCGCATTTTCATGAATGGGGGCAGAAAGTTCAGCAATTTCTGCATGACTGCCGGCTAATTCTCTTATTTTCTTTATTAGTGTATCTGCATATATTTTGTAGCCCTCATCATTTGGATGGACCATATCCTTTGTCAGTTCCTGAGCAGGCAATCCGGATTGTCCGAACGGCTTTCTCATATCCACATTTTTTGCGCCATAGTGATTAGAAATAACAGAAATGGCCTGGACAAATGCTTCATTATCAAGCGGATTTTCTGTAATGGTTATGATCTCGGTATCAGGGTAGAGCTGTTTGGTTTTCCGGATAAGCCCTTCGTAGAAATATGAAAATTGCTTTTCATCCATATATTTGCGGTCATTCTCCCCAAACACGATAAAAGTTAAATCAATTTTCCCTAAATGTTCGGATTGCTGAAGCTTATATAAGCCTTCAAAGGCAGTGGCACCGCTTTGGACTATAGAATGCCTTCTGGCTTTGATTTCAAATTCACTATGAAGATGCCGCTCAAGCCTTGTAAACCATGCAGATGATTTGGAGGTCGCACCTGACCCCCTGCCAATGCTATCCCCGATAATGAGGTAATTGATATTCTCTTTTGATGATAACTTTTGATACACGTTAGTTGGATTTGCCCCTTCAACTTTAGATAGGCTATCAAACAAATGATACAAACCATATATAAAAGTGATGATAAAAAAATATATGCCGATCTTCCTTTTCTTCATTGGTTTGAATCCCCCGCTTCTTTTCTGAATCCTTAATGTTATCGTACCCTAATAATGGCTATGGGGGAAGATTTAAAATGGAGTTCAGCGTTTTTTTATAAAAATGGGCAAATGCACATGCGGGTCAAGTTCTCCGCACATACATTAATATTGAAAATGCCCAAGAAATCTTGTTGAGGAGTGATTATTAATGTATAAAGGTGCAGTTGCTGGTGCTGGCTACGACCAATGTTTTCCAGGATATGGATATCCTGTAGCGGGTGCTCAATATGGAGGATGCGGATATGGCGGTTTCGCATTGATCGTCGTATTGTTCATTCTATTGATCATTATCGGAGCATGCTGCTGTGGAAATTGGTAATATAAAATGAATCTTGTGGAGGCTGCTCTTTAGGAGCAGCCTTCAGTTTGTTAAGGGGCCAGCAATTGCGGTTTATTCGCGGAATTTTACATAAACTTTTGTAAAACCGAACAATATTGATTAATTTTATTAAATAGTTCGTAAAAAGATTGACCATTTATTCAGTGTTTGATATAGTTACCTAGGGTTGATGAAATTAACGAATAATGCGTCTGGGGGAATAGGACGATGAATGCAAATTATGATGTTATTGTTGTCGGTGCTGGACCGGCTGGAATATTTACTTGTTATGAACTAACACTAAAAATGCCTGAAGCAAATATTTTATTAATTGATAAAGGTCATGATATTTATCGGAGGAATTGTCCGATTTTACAGAAAAAGATTGAGAAATGCCCGCCGGCCGCGGGAAGAAAAGAGTATGCAGGGTGTTTGCCGGCATGTTCAATCACCAATGGTTTTGGCGGAGCAGGGGCTTATTCAGATGGGAAATTCAATATTACAAGTGAATTCGGCGGCTGGATGACAGATTATCTCCCTGATTCCCAGGTTGTTGAATTGATCAAATATGTAGATGAAATTAATTTGAAACACGGTGCAACTGAAAGCATCACAGATCCAATGACGGCTGAAGTGAGAGATATTGAGCGCCGCGGTTATGCAGCGGGACTGAAACTTCTTCGTGCACAGGTTAGGCATTTAGGTACGGAGCAGAACCTTGAAATACTAAAAAGCATTTATGAATATTTGCGTGAAAAAATTGATATGTCTTATAAGACAGAGGTTGAAGATCTTATAACCGAAAAAACGCCTGATGGCCATCGCATTATGGGGGTTAAGCTTAAGTCCGGAAATGAAGTTCATGCTGATAAGGTGGTTGTAGCACCCGGGAGAGATGGATCTGTTTGGCTGGCAAACCTCCTGAAGTCCCGCCGCTTAAAGATGATCAATAATCAAGTCGACATTGGTGTCCGGGTCGAAACTTCCAATATTGTCATGGAAGAGATTAATAAACATCTTTACGAAGGAAAGTTCACATTTAATACATCTGTCGGTACAAGAGTTCGGACATTCTGCAGCAATCCTTCTGGCCATGTCGTAGTGGAAAACCACTCCGGAATCATGCTGGCGAATGGCCATGCTTATAAAGACCCTAAACTGGGAAGCCCGAATACAAACTTTGCTCTGCTTGTATCCCATACATTCTCAGAACCGTTTGATAAGCCAAATGAGTATGCACACGAAATCTCAAGGCTTGCCAACAGCCTTTCAAACGGCGGAATCATTGTTCAAAAGTATGGAGATATATTAAAAGGAAGAAGATCAACTGAGAAGAGGATTAAAGAAGGTTTCCTGGAGCCAACCTTAAAAGAGGCGGTACCTGGCGACCTAGGCCTTGTGCTTCCATATAATACAATGAAAAGCCTGATTGAAATGACTGAGGCTTTAAACCATGTATCTCCTGGTCTTGCATCAGAACATACACTTTTTTATGGCGTAGAGGCAAAATTCTACTCTGCGCGCCCAAGACTTAATAACCGTTTCGAAACGGAAATTAGCGGCCTTTATGTCGGCGGGGACGGTGCAGGCATCACTAGAGGTCTCGCACAAGCGGGAGCTTGCGGAGTCTGGATTGCAAGGGATATCGTAGAAAAGAAAAGCAATGCACCAAGAAGGGAAGCTGCAATAGTATAAAAGCAGAAAGGCCAAGCTGAAAAGCTGGCCTTTTTTCAATATGTAAAAACAGTCATTTCTTAACGAGATTGTATCTGATAAAATGTAAAAAAAATAAACAAGGCTCAAAGGAGCAAAGGAGAGGACATAATGCTTGCAGAGCGTTTAAAGCCAGGAGATGAAATCCGGGTCATTGCACCGGCAAGAAGCATGGCCATCATAAAAGGCGAACAATTGCGAATTGCCCAGGAACGGCTGAATCAGCTTGGATTCACAATAACATACGGCAAAAATGCAGAATTGCATGATGAGTTTTTCAGTACTTCTATTGAAGAGAGAATTGAAGATTTGCATGATGCTTTTACTGATCCTAATGTAAAGGGGATCCTCACAGTGATTGGCGGCTATAACGCCAACCAGCTTTTGAATTACATAGACTTCGAGATAATAAAAAACAATCCGAAAATACTTTGCGGATTTAGTGATATCACGGCACTGCAGGGAGCAATTTATAAAAAAACAGGATTGATCACCTATTCAGGCCCGCATTTTTCAAGCTTCGGTGTGAAACATGGGTTTGAGTACACTCTTGATTCTTTTATTAATGCAGTAACCAATGACGCTCCCTATGAAATCCTCGCTTCGTCAGATTGGAGTGATGATCCATGGTATCTTGATCAGGAAGACAGGCATTTCATCAAAAATAATGGGTATACGGTAATCCAGGAAGGGGATGCAGAAGGGAGATTAATTGGAGGAAATTTATGCACACTTAATTTGCTGCAGGGGACAGAATTCATGCCATCATTAAAGGATTCAATCTTATTTATTGAAGATGATGAGGAATCACATGCTCTTACATTTGATCGGGATCTTCAATCACTCCTGCACCTGCCTGATGCTCAAGGCATCAAAGGAATCCTGATTGGCAGATTTCAGAAGAATTCCCAGGTTACCGAAGAGGTACTGAGAAAGATTATTGAGTCAAAAAAAGAGCTTCACGGCATTCCTGTGATAGCTGATGTGAATTTTGGCCATGTACAGCCTTATGCCACTATCCCGATTGGAGGAAGGGCAGCAATAAAAGCAAAAGGTTTTGAAAGTGAAATTTGGATTGAACAGAGATAATTAATCCCCGGATCATATGCCGGGGTATTTTTATGCAAAGAAAAAAATACAACCATTTCCTGTAGTAAATCTCTGTAAATGTTTGTATTATATTTCTATCATACCCAAATGAGGTGCACAATGGAAATTCTGGAAAATCTAAAAGGCCTGGCAGAAGACAGGCAGTTTTTAAAGGCGCTGAATGTTCTGGCTAATGAGTTGGAAGATATGAAAAAATCAAAATTCTCAATTATTAAGAATAAATTAGCAAAAATATCTTCAGTTGAAGATTTTAAGCTGCTCATTCGATTATTTGACCGTGGAGTGATGTACCAATATAGCGGGTTTCTTGCCCGCTATGCACACAGGCGTTTTAAAACACTTCAAACCGCCATTTGGTATTGCGATGAGTTAATTGACAGTGGAAGGTCACTGGAAGCAAATTATATTATAACGGAATATTTGAAAAAGATGCCGCATGAAGCAGAAACTGAGCTGAGGATAAGTGCTTTATTTACAGAAGTACATAGCCTTCTTGAGTTAAAAAGAACAAAAGAAGCAGTGAAAAAGCTCGTTGAAATGGAGGCGATCAGCGAAAAGCCAATCTGGGATAAACTTGGATTTTATTATCTGCAGATAGGAGACCGTGCAAAGGCAGAATCTCATTTAACTGCTGGCCTGAGAGATGAAGAACGGGGACTTGCTTGTTATCTTTTGTTATCAGATCTATACGCATCAAATGGAGGAGGGGGAAAGTCTCTTCAAACGATTAAAGAAGGCATGGAAGTCCACCCGCAGGCGCCTGCATTAAAATTGGAGCTTATTCGCAGATACAGAGATTTCGGCTTGCATGAGGACATGCTAGCAGAAATGAGTGAGCTCGATCGACTTGTTCCTTTTCACAGCTATGAGTGCTATTTTGAACATCTTAGAGCTCTTTCCTACTATCAAAAAGATGAACTTGAAAAATTACATCACTTTATCTCTCAGAAGAAAATGAAGGACAGTCCTTTCTCAGGAGATAAGGGGTTTTCTGAAACAGGTGATGCAGTAAAGCTCTCAATCAATCCAATTGTACAGAAAAGCAATTACTGTGTGCCTGCCAGCTTTGAAATGCTCTTTTCTTATTTTGGTAAAAAGGAAACTCAGGATGATATTGCTGAACATATTTTTGATGTGACTGGTTCAAAGCTGTCTGCATCTGCGGAATACCTTGAAAAAAAAGGTTTCGCATACCGTTTCTTTACAGGTGAAAAGGAGCGTTATAAGGCATTATTGCAGCAGGGGATACCCATCATCCTTAGTGTGGACTTTGAGGCATCTTCACATGTGCAGGTTATGATTGGGATTGATGAACGATTTGGCTTTTATTTGGTACAAGATCCAAACTTTCTTGATACAATGTATGTTCCTTATGGGGAGTTCCAAAAGCTTGCTGTAAATACTAACTTTTTGTCGATTGCGGCAGTGCCAATAGAGAGAGAGGCGGAGCTTGAATTCCTGCCTATGGATGATCACCTGTATTATAAAAAACTTCACTCCCTTTCGGAAATGGTTGAAGAAGACATAATGAAAAGTGAACCTGCTATGGCAGACTTTTTATCTTCTTCAATGAATGAGCCTTATACGCTCATATATACATTAAAATTTTTTTCCGGGGATAAACATAAAGAATTCATTATTAAATGTTCCGAAAAGCTGCTGGCCATTTTTCCTGAGTCAGACTTTTTTAAGCTGTATGCAGCTCAGGCATATATACGTTTAAACGAAATCGATCGAGCGGAAAAGACTTTATCACTTGTCAATAGAAAAACCTTTAGCCCATTATACCAATATTTGAGTGGAAGGATCCAGATGTATAAGGACCAATACTATTCTGCGATTGGCTATTTCAGAAAATCCCTTCAGCTTGACCCAGACCAATACTATATTTGGAGTTATATTGCGCTGTGCTTCCTCTATAATTCTGAGACGGAAAATGCGAAAGAAATGTCAGACATTGCACTAAATATAAATGAGCAAGACCGCTTTATTAGAGTAAATCATGCCATAATTCTTACGGATCAGGAAAAGTACAATGAAGCACGCTCGATATTCAGCCAGCTTCTTCGTGAAGATCATGGTGATGCGCATGTATGGTATGAGAGAGCGAAGCTTGACCAGGCAGAAGGAAAAATCCGCAAAGCAGAAAGAGGCTACATAATTTCAGCCAGCCTGGATGCTAAAATTTCTTATCCATATCTGGCTCTTGCCGACTGCTATGAATATTTGTTTGAAGATAAAATGCGTGCTGAAGAGATTTTACTGAAAGGAGCGGGGGTATCAGGAAGTCCGCAGATTTTAATTCGCTTGGGTGATCTTTACAAAGATCATGAGGAATATGAAAAAGCAGAGAGTATTTACTTCTCCTGTATTGAAGAAAATCCTAATGAGGTTTTTGCCTATCTGGGTTATGCATTTGCTATCTCTGAAATGAAGAGGCCAGATGAAGCAGCAGAATTTATAAGACAACATGAAGAACGTTTCAGTGAGGATAGCGAATTTTTAATAAATGGGGGCAAACTGGTTGCAGACTTTGCACAAGACCTGAAGGATTCCCACCTGCTGGAGGCAGGAATGTCTCTAATTGAAAGGGGATTTAACTACGTTGATCAAAATCTGAATGAAGCCCTGGAGCTATATGTAAATATAGCAGAAGAGTCGCCTTATGTGAATCGTGCAATCGCTTTTCTGGAAGCAAAGGCTGATGAAGACTCTCAAACTGACTATCTATGCTATACGGGCACTTTATATGAAAGTGCTGAGCGATATGCTGAAGCAATTAGCCTTTATAAAAGAGCCATCGGGGAAAATGAAACAGCTTTTCCATACTACAGGCTGGGGGAAACGTATTTTAGACTTGAAAAGTTTGAACCGGCGATTAAAGCATTTAGAAAATGTCTTGATCTTAATCCTGAAACAGAGGGGGCATATAGCCGCATTGCACAAATCTATGGGATTTTAGGAAATGAACTGAAGGAAGCAGAGTATATGCTGAAGCTGATTGATAAGGCTCCTCTAAGAGTTAATATTGAATATTTATCAAGCTTACTATCCATGGAAGAGCTTCGGGAGGTTATTGAAAAATTAATTCGTATGCAGGGTGAAGTTCTGGAAACATGGAGATTGGATAGCCTTGCTTATGCTTATGGAGCTGCAGGAGACAGAATCAAGGAAGAGGAATGTCTTTTGCTGGCCCTGAATCTGGATTCTCAATTAGCTGAAATAAAACATCACTATTCAAAATTGCTTATAGAGAATAAGAAATATAAAGAGGCTAGGAAGCTTCTGGAGGAACTTATTAAAGAATATTGGGATGATGAAGACATATATGAAACTTTAATTGTGCTATTTGTCGAAACCAATAAAATTTTACACCTTCCGGCATTCCTCGGGAAAATTAGAACTGAAAAAACGGAAAAAAGCCAGGTATTCTTAAAGGCAGCTGATGCATTGGCCCAGCATGCAAGCGGTGTGGATTGGGAAGCTGATCAAAATTCCTCCTTCATTGGAAGGTTTGTTCAAAAGATGAGAGAGAAGACAAAGCAGATTACTTTGTTTGGAGTGATTATCGACTTATATGAATCCTCAATCAGACATAATCCGTTTAATAAAAATGCACCAATCGGTCTTGCGGGATTCTATGAATCTGTAAATCTTGAGGAGGATGCCAAAAAGGTTCTGAAATCTTCTCTTGAAAAAGATTGGGATTTTATTACAGCCTATCAGCTTGTACAGATCCATATGGCGGGCGGGAATGATCCCATTGAGGAAGCGGCAGAGATGAACACAGCAATAAAACTGCTGGATGCCTGCCTAAAAGAAAAGCCGAACGATACACATCTCATGCTCTTAAAGGCAGTTGCATTTACACACAGGATGCGATTCACCCAGGCAGAAACAATCTTAAGAAAGGTGTTAACAGAAAATCCGTATGAAAAAGAAGCCCATTTTAGATACGGACAATTATTAAATAAAAGAAAACGGTATGAAGAAGCAATAGAGATTATGGAAGAAGGATTAAAGTTTCATACCGATGATACTTCCTTATATATTGAACTGGCTATTTCTTTTCATAAAATAAAGGATGTTGAAAAATCACTAAAACTAATGGAGGAAGCGCTTGAAATTGATCCTGATCTTTTGATAGCGAGATATAATAAAGCTTGCTATCTATCAATCTTAAATAAATTGAAAGAAGCTGAAGAAGAACTTGAGTATGTCTTTCATCATGATGAAGAAGGATATTTTCAAGAACTTGCAGAGGAAGACATTGATCTGATGAACCTGAAAAAAAGCATTATTTAACCAAAAAAACAGCCGATTACACCGGCTGTTTTTTTAATTCCTGCAAATGGTTCATTTTAAAGATATGAATATTCTTTAAGAAAGATTTTGGAAG
>Ga0180215_1004186_pt1 | contig 12992 bp, 16 predicted proteins | sample eDN3rd37CBELigBY_FD_128871 | JGI IMG/M metagenome (GOLD analysis project Ga0180215, IMG submission 128871) | Enriched backyard soil microbial communities from Emeryville, California, USA - eDNA 3rd pass 37_C BE-Lig BY (version 2) (version 2) | ecosystem: Environmental > Terrestrial > Soil >...
GGCCGCGCTGCCGGAGTTGAACTGGCCGCCGGCGAACGCATCGCCGCAAGCGCCGTCATTATCGCGACCGGCGGCAAGAGCGTGCCGCACACCGGCTCAACCGGCGACGGCTACGCCTGGGCGGAAGCGGCTGGGCATACGATCACGGAGCTATACCCTACCGAAGTGCCGATTACATCCGCGGAGCCGTTCATCCGGGAGAAGACGCTGCAAGGCATCTCGCTGCGCAATATCGAGCTTACGGTATGGGACCCGAAAGGCAAACGCATCATCACCCACGATGGCGATATGATTTTCACCCATTTCGGCATTTCCGGCCCGGCGGCGCTCCGCTGCAGCCAATTCGTCGTAAAAGCCAAGAAGAAATTCGGCGTCGACCATGTGCTGATGAGCATCAATTTGTTTCCGCAGACAAGCGCCGTCGAGCTGTGGAACACCATTGAGGAAATTATGAAAAATGAACCGAAAAAAAGCGCCAAAAATGCCCTCCACGCTCTTATGCAAGAAAGAATGCTTCTCTTCTTGTTGGATAAGGCGGGCATTGCCGCGGACACGCCGATGAACCACATTCCAAAGGCGGCTTTGCAAAGCTTTGCGGCACTATGCCAACGTTTCGAATTTTGGGTATCGGGGACAAGACCGATTGAAGAGGCCTTCGTCACCGGCGGCGGCGTGAACTTGAAGGAGATTGACCCGAAGACTATGGAGTCCAAACGAATGAAAGGCTTATTTTTCTGCGGTGAAGTGCTTGACATTCACGGCTATACGGGAGGATATAACATTACGGCTGCTTTCACGACCGGTTACACGGCCGGAAAGCATGCCGCTCAGACGGAGGAGGGGTGATCCCCCTCTCCGTTACTCGCTATACGGAAACGTCATCGCATCAAACTCATTCCCCAAATAATCGTTTGAAGCGCCGCTTACGTATGGATCCGGAAAATCCTCCGCCACGAGATGCGCCGGAATATTCCACTCGCCGAAGGAACCGTATGCATCCCCGGCATCTGTCTGTTCCTCCTTCAGATGCCCGCCGTAAGCATGGGTAATCTCCAGTGCCGACTGAACATCGTGTTTTTCTATATGGATCGAAAGCTCCGGAATTCTTCCGTCCCCCAGCATTTCCGGTTCGTATCCCAGCTCCTGCAGCAGATCGAACGCATTTCCCGCCGCTACAAGATTAGGGAACTGAAGTTTAATCGACGGTTGTTGATCATACATGGATGGCTTCCGCTCCTTCACCAGATGATGTTTTCATTCCCGTACAGTATTTCCTTTTTCCCACGCTTCTTACGCCAATCTATCGCCGCCAATCTGATATTTTCAATCACAGCATTGACGGGAAACGTTTTCTTTTCTATCATTTACATATTAATGAACGTAATAAGGGGATTTTTTACATGGTGGAACACGATCCATCGATCGAACGCTCCCTTCGTCTATTCCGCGTGCTGAACCGCGCCTTCCGGAGCGTGTCTGAACATTCCGTAAGAGATATCAAGACCTATGGATTAAACCAGACCGAATTTGCCGTCTTGGAATTATTGTTTCATAAAGGCCCCATTCCGTTGCAGCAAATCGGATCCCGTCTGCTCATCTTAAGCGGCGGGGTAACCTATACTGTGGATAAATTGGAGAAATCCGGTTATGTAGCAAGGCGTCCATGCAAGGAGGACAGGCGCGTCATTTTTGCAGAAATCACGGAGAAGGGCAAACAGCAGATGGAAGAAATATTTCCCAAGCATGCGCGTTCCTTGCACCACGCCATGTCAGGCCTGACCGACGAAGAGAAGGAGCAGGCGATCGAGCTCATCAAGAAGCTTGGCCGTAAGGCGGATCAGTTGCTATAGCTGCACAAAGCAGGCGCAGAGCATTCAGCTCTGCGCCTGCTTGTTATCCGCCGCTTCAGCCACAAATCGCCACAGCTTTTCCGTGGCTCTACTTATGCCGATCCGGGGTGTCCTTCGTATGGAAACAGGCGGACCATCGCCGCGTTCGATCGTGATTTCCGACAATGGCTGAAATAAATCCGTCCCATCGAAGGAGATATCGATTCCAAGCGACTTCGCCAGCTTTCCGGGGCCATCCATTAAGCTTCGGTCCGGAACGCCCGGCCGATTGGCCCGAATCCATCCGATCCCTTCCACAGGCTCGGCCGCGCGGATGAGCACCGCCCCTGCCTCGCCCGGTTCGTGAGCCGCTATGTTCATGCAATAATGCATCCCATATATCAAATAAACATAAAGCACCCCAACTTCTCCGAACATATGCCGATTGCGATGGGTCATCCCGCGGAAGGCATGGCTGGCCGGATCTTCCTTCCCTTTGTATGCTTCCGTTTCCGTAATCCGAACGCGGATCGTCCCTTGCTCTGTCTTTCGCACGAGTAAGCATCCAATCAGGCGTTCCGCCGCTTCCACCGTATCTCGCAGTAAAAAAGACCGATCCATGTTTCAAAGCCCCCCTAGATACCCTTGCGAAACGATCAAAAAAAGGCGTGGGGCATCCCCCACGCCATCTTACTGCAAGGGCAAGCCGTTCAGTGTCGGCGGTGCCTCTTCCTCCATCAGCGGAGCAAATTCTTCCGTGATCCCCGAAGGGTTCCCGTCTTGAATCCACGAGTCGACGGTCATGAAATAACGGTCCCGGCCTTCATGGATAGAATCCATACTGCGGTATTTGTCCAAGTTCTCCTCGTCATTGTTGCCAACCTGCTGTGTCATTGTATTCACCGCCTTGCTTCCCGATTTCTAATGATGTCGTCCGCAAGGCTTATTGTTTATGAGAATGAGGGAGAATTATTCACGCGATGCGTCAGCAGCTCCGCCGTAAGCTCATAAAACCACGCTTCGTCACGGACGGCAAGCGCCAGATCGATCAGCGAAAGCAGGACGTCTTCATCCTTCTTGAGGTCGGATGGAAGCAGCGCAATCGACTGCTCCTTCACGAACACCGTTCGGCCGATGATTTCGCGGCGGTCCGACTGAGCCACAGTTACCGAGTATACGCCCGCGAGCATGTCGTAATGCCTCACGAATCCGCGGATGTGTTCGCCATTGACCGAAACCCCGCTTACCCAAGAGCCCGGAACAATTTGCGATTTCCCTTCCTTCGAATCAAATGCAGCCATCCTTCTCACCGCCTTATACCTTAATATGTTAATAAAATTTATGCATCTTGTTTATGCCGTTCGGCTTCGTAAATATCGCGCAGCACAGCACCGATCGTCACCTGTTCCAAATACGCTTCCAGATGGCGCTCCGCGTCCGTAAACACGCGGTCCATCGCATAGGGAATGTTGCAAGCTACGGCACACGGCTCGTCCGGGTTTCCTGAGGTCCACGACGGCTTGAGTGAGCCCGGACACATCGCCCGATAGATTTCGGCCAGCGTCACCCGTTCGGGATCGCATTGGAGCAAATATCCTCCTCCATGGCCCTCCTTCGTCTTGACGTAACCCCGCTTGCGCAGAACACTCATTACCTTGCGCACTCTGGCGGGATGTGTCGCCACATTGCATGCAATCGCTTCGCTCGTTGCCATATGATCCTCTTTATACGCTAGGAGAACGAGACTGTGTACCGCAATCGTAAATTCACTGTTCATTCCGCGAAGCTCCCTATTCATCTATCATTCGGTTGTTACTGTTATTATAATTATTACAGTTAGGAAGTCAATGGTTAAAGTTCTATATGAGAAGAGGAACGCATAAGGTTACACAAGCGCGTGGACGAACTATCTGAAGGAAGGGAGTGTTTCGATGTTCGGAAAGAAAGCTCGGTCCAAAAATGTAAGCGCCACGGATACATACATTGGAGAAGGAACGATAATTGAGGGCAATATTTCTACCACCGCAAGCTTGCAGATTGAAGGCGGCGTCATTGGAGATATCGAATGCGCCGGGGATATTACGATCGGCGAGAAGGGAAAAGTACATTCGATCATCTCCGCCCGCAATGTATTAAACGCGGGAACGATCGTTGGAAGCGTTTGCACAAGAGGAAAGCTTATGATTACGAGAACGGGCAGAGTCGAGGGCAATGTGAGTACCGGCACCCTGCATATTTCCGAAGGCGGCGTATTCAAGGGCGAATGCTCAATGGAGCTGCCGAGCGGCGGCGAGCTGGGCGAGAATCGAAATTATAACCGCGAGGACAAACATAAGGAAAAATCTAAGGATAAAGCATCAAACGGAAACGGTAAAGCAACCGCGTAGTCGGCGCATAAGCGTTCCAAAAAAACGAACCGCTGAAGCGAATGAAGCGCTTCCAGCGGTTCTTTACATATTCCATCAAGAAACCGAATCACCTAGCTTGGAAAGCTCAGCCTCAACTAAGCGGGTCAACACGTCCTCGTAACCACCGGGTATGCGATATTTCTTCACATAATCCTTCACAAACTTTCGCGGATTAGCAGGCCTATAAATTCGTACCAATTCCCTCACACTATCCTGTACTTCATTATTTCCCTTGGCTGCCATAAGCTTGCTCCTCCCGTGAAAAATTTGACGTTCGTGGGCGTTGCTGTCAAGCCGTCAGTGTCTATACATTCATAATACAATATTCAGACAATTATGTCCTTAACTTTATCACATAAAATATAAATTTAGGCAAAAACAAGCGGGATGTGCATTACAGGGCAATTCAGGGTACAATGAGGAGAAGGCTCTTCCCCATCATCAAGGAGATGAACCCATGTGGCTGAAGAAAGAAAAAAAATATTGATACTGTATGCAAGCTACGGGGACGGTCATATCCAGGTTTCCAAGGCATTGAAGGAACAATTTGAGAGCGACGGCTGCGAAGTCGTCCTTACAGACCTGTTCGCCGAAGCGTACCCGTTATTGAATGAATTAACCAAGTTTATCTATATTAAAAGCTATACTTTATTTCCGAAATTGTACGGTTGGTCCTACTACAGCACCCGGGAGATGCGCGACGACACGCTGTTTTCCAGTTGGTTTCACAGTTGGGGGCTCCGGAAGCTGAAGGAGGTGCTCCGCAGGGAGCAGCCTGACGCGGTGGTCAATACGTTCCCGATGTTGGCGATGCCGGAGCTGCGTAAGCGAACCGGCGTCGCCATCCCGATCTTCACAGTGATGACCGACTATGTGCTGCATAGCAGATGGATCCACCGCTTCATCGATAAATATTACGTCGCGACGGAAGATTTGCGGACGCAGATGATCGCATTAGGAATCTTGGCCGAGCGAATTATCGTCTCGGGGATTCCGCTGAAGCGATCGTTTCAATCGTTAACAAGGTCGGAAGCCCTCTATGAGAAGTACGGATTGGATCGGGGTAGACGAACCTTGTTAATCATGGCCGGCTCCTATGGCGTGTTGTCCGGTTTACGGAACATCTGCTCAAGGCTTGCATCCCTTCCCGAGACACAGCTCCTTATTGTCTGCGGCAAGAATGAATCGCTTCTTGAATCTCTCCGTGCGGCGGCGGGTCATCTGCCGAACGTGCATCTGCTCGGTTTCTGCAAAGAGATGCACGAGCTGATGTCCATCTCGGAAGCTATCGTAACCAAGCCTGGCGGCGTAACGTTGACGGAGTCCATACAGTGCGGGCTGCCGCTCATCCTGCTTCGCCCCGTGCCCGGCCAAGAACGGGACAACGCCGTATACTTAGCTTCCAAGGGAGCCGCGTTCATCGCGAATGACGATGAAGCATTAGTCCATCATGTGAAGACGTTACTCGGGGACTCTCCGGAACGCCGCAAAGCGCTCCAAGCCATTTCCGCCTTACGGAAGGCGAACGCAACGCAATTGATTGTGCACGACATACTAGACAGCTTAGGTACAGAACCGGCTCAGCCGGAAGCGCCTGTTTTGCAAAGGGGAGTCATGAGTGGGCATTTTTCGTAGTTTTTCTTTACCCATTTCTTTGGTACGGCTTGCTATTATTTTTTTCTTAATCGAATTTGTGCGCGGTGCAATCCTGATCTCTTATGTTCCTAAGTTTGCGGTAGACGAGTTGTATTTAACGGTAACGACCGTCGGTCTTGCGGTTACCGTTCATTATGTAGCCGACACCGCGGCCAAGCTCGCTCTCGGGTACTTGCTTGACCGGTTTCCGCTGCAATGGATCATTCAAAGCTCCTTCGCTTTATCCGTTGCAGGCTTGCTGATGCTGCAATACGCCTACGTGCCGTGGATGCTTGTCGTTGGCGCCGCCTTGTTCGGCATCGGGGCTTCCCCCGTGTGGATCGTCGGCATGAGCAGCGTTTCCGAGCGGGAACGGGGCCGGCAGATGGGAGCCCTCTATATGGCGTGGATGCTGGGACTTGGCCTCGGCCCGGTCGTATTGAATTTCTTCCTGGATTGGTTCAGCTATGTCACTTCTTTTATCATTCTGCTTGCGACTGCGGGGCTTGCTTGGTTCATCTCGTGGTTCATCCCAAGCAACGCGATGCCGCGCGGCATGCTCACACCGCTGAAGGACCAGGTCCAAGGTTTGATGCGGCATATGAGTGCGGTTAAGCCTCTTCTGCCCGGCATGATCTTACAGACGCTCGGCGCGAGCATGCTGGTGCCGATATTGCCCACCTTCGCAACATCGGAGCTCGGGCTGTCTACCTCCCATTATTCGCTTGTTCTCCTTGCGGGGGGCGCCTGCGCGGTGATTTCGCTCATCCCGATGGGGCTTCTTAGCGACAAGCTCGGCAAGAAATGGTTCCTCATCGCCGGATTTTGCGGCGTGGCTGTCGGCTTGTATATGATGACCACTCTCGAATCCATATGGACGATGCTGATCTGGGCGATCGTACTCGGGGTCTCTTACTCTGCGCTTCTGCCGGCTTGGAACGCCCTGCTCGCCCAGTTCGTTCCTCCCCAGCAGAAGGGTGTCGGCTGGGGCCTCTTCTCGACCGTCGAGGGGGTCGGCGTGATGCTCGGTCCCGTCATCGGCGGGATTATCGGGGATTCGTTCGGGCTGACGATGCCGTTCTTGATTGCCTCCGTCGTCTTCTTGTTTATCGGCTTGTTCTATATGTGGTTCCCGCTTCGGTTGTTTAAAGACCCCGGCAAAGGACCTACCGTTTCATAACAACGGACTTTCAAGAAAAGATTTCATCAGCCTCTCACGGTAGTGCTCTTGATGCCGCCTCAGCTTTGACAATATCCCGTTGCGCGAGGATCCTAAGCGGGAGGCGGCCTGGAGCAGCCGCTCCTGCAGATGGGCCGCGTCCATCGGCACGATGGTGTCGGGAACGCCGACCGAGTATGCATAATCGAAGCACTTGAAACGATACCCGAGACAAACAAAAGGCACGCCCGCCGCATGCGAGATAATATTCGCATGAAGCTTAAAGTTCACCGTGAACCGGCATCCTTCCACAAGCGACATGACCTCCTCGGCGGATAAAACCTTCTCCGTAACCTGTACGTTTCCTGGTTCGCCGATTCTCGCCGCAAGGCTCCTGCAAGCGTCAAGATCCGGCCCCCAGACCGGGTAGATCAGCACCTGATACCCCTGCCGAATCCATTGCTTCGCTGCAGCGGCCAACGCTTCTTCCACCTTCTTCTCATCGCCGCCATACACTTTGTTGTACGCCGTTCCCCAATTGATCCCGACCACCTGGCCCGCTTTACCCATACTGCCCAACACTTTGCGTTCGTGATTGAGCAGCATGCCGGGATCGCCGCTGATTTGAATACGCTCCATCGGTATGCCGGAATCGGCAAGCGCTTGATAAGTGAAGGGGCCGCGAACGCCGAAGAACGACGCGTGCTTCGCGATATCGGTCAGCTGTTCCCGCATCTTCCCTTGATATACGGCCAGCTGCTTTGACGGCACCTTCTCCATCCCGTCATAGCCGCTCCCCCAAACCCAGACGGGCTTGCCGGCCAGCACCGCCCGGTGCAGCAGATCAAGATAGCCCGGGATGAGCAGGGAGCCCCCTCCCAGCACCACCGCGTCGTAAGCCTCCACCTGTTTATACGGAACTCCGGGCACTGACGGCACAATCTCGTAATGTTCACTCTTCCACCGCTCCTTGCCGTGCCGCAGAAACAATTCCCACATCAGCTCGTCTCCGACATTGCGGAAGCCGATCCAACCCAGGTACAATATTTTCTTCACGACGGAGACCCTCCTTCCGTTCATCGCTTCTTCCGTGTCTTATACACGGAGTATGTCGCGGTACACCCCGGCAATCGCGCGGGTAACCTTCGTGATGTCGAACAAGTCAGAGACCCATGCGCGTCCCATCTCCCCGTACCAGTGAAGCAGCTCCTGACGGGATAATCCTTTGCGAAGCGTCTGGGTTAACAGCGGCTGATTGCAGCTTCTCAATGATTGGTGATCCCCGAAATAACATCTCCAAGCCTCCTCATACATCGACGGTTCTACCCACCCGAGAAACCCGCAAGTGCCAAGGGCAAGCACCGGCTTGCCGCAGGCCATCGCTTCGAGCGCGACCCTTCCGGTGCCAACCACGATGTCGCTCATCCGATAGCAGTCGGCCATGTTGCTCCGCTGCCCGATGAGATGAATGAACCGGACGTGGTTGCGATATTCAAGCTGCTGCGCCAATCTGCGAATCGCGTCCATCTCCGGCCCGTCTCCCGCAACGACAACCACGAGCTGCGGAAATTCCGACCGCTTGAGATCGGCCGCGGAACGGAGCACGATTTTACATACATCGGCTTTCTCCCAAGCAAGCCTGCTGGCGTACAGCAGCACCATCGCCTCCTTCGGGATGCCGAATGGCTCTCGGAGCACCTCGCGGTCGCCGGCCTGATGAAATTCCTCCAAGTCAATCCCATTAGGAATCACGGAAGATGCCACGCCCTCGCGGAGCCAGAACGCCTCCACCGGCTTGCTTACACTGATCACGGCATCGCACTGCTTCACAATCGGGAGCAAGTCGCTCTTAGGATAGTAAGTTCCATGCATCGTAAATACGACAGGAATTCCCATCATTCGGGCCGCCTGTAAGGCGATTCGTCCGGAAGGCGTCTGATGCATATGAACGATATTGATGTTTTCGTCCCTCATGACCGATGCGAGCCGGGAAATCCGTTCCTCCTCCAGCTTGAAATTCCAATCGAAAGGGAGCAGATGAACAGGGAACTCCTCGCGGAAGATCGGAGCATGGCTGCCTTCCCCCCCAGCGACAATAACATCCGCTCCCAGCCGTTTCATTTCCCGCGCAACACTAAGTACATAGGTTTCTGTTCCGCCGCTCGCCATACTGTCGAGAACCATGAGAATGCGCAAATCGTTCACTTGCGGCTATTCCCCCTTCCGAAAAACTCCAAAGACCTTTGCGCAGGATGTTGCCGATAGTAATACAAAATATCTCTTAAGTTCTCAACCTCATATTTGGCATTAATACATTTCACTACAAATTCATAGTCTTCCGCACCCCTGATTTTCCTCGTCGGACCTCCGACGGTATCAAACACTACTCCGCGAAACATCACCGTGCCGTGGCAGACGCAATGCTTGCCTAACCCATACGACCGCCGAATATCGCTGCCGTACCTCAGCCACGTCTGGCCCTTGGGCTGCTCAGGAATCTGGTCCCGGAATGGCGTGTAATTGCTTCCCACGACCGAAATTTCGGGATGGCTTTGCAAATATTGAACTTGCTTCTCTAACCGTTCAGGATGCGAGAGATCATCCCCGTCCTGCACCGCGATAAATTCCCCTCTAGATAGGTAATATCCTGTGGTCAACACACCGGCAAAGCCGACATTTCGGGGCATCCGGTGCAGAAGCGCCTTCTCCTCCAATGAATGTGCGGCGATCCACGCGTTGATGCGGGACACCGAGTCATCCGTTGACGCGTCGTCCACAATGATGAGCTCCCATTCACGGTATGTTTGGCGAAGGATGCTGTCCAAGCACGCCTGAATGTAATTTTCATTGTTGAAATTTGAGATGACAACACTGACAAGGCCGGGCACTCTCGGATATAGCACCTGATCATTTCCCCCTTTGTTCCAGAAGATAATGAATCGCCTCGATATGGTCTCCCATGATTTGTTGGTTCGCGATGCCTGTCGCATGCTTTTCCGGCCGGAACTTATTCCTCTTCTCCACATCCACCCGATGCGCGCGCATTACATTCAGCCCCTTCAGTACGGCTGCCGCCATCGCGCGGGGCGGGCAGAGCAAGTGCTCCCAACCGACGGCGCTCAGCGCCTTCCGGCTCATGGCGAAAGGGATCATCACCATCGAAGCGGACCCTAACCGTTTCTTGCCAAGGGCCATATTCAACGCTAGCATCGCCGGGATGACACTTTGAGAAGCGATTGCGGCTTCCCCGAACCCGGCGGTCTCGTTCAACGCGATATCCGCGCCGCGTTCCACCGCCAACGCGAAGGGATATAAGTCCTCCGCCGCGATGACCGGTTCCGCGTCGACGAACAGTACAATATCCCCTTTGGCGTAATAAGCGCCAACAGCTCTGCCTGTATCCGTTCCGAGCGCTTCCGGAATGTTCACGACAGACGCGCCTCCCGCCAGCGCCAGTTCCGCCGTGCGGTCATTCGTGCCGTTCGCCACGACGATAATCTCCGCCGGCTCAATGCTCAGAATTTGCCGGATTTGCTGTTGGATCGTCGCCTCTTCGTTTCGGGCCGGAATGATGACAGACAGCTTCTTTCCGGAATACAGCGAAGAAGCGGGCAGCGGCTCCTTCGGCGTCAGAATCGGGAACGACCGCTCTCCCGCCTTCAATCCCTCCACAAGCTCCCGCCGACGTTCCCCGTCCGTGAATCCGCCCCTCGGCTTGGGGATGAATGCTTCGAACGCTTCCACATACAGCTTTACCGCCAGCTGTTCTTCTTCAGACAGCTCCCAGGATAGCGAGCCTTGGATGCGCGGATCGAACACGATCCGGGGAAACGCCGCTTCTGTCATTCCCGCAGGATACCGAATGCACATACGGCTTTGCAGCAAGGTTGTATAGAACAGAACCGGGTTTCTCAGCGCCTGTGCGCCGGCTTGCTGCACGGCCCTGCGCGAAAGAACGAAAGGAGCCGTGAACAGGCTGCTGGCGTACAGATCGTCCCTTCCCGTGAAACGGTTCCAGCTTGCCGCCCATACGTCTTCCGCCGACGGGATTCTCGAACCGCTAACCAACGATTTTCTTTGAATCAGAACGGCATCGGCACCGCTGTACATCGCGGGTTCCACCAGCTTGATCAAGTGCCGCGTCTCGCAGCCGCGGCCGCCATCCAAGAAGAGCAGAACGTCCCCCTTGGCGGTTTCCGCGCCGACGGCGCGTTTGCCATAAAGATTGAGGCTGCGGTCCACCGGGTGGACCGTGCAGCCCCATTGCTTCGCACGCGACGCGAGCGCCTCGTTAGCCTGTTCGACGACCATGACGATCTCTATGGGCTGCAGCTTCTTGCAGCACCTTACCATCGCTTCAGCAGGTTGAACGGCCGATTTCGGCTCGGCGATAATAATGACGGATAAGCTTTTCGTCATTGCGGAACGTTACTCGGCGCGGAGAAGCGAACATACGCGATTTGGGAGGTCACAACCGAAACGTCCTGCGGTGCAACGTAGCCGGGGACCGCGTTCGTGCGAACCGTCGTGATCGCCATATCTGTATCTATAAGGGTACCGATCACCGTATCCACAGGGAGATACAGCTGTACTTGTTGACCCACGGCCATTCGAAGTCTTTGGTAGAAAGTCATCTTTATCTCACTCCAATCCTTGAGGATAAATCGCTAACGTATTCGCCAGATTTACCAGCACTTGTGTGCCTTCCGGTTCGGCGATAAGCACATAGTCCTCCCCAACCTCATCGATCCGTCCGCTTACACTTCCGGCAGTCGTTATAATCGTAACGGGGGTGCCGCTCCGTTGATATGCTCTAGCGAGTTGTGCGAGACGTTCAATATACCCGGGATCCCCTGGCATCGGCGGCGGGTTCATCCCGATCATCAAGTTTTCTAACACGCGGAGCTCCGCGATCATCAGATCGGCGGTTTCATCCGTAGCCGTCCCGGATTTGACATACCTCTTAAACAGATCCTCCAATTCATCAATCTGTTCCGCAATAAATTTGAGCTTTGCTTGTAGAGTCATTGAAACCCCTTCCTCCTCTTCTATATATTCCGTACAAAGCTTTTTTTCTGATCGGCACACTTATCGGCGCGCCTTGCTCTGTACATGGTCAATATATTCAGTTGAAATGATGGTTGTCTCCACTCTTGTCGGTAGTATCTATGAAAATAATTAAAATCACTATGTAGTAGATTCTCCGTACTATGTTCATATATGTGTGTTCCTGTTCCCCGTTTGCTACAATATTAGCCATGAAGGAGGTGCGGATTTATCGTCATGGAACGAATGAAACAGAATGTGAAAGCGTCAATCGAAGCGCTCGAAGCAAGATTTCTGGAGCGCGAGGAGCTGATCCGTCTCCTCATGCTCAGTGTCATGTCCGGTGAGAACGTGCTGTTGGTCGGACCGCCCGGCACTGCCAAATCCCAGCTGGCCCGCGCCGTCTCCGGATTGTTCGGGGGGATCGGCTGGTTTGAATATTTGTTGACCCGGTTTACCACGCCTGACGAAGTGTTCGGCCCTGTTTCGCTGCAGAAACTGAAGCGTGACCGGTACGTCCGCCAGACGGAAGGATATTTGCCGGCGGCGCATTTCGCGTTCTTGGATGAAATATTCAAGTCCGGCAGCGCCATTCTGAACGCATTGCTGTCGCTCTTGAACGAACGGGTATTTTACAACGGGCGGGAGAAGATCACAGCGCCGCTCCTGTGTCTGATCGCCGCTTCGAACGAGCTGCCGGATGACAACGAAGGGCTTGCCGCCCTTTATGACCGGTTCCTCATTCGGTACGAGGTCGGCATGCTTACGCATATGTCAAGCTATGAACGCATGTTCAACCTGCCCCGTGAGCCCGTGCCCGCGCTCTTGACGGTGGAGGATGTCTTACGGATTCGCGCTCTCGCACGGGATGTCGTTCTGCCGGAGGCCCTGGTGTATTTCATATTTCAGTTAAAA
>Ga0180215_1004187_pt1 | contig 12989 bp, 12 predicted proteins | sample eDN3rd37CBELigBY_FD_128871 | JGI IMG/M metagenome (GOLD analysis project Ga0180215, IMG submission 128871) | Enriched backyard soil microbial communities from Emeryville, California, USA - eDNA 3rd pass 37_C BE-Lig BY (version 2) (version 2) | ecosystem: Environmental > Terrestrial > Soil >...
CCGCGCCGCAGCCCCTTCGCGACGCTGGCGCGCATCGTGATCGGGCAGCAGATCTCGCCGGCCCTGGGGCGCGACCTGTGGGGCCGCCTGGTGCGGGATTGCGGCGCCGATCCGTCGCCGGCCTGCATCGCCGCCTTCGACGAGGCCTCATTGCACGCCATGGGCCTGTCGCGCCGCAAGGCGCAGTACTTGCTGGATCTGGCCGGCTATTTCCAGGCCGACGGCGGCGAGGCCGACTGCTGGGACGGCATGGACGATGCGGCGGTGATCGCCGAACTGTGCACCATTCGCGGGGTCGGGCGCTGGTCGGCCGAGATGTTCCTGATCTTCAACCTGGGCCGTCCCGATGTGCTGCCGCTGGACGACACGGCGCTGCTCAAGGCGATTTCCCGGCATTATTTCAGCGGCGAGCCCGTCTCGCGCTTCGAGGCGCGAGAGGTCGCGCAGGCCTGGGCGCCGTGGCGCACCGTCGCCAGCTGGTATTTGTGGCGTAGCATGGAAGCCGCCGCCATCGAATACTGAATTGCATTCCCCTGGAAAAACAGTCCTCATGCGAAATACATTTCTCGAATTCGAACAGCCTCTCGCGGAACTCGACAACAAGATCGAGGAGCTGCGCTTCGTGCAGGCGGACTCGGCGGTGGACATCTCCGAGGAGGTCAGCCGCCTGCAGCAAAAGAGCCAGTCCCTGGCCAAGAGCATCTACGCGAAACTCACGCCCTGGCAGACCGCGCTGGTCGCGCGCCATCCCCAGCGTCCCTACACGCTGGATTACGTGCGCGAACTCTTCACCGATTTCCATGAACTGCATGGCGATCGCATGTATGCCGACGACCAGTCGATCGTGGGCGGGCTGGCGCGCTTCAACGGCAGCCCCTGCATGGTCATCGGCCACCAAAAGGGCCGCGACACCAAGGAACGCGCCATGCGCAATTTCGGCATGCCGCTGCCCGAGGGGTATCGCAAGGCCTTGCGCCTGATGCGGCTGGCCGAAAAGTTCCGCCTGCCGGTGTTCACCTTCGTCGACACCCCGGGGGCGTACCCCGGCGTGGGCGCCGAGGAGCGCGGACAGTCCGAGGCCATCGGACACAACCTGTTCGCCATGGCGGGCCTCAAGGTCCCCATCATCGTCACCATCATCGGCGAGGGCGGTTCGGGCGGCGCCCTGGCGATCGCCGTCGGCGACGTGGTGATGATGCTGCAGTACGCCACCTACTCGGTGATCTCCCCCGAGGGCTGCGCCTCGATCCTGTGGCGCAGCGCCGACAAGGCCGCCACCGCGGCCGAGGCGCTGGCGATCACCGCGCCGCGCCTCAAGGACCTGGGGTTGATCGATCGTGTGGTCAACGAGCCCGTGGGCGGCGCCCACCGCGATCCAGTCACCATGGCGCGCCAGTTGCATCGCGCCCTGGCCGATGCGCTGCGCCAGGTCTCGGGCCTGGATACCGACGAGCTCCTGCGCCTGCGCCACGAACGCATCGCCGCCTACGGACGCTTCCAGGAAGCGCGCGTCTAGTGCCCCGGCAAGCGGACTGCGATCCTGAACTGCTCCAGTCCGTGCGCGAGGTGTTGGCCGGCTGTGACGGCCCGGTTGCGGTGGCGTTGAGCGGCGGCGCGGATTCGGCCATGCTCGCGCTGCACGCGGCGCGCGCCGCGGCCGAGGCGCACCGCACTTTGCATGCCTTTCACGTGCACCACGGCCTGCAGGCCGAGGCCGACCGTTGGCAGGCGCACGCCCACCGCCTGGCCGCCCAGTTGGGAATGTCCTGCCATAGCCTGCGCGTCGACGTCTCCATCAGTGGCGACGGCATGGAATCGGCCGCCCGCGACGCCCGCTACGGCGCGTTCGCGCAACTCGCGGCGCTGGCCGGCGTGCGCACCATCCTGCTGGCCCATCATCGCGACGACCAGGCCGAAACGGTGCTGCTGCGCCTGTTGCGCGGCGCCGGGCCGCTGGCGTTGGGGGCGATGGCGCCCGATACCGTGCGCGACGGCCTGCGCTACCTGCGCCCCTGGCTGGCGGTGCCGCGCGCGCGCATCCTGCGCTGCGCCGAGCGCTATGGCGCGCGCAGCGGCTGGCGGCCGGTCGACGATCCCAGCAACGCCGATCCGCGCTATACCCGCGCCGCCTTGCGCGAGCGCCTCGCCCCCGTGCTCGACGATCGCTGGCCGGGCTGGCGGGACATCCTTGTGCGTCATGCCGCGCAGGCCCGCGAATTGACCCTGCTGGTCGACGAGGCCGCGCGCGCCGACTGGGCCGGCCTGGACCCCGCGCCGGATGCCGCCAGTTTCTCCCTGGCGGCCTGGCGCCTGCTGCCGCCGGTCCGCCAGGCGCAAGTGCTGCGCCATTGGCTCGGCCTGCACGGCTTGCGCGCCCCCACCGCCGCCCGCCTGGACGAGCTCATGCGGCAGTTGCGCGGCCTGCATGCCTTGGGCCACGACCGGCGCATGCGGCTGCGCCACGACGGCCGCTGGATCGCCTGCGTGCGCGGGCGCGTGGTGCTCGAGCCGAAAACACAGGTAGAATAAGCAGTTTTGGCGCGTTCGCGCGCCTTTTGACCTTCCACCTCGATCGCATCATGTCTCTCATCGTTCAAAAGTACGGCGGCACCTCGATGGGCTCCGTCGAACGCATTCAGAACGTCGCGCGCCGCGTCGCCAAATGGCATGCCGCCGGCCACCAGGTCGTGGTCGTGCCCTCGGCCATGTCCGGCGAAACCAATCGCCTGCTGGGCCTTGCGCGGGAAATTTCGCCCACGCCCGATCTGCGCGAACTCGACATGCTGGCGGCGACCGGCGAGCAGGCCAGCAGCGCCTTGCTGGCCATCGCCTTGATGCGCCAGGGCGTGGCCGCGCGCAGCTACGCCGGCTGGCAGGTGCCCGTGCGCACCGACAGCGCCTACACCAAGGCGCGCATCCGCTCGATCGATGATGCGCGCGTGCGGGCCGACCTGGACGCCGGACGCGTGGTCATCGTCACCGGCTTCCAGGGCATCGACGACGAAGGCAACATCACCACGCTGGGCCGCGGCGGCTCCGATACCTCGGCGGTCGCGGTGGCCGCCGCGATGGGCGCCGACGAATGCCTGATCTTCACCGACGTCGACGGTGTCTACACCACCGATCCGCGCGTGGTGCCGGAGGCCCGGCGCATGAACGTGATTTCCTTCGAGGAAATGCTCGAGATGGCGTCGCTGGGCTCCAAGGTCCTGCAGATCCGCGCGGTCGAATTCGCCGGCAAATACCATGTCCCGCTGCGCGTGCTGTCCTCGCTGACCGATCCCCTGATCCCGGTCGAGGACGAAATGCACTCGGGCACACTCATCACTTTCGAGGAAGACCAGAAAATGGAAACCGCCGTTGTCTCGGGCATTGCCTTCAGCCGCGACGAGGCCAAGATCACCCTGCGCAACGTCCCCGACACCCCGGGCGTGGCCTATTCGATCCTCGGGCCCGTGGCCGCCGCCAACATCGACGTCGACATGATCCTGCAGAACATCTCGCTGCAAGGCATGACCGACTTCTCGTTCACGGTCAACCGCAACGACTTCGCCCGTACGCTCGAGCTGCTGCGCAACCAGATCGCCCCCGCCGTGGGCGCGGGCGAGGTCGTCTCCGACGACAAGGTCGCCAAGGTCTCCATCGTGGGGATCGGCATGCGCAGCCACGTCGGCGTCGCCAGCCTTATGTTCCGCACGCTGGCCGAGGAGGGCATCAACATCCAGATGATCAGCACCTCGGAAATCAAGACCTCGGTGCTGATCAACGACAAGTACATGGAACTGGCCGTGCGGGCCCTGCACAAGGCCTTCGAGCTCGACCAGGAATCGGTCCAGCCCGAGGCCTGAGCAGGCCATTTCCCTGTGTTAGAATGCCGGTCTTGTCCGGAGACGTGGCCGAGTGGTTGAAGGTACTCCCCTGCTAAGGGAGCATGCGGCTTATACCCGCATCGAGGGTTCGAATCCCTCCGTCTCCGCCAAAGAACAAAGCCCTTGTTTTCCAGGGGCTTTTTCTTCCTAGAAGGGCAGCCCGCGCTCTTCCTGCAGGTACATCGGATCCGGGCCCGGGTGAAATTGAGTGACCCGCGCGCCGTCCCGGCCGAAGAACACGAACATCAGCGAATTCCAGACGCCCTCCTGGCGATAGCGATAGTTCCAGACGATCTGCCGCACCGACGGCAGGCCGACGGTATCGATTTTTGCCGGCGGGCCGAATTCGCAGCGCACCTGCTCGGGCGTCCACTCGCCCTCGGCCAGCACCTTGAAGTGCGTGTCGGTCAGCACTGGCTCGATCCGCTGGACGCGGCCGTCGGGCGTCAGGTCCGAACCCCAGGCGAATTGACCGAAGGGCTGTTGCGACCAGATGGCGCGCGGCTGGCCCGCGCGCGAGGTGCAGGTGAGGGTCGGCGCGCCGAACTGTGCCTGCACCTGGTCCAGGGGCGTGCCCGGCGGGGTGGCTGCGATATTGGCGCATGCCCCCAGGGCGAGGCCCGCCCCGACGATGAGGACGAGGCGGACCGCGGTGGCGAACCGGTAGGGAGGACTGGTCTTGATCATGGCGACCTCGCTGTGCCTGCGGCCGAGAGATTCCGGGCCTGCATGCTGTCATCTTAGCGCACTGCGGCGGCCGCCAGAGGGGGTGGGGATATCCTACAATCGGCACACCGAACAACCGTCCGGGCCGGGCGCGTCGCGAAGGTGCCTGCGCCCAACCAGGAGACAGCCGTGGATTCGACGTTCATGCGCGCGGTGCGCGAGCGCACCGACGCCGCGATCGCTTCGGGCGATTTGCAACCCATTGTCGCCGAACAGGTCGTGATTCACGACGGCGGCCTGCCATTCACCGTGCGCTGGGTCGCCGCATTGGCGGCCAAGGATGCGGCCAAGGCTGGTGCCGCATCGGGCGTCACCTTGCCCGGCGGCCCGCGCGATCCGAATTTCAATCCCTTTCTACCGCCCGACCCTGTGTTGACGGTGGGCCCGCTGGGCGCGCATCACAACGTCGTCCTCAACAAGTTTCCCGTCTGCCTGCATCATCTGGTTTTGGCGCGGCGCGAGTTCGCCGAGCAGCTCAGCCCGCTGGAGCCCATCGACTTCCTTGCCCTGGCGACGGTGCTCTCCGATGCGGGCGGGCTGGGCTTCTACAACGGCGGCGCGGCGGCCGGCGCCAGCCAGCGGCACAAGCACGTCCAGTGGATCCCCGCCGTCGCAGGCAACGCCTCGCTGCGGCATCTGGGCGCGGGCCTGCCCGCCGGCCTGGCACCCGGCGACCTGGCGCGCCATCCGGGCCTGCCGCTGCGTCATTGCTTTGTGCGTGTCGAGGCCGGCCGCGGTTGCGACCCTGCGGCCGCCGCGCAAGCCATGCACGAGGCCTTCGGCCGCGCCTGCGATGCCCTGGGTTTGGAGCCCGGGGACGAGGACGGGCTGCTGCCGCCGTGCAACATGCTGGTGGGCGACGATTGGATGCTGGTGCTGCCGCGCAGCCGCGAGCATTTCGAGGGGGTGTCCCTCAACGCCTTGTCCTATGGCGGCACGGTCTATGTACGCGAGCCCGCCCAGATCGAGGCGATTCGCGCCGTCGGGCCGCTCAGGGCGCTGGCGGCCGTCGGTATCCCCGATTCGGAAACCGCCGGCGCTTGAGGCGCGAAGGCCATGAGGCCGGGCCGCCCTGGCCCCGCCTTAGCCAAAGAACCAATAACACACCCCGATCGAGGCCAATCGCCCGTCTGGTCAGTCGATCTCCTGAGCTTTGCGTGAATTACGACTGGTGAGCCGCCAAGGGGCTGTCTATCTTCTTTCATTCCACCAGGCCATCGGTTCTCGGCGGTCAGGGACCAAGCTGATGTAATGTATTTTGTGTAGACAAATGTATAATATCAACCAATGGGTGATTCATGGATTCGAGTGGGATCATCACAACTGGCCCAAGTGCGCCAGCCATGGTGTGAGTCAGGCGGAAATCGAATGGGTATTCGAGCATGAGCCTGCAGTGATGCCTGATCCGAATCCGCTTGAGCTCCGCGCGCGTGCAATCGGCCGCACCCAGGCAGGTCGCCATGTTTTTGTGGCGTTCACCACCCGCAAATACGGGGATAAGTCGCTGATTCGGCCCATCAGTGCGCGTTACATGCATATCAGGGAGGTTCGGCACTATGAAAAATTCCGTGACGGCAAAACGGACGAGGAAAGCCACTAAGCCCATGCCCTCGCTGCGCAGTGATGCCGAGGCCGAGGATTTTGTGGCCTCGGCCGATCTCAGCGAGTATGACTTGTCCGGATTCAGGCCCATGCGTTTCGAGGTTCAAAGAAAATCGGCCGCACTCAACATGCGCCTGCCGCAGGACCTGCTCGATGCTGTGAAACGCAAGGCGGCCAGCCGGGGCATTCCGTACACGCGCTACGTGAGGATGCTGCTGGAACAGGACGTTGCGCCGTAGCCGGGCCGCCCTGGCCCCGCCTTAGCCAAAGAACCAATAACACACCCCGATCGAGGCCAGCACGCCGGCCAGATCCGCCAGCAGCGCGCAGCCGACGGTGTGACGCACGCGCTGCACCCCGACCGCCCCGAAATACACGGCCAGCACATAAAAGGTGGTTTCCGTGCTGCCCTGCACGGTGGCCGCCAGCAGGGCGGGGAAGCTGTCCGGACCATAGTGCTGCATGGTCTCGATCAGCAGGGCGCGCGCGGCGCTGCCCGAAAACGGCTTGACCAATGCGGTGGGCAGCGCGTCTACGAAGCGTGCGTCCAGTCCCGCCGTCAGTACCAGCCAGCGGATGCCGTCCAGCAGCACGTCCAGCGCGCCCGAGGCGCGCAGCACGCCGATGGCGCACAGCATGGCGACGAGGTAGGGCAGCAGATTCTTGCAGACCTCGAAGCCGTCCCGGGCGCCCTCGACGAACTGTTCATAGACCGGGATGCGTTTCCAGGCGCCGGCCAGCAGGAAGGCGATGATCACGCCGAACAGCACCAGGTTGCCCAGCAGCGAGGACAGGGACGCCACGGCGGCGGCGCTGAGCGAGGCCAGCAAGGCCATGAAGCCGCCCAGTATCAGGCACGTCCCGCCCAGCCAGGCCAGCACCACCGGATCCCGCAGCCGCAGGCGCTGCATGAAGGCCACGGCCAACAGGCCCACCAGGGTCGAGGCCGAAGTCGCCAGCAGGATGGGCAGGAAGACCAGGGTCGGGTCCGGCGCGCCCTGCTGGGCGCGGTACATGAAGATCGTCACCGGCAGCAGCGTCAGCGATGAGGAATTCAGCACCAGGAACAGGATCTGCGCGTTGGTGGCGGTGCGCGGCTCGGGATTGAGCGTCTGCAGCGCGTGCATGGCGCGCAGGCCGATCGGCGTGGCCGCATTGTCCAGGCCCAGGCCGTTGGCCGCGAAGTTCAGGGTGATCAGGCCCAGCGCCGGATGGCCGGCCGGCACGCCCGGCATGAGGCGGCGAAACAGCGGCGCCAGCAGGCGGGCCAGCCATTCCACCAGGCCCGCCGATTCGGCGATGCGCAGGAACCCCAGCCACAGCGTCAGCGTGCCGAACAAGAGCAGCATGAGCTGCACCGACAGTTCCGCCATGTCGAACAGGCTGGCGATCAGGCGCGCGAACACCTCGGCATCGCCCAGGGCCAGCCATTGGAACAGGCCGGCTGCGGCTGCCACCAGGAAAAACCCGAGCCACAGAATGTTCAGCATGCGGCAGTGTAGCGCGCCAAACCGGTGTATAGTCGTTTGACTGCTTGTTGCCAGACTGACGACAAACGGAGACCGGGATGGTGCCGCTATCTGATATTCTGATCACGCTTTCCCCCTTGCTGGTGGTGATCGCCATTTTCGCCAATGCGGAGCGCATTGTCCGTTGGTGGGATGCCAGGCACCCGGACCGCTAGATCCGAAGCTCCGATCAGTCAAACACCCCCGGGTTCAACAGGATTGTCCGGTCCACATCCTCGATGCGCGTGCGGCCGCAAAAGGCCATCGAGACGTCCAGTTCGTTGGCGATCAAGCCCAGGCATCGCGTGACGCCGGCCTCGCCCATGGCCGCCAGCGCGTACAGGAAGGCACGCCCGACCATCACGCCGCGCGCGCCCAGCGCCACCGCCCGCAACACGTCCTGGCCGCCGCGCACGCCGCCGTCCATCAGCACCTCGATGTCACCGCCCACGGCGTCGGCGATCGCCGGCAGGGCCGAGATCGACGAGGGCGCCCCGTCCAGTTGCCGGCCGCCGTGGTTCGACACCACCAGCGCATCGGCGCCGGCCTTGACCGCCAGGCGCGCGTCCTGGACGTCCATGATGCCCTTGACGATCAGCCGCCCGCCCCAGCGCGCCTTGATCCACGCCAGATCGTCCCAGTTGAGCGAGGCGTCGAATTGCTGCGTCGTCCAGGCGGCCAGCGAACTCATGTCGCTGACGCCCTGCACGTGTCCCACGATGTTGCCGAAGACCCGCCGTCGCGTGCCCAGCATGCCCAGGCACCAGCGCGGCCGCAATGCCAGGCCGGCCAGGTTGGCCAACGTCGGCTTGGGCGGGGTGGACAAGCCGTTCTTGATGTCCTTGTGGCGCTGGCCCATCACCTGCAGATCCACCGTGACGACCAGGGCCGAGCATCCCGCCGCCTTGGCGCGGTCGATCAGGCGGCCGACGAAATCGCGGTCGCGCATGACGTACAGCTGGAACCAGAAGGGCCGCTGGGTGTGCGCGGCGATGTCCTCGATCGAGCAGATGCTCATGGTCGACAGCGTGAACGGAATGCCGGCGTGCTCGGCGGCGCGTGCCGCCAGGATCTCGCCATCGGCATGCAGCATCCCCGTCAGGCCCGTGGGGGCCAGGATCACCGGCATGGCGGCGTCCTCGCCCAGCAGGGTGGTGCGCAGGCTGCGCCGGGCAATGTCCACGGCCACGCGCTGGCGGAATTTCAAGGCCTGGAAATCGGTCTCGTTCGACCGGTAGGTGTCCTCGGTCCACGAGCCCGAATCCATATAGTCATAGAACATGCGCGGTACGCGTCGGCGGGCGAGCCGACGGAAGTCTTCGACGCAGGTCATGTGGGCGAGGGCGGGCACGGGGGATCTCCTGAAGGCCGGCGGGCGCGCCCGGATCGGGCCCTATGGCCCGCAGCGCGATGATGAGCAATAATGATACGGTGCCTGCGCCCGAATGGGGCGGCTGTGTCATGTGCGACACGCCGTCATGTGTCCGGGCTCCCTATTTTGCAGTTGGATTTCCAATCTAGGGTAAACCCTTATCCGTTGAAACCCAAGTGTCATAGTTGTGGTTCAAACACAACGCAATGGCTGGAAACTCGCGGATTTAAACGGGGTGTCATAGCGCTCCCTGCGGATTTTTGATGCAATACCTACAACTTCCCATCGCGGAGTTAGAAGGAGCAGCAGCACAGGTAGTTGTTGGGCTGCTCTGATTTACTCAATCTACGGAGATTTCTTACATGAAAAAGACTCTGCTCGCTGCTGCTCTGATCGTCGGCTTTGCCGGCGTTGCTCAAGCAGAAACGTCCGTCACGATGTACGGTATCCTCGATACCGGCTACGGTTATTCGAACGCCAAGTACGATAAGAACGGCCTCGTCGTCAAGAGCACCTCCTCTGGCCTGCGTGGCGACGGCGTGTTCAACGGCAACCGCTGGGGTGTCCGTGGGTCCGAGGATCTGGGCAACGGCCTGCGCGCCATCTTCAACCTCGAGGCCGGCTTCAACCTCGGCAACGGCAACCTCGCCCAAGGCGACGACAAGCTGTTCGGCCGCCAAGCCTGGCTGGGTCTGGCCAGCGACAACTGGGGTACCCTGACCATGGGTCGCCAGTACAACGTCGGTACCGCCACCACCTACGCCAACAACATGGGCGTGAGCATGGGCGATATGGACAAGACCTTCGGTGGCCTGGGCCTGGGCAACCGCATGGACAACTCGTTCAAGTACATGACCCCCAGCTTCTCCGGCTTCCAGTTCGGCGTCGGCTACGGCAACCCCAGCACTGCTGTCGGTCGTATCGAGACCGCGGGCACCACGGTCGGCTTCAGCGAGCGCAGCAACTGGGTGTCGACCGGTCTGAAGTACGCCAATGGCCCGATCAACGTCGCCGCCAGCTATGACCGCGCCAGCAATAACCTGGATAACGCGACCACCAACTGGACGATCTCCGGCTCCTACGACTTCGAAGTCGTGAAGCTGGCTCTGGGCTTTGGTCAAGACCGCTACGGCAAGCTGGGCTGGGGCAACCAGTCCGGTTCGGTGGTTAACGGTGGCACCCCGCTTGGCGCCTATAACTTCGGCAACGACTTCAAGTCCAGCAACTACTACGTCGGTCTGTCGGCGCCTGTGGGTGCCGGCACCCTGGCCGCGACCTGGAACCGTTCCTCGTCCAACCTGGATGACGCCGACAAGTGGGGCGACGACGCCAAGGCTCAGAACATCTACCACCTGAACTACAGCTACCCGCTGTCCAAGCGCACCAAGGTGTACGCCTATGGTTCGTATGGCACGGGCATCGCCTACATCGACGGCCTGAAGGCCCGCGAAGCCGGTATCGGCCTGAACCACCAGTTCTAATCGCTGCGCATGGGATATCCCATGCCGCGAGGCCCGGTTCGCCGGGCCGCATGAACCTGGTTCGGGAGCTCCGGTTCCTGATCGCAAAAAACCACCCCTCGGGGTGGTTTTTTGCTTTGGTGCGTGCCTGTCCGGCGACAGAGGATGTTGTTCTGCAACAACATCCAGATGCATGAAAAAACAACGGTCGCGGACGCCAAATGCGGCCGGATCAGGCTTTATGGCAAACGTGTGGCGGGCTTTTCGGTGGTGCCGAGGCTCGAGGCAGCCACTTGCCCATAGGGCGGGATGGGATCCGTGACTGATCCGTCATCGATGCCGTTCTGCATGTCATTGAATTGACTCAATTCAGTAACTAAATTGAAATATGTTTCAATAGGGATTTTCACCTAGAAAAAGCGCTACGCACTGCTAGACTCCGTTGCAGCTCTGATCACAACGTTTGCGTTGCGGCAGGGACGGGAGCAGCGGCACACGTCGTTGGTGGGCTGCTCTGAATCACTCAACCTACGGAGATCTCTCTCATGAAAAAGACGCTGCTCGCTGCTGCTCTGATGGCCGGCTTCGCCGGCGCCGCCCAAGCGGAAACGTCCGTCACGATGTATGGCATCCTCGATACCGGCTATGGCTACAGCCAGGTCAAGTACGACAAGAACGACGTCCGGATCACGGGCACCAGCTCGGGTCTGACGTCGGGTGTGGTCAGCGGCAACCGCTGGGGTGTCCGCGGCTCGGAGGACCTGGGCGACGGCCTGCGCGCCGTCTTCAACCTCGAGGCCGGCTTCGACTTGGGCACCGGCCAGACGTCCAATACCGGCAGACTGTTTCATCGCCAGGCCTGGGTCGGCCTGTCCAGCGACAACTGGGGCGCCTTCACCATGGGCCGTCAGTACAACCTGGCCTACAACGGCTTCACCCACGACGTCAACGAGGGGGTGAGCATGGGCGACATGGACCGCAGCTTTGGCGGCCAGGGCTCCAGCAACCGCATCGACAATTCGTTCAAGTACGTCACCCCCAGTTTTTCCGGCTTCAAGGCGGGTGTTGCCTACGGCAACCCCAGCACGAGCATCGAGCGTGTCGAGACCGCGGGCGTGACCACGTCCGTTGGCGAGCGCAGCAACTGGTTGTCGACGGGCCTGAAGTACGAGAGCGGCCCCCTGTTCGTCGCGGCCAGCTATGATCGCGCCAGCAGCGCGCTGGACAAGGCGACCACCAACTGGGCGATCGCCGGCGCCTACGACTTCGAGGTCGTGAAGCTGTCCCTGGCCTACGGCCAGGACCGCCACGGCAAGCTGGGCTGGCAGAATGCGGCCTCCGATTTGTACACCAGCACCTCCAGGCCGCTGATCGGCGCCTACGCGCTGGGCAACGACTTCAAGTCCAGCAACTACTACGTCGGTCTGTCGGCGCCTGTCGGTACCGGCACCCTGGCCGCGACCTGGAACCGTTCCTCGTCCAACCTGGACGACGCCGACAAGTGGGGCGACGCCGCCAAGGCCCAGAACATCTACCACCTGAACTACCAGTATCCGCTGTCCAAGCGCACCAAGGTGTACGCCTACGGTTCGTATGGCACGGGCATCGCCTACGTCGATGGCGTGAAGGCGAAAGAAGCCGGTGTCGGCCTGAACCACCGGTTCTGATCGCCGCGCGTCGAACCCTGAACGCTGCGAGGCCCGGTCCGCCGGGTCATCCGATCCGTTTCAATAGGCCGGGCTGTCTCAGCGGGCGGGGCTCTTGAAAATGCAAGCAGCCATCCCTCGGGGTGGCTGCTTGCCGTCGGCCGGTACCGCCACGTTCCCCTATCGGCTTGGTGTGCCCCTGTCAGTGTCGGCGAACGGCCTTTTAGAGCGTCATTGGCGGAATACATCCTCCAGGATCTGGGCGTCGAGGATGTTCAGCGACCATGTCTCGAGTTGCGCGGCGGTGGCGGAACGGATGCGTTTGGCCATGTCATCGGAGATGGCCCCGAACTTGCGAATTAACTGTCGTTCCAGCAAGGCGGCTTCACCCTTCTGTATCCCTTCCTGTTCCCACTGGCGGGCCCAGATGCCCGGCTTTTCGCTGATCAACATGGCGATCTCCTGCAGATTCGTGACGGGCGGCAAGGCTTCCCGGGGCTGGGCGCGCGACAGCACGATGTGGCGCACGTATGCGGTGAAGCTGCGGTCCAATTCCTCGAAGCCCGGTCCTTGCAGCACCTGCTGCAGAGTGTGCAGGATTTCCTGCAGTTTCTCAATGCTGTCGCTGTGCTCCAGGCGAAACAGCAGGGCGGCCAGGTTGCGGTCGGGCAGACCACCGGCGCGCAGCAACGCGCCCTCGTCAACCAGCAGATAGCGCATGCGCAATTGATAGTCGGCCAGGTCCGGTACGCGGGGTTCGATCAGTGCTGCCATGTCCAGCGGCGCGCGCCAGGGCCGTCGCCCGC
>Ga0180215_1004188_pt1 | contig 12988 bp, 10 predicted proteins | sample eDN3rd37CBELigBY_FD_128871 | JGI IMG/M metagenome (GOLD analysis project Ga0180215, IMG submission 128871) | Enriched backyard soil microbial communities from Emeryville, California, USA - eDNA 3rd pass 37_C BE-Lig BY (version 2) (version 2) | ecosystem: Environmental > Terrestrial > Soil >...
CGCGCCCCGCGCGCAAGCCGCCGACCTGCGCCTTCTGGCCGATTGGCTGCTGCAGGCGAACAATCCGGTCATCGTGACTTCGGATATCGGCCGCTCGCACGCCGCCTTTCAAGAACTCGACGCGCTTGCGCGGGACTGGGCGATACCGGTGGTGCAGTATCGCCCCCGCTACGCCAACATCGCCACCGATCATCCGATGTTCTCCGGCTTCAACCCCGTTCCGCTGGTGACGGCGGCCGATTGCGTCATCGTGCTGGAAAGCGATGTGCCCTGGATTCCGGACGAATGCCCCGTCCCGCCCGACTGCAAAGTGGCGCATGTGGGCAAGGATCCGCTCTTTGCCGACTATCCCATGAGGAGCTTCGCTTCCGATCTGTCCATTCAATGCGACGCCTCGCTCTTTCTGGCCGACCTGCGCGCGGAGCTGGCTTCGCGAACCGGCGTCGACAACGGGCAGATCAAGCGGCGCTTCGAGGAGGTCGCGCGGAACAACCGCAAGCTGCAGGAAAGACAGCCGGTGCCGCGGGGACTGAACCACAGGCATGTGTCCAGGGTGTTGGCCGGGCTGTTCGATTCGAACACCGTACTGATCAACGAGTACCCGTTCGCGCTGGAAGAACTCGTGGTGAATCGCCCCGGCTGCTTCTACTCGCATAGCCCGGCCGGCGGCCTGGGCTGGGCGACGGGCATGGCGCTCGGCGTCAAGCTGACTTCGCCGGACGCCCTGGTGGTGGCGGCGGTAGGCGACGGCAGCTATATGTTCGGAAATCCGACTCCCGCGCATTTCGTCTCGCGGGCAATGGACCTGCCGGTATTGACGGTGGTGTTCAACAACCGCCGCTGGGCGGCCGTCCACCGTTCCACATTGTCCATGTATCCCGACGGCATGGCGGCCCGCAGCGAGAACCCGCCCTTGTCGAGCCTCGAGCCCTCGCCCGACTACGAGCGGCTGGTCGAGGCCTCGGGCGGACTGGGCATCAAGGTCGACCACGTCGATCAACTCGAAAGCGCGCTCGAACAGGCGGTGCACGCGGTGCGGCAAGGGCGGCAGGCAGTCGTGAACATCTTGACGGAAGTCAGCTACGTCCGAACCAGCTGACAGGCAAGTTCTACGGGGGGTCTCTCATGTCGATCGCAAAACCAGTCACGCTGTTGCTGCTAACCCTCGCGACGTCGCAGGCGGCGGCGTCCGAAGCCGGGGCAAGGAACTATCCGTCCAAGCCGATCACCATCATCGTGGCCTACAAGGCCGGGGGGACCAACGACATCATCGCCAGGCAGGTCGCCACCAAGATGTCGATGAACCTGGGTGTCTCGGTCATCGTCGAGAACCGCCCCGGCGCGGCGGGAAACATCGGCGTCCGCTATGTCGCGCAGGCGGCGCCGGACGGCTATGTGATCGCCGCGGTGCCGGTCGGCAATCTCTCGATCAACCAGTGGGTTTTCGCCGACCCCGGCTACGATCCGGAGCAAGACTTCGCGCCCATCACCCTGGCCGGCACCGTCCCCAACGTGATCGTGGTGAACCCGTCCCTGCCCGCCGCCGGTATCAAGGAACTGATCGCCTACGCCAAGAAACATCCCACCGCCATCAATTTCGCATCGATGAGCAGCGGCTCGACCGGCCATCTGTGCGGCGAACTGTTCAAGCTGCGCAGCGGTATCGACATGGTGCACGTGCCCTATCCCGGCGCGGCGCCGGCCTTGACCGATCTGATGGGCGGGCACGTGCAGATGATGTGCGACAACGTCACCAATGCCAGCTCCTACATCAAAGCGGGTAAGCTGAAAGCGCTGGGCGTCACGACCCTGGAGCGGGTCAAGGGCCTGGAGCAGGTCCCCACCCTCGACGAACAAGGCATGGACGGCTTCGAGGCCACCTCGTGGTTCGGGTTCGTCGCGCCGGCCAAGACACCGAAGGCGATCCTGAAGACGTTGAATGCCGAGATCGTCAAGGCGCTCCACGATCCGGACGTCAAGCAGCAGCTGGAACAGCAGGGCCTCAACGTGGTCGGCAACACGCAGGACGAATTCGCGCAGTTCATCACCGCGGAAACCAAGAAATGGAGACAGGTGGTACAACAGGCCGGCGTGAAGCTGGACTAGCCTTGGACGCCGGCAAGGTCCAGCCGCGGGATCTCATCAGCGCCTTCGCCAAAGGCCTGGCGGTGATCCAGGCCTTCAGCGACAAGGCGCCGGAACTCACCTTGACGGCGGTCGCCCAGCGTGCCGGCATCACGCGGGCCAGCGCCCGCCGCCTCCTGCTTACGCTGGTGGACCAGGGCTTCGCCGAACGCGTGGACGACCGGCTCTTCTCCCTGACTCCCAAAGTGCTGCTGCTGGGCAATGCCTACCTGTCTTCCATGCCCATGTGGCGCTTTGCCGAGCCGGTGCTGGAGGAGCTCGTGGGCGACATCGGCGAAACCTGCAGCCTGTCGGTGCTGGATGGCAACGAGGTCGTCTATGTATTGCGCATACCCGTGCGCCGGGTGATGGACCGGGTGTCGACCGTAGGCACTCACCTGCCCGCCTACTGCACTTCCATGGGACGCCTGCTGCTGGCCTGGCTGCCCGAGGCCAGGCTCGAGCGGTACTTCACGGAGGTGACGCTCGAACCGCATACCGCGGCCACCATCGTCAGCCGGCGGGGGCTGGAATCCGCCTTGCGCGAGGTGCGGCAGCTGGGCTATGCCTGGGTCAGCGGCGAAATGGAGGCAGACATAAAGGGCCTGGCGGTGCCGGTATGCGACTCGCGGGGAAACGCCATCGCCGCACTGGCCGTCAGCGTCAACCGGACCGGCGTCGAACGGGCGGCCTTCGTCCGTAGAACGTTGCCGGGGCTCAAGCGCGCGGCGGCGCGGCTTTCGTCCTCCATGCTCGTGTGCAGGAACGGCGCCGCGCCGCAGCCTCAGCGCCCTGCCGGGCGCGGCTCTCAACCGAGGAAAACGAAAAGTGATGTCCATGAATAGCGCACGTTTGCCGGCTGCCGACTCGCCGTTGCTCGGCGGGTTCTCGCACACCGTGAATGGAGAATCCGTTCCCGGCGCATCGACCTTCCCGGTCGTCAATCCATCCACCGGCATGGCTTTCGCGGAATGCCCGGATGCCCCGGCCGAACTGCTGGACCGCGCCGTCTGCGCCGCGAGCACGGCGCAGCGGGCCTGGAAGCAGCTCTCCTTCGAACGGCGGCGCGGCTATCTGCACGACCTGGCCGCAGCCTTGCGCGCCGCCAGCACGGCATTGGCGCCCCTCTTGACCCGCGAACAGGGCAAGCCGCTGTTCCGCTCCCGCGACGAAATCGAAAGGGCCGCGGCGTCGCTCGAAGCCCTTTCGAACCTCGAGCTGCAGCCGGAAGTACTGCGCGACGACGAGAACGGCCGCACCCAGATCCACTTCCGCCCCCTGGGCGTGGTGGGCGCGATCACACCGTGGAACGTGCCGCTGGTGCTGGCGGCGCCCAAGATCGCGCAGGCGCTGTACGCCGGCAACACCATGGTCCTGAAGCCGTCTCCCTACACACCGCTCACGACCTTGGAACTGGGCCGCATCAGCCGAGAGGTATTGCCCCCGGGCGTGCTGAACGTCATTGCCGGCAGCGACGACCTGGGCAGGTGGATGACCGAGCATCCGGGCATCGCCAAGATTTCCTTTACCGGATCGGTGGCCACCGGGAAGCGGGTCATGGCCAGCGCGGCGGGATCGCTGAAGCGCCTGACGCTCGAACTCGGCGGCAACGACCCGGCCATCGTGCTCGCCGATGCCGACCCGCGCCAGATTGCCGAACGAATCTTCTGGGCCGCGTTCTACAACAGCGGCCAGACCTGCATGGCGATCAAGAGGCTGTATGTCCATGACCGCGTCTACGACGCCCTGTGCGAAGAACTGGCGCGCCTGGCACGTACGGTGAAGGTCGGCGACGGCATGGAAGAAGGCGTGCAGATCGGCCCGGTGCAGAACCGCATGCAGTTCCAGATCGTGCGCGACGTCCTGAACGAAACCCGCGCGCTGCCGGGCGCGCGCATCCTGGCCGGCGGCAATGTTGCCGCCGACGGGGGATACTTCGTCGAACCGACCGTCGTAGCCGGCGTCAGCGAAGGCTGCCGGCTGGTCGACGAAGAAACCTTCGGCCCCGTGCTGCCGGTCATCCGCTTCCACGACGTCGAGGACGCGATCGCCCGGGCCAACGACAGCCGCATGGGCCTGGGCGGTTCGGTATGGACCTCCGACCTGGCGCTGGGCGAGGCCATCGCCCAGCGCCTCGAGGTCGGCACGGCGTGGGTCAATCATCACTCGGGCGTCGACATGCTGATTCCTTTCGGCGGAATCAAGGAATCCGGCCTGGGGCGGGAATTCGCGACGATGGGGCTGAAGGGGTACACCGAGGCGCATGTGGTCCGGGTGCCGAAACTCAGCCAAAGAACCCATGCTCGATGACACGCAGCCAGACCGTACCTACCACCTTGATGTGGGCAGGATCGAACAAGTAATGCTCCAGGTCCTGGATGCGCAGCACGCGGTAGCGACGGGCATAGAACGCCATGATCTCGCGATGACGATCGACGGCGGCGGGCGGGATGGTCGGATCGCGGGTGCCGTTCATATCCAGGATGGGCACTTGCGCCAGTTCCTGCGCCGGCAGGCTCGGTTCGAGCATGTCCAGCAGCAGGCGGACCGGCCCGGCGCGGCGATCCTCCTCGGGCAGGAAATCGGCGCGCCATAGCCGGAACGCGATTTCGGCGAGTGCACCGGGGTTGAACAACATGGCGGCGTCCTCGCCGCTCTTGAAGCGTGGACTGCTCAGCGAGGCCTGCCACCATGCATCGCGCGTGGCATCGCTCAACCCTTGCGTGTAGAAGCCGAAATCATCCGCTCCACGCTCGCGAACGCGCAGTGCCGACGCCGTGTAGAGCCGACTGAAGTCGCCCGCCTGCGCCCGCCCCAGCGCCGAGGCCAGGCCGGTGCTGCTGGTCGCCCAGCCCAGGTAGCCGTCGGGCAGCCAATACCGCGCCAACGGATAGAGGAAGGCGCCCCCGGTCGAGAGTCCCCAGAACAAGACGTGGCATTGGGCCCGCTTCGACGGCGGGATCGCCGCCTCCACCCCCCGCCGGTAGCCTTCGACGAAAGTGGGCGGAGCGGCCGCCAGCATCTGCGCGTGCAGCGGCGAACCTTCCACCGGAACACGGCAGGTGCGACTGTCGCTGGGGCCGAGCGTCCGCAGCGGATGGTGCTCGACGCGATAGTCGGCAGCCGTCCAGTGCGCCCGCTGCTGGCGGTTGAAGATCGGCATGCGCTGCTCGAGGGGCACCCCGGCCCATGAGCCCATGCCTTGGGGATCGAGGAAATTCCAGCGGCCCACGCGCGTCAGGCCGACGAAGGTGACGCCGCGCCTGGCCAGCCAGGGGCCCGGCCCTTCGTGTCCACCCGGCGTTTGCAGGAAATCCGGGCCATATTCACTGCCCGGCTCGCCGGCCACCACCACGATTTTCTTGCCGCGATGCAGGCGCGGGCGATCCGGCTCCAGGATCAGCGTGGCCTGGGTGAACGATTGGCCGTACTTGCGGAAGTCCGTATAAATGACTCGCGTGCGATAGGACGTACATACCGGGTAGTCGTCGGCGGCAAGAATACGCCGCACGGCGGCCGCATCGAGCATGCCTTCGTCCGGCGGCAGGACCCAGCCGAAACGGTCTTGCGCAGCGGCGTCCTCGTCCCCGATCATGCAGGCCCCGGGCCTGGTCCGGCCTCGCTCGCCGTTCTCCCGCGGTCTTGCGCTCATTGATCGATGACCAGGTTCTTCTCCTGGACCAGGCGCTTCCAGATTTCCGTGTCGCGCCGCATGGCGCCGGCCAGTTCCTCGCTCGTGGAGCCGATCGGCGTCATATACATTTTCTCCATCTGCGCCCGAATATCCTCGCCCCGCATCACGCGCTGGATATCCCGGCTGATCTTGTCGATGATCGGCTTCGGCGTGCCCGCCGGCGCGAATGCGCCTATCCACATGGTGGCCTGATAGGCGTTCACGCCTGATTCGGCCATCGTCGGCAGGTCCGGAAAGGCCGGCGCCCGCTCCGCCGCGGCAAGCCCGATGGGACGAAGGCGTCCGCTGTGGATGAAACCGCTGGCGCTTGCCAGATCGGAGGTCGTGAACTGGGTGTCCCCGGCGACCGCGCTTGCCAGAGCCAGGGCAACCCCCTTATAGGGCACCTCGAGATAATCGATCCCCGCCGCCGATTTGAAGAGTTGCGAACGCAGCAACGTGCCGGGGCCGCCGTTGGCGTGGTCCAGCAGGCCGGGCTTCTTCTTCGCCAGCGCGACCAGGTCCCGGATGGTTTTCACGTCGAACGAAGGGTTCGCAAGCACGACCGTGGGAATGCTGCTGACCATCGAAATAGGTTCGAAATCGCGCGCCGGACTGTAGCGCAGCTTGGCATACACCGCGGCGTTGATCGACATGGCGCCATCGTGCACGACGATCAGCGTATACCCGTCGGGCTGGGCCCGGGCCACGGCCTCGGTGCCTATCCTCATCTCCGCGCCGGGACGGTTGTCGACCACGACCGCCTGGCCCCAGATCTTGGCCAGCCTCTCTGCGACCAGCCGGGCCGTCATATCGATCGACCCGCCCGGCGCGGTGGGAACGATGACCTTGACCGGACGTGCCGGATAGGCTTGCATGCTTTCCACCGCGTGGCTCGCGGCTGCGGCGAATGCTCCTATGCCAAGCACGCAAAGGCGAGCGGCCAATCGCCGCCGGATGGGTTTGCTCATAGTTGTCTCCTGGGTGACCGATGGCCGGTTTATCCGGCCGGCGTGCGGGGGCTATAGTAAGTGCACCCAAAAGAACATTAAATTGATAGTTTGGCGCCATCAGTTGACAAAAACCTCAACTCACATCGAATCGAGGCATGACGCAATCCCAAGACATCGAGCGTTTCTTCCGTTCCCGGCTCCGGCTCAGCCAGGTTCGCCTCCTTGCCGCGATCGACGACCTGAAACAACTCAAAAGAGTTGCTCAATCGCTCAATGTGACACCGCCGGCCGTCTCCAAACAGGTCGCCGAAATGGAAAGCGAACTCGGCCAGAAATTGTTGCGGCGGATCGGCCATCGCGTGGAATTCACCTCGGCCGGCGCGCTGCTTGCCAGGCACGCACGCCAGGTTCTCGATCAACTGGACCGCACGCGAATCGAGCTGACCGAGTTGCTGTCGGGCACGAGCGAACACATAGGCATCGGCGCCATTCCGACTATCGCATCCTTCTTTCTGCCGGCACTGGTCCACGACCTGAGGGCACGCTCGCCCAATACCTCGATCCGCCTGCGGGAAGGCCGTTTTGCGGAATTGGCCCCGCTGCTCGAGGACGGCACGCTGGACATCATCCTGGCACGCGATACGGAACACAGGTTCTCCGCCAACTTCAGCCAGCGGGTCGTCATGAAAGACCCGGTCGCGGTCGTGTGCGGCCAGGCGCACACGCTTGCCTCGAGACGCGGTCTCACGTGGAAGGACCTGGACGGCATGCCGTGGATACTGCCCCTGCAGGGTTCCACCACGGCGCAATTTCTGGAAAACCTGCTGGCCCAGGAAAACATACGTCCCGGGCCGGGGTCGATCGAGTCGATCTCCCTTGCAGTCAACGCATCGCTGCTGTGTACCAGCTCGCTGCTGGGGTTCACTCCGCTTGCCTACATCCGGGACTACGTCAAGAGCGGCCGGATCTGCGTGCTGCCGCTATCTACCGCCGAGATCCAGCATGAAATCAAGATCGTCTGGCGGAGCGACAATACGAATCCTGTCACCAGCCTGCTTTTCAACCTGGTTCACAAGCACGCGAGCCAGTTGTAAGACGACGGAGAGAGCCGCCCGCCGACGCGAGAGGCGATCGGCGGCGGCGCGTTTCGATACGGCCCCGCGCGGCATCATTCATTGACATCCAACGCGGTTTCCAGGCTGATGCGCTCGAAGTCCGATACCAGCGCGTCGACGCGGACGTGCCAGCTCGGCATGCCGGGCAGCTCGATTTTTTCAACCTGCCATGCGCCGTCGCCAGTCTTGCCGGCAGGAAAGACAATGGGCTCGACGCCCGCTTGCGTGTTCGAAAACGAGACGTCGACTTCCTGCGCGGCCAGGGGGGCCATGTCCGGGTCGAACAACTGCAGCCTCAGCGTGGCGGACCGGCCCCGGGCCGGCGGCGTGAAGAACAGGTTGGCCATGGCCGCTTCGGCGTGGATATGCGCAAAGACGGCGGCGGGAGCCTCGGACATGCCTGCCAGCGCGCGCGGCGGGGGCGTGAAGCGCCACAGCGCCACCACCGCCAGGATGGCAAAAGCCAGCAGGCATTCCACCTGAATCACCCGCCGCATGGCGTGGCACGCGCCAGACTGCGCGCGCAGTACCGCATCGGTCAGGCGATAGCGGTTGTAGGCGCCCAACCCCACCAGCACGGCCACCAGGGCGAGCTTCAGCGCCAGGACGCGTCCATAAGCGGTCAGCCATAGCGATGACAGCGCATCGAACTGCAGATAAACGAGTCCGCCGCCGCTGATGAACAAAACAAGCAGAACGGCCGGAATCAGCCCCGAAAAACGCCTGAGCAGGCCCGGTTCCGCTTCGCGCTCCAGCGCATGCGCCAGAGGTATCAGCGAGCCGACCCACAGGGCGACGGCCAGTCCATGCAGCCAGACGGCGGGCCGGGCCAGCCAGGCTGGCAGTGCGCTGCTCGCATGGCCGCTGGCAGCCAGGGACGCGCCCAGCAGGATGAGCGCCATGGCGGAGAGCGGCCTCCTTGCCGCCGGCGCCGCGACGCACCAGACCGCCGCGGCGCACGCCAGGGCGGCCAGCGCCAGCGCGGCGGACAGTCCGAATGACGTCGAGCACCCCATGCGCCAGGAGTCGAAACTGAGCAGGCCCGCGACAGGCCTGTCCAACGCATCGATGCCCAGCAGGCCCACGTTCAATACCGTGGCCACTCCGCCCAGCGCCAGCAGCCCGAAGGCCAGGCGGCGCCCGTCGCCGCGCCGCGCGGCCAACGCGTGGCAGACCGCCAGCCCGATGCCGAAAAACAGGCCGACATATCCGCCCAGGCGCGAAAGCCAGACAAGAAAGGCCCGGCCTGGATCGGTCTTGGGCACCAGGACGGGGCCTGTTCCTTTATCTCCGATGGAAAAGGTCAGCGTGCCGCCCACGGGATGACCGTCGGCGGAGATCACGCGCCAGCTCAAGCCATATGAGCCGTGTTGATCCAGCGCCGGCAGCGGCACCTCCAGACTCGTGTCCCGCGCTTGAACGTGCGCAATGTCTCGCGCGGAGCCATCCGGCCGGATGATTTTCACCAGCAGCGGCGAGACGGGCTCGTTGAATGCCAGGCGCACGGCGGCGGGGGCCTGCGGCAAGACCGCGCCCGCCGGGGGCGTGCTGGCCACGAGCGAAGCGTGGGCGAATGCGTCCGGTGCCCAGAACGGCATCGCCAGGACGCAAAGCCCCATGACCACCATTTGAAGCCAGCCGGACAAGGCCGCGCGCACGCCGGCGCGACGCACGAAATGCGTTTCCATGGTTCCCTCCTTATGGCCGGCGCGTCGTCGAGGACGCGCCGGCGCACCGGTCTGCCTACTGCCTGGGCAGCAGCTTGAGTCCCGGAGCGGGAGAGCCGGAATGATCGCCGGCGGCTTTCCCGCCGGCGGAGGGCTGGTCTATCCAGCGTGCCACGCCTTGTTCGCACTCCTGCACGACCGGAAAATACAAGGTGGTGTCGGGCGCCAGCGCATCGCTCAGGTAGCCCACGAAAACAAACTCGTCGTAATGCTCATCGAGTAGCGGACCGCCTGTCCATACCACCTCCTTGACGCCGGAATCGACCTGAGTGGCGCGCAGCGTGTACGGCTTGGCGTACTTGCCCTTGACGGTCTCGAGCTTCCATCCGGCTTTGGGTTGCGGCTTGACGCCCACCACCCCTTCAGGGACACGGATGCGGATTTTTGTGGTGGCGGAGCCGTTGCAGCCATGCGGAACGCTGAAAACGGCTTTATAGCTGCTCTCTATCGGAGCTTGCTTGACTCGGAGCGTAACGTGCGAATACGCCGCGGAAGTGAAAAAAAGCGCGGCCACGGCAACGGTGGTGCGAAGGCAGGTAAGGACGACGGGCATGACAAGACCTCGGAATGAATGTCGCGAAGAAGCGATCGATGCAAAGAACGATCGGCACGAGAAATCAACCGAGGCTGGAGGGGGGAGCGCGTGAGCCGAGCGGCGGGCCCTGGGCGGGCAACGGCGGTCGGATCCGGTTGCGGTGCGGCTGGGGAACGGAATGATGCGCAATGACCGCCAGCAGCGCGGGCGCTTGCTGGCTGGGCAGCATCGCCTGCGACGCGACGATGCCGAACGGACAATCCTTGCTATCGAAGCGATCGTCCGGGAAGGGCTGATCAGCCTGACCCGTCAGGTCCGGCTGGAGTATGTCGTGCCCATCCCCTCCGATACAAAGGGTGACGGCATATCCACCCTCGCGCCCGCCCGAAAAATCCGGCATGTAGCCCGCGGGGATGGCCGCCCGGCACAGGAACGACAGGGCGATCAGGCAAAACAGAATTTGCCGGACTCCCGTATCCTTGCGCCGGAGAAAGTTCCGAAGGGCGAACATAGGTCGAAGTATATCCCGCTCCTTCCGGGCATCGAGATCGCCATCCGATACATGCATCCTTCATCGCGATCGCGATGCCCCTGCGCGCGCATGCAGCGCCCATACAGATGGCACGGTTATGCATGTATAGTGTTTTCTACACAGCTCCGTGCGGGCCGATGTTTTTGCCGATTGTCTTGAATGGGGAGAAATCAGGTATGACTCAATCGAAAAAGGGCGCTGGTGGCCATTCAACTACCGGTGCCGGCGCTCCTGCGCCGAGCGACCGCAATTCCTTGACGGTGGGCCCGAACGGGCCCATCTTGCTTCACGATGTCCACTTCCTGGAGCAGATGGCGCACTTCAACCGCGAGAAAGTGCCCGAGCGCCAGCCGCATGCCAAGGGTTCCGGCGCATTCGGCGTGTTCGAAACGACCGCAGATGTCTCGGCCTATACCAAGGCAGCCCTGTTCCAGAAAGGCTGTAAGACCGAAATGCTCGCGCGCTTCTCCACCGTGGCCGGCGAAGCAGGCAGCCCGGACACCTGGCGCGACGTGCGCGGTTTTTCACTGAAGTTCTATACGTCCGAAGGCAACTACGATCTGGTCGGCAACAACACGCCCGTCTTCTTCGTGCGCGACCCGATGAAGTTCCCTCACTTCATCCGCAGCCAGAAGCGCTTGCCGGATTCCGGCCTGCGTGACAACCACATGCAGTGGGACTTCTGGACGAACAACCCGGAAAGCGCGCACCAGGTGACGTATGTCCTGGGCGTACGCGGCCTGCCCCGCACGTGGCGCCACATGAACGGCTACGGCTCGCACACTTATATGTGGGTCAACGCCGCTGGCGAACGGTTCTGGGTGAAGTATCACTTCCACACCAACCAGGGCATGGAGTTCTTCACCAACGACGAAGCCAAGGACATGGCGGGCCTGGACGCCGACTATCACAGGCGCGACCTCTTCGAGGCCATCGCCAAGGGCGACAACCCCAGCTGGACGCTGTCGGTGCAGGTCATGCCCTATGAAGACGCCAAGACGTATCGCTACAACCCGTTCGACCTTACCAAGGTGTGGTCGCACAAAGACTACCCCTTGATCGAAGTCGGCAAGATGACGCTGAACCGCAATCCGGCCAACTTCTTCGCCGAGATCGAGCAGGCCGCGTTTTCGCCCGGCAACACCGTGCCCGGCATCGGCCTTTCGCCCGACAAGATGCTGCTGGGGCGCGCCTTCGCGTACAACGATGCGCAGCGCAACCGCATCGGTACCAATTTCCACCAGTTGCCCGTGAACAGACCCAAGGTGCCCGTGAACACCTACATGTTCGATGGCCACATGGCGTACGAGCACAGCGGCAATCGTCCCGTCTACGCGCCCAATTCGGGAGACCGCAGCTGGGCCGATAACACCGGCAAAATGGAAGACGGCTGGGAAACGGATGGCGAAATGGTACGCAGCGCCTATACCCTGCACGCCGAGGACGACGACTTCACCCAGCCCGGCATCATGGTTCGCGAGGTACTGAACGACGACCAACGCAATCAACTGGTTGAAACCGTTGCCGGCAGCCTGCTGGGCGGCGTGCGTAGCCCGGTGCTGGAGCGGGCGTTCGAATACTGGAAGAGCATCGATGCCGACGTGGGCCGCCGCATCGAAGAAAAGGTGCGTTCAGGCCAGGCGCCCGAACCGGCAGCGGGGATGAGCGAAGCCTAGCATCGCTGCTTTTCCGCAGCCGGGCTATGAAGGCCGGCAGGCATGTCGAGATGGGCATGCCTGCCGGTTTTTTCATGCCGGAACCTGCTGCTCACAGCCCACTCTCGACCATGTGCAGCAGCCGCGCGCCCAGTTTCGCCCGCATTTCCGGCGGCGCCCGGCGCAACGGCCCGTCGATGATGAGCAGCGCCAGGCCGTGCACCGACGACCAGGCCAGGAACTCCGCGCCCGGCCGCCGGTCCGCGGGCAGCACACCGGCCTGCACCATGGTGTCCAGCGCGTAGCCCAGCAGCTCGAAGGGATTGAGTCCCTTGTCGGCGGTGCGCGCCGGATCCGCGGGCACCTCGACGTCGAATGCACCGAACGCGAACGCGGTGCGAAACCACCCCGTTTCCGCCTGCGCGAAGCCCAGGTAGCCGCGTCCCACGGCGGCCAGCATGGCGCGGGCACGCTCGGCCGGGTCGGGCGCTGCCTCGGCCTTTTTCAGCTCGGCCTCGATCGCCCGCGCCAGCGCACCCAGCGCGGCGGCCCGCACGGCTTCGAACAATGCCTGATGACTGGCGAAATGGCGGTACGCCGCGTTCGGCGCCACGCCTGCGCGGCGCGTGGCCTCGCGCAGCACGACCGCCTGCGGCCCGCCCTCGCGCGCCAGC
>Ga0180215_1004189_pt1 | contig 12988 bp, 11 predicted proteins | sample eDN3rd37CBELigBY_FD_128871 | JGI IMG/M metagenome (GOLD analysis project Ga0180215, IMG submission 128871) | Enriched backyard soil microbial communities from Emeryville, California, USA - eDNA 3rd pass 37_C BE-Lig BY (version 2) (version 2) | ecosystem: Environmental > Terrestrial > Soil >...
CAGACAAGCATAGCTGTTGACGCCTGCTTGTCTGGCTATTTTTATTTTGTATCAATTTTTTCGTTCTTACCTTAAAGGATAACCAAAATCCCATCTCTAGAATTCAATGACATTTCGGGTGGTGACAGCAGGCACTCACCCAATCCTCAACTGGGAAATAGGACCTGTCCACGTGTCCCAGAATAATAAATTCGTGACGTTTTGTTTTGGTTAAGAACCCCAATTTCGTTTTAAATCGACAGTTTTATCTAATATGCTTGTTTATACTAACCAATGTATGGGAAAGGAGTTACTTGAAAAGGAGAAATCCAAAGCAATTAAACCAACATCTACTAATAGATGATCATTCATACTTTAAAAATAGAGGTGTTACAATATGGAAAATACATTACGACATGCAGCTCAGGTAAAAGAGGAAAAATTGATTAATAAGATGATCCAATCGGGGATTTATAAAAAGGATAACAAACATTTATACGAATTAACTCTAAGTGATTTGGAAGATGAATATAAGGTCTTAGAAAATAATGATATAACGATTACTACAAACCAATGAACAATAACGAGGGACAGAGGGACAGGTTTGAACTGCACCCTCAATATTATACGTGACTAACATTGAGGGTGCAGTTCAAACCTGTGTCCCCCAGCAACTATATTCCTAAATCTCCTTACGTGTCCATTTCCACTTCCTCCAAAGGCTCTTTGTCACTGGTAGAACCTACCCGTTTCGTGGAACTTCTGAGAACGAGTTTCGGATCAAAAACAAAAGATTCAATATCATGCCATTGCTTGAAGTTTTTCCCTTTCGAAACCATTTCGATGATCATTTCAGCTGCTCGTTTCCCTAGTTCGCTTTTCGGATGCTCAATTGTGGTTAATTTCACTTCGGAAACTTCCGCAAAAAATGAATCATCGAACCCAACCATGGAAATGTCTGCAGGGACTATCATTTCTTTTTGCCTAATTACATCTAATAGTTTCATCGCTAATTCGTCATTGTAACAGACAAGTCCTGTCGGTTTATCTGGAGCAGAATCCAACATCTTGCTTAAAAGTTGCACAGGTTTGGAGAATTTTTCATAGGTGGAATATGTAATGATATTTTGCGGATTGATTGGAAGACCATTTACCCTTAAGGCTTTCAAAAAACCTTTCATCCGCTTTTGCCCTTGCAAATCGTCGGTTTGAAAAAAACCAGCAATATTACGGTGACCTAGTTTGATTAGATGCTCCGTCTGCAAGTATCCTCCTTTTTCATCATCCATGACAACACTTACCGGTTCCAATTCGTCAAATATAGCATTAATCATAATATAGGGTATTCCCAACAATTCCAATTTCAAATAATAATTGAGATTTGGGCTAGTAGTCGCACTTCTCGTAGGCTCAATGATTACCCCATCAAATCGTTGAGAAAGGATGGTCTCGAAAATTTGCCTCTCATTTTCATGGTCATTATTCGTACTGAACAAGCTAACCTGATATCTGTTTTCTCTGATTACAGCCTCGGCCCCTCGTATAATCGAAGGGAAGATATAATCAGAGATGTATGTCGTGATAATCGCAATCCTTTTTTCTTCTGAATGGCTAACTTCTTGCATTGTGCTGCGATCCGCACAGAAGGTACCAGCACCCTGTTCTCGGTAGAGCCAGCCTTCATTTACGAGTTCCCCTATCGCGATTCGAACGGTATGGCGACTGATATCGAACTGCTTCATCAATTCACTTTCAGAGCTAATCTTTTGCCCTGGGGCATATGTACCATCTAAGATTTTAGATTTAATCCATCCTTTTACTTTGTTATATTTCGTTTCGGCCACAAAACTGCACCTCATTACTGTTTATAGTGGGATTAATCCCTATTTCCATATGACTTCATTGATTTTAAGTTCTTGTCTCAATCGATTTAAATCTGTATTGGCATCAATAATAACATATTCTACCTTGACCATATCTGCAAAATCATGTAGCTGATCTTTCGTTACTGGCAAGGAAAAAACCGTATGATGAGCTCCCCCAGCATAAATCCAAGCCTCCGTAGCTGTGGAGAACGAGGGAAGCGGTTGCCATAGCACCTTGGCTACTGGAAGATTAGGCGTTTCTATTGTAGGTTGTACAGACTCAATCTCATTCACAACAAGACGGAAACGTCCTCCTAGTTCAATCATTGAAACGACCAAACCATTTCCAGCCATCCCATCAAACACGAGTCTCGCTGGATCTTCTTTTCCACCAATTCCGAGTGGATGAACAACTATTTTCGGCTTTGTAGCAGAAATTGACGGGCAGACCTCCAACATATGGGATCCAAGCACCATTTCATGACCAGGTTGTAAGTGATATGTATAATCCTCCATAAATGATGTAGCTTGATTATTTGACATAATTTTCAACAAACGGGTAAGGGCAGCCGTTCTCCAGTCCCCCTCACCAGCAAAACCATATCCCTCTGCCATTAATCGCTGTGCTGCGAGACCTGGTAGCTGCTTCATTCCGTGCAAATCCTCAAAATTCGTTGTAAATGCCGTATAACGACCATCCTGCAAAAAGTTTTTTAGCGCTAGTTCGATTCGAGCTTGCTCCTTGATGGAATCTTGAAGAGCACCAGGCACCAAGTATTCGGAATCCATATCATACAACCGTCTGTATTCTTCAAATAATTGATTGATCTGCTCCTCCGAAATTCCATTCATCATTTCTACAAGGTCACCAATACCATAATAATCAACCGTCCATCCAAATTTAATTTGAGCTTCAATTTTATCTCCGTCGGTAACAGCAACACTCCTCATATTATCGCCAAATCGTGCCACTCGTATCTGTTGGCTTTCGATGCATGCGACCGCCGTCTTCATCCAATCACGTACTTTTCTTTGTACATCTTGGTGTTCCCAGTAACCGACAATCACTTTTCGCGGAATGTTCAATCTTGTAACAGTATAACCATATTCACGATCTCCGTGGGCAGATTGATGGATATTCATATAATTCATATCAATCGAGTCCCAAGGAATATCGCGGTTGAATTGTGTATGGAAGTGAAGTAATGGCTTTTGCAGTGAAGATAAACCCGCAATCCACATCTTCCCCGGAGAAAAAGTATGCATCCATGTGATAAGTCCCCCACAATCTGCATCGGAGTTCGCTTTCACGATCATTTGCGAAACTGCCTCCGCTGATGTTAATACTTCCTTAAACTCTATTTCATAGGGCAGATCACCTTGTTGATTAAGCCCCTCAACCATTTTTCTTGAATTTGCCTCTACCTCTTTTAAGGTGTCTTCACCGTATAAATGTTGACTTCCAACAACAAACCAAAAACGATATGGCTTTATCTGTAACATTATACCCCTCCTAATTGACTGACTCGACGATTGGTGTTTCCATTGAGATAGTTCTAAGCGCTTTCAGTCTTTTCATCACATCATTTTCACCGCGACCAAAATAATCATGTAATCGTTTGTATTCCTCATATATTTTAGCATAAATGGCAGCATTCTCAGGATTTGGTCGAATCACTTCATCTTTTATGCGTGCCATCTTTTCCGCTGCTTCTAAAATCGAATCGTAGCCACCTGCTTCTTCCCCGGCTGCTACAGCCGCAAACATCGAAGCCCCAAGCGCTGGAGTTTGTTTCGAATCAGCGATTTTAATCGGCAGATTGGTAACATCTGCATAAATTTGCATAAGCAATTTATTTTTCTGTGGAAGTCCTCCACAAGCAAATAGCTCATTTACTTCAATCCCATTCTTATTGAAAGCCTCTACAATCGTTTTCGTGCCAAAGGCAGTTGCTTCTAATAATGCTCGGTAAATTTCTTCCGGCTTCGTTTGGAGGGTCATTCCAAGGATAAGTCCGCCAAGCTCCGTGTCAACCAAGACAGAACGATTGCCGTTCCACCAATCAAGTGCGATCAAACCACTCTCACCAGGTCGATACTCTGAAGCCTTTTGTTCTAAATATTGATGGATGTTTAAACCAAGTTCTTCCACTTCCGCAAGAACATAGGCCGGAACTGCTTCCTCAACAAACCATTCAAAAATATCCCCTACAGCTGATTGTCCAGCTTCATATCCATACAGCCCAGGAATAATTCCATCCTCTACAACCCCACACATTCCTTCGACCTCCCGTTCCTCAGTACCTAACACCATATGACAAATCGATGTTCCCATCGCCATCACTAATTTGCCTGGCTCAACAACACCCATAGCCGGTACAGCGGCATGGGCATCGACATTTCCGACAGCGACTGCGATTCCTTCCGGCAAACCTGTCAGTTGGCCCATCTTTTTGGTGAGAGTTCCTGCTTTCGTACCAAGCGCAACAACTTCCCCGCGAAGCTTTGTATCTATTAAATTTTCTAAACGGGGATCTAACGCTTTAAAGAATTCATTGGTAGGGTATCCTTCTTGCTTATGCCAAACCGCTTTGTATCCAGCCGTACAACTGTTTCTTACAAGATTTCCGGTTAATTTAGAGATGACCCAATCAGTGGCTTCCACAAATTTATCTGTTTCTTCGTAAATTTCCGGTGCTTCATTAAGAATTTGCCACACTTTCGCCAACATCCATTCAGAGGATAGCTTGCCGCCATATCTTGCAAGGAACTTTTCTCCTCGTTGTTCAGCGATTTCATTAATTTTATTTGCTTCAGGCTGTGCTGCATGATGTTTCCAGAGCTTCACCCAACTATGTGGGTTATCTTTTAAATCCTCACGTGAGCATAACGGCTGCATGAAAGCGTCCACGGGGAGTATCGTACAAGCAGTAAAGTCGATTCCCAGACCTATAACGTCCTTTGGATTAACCCCAGATTCCTTTAACACCGCTGGGATAGAATTCACAATGACTTCAATATAATCGTTGGGATGCTGCAGGGCCCACTCATATCCAAGCTCTATCCCGGACTCTGGGAGAACCGTGTCAATAACCCCGTGTCGATAGGGTGTGACATGGTCTGCGATTTCCCTCCCATCAGTTAGTGAAACGAGGACCGCGCGTCCAGATTGGGTTCCGTAATCAACTCCGATTGTATACTTTGTCATTATGATTCCCTCCATTATCTTTGTCCGTAATAGGCATGAGCCCCGTGTTTTCTATAAAAATGTTTTTCTAGCAAAGTTTGGTCCATGGACTGTAAATTCGGATTCAATTCAAACGCACGATAAGCCATCTTTGCGCATTCCTCTAAAACAACTGCATTATGGACCGCATTTAATGCATCTTTTCCCCAATTGAAAGGAGCATGGCTATGAACAAGGACACCCGGAACTTCCTCCGGTTTGGAATCTCTGAACGTCTCGATAATCACATTTCCTGTTTCTAGTTCGTATTCTCCTAAAATTTCTTCTTTGGTCATGGGTCTCGTACAAGGAATCGTTCCGTTAAAATAGTCAGCATGAGTTGTACCCAATGCAGGGAGTGCCCTGCCAGCTTGAGCCCAAGAGGTAGCCCATGGTGAATGAGTGTGGACAATCCCACCTATTTCTAGGAAATTTTTGTATAAGACCAAATGGGTTGCTGTATCAGAAGATGGTCTTAAATTGCCCTCCACGATTTTCCCGTCTAGATCGACGACAACGAGGTCCTCCACTGCCAATTCATCATAAGAGACTCCACTAGGTTTAATCACCACTAAACCGTCTTCACGGTTGATACCGCTTACATTTCCCCACGTAAAAGTGACCAAGCCATGCTGTGGCAATGAGAGGTTCGCCTCTAAAACCTGTTGCTTCAATTTTTCTAACATGAGTTCATCCCTTCCATTCTAGTAAACTTATAACGGGAATTGTTTCCCGCCTTATACACGACACCAAGAAACCTTGGAAGTCGCTTTCCCATAAATTAATGCTCCTAAACAATTTAGTTATAAACAGCCAAGAGGTTATACGTACAAATTTGTTATTTACGTTTATTTTAATGTAATTCATACGTACATTCAATCCACCAAAATAATTTTTTGATTATTTTGATTAGTGATACAAACTTGCATGTAGCCATTCTTATTCTGATCTTCTCCATAAAAAAGGAGGGTGAAGCCCCCCTTTTTGTAATCTATAAAATTTTTCTACACTAATAATCGGTTTCCCTAAAGGAAAACCTATAATAACATCCCCAGTACGGATAACTAAAAGTGGAGAAGGATGGACTACTCAATTACTGGGATTCTGTTAATCCTTGGATCAGTAAAAATGTCACTTTCATCTGTACTCCTAGTAGAAAATTCCGAAACGACAGCACCTTCACTTCCGGCTTTGAACCAATGAAGCGTATTAGGATAAATAGTGTACTGCTCACCTGGACTGAGAACAATTTCTTTGAATGCTGTATAATAGTTCTCATCCCCTTGTGGCGGAGTCACCCCACGATTCTCGGTTTCTTCTCCTTCTACATACAAATAAACGGTTCCATATCGACATCTAAATGTCTCTTCTTTCCCGTTATCGAACTCTCTTTTAGGATGTTTGTGTTCCGGACAAGTTTGATAAGGGAGCAATGCCAACTCTTTGGCACATACTTGATCCGTATTGACATATGTAAGCAATTGTAGACCCGTTTCTTCTATTTTCCCAAGCCCAAAGTCAGCAACCTCTACGGCTTCTTTTTCAGTCTCGGTCAAAACAATATTGGCTTTTTCTAACAACTGTATTGCTTTTCCTTTATACACTTCATATACTTGGCGATCCATTTTCCTATTCCTCCTTCATGAAACTTTTTTACGTTGTTCAAACAAGGCTTTCAAGAAAGGTATGCACCGAAGGAAGGAATACTAAAAAGCACTCCTTCCAAGGATTCCATTACTTTAGAACTTCGTTTCGGTTTGCGAAAATCTTCATAGCCCTTTTAAGATCTTTTTTAAGCGCTTCCTTCGCAACAACGGCAAGGTCATGATAGAAAAGATTTGGTTCGTTTTCGATATACTCTTTTACTGCGATTGCTCCTGCTTTTGCAGCATAGCTATAGTAATTGATTTTCCGCACACCATTATTGATTGCTGTTACATATTCCTCTTCACTTAGTCCGGATCCGCCATGCATGACAACAGGACGCTGGATATTTTGATAGATTTCACGAAGTCGGTCAAAGTCAAGATTAGGCTCTTTGATATAGATTCCATGAACAGTACCAAATGAAGCAGCCAATCCATCAATCTCTGTTCTTTCCACAAAATCCTTTGCAATGGTAGGGTCTGTATAATGGTCGACTGAGTCTACATCAAGATGTTCTCCAGCAGCTGTTTCTTCCCCACCTATTCCAGAAGAGGTCATCATGCCAAGTTCAGCTTCAACCGAAACATTGTGTTTTTCCGCGTATTCGACGACCTCTTGTACCGTCCTAACATTGTCTTCATAGCTCATATGAGAAGCATCAATCATGACGGAGCTAAAGCCAACATCAATCGCTTTTTTGACATTTTCAAGACTTGAACCATGATCAAGGTGAACGGCTACAGGAACGCTTGCGTTTTTAGCAAGATTGACAAGAATCGGCCCCATAATTTCAAGGGGTGTAATTTCAAAATGCACTTCTGCATGAGATAGAATAATCGGCACTTGTAGCTCTTCTGCAGCTTCAACCGCAGCTCTTGCTGATTCTAATGTTGGGGAGTTAAAAGCCCCAACTGCATAATTTCCTTCTTCTGCTTTTGCTAAAATTTCCTTTAAAGTAACTAACATAACGTCCTCCTTTAAATCATAATTTTCATTTGTTTCGGAAGTTCTTTATACATTTGAACCAACCGCTCGTATGGTTGAACCCCCGAAGTACTATCCTCTGCCATTAGGGATGCTGCTGCTGCTGCTGTTCCTAATTCCATCGACTCAGTTAGGCTCTTCCCCTTGTATGCACCATATAAAACACCTGCTACATATGCATCCCCAGCACCAACTGTCCCTTTAATCAGATGGCGATCCAAGGAGAGTGAAGGAATACTTTGAAACTGGATGCCGTCATAACCGAAGCTTCCTTCTGGGCAATGGATCACAACCCAGTCCTCAACGCCAAATTGCTTCAATTTTAAAAGTACATCTTTAATACAGCTGGTGATTAAGCCTCCTGTTGAATCCCTTAATTGAATCCCCACAGTCTTCCCTGCTTCAATTTCATTAATGACACAATAGTTTGTATATTTTAGACTTGGAGGAACAAGGGTTTTATACCGATTGCTGTTTTCACTCACAACGTCTATCGATGTTTTGATCCCTAATTCTTGTGCTTGTTTTAAAACTTTCGCCATCCTGGTACCATATTCTAGATCTTCTTGATCTAGAGAATCTAGCAGAAGAATATAGGCAATGTGAAGAATATCTGATGTTAATAACTCAAGCTCAATAGCATGCTCATCAAACAATATCGAGTTTCCTTTATACGTAAAGAACGTTCTCGCATGATCGGTTTCGTCCTGGACGACATCGGTGAACGGTGTGTCTCCAACTACTTTTATTTGGCTCATATCAATATTTTTAAATTGACCTAGCCTCTCTCTTAAGAATTCGCCTTTATCGTCATTCCCGACAAGTGCAATCGCTTCGATTGGGAGATCAGGATCAATTTTAGCCAATGAGATTCCGCAGTTCGAGACCGCTCCCCCGTTAGACCTGGAGACACTTTTAATTGTTGTAAGCTCTGATTTATTCGGGTATTTTTCAATTATTTTGATCTCATCTACTGCGATTGTTCCGGCAAACGCAATTCCTTTTCTCAATGGATCACCCACTATCTTTATAGCAAATTAAATTTTTCCTATGTTGCTATTACTCTCTTAAGCAGTTTTTCTTCTCTTGATAACATCCGCATAAACGGCAACTAGAATAACAATCCCCTTTACAATATACTGCCAGAAGGAACTTACTCCCATTAGGTTAAGACCATTACTTAGTACCCCAATGATAAGTGCACCAATGACAGTTCCACCAATTTTTCCGATACCACCTGACATACTTGTTCCACCTAGAACCACGGCAGCAATTGCATCGAGTTCGGCTGCATTTCCTGCAGTCGGCTGACCAGAGAACATCCGCGATGCAAGCACAATCCCAGCAACGGCAGCCATGAACCCACTGAAAGTATAGGCGAAGAATTTAACCTTTTTAATATTTATTCCTGAGAATTTTGCAGCTTCAGGATTTCCACCAACCGCGTAAATATAACGCCCGAGCTTAGTTTTATTCATAATTAGATAACAGATTAAAAGGAAAATGATTAAGTATAAAACTGGTGTCGGCAAAAATCCGCCAATATAGCCAGAACCGATAAAGTTAAAAGAATCAGACATAACCCTGACCGGCTGGCCATCAGTCAATACATAGGCCGCACCACGGGCAATGTTCATCGTCGCTAGAGTGATAATGAACGGTGGAATAATAGTTGTAGCTGCAACATAACCATTTACAGCTCCGAAAAGCATCCCAACAATAACACCTAGACCGACAGCAACAACAACAGGCATTTCTAAAACAGCGATGGACATCGTTGTAACGACACCTGTTACAGCCATGATGGAACCGACAGAAAGGTCAATCCCCCCCAAAATAATGATCATCGTCATGGCTAATGCCAAATATAGATTAGTAGAAGTTTGTCTTAATACGTTCATTAAGTTATTAGATGATAAAAAGGCTGGATTCACAATGGAAATAATAATACATAAAACGACTAGACCAATCAGAATTCCCATGTTTTCCTTAATAAAGGTCTTCAGGGCGGATCCTAGATTTAGAGAGTTACCTCTATTAAGAGGATTCCCGTTTTTATTATCAATCGATAATTGCGGCATGTTAATTACCCCCAGTAGCATAATGCATGATAGTTTCTTGGCTAAATTGATCTCGACTTAAGAACTTCTGAATTTTCCCATTGGACATGACTGCAATCCGATCACTCATGTTTATAACTTCCGGAAGTTCGGAGGAAATCATGATAATGGAAACACCCTCTTTAACCAACTGGTTGATAATGGTGTAAATTTCCGCTTTAGCCCCGACATCTACACCTCTTGTTGGTTCATCTAAAATCAGTACTTTCGGCTTCGTTGCCAGCCATCTTGAGATCAATACTTTTTGCTGGTTTCCTCCACTAAGGTTCCCGACTGTTTGTTCAGAATTTGGCGTTTTTATGGATAATTCATGAATATAATCGTTCGTGACATTATTTTCATATTTAGAATTAACTCTAAAGAATTTCATGAAATCGTCTAAGATTTTAATTGTTAAATTGTATTGAACGGATTTGATTAAAAATAACCCTTCTTCTTTCCGATTTTCTGTTACGTAAGCAATTCTGTTTTTAATTGCATCATTCGGATTCTTAATGACTACCTTTTCCCCATACATATGGATTTCACCCTGGTCAAATGGGTCTAAACCAAAAATACATTTCATCAGTTCGGAGCGACCAGCACCGACTAATCCTGCAAAACCAAGTATTTCACCTTTATATAGCTCAAAACTAGCTTGGTCCAAGACACCTTTTTTCGATAAATTGGACACTTGCAAAACAGGCTCACCTGGAGTCCCAAAGTCTCTTACGTAATAATTGGTTAATTCGCGTCCTACCATCATCGCGATTAAATCGTCAATATTTGTTTCTTTTGTTACAACAGTCCCGATATATTCACCATCACGCATAACCGTGATCCTATCGGTAATTTGGAATAATTCATTCATTCTGTGCGAAATATACACCATTCCAACACCCTGGGCTTTTAGGTTTCGGATGGTTTTAAATAAGAATTCCACTTCTTTTTCACTTAAGGAGGATGTCGGTTCATCCATAATAATGATATTTGAATTAAAAGAGACAGCTTTGATGATTTCAATCATTTGCTGCTGGGCAACGGTCAGGCTTCCGACCAATGTTCCTGCAGATAGTCCCATCTCAAAATCATCCAAAAACTTCTGGGCATTCTCATACATCAGTTTCCTGTCGATAAGCCCCGCTTTTGTCAGCGGTTCACGACCTAAGTAGATGTTTTCAGCAATCGATAAATAAGGGACCAATACAATTTCTTGGTGAATGATGCTGATTCCATATTTTTGTGCTTCTTTTACACCATCAATCTGGACTTCATCGCCTTTAATGAAGATATTCCCTTCGTCTATACTGTAAATACCACCAAGTATTTTCATTAATGTTGATTTCCCAGCACCATTTTCACCAAGGAGAGCATGCACTTCACCACTCTCTAATGTGAAATCAACACCTTTTAAAGCATAGACCCCAGGAAAGCGTTTATTTACTCCAGTCATTTCTAACAGTTTCCTGCTCATATACGCCACCTCATTTAATAGTAAAAGGTGACTCATAGCACTTAATTGCCTGATTCTTATACAAAATATAGCGGTTTCATTTCATTCCTCTCTATATTCATGTAATCAAGAAGGTAGACATTACGCTTTGAGTCACCTACTAAACTAAACCATTATTGCTAACACATTACTGCCAGCCATCTACACCGTATTCTTCAACATTATCTTTATTGATAAGGAATGTTTCTACAGGAATTCTCTCTTCAAAATCTTCACCATTCAGGATTTGGTAAGCAACATCAGCAGACTGCTTCCCAATTGAAATTGGAGACTGTGCACCTGTTCCTACAAACGCTCCACCATCTGCAATCGCAGCTTTCGCATCTGGAGATCCATCTACACCATAAATTGCTAGATCTGACTTATTTGCTGCCTTAGCCGCTGCTAGAGCACCTAGAGCTGTAGGATCATTACCGCCCATAATCGCAATAATGTCAGGGTGTGCTTGAAGAATATCTTCTGTGATTCCAAGAGCAGTTTCTAAGTCCCCTTTAGCGTCTTGCTGCGCAACGATATCAAAACCTTTTCCTTCAATAGCTTCCATGAATCCAGCAATACGGTCATTGATAGAGTTCATTGTTGGACTATCAAGGACAGCAATTTTTCCGCCATCAGGATATTTTGCCACTAAATCTTGGCCAGCAACAAAACCAGCGTTCTTGTTATCAGAACCAACGTAAGCGGTTACATACTCGAAATCTTTAACTTCTGTGTCATAGTTTATAATCGGAATCTCAGCTTTCTCAAGCATTTCTAATGCAGGTCGGATTCCTTCCCAGTCAACAGGATTTAAGAAGATTGCATCGATATCTTGTGCAATTAGGTCTTCAATTTGGTTAATCTGAAGTGCAACATCCATTGCAGGATTCATTGTGATTAACTTATCGCCATTTGCTTCAACTTCTTCACGAATGGATTTTTCTAGTGCGATAAAGAATGGGTTATTCTGTGTCATAGATGTGTAACCAAAAACGAGTTGGCCGTCTTTAGAGCCTTCATCTCCCCCACTTGATTCTCCACCTGTTTCTTCATTCCCGCCACATGCAGCTAATACTGCAGCTAAAACCGAAACAAAGAGTATAAGCATGATCTTTCTTTTCATTGAAATGCCCCCTAAATGTTTTTTAATTTTTATATTTAAACCACTAAGTGATTTAAAACCAAATCATAAAATACCAGAAGTGCTGATAAGAAACTATCATTCTATGTATATAAAAAAATAGATGTGGAAATCAAAGTTATAGATGTTAATATAAAGCGTTTACATTTCCCTTTTTAATAAACTTACCTTTGGCGTTTAAGGGTGCTTTTCTTAAAAAGTTTCAAAATATTGTAATTACAGTTTATATGCTCATTATATATTTGTACGTATAAGTTTTCAAGTGGATTTGAAAAAATTATTGAAATGTTCAAATACCTCTTCAACATGTATGGATATCTATAAAATCAAATTTTTGTTCTCTTAAAATACCCTACTTTAAATCTCCTAATCGAACGTTTGAAAAAACCCCATTATTATTGCAACCATCCTGGGCGATACCCCATAAGAAAAAATGTTATCGAAGGTATGGTCCATCGAAAAGATGTGATGAAATCTTTCTTAATTGCCTTGAATCGAAAATAAACCCTAACACTCGGACAGGGAGGCATGCTAGATTATTTGCCAACTTCATGA
>Ga0180215_1004192_pt1 | contig 12980 bp, 8 predicted proteins | sample eDN3rd37CBELigBY_FD_128871 | JGI IMG/M metagenome (GOLD analysis project Ga0180215, IMG submission 128871) | Enriched backyard soil microbial communities from Emeryville, California, USA - eDNA 3rd pass 37_C BE-Lig BY (version 2) (version 2) | ecosystem: Environmental > Terrestrial > Soil >...
CCTTATCTCACGATAAGTACCTTGCGCTTCCTTAGTGGTTGGTCGATGTGTACCCCCACAGTGGACTTTCACCACCTAGATAGTTGCCATGCCTGGCACACCAAAAAAACAAATAGAAGTGATCTATTTGTTCAAAGTAGAATTTAAACTTATTTAAATGTAGTGTTGAACCCTTTTCATTTTGCTTCAAGAGCTGCTTGTCTATAAGCTTTCGGTGTGACATGTAAGACCCTCTTGAAAGCTCTTCGGAATGAATGGGCAGAATTATAGCCAACTTCACTTGATATCTCTTCGATTGTCATATCAGTCTCAAGGAGTAACTCAGAAGCCTTATTAATGCGAATTTTTTCAATATAATCTGATACATATTCACCAAGCTTTTCTTTGAAAAGCTGGGAAACAAATTTTTCAGGAAAACCTACCTTTTCCGATATTCGATATAATGATAAGTCTGGATCATGATAATGATCTTCTAAAAACTCAATAATTAACTTAATAGCCTGATCATTTGATTCCTTTTTCCTTTTATTAACCAAGCTACAGTATTCATCAGCTATCGATTCAAATTCTTTCCAAACATGATTTAGTCCAAGGTTTAGATGAACTTGAAAAACTCTGTTCACTAATTTGATCGAATCCCCGGCTCCTTGAGAAGTAGCCGCGTAACAACCCTTTATCAGCGTAGATTTTATTTCTTCCAGTAATTGCTCCACAATCTTAGGTGATAGCTCTCTATTACTAAAATTCTCTTGAAATATTTGTGTCATGATTTGTTTGATATCGTATGCTTCCCCTGTTTTCATCGCATTTATCAGTCGAAGTTCAAGATCCATTGGATAATAGTACATGCTTGTTTCTCTAGCTATATCTTGATACCAAAGTATCTCACTCTTACTTATTTCAGAGAAGGTGGAGTCTAGTGCCTGCTTCGCCTCGTAATAAGAACGATTTATTTCCTTAAAATTGTGAAATGATTTCCCTACATAGGCTGATAATGAGATACGATAAGAATTAGCTACCGATGAACTCAGTTCGTGTAAGAGATGTAATATTTCATCAGTGACATTCACTTTATTTTCACTATGACAAGTTATAATCATTACAATCTTATCTATATGTAAATCCGTCATAACAATGGATGGCTCAAGCTCTTTAATCGTTCGTTTAATAAGGAAACGGGATGCACTTAACTCATTATGAATTTCTTTATTCTCCATATCACCATAACCATTTATTCTTAAAATACATACATATCCAAACTCTCCTCTAAAGAGTACATTTAACTGTGCCGCCCTTTCAATCATTCCTTCCTGATCGTAAAATTCTCCGCTTAATAAACTCTTTATAAAGGAATCCTTCAATATATCTTTATGGTTCGTTATTTCTCTTTTTAATAATTTATTATTAGAGATTAAATTCGAGATATTACCGTGTAAAAAGTCAAACTCATTATTATGTTTGGTAGCATCCGGACCAATTTGCTCTCTAACCACATCTATTAAGTTATGAATTGGTGAACTATCACGATAAGCAAGAAATAAACAGAGCAACATCCCAATAATCAGCGTGCTTACTGTAACAACCAAAGTTATATGTTTGATAGCCTCCGCTTTTTCCATTAATCCTTCTTTAGGAATACCTGCAACATAATTCCACCCATTAAGGTCAGACTGTATCGATAATAACATCGTTTCATCTTCTATTACTTCATTAGTTGAGTCTGTATCTTTTGTATACTTTTTAACAATTTCTTTAGCCTGGGTTTCATTAATCCCCATTACTGTAATTAGATTTCCTTCTTTATCAGTAATAAAGGACCAGCCTCCATACTGCTTAGATATTCCTTCTAACAGTACATTTATTTTCTGCTGATCTATTGTCAATACTGCTGTACCTAGCGGTTGATTAAAATTATTGAAAGGAAGAGATTGAAGATATGTAATGACAGAATGTTCCTTATCTTTACTCGTATATGAACGAAGTGGAAGTATTTCACCATGATAATTTCCGTTTAAAATTGTATTTTTCCATTGATTGAAAGAGAGATCATTATAATGGTAAGTTTCATAGAAGTGGTCAACCCTAAAAAAAACGGCTCCCTCTTTTAATACAACATCATAATTTTTTAAATAAATATAAAAATCCTCTAAAAAATCGTTGGAATGAGTATATTTTGAAATAAAACGTGAGGTTTCTCTTAAGCTGTAAATATCAATTGGTTTAGAATCTGTTCTTGCTGTTAAATGTTGATTAAAATCCTCTAAAGCAATTTGTCTTGTAAATCTTTCAATCTCCATGATCCTGCTCTCTAAAATATCCTTACTCTTGTTTAGAATCAACTTGCTCGTATCAATAGAGCTTGTCTTTGCGACATCAATTGATACTTGGTACGATATAAAACCGGTAATAAGTGGAAATATAAGAATGATAACATAAGAAAGTAAGAATCTTCTAAAAATTTTAGGTATTTTCGTTTTCAAAACAAAGCCCCCCCCTCTCTTTATAAAGATAACGCTTACATTTATAGGTAGACAAGAGCAAGCAACCGCCCACTCCACAGTAAATTGCTATAGCACTCTCATCTTATCACGTTTTTCAATTTATAAAAATAATATTTATAGACTATTTCTAACCATGCTCACCTTTTTAGATTATAAGAAGTGGCATTATCTATAATTAAATGATCGATGCCAATAATATCTTTATTCTCTCGAAAAGCTCCAGCCGAAACACCGATTGTTTTTCTAAATACTTTGTTGAAGTAATTGGCATTTGAAAAACCCACCTTATGTGCAATATCTGTAACACTAGTATTTGTTGATCTTAATAGCTCCACAGCTTTTTGTATTCGAATCTTCATAAGATATTGCATCGGTGGCATTTTAAGATTACGTTTAAATTGCTTAATGAAGTAAAACCTTGAGTAACCTGCAGCGTTAGCTATGTCATCAAGGGAGATTGGCTCATGATAATTAAATTGGATAAATGAAAGTGCCTTTGTAATTTGAGTGGAAAAATTCTCAACTACTTCAATATTTTTGGCAAAACGATAGATTTCCATAATAAATTCATAGGCTTTTGAAGAGGCATAATAAGCATCTGTCATTTTTTGTTCTTTTGTATTTTGGTAGATTTTGAATAAAAGTTCAATTAATTTGGAATCAGGAGGAACTTTAATGATCGAACCATTTTGTCTTCCAATATATTCCCAACATTTAGCAGCTTCATTTCCCTCAAGTGTTAAAAAAATAAATTCCCATTTGTCACTTTCTTGAGGAAAATAGTAGCGATGATCACTTGGCACTTCTACAATAAACGCTTCCCCGGGTTTCACCGAATAAGTTCGTCCATTTATTTCAAGCATTCCAAAACCAGAAAGTGTGTATTGAAACACATATGTACCAATATCTTTTCGTTTTAATCCATGCCAACTATAGATATCCCCAGACTTTATTTCTTCCTTACCAACTACCCTGATATTCGCTACATCATTTGGAAGTGTGTCATAAAATCGAAACCCATACACACCATAATTGGTTTCATTTTCTTTAGATGAAATAGACAATATTTTACCCTCCAATCGCACTAACTTACCATTGAGGTAAGCATGTAACCGTTTTATCATTATTATAGCTACAAATAATAAATAGTTGAAGTAAGGACCATTCATTAATTTAAGACAATTTTTATCCTAGTCTTACTAGTGAACTTTTCTTTCTTCATCTTTCGGGGAGGATTACTAGATGTCTAAAATAACATTTCTAGGAGCAGGAAGTACTATTTTCGCAAAAAATGTTCTTGGTGATTGTATGTTTGTTCCAGCATTATCTGGCTTTGAATTTGCCCTATTTGATATTGACGAGCAAAGACTAAAAGACTCAGAAAATATGTTGAACAATTTAAAACATAGTTTAAAAGCAAATATCACAGTAAAAGCGTATTCTGATCGAAAAGAAGCCTTGCGAGGAGCAAAATATATTATTAATGCTATCCAAGTAGGGGGATACAAGCCAAGCACAGTAATTGATTTTGACATTCCTAAAAAATATGGGCTTCGTCAAACAATTGCTGATACAGTTGGAATAGGTGGGATTTTCCGATCGTTACGTACTATTCCAGTTATGATGGATTTCGCTAGGGATATCGAAGAAGTTTGTCCCGATGCCTTATTTTTAAATTATACAAATCCGATGGCAGCTTTAACTGGAGCAATGCTTCGTTTCACAAATGTGAAGACAATTGGCCTTTGCCATAGCGTACAAATTTGTAGTGAACATCTGCTTAAATCATTAGAAATGGATCATGAAGGAATTGAAGAAAAAATTGCTGGTATAAACCATATGGCTTGGTTACTCGAAATTAAACGTAATGGTCAGGATTTATACCCTGAAATTAAAAGACGTGCAAGAGAAAAGCAAAAAACCAAACATCATGATATGGTACGCTTTGAGTTAATGGATAAGTTCGGCTATTATGTGACAGAATCTTCAGAACACAATGCCGAATATCATCCATATTTCATTAAACAAAATGAACCTGAATTAATTGATAAATTCAACATCCCTCTTGATGAATATCCAAGACGTTGCATTGCACAAATTGAAGGTTGGAATAAAATGCGTGATGAAGTAGTCAACAACGCTCAACTGACTCACACTCGCTCACATGAATATGGTTCACACATCATTGAAGCTATCGAAACAAACATTCCTTTTAAATTTGGCGGGAATGTCTTAAATAAGGGACGTTTAATTAGTAATTTACCTGAAAACGCTGTTGTCGAAGTCCCTTGCGTTGCTGACCGCAGTGGTATTAATCCATGCTATGTAGGAGATCTTCCGGAACAATTAGCAGCACTAAACCGAACAAATATTAATACACAACTTTTAACAATCGAAGCAGCAATTACAAAGAAAAGAGAACATATTTATCAAGCTGCAATGCTGGATCCTCATACAGCTGCTGAGTTATCCATCGATAAGATCGTTGCAATGTGTGATGAGTTAATTGAAGCACATGGTGACTGGATTCCAACATTTGAAAGCAGCAAACAATATAGTAATTCATACTAATAATATTGAGATCATGGTGGTTTTAACACGACTAAACAGATTAAAAACAAGAAAAGCTTCAATCCCTTTCTCTATCAAAGGATTGAAGCTTTCCTATTTTGATGACTCGAACTAAGTCCTTTCAAAGTATAGAATTTACAACATTACACTAAGTAAATTATTATTTAGCAATGTTATCACTTATTATAGGAAAATCATTGAATTGTTACATAATCAACATACACAGCTGTTTAACCACTACTATTTGCAGGAACCTGTAAACTGTACTCCAATTTCTTTAATATGACCTAAATTTGAGATAGATGATAAACAGTTTACTCTATTTCCCACCCGTAAATGAAATACCTTTAATAAAATACTTATTGAAAAAGGCATAGATTAATAGTACAGGTAATGTAAAGACCATAGAGGCAGCCATGATATAGTTCCAATAGCTAATATACTGACCTTTAAATGTATTTAATCCAAGTGGCAATGTAAATAGGTTTGGATCCGATAGTACAATTAATGGGCGCATAAAATCATTCCATAGTCCCATAAAAACAAAAATCGTTTGTGCTGCTAAGGCCGGACGAGCTAATGGTAATACAACTTTGAAGAAGATGCCAAATCGATTTAGACCGTCAATCGAAGCTGCCTCTTCCAATTCTTTTGGGAAGTTTATAAAGAATTGGCGCATCATAAAGATGAACGTTGCATTAATCATAGATGGAGCAATCATTCCTTGGTAGGAATTTAACCAACCTAGCTCTTTTAAAATTAGATAGTTTGGAATCATCGTTACCTGTGCAGGAATCATCAACACAGCTAATATAGTGACGAACAATGCTTTTTTACCTGGAAAACTTAATCTAGCAAGAGCGTATCCAGCCATTGAATTAAAGATTAAGTTTAAAGCTGTCGCTACAGTTGCGATAAATACACTATTAAATAACCATCTTGGAAATAACTCTTGTTCTACAAAAATCGTCTTATAGTTGTCGAAGGTAAAATCTTTCGGGATAAAATTCATCGAACCACTTACAATTTCTTCAAGAGTCTTAAAAGAAGAAGATAGCGCCCATAAAAATGGGATGAGCGTGATAATCGCGTAGCCTACTAGAATCACATATAAGATGTTTCTTCCAATATTTCTTTTCTTCATGCTGCTCACTCCTTAGTAGAGGGATTCCTCTTTTGAAAATTTTCGTTGAATTAAGGTTGCTACTAGGATCACCAATGCAAGCGCAAAGGCTAGTGCTGCAGCATATCCCATTGTGCCAAAATTCTTAAATGCGTATTGATATATCAATAAAACAACCGTTAATGTAGAGTTATTTGGTCCACCAGATCCACCTGAGAAAATGTAGGATTGATCAAATAATTGGAATGTCCCGATAATCCCCATGATGACAACAAATGAAGTAACTGGTCGTAAGTTTGGAACGGTAATATACAAAAACTTTTTAATAGGGCCTGCTCCATCTAGTTCAGCTGCTTCATAAAGTGAATCAGGCACATCTTGAAGAGCCGCTAAATAAATAACCATAAAGAATGGTGCTGTTGACCAGATGTTCATAATCATAATCGCATTTAATGCAACTTCCGGGTCTCCCATCCAGTTGTAAGTTGGTAATCCTATCATGCTTAATAGATTGTTAATCAATCCATTTTGATTGTACATCCACATAAAAATTAACGTTAATACGGCTGATGATGTTAAGGTCGGAAGAAAATAAACAATTCTAAAAAACTTTTCTCCCTTTAATCCTGCGTTTAAAGATGCTGCTAGAATTAATGCTAGAATAGTCTGACACGGCACCACAATCACAACATATTTGAATGTATTCCACAGTGCGACTTTAGCCCTTGTGTCATCTAGTATTTTGGCAAAGTTTTCAAAGGCTACAAATTTATAGCTTGTTCCACCTAATAATTGAACGTCATTAAATGATAAGAAAATCGCATATAAAATAGGGCCAACAACAAATAGTAACAGGACAAATAAAGCAGGTGACATGAATAAATAACCTTGACCTGCCTCTCTTAATCTTGCTGGTGAGTACTTTCTTTTCATGTGTTTCATCTCCCTTTAATAAGAGCCCTCTCTTTTAGTTTATATAACTCTTTCTAGCGATGTTAGAATTTAAACATCGCTAGAAAGAGTTGTATACCTTAAAAGGATCAAGAGGAAGGAAGCAAATCCTTCCTCTCTAAAAATTACTGTTGTGCTTCAATCTCTTTATTCGCTTGATCTTGAGCTTCCTTTAACGCATCCTCTAGTGGACGGTCACCAAGGTATGCACTAACAAACTGATTATTAAAGTTTGTGAAAATAACAGGTAGGTTTTTACCATCAGACCAAACCGTTGCATATGGTGCACCTTTTACAAGTGCGCCACGCAACTCATCCTTATCATATCCAAGCTCAGCTGCAACTGATTGACGAGATGGTAACTCAAATCCTTTTGACGTCCAAGTTTTCATACCTTCTTTTCCAGTTAGATAGGAAATCAGCTCCCAAGCAGCTTCTTTCTTCTCTGATGCTGCATTCATTACGTAACCTACAGTAAATGCCATTGTTCCTTGTTTTCCATCGATTGTCGGTACTTCTGCTGTTCCGAAATCAATATCTGGGAACGTGCTTTGTAAGTATGGAATTGCCCAGTTACCTTCGATGACCATTGCCGCTTTCCCTTGACCGAACATTTCGCCAGTCCAACCTGCACCAACTTCATTCGGTTGTGCTGCTGTTTTGTCTACTAAGTGTTGATCCACATATGGCTGTAAACCTGATACAACATCTTCACTTGCAAAGTTTGCCTTACCATCTTTTACAATATCCCCGCCTTTAGATTCTGCAATGAATTGAAGGCGTGCTAATTCTGGGTTTTGACCGAAACCAAATACTTGATTACCTTGTGTTAATTTTTTAGATACGTCTTGTAGTTCAGCCCATGTTTTTGGAACTTCTACACCAGCATCAGCAAACATTTTCTTATTATAGAAAAGAGCTAGAGTAGAATATCCTTTAGGGAAGCCATATGTTTTGCCATCAACTTGGAAAGCTTCAATTAACGGCTTTTCAAAATCCGCTGTGTCAAATTCATCTGTCACATAACTATCTAAAGGTTCTACAACACCTGTTTCAATTAAACCTGGTGCTTCAAACGCATCAAGATAGAATACATCTGGGCCTTCGCCACCGATTAATCTTGTTTTAATAACATCCATATATTGATCAGCGATTACTTCATGCTTCACCTTAATATTAGGATGACTTGTTTCAAAATCTTGAAGAACTTGTTTTAGTAGTTCACTTTCTTCTGGAGATGATCCCCATCCAGCAAGTGTAATTTCAACTGGTTGATCAGAGTTTGTTACCTCTCCACTTGCACTGTCCTTTTTATCACCATTGCTACAACCAGTTAAAACGCTTCCCACTAAGAAAGATACTGTACCTAATGTAGCTAACCACTTTTTCACCTTCATGTTTATTTCCCCCTTTTATGATTTATCTTCATTAACAATGCTATATTAATAGATAAGTTCAAATCCTGTTGTATTCTCTAAAACTGTTACTTCAATGTGATCTTGATTTCGTTGAAGTGACACCGATAGCTGACCATTTCCAACTGTCATCCCTTCAACCGTCAATGAGTTCATGTCATCTAATAGAGTCGGATTTAGTTTTATTTCCTTTTTCAAACTATCTGGGAATAACCCTAATAAAGTTTGGATAAAGACAATTGGTGTTCCAGCAGCCCAAGCTTGTGGAGAGCACGCAACTGGATATTTCACAGCCTTACCAAGCTCTTTGCTATAACCACAGAAAAGTTCTGGCAATCGATCATATTCGAAATGAGCTGCAGCATCGATTAAACCGGACATCACTTTTTTAGCTTCTTCCTGCTGACCAAGTTTCCCCATTCCTAGTAGGATCATGCTATTGTCATGAGGCCAGATGCTTCCATCATGATAACTCATTGGATTATAGCCAGCTTCCCCCTCACCCATTGTTCGAATACCATAGCCTGAAAACATTTTTTCCGAAGTCAGCATGTTCGCTATAGCTTTGTTTCTTTCCTCAGAAAGCATGCCCGAGAATAAAACATGACCAGGGTTTGAAGTAATTGTTCCAACTTGTTTCTTGTTTTCATCAAGAGCAATCGCATAGAAGTTCACGTCATCCATCCAAAACTCTGCATCAAACTTTTCTTTCAGTTCACTTGCTTGTTGTCTTAGCTGGTTCGCTTCCTCTTGTTTTCCAAGCTGGTCGTAAAGATCGGCCATTCCTACTTTTGCTTGATACACGTACCCTTGTACCTCAGCTAATGCAATTGGTGTTTTTGCATAATCTCCGTTACGGTGCACAATGGAGTCTCCTGAATCTTTCCAGCCTTGGTTAGCAATTCCCTTACTTGATTCTTGGTGGTACTCTACGAATAAATCGCCATCACGGTCTCCATATTGATCAATCCAAGATAATGCTGCAACGATATTTTTTTCCACTTCCTTCACAACATCTAGATCACCAGTCCACTTGACATATTCACTAATTAAGATCAGGAATAATGGTGTAGCATCAATTGTTCCATAGTATGGTGTAAATGGAATTTGATTTGTGTTTGCTAGCTCTCCAAAACGAATTTCGTGCATAATTTTCCCTGGTTGTTCATCACGCCATGAATCTAGGTTTTTACCTTGTTGACTTGCCAATGTTAATATTGTCCCTTTAGCCACGTCAGGGTTTAGTGATAGCATTTGTAGAGCTGCAATTAAACTATCCCGCCCAAAAGGAACCCCGAACCAAGGTAAGCCCGCTACAGGGAACTTGCCATAACCAAGATCTGTTAAAAGAACTCGTAAGTCTCCAATCCCTCGATCCACAAGACGTTGAAGTGCATCATGATCTGTTTTCACCTTCGGAATGTTCGCTTCCCATTCTTGATACGATTGTTTCAGTTGGCTTAGAGCCAATTCCGGTTCAATAATATGATTATGGTTTGTGTCACCTACTTGTGGTTGGATAATAAAAGTAACAGATTCTTCACACCCATGATCAAGGTTAAAATCAAACGTAATGTCACCTACTTCGGTTACCTGAACCGCTTCTTTATTCCAATCAATTCTTGTGCGTCTATTAATTTGATCAGCACCTTCATAATGATAGGTTAATGAATTCCGATCAATTGTTTGCCCTGTATGCTTTCCGATATCTCCATTTTGAAAACCACGAACAATAAACATGTCTTTAAAATCAACATCCACATGGATACTTAGATTAAACTCAACAGGCTTAGGATAATAATTTTTCACCTTAACTGTTTCGTATAGCATGTCTCCGTAAATAAAACGTGTACGTTCAATCTCTACTGATTCACGCCATAAAATAAGTTGACCATCTTTCTCCATATGGGGATTTGTTAGTAAGATCTTAGCCATATAGTTTTCATCAGCATCTGATGACAACAGAATAGGTTCCTCCCCATTAATACGAAGGTCCAATTTGCTTAGAAAACGAGTATCCTTCGTATATAGACCTAAACCATATGAATGATTCTCAGGGATATTTCCTTTGTCATCAGTTAGTAAAAATAAATCATTTTCTTTTATTACACGGTAATCCATTCTACTTACACATCCAATCTCTTAACATTGATGGTTTATTATGAACTTAGCAACCAAAACGTTTCGGTAATAAACAATAAAAAAATCTTAATTTTCATTTCACTTTAACGTTTTGGATTTTTGTTTAATAAAATATAATCGAGCAATTCTATCAATATTACTTAAACGTTTTGGATTTAGGCTAAAAACCACTCATTACTTGTGGTTTTTAGCCGTAGATTCCCTAACAACAAGTTTCGTTCCAAGGGTAATCACATGTGGCTCAAGTGTCCCTTCCAACATTTTAATTAAGAGGTTTGCCGCTTGATAACCTAATTGAAAGATATTTTGAGAAATAGTTGTCAAAGGTGGGTTAGAGTATCCTGCTAATAATATGTCATCATACCCTACCACAGACAAATCTTCTGGGACCTTTCTTCCTATCTCTTTTGCCCCTTCAAGAATTCCTAGTGCCATTAAATCACTAGCAGAAAAAACAGCTGTTATTTCTGGGTATTTTTTTAATAGTTTTATAACCTGTTCTTTTCCTGTTTCTTCTTCAAACATTCCATTGACTACCCATTCTTTTTTATAGGTAAGGCCTGCCTCCTGTAATGCATCCAAGTACCCTTCGAGTCTTATTTGACTAACAAAAGCCTTGCTATGACCATTGATCATGGCAATATTTTTATGCCCCAACTCAATAAGGTGATTAACTGCTTTTTTAGCACCTAATTTATTATCTGTTGTAACGTGTCCAACATTCTCACTTTGTATTGGATAATCGATTAATACACAAGGAATATCACTATTAACAACCTCTTGTAAATAAGGGTCATCTGTTTTTATTCCCTGAATAATGGCCCCATCTACTCTACGCTCACGACAAAGCTGTGTATAGGTTTTCTCCCGTTGTTTAGTCGAGTTTGTATTAAATAATACAAGGTCATAATCCAATTCAGATGCACATTCATTGATACCAGATAGAACCGAAAAAGTAATTTGGTCTTTTTCACTTTCCCTGTTTAATCCTGATACTAGTAACCCAATTGTTTTGGATTTATTCATCACAAGCCCTCTTGCTAGCGTATTAGGGCTATAGTTTAACTCTTTAACTAATTTCATAATTTTTTGTCTTGTTTTTTCGCTAACATCTGAGTATCCATTTATCGCCCTAGAAACTGTTGTAACTGATACACCAGCTACTTTAGCAATATCTTTTATTGTTGTCATGTCACCCAGCCTCCAAAACGTTTCGGATTACTTATGATTTTATCATAATAGATCATAAAACCGTTTGCAAGTATTTTCTTTTTCTCTCATATTTTGATAAAAAAGAGAAAAAGCACAAGCGCATGATCCCCTAAGGCGATTAAGACACATTTCATAATTTCCTAGACCCAAAAAACAGAGGTCTAATTTCCTTAAACCTCTGCCCCATCCATCTTATCTTCTCCAAATCGCTTCATTCCACTTTAATTCATTACGGAATTGTCTCACATTTGTATCTTTGTCGATGACAACCACTTCGATTTTTGCCATATCAGCAAAGTCGTATAATTGTTCAGTTGTTACTTCAAAAGAGAATACTGTATGATGTGCTCCACCAGCATAGATCCAAGCTTCTGTCGCTTCACTTAAAGATGGCTGCGGCTTCCACAATACTTTTGCTACAGGTAAATTTGGTGTCTCAATAGTAGGTTGTTCAGCTTTCACTTCATTGATGACTAGACGATATCTTCCACCTAATTCGATAAGTGAAGCATTTACTGCATCTCCACCTTTACCATCGAATACTAAACGTGCTGGATCCTCTTTTCCACCGATACCTAAAGGATTTACGACAATCTTAGGTTTTGTCGCAGATACCGTTGGACAGATTTCAAGCATGTGTGAACCAAGAACCATTTCGTTACCAGGCTCTAAGTGGTACGTATAATCTTCCATGAAAGAAGTTCCTTTATTACCAGAAATAATTTTCATTAGACGTAATAATGCAGCTGTTCTCCAATCTCCTTCACCAGCAAATCCATAGCCTTCTGCCATTAAGCGTTGTGAAGCCAGTCCCGGAAGTTGTTTCATGCCATGTAAATCTTCAAAATTTGTCGTGAATGCGCTGTAATTTCCTTTAGACAAGAATGCTTTTAATCCTAACTCAGTACGTCCTTGCTCAAGAATTGCGTCCCTAACCGCTCCTGGCTCACTCGCTTCTGCTGGAAGCTCGTATAATTCACTATACTCTTTATAAAGTGCATCTAACTGATCATCTGTTACTTTGTTCATTTCTTCAACAAGATCACCAATGCCATAATAATCTAC
>Ga0180215_1004193_pt1 | contig 12980 bp, 9 predicted proteins | sample eDN3rd37CBELigBY_FD_128871 | JGI IMG/M metagenome (GOLD analysis project Ga0180215, IMG submission 128871) | Enriched backyard soil microbial communities from Emeryville, California, USA - eDNA 3rd pass 37_C BE-Lig BY (version 2) (version 2) | ecosystem: Environmental > Terrestrial > Soil >...
CGATCCAAGCCTACCTCGCGTGGGCATTCGACCGCCTCGGCACCCACCGTGATCTATACGGTCTCTCGCTTGGCGAGATGACCCCGGCTGCCTTCAAGGCGACCTTGGCCTGACGCACCCCCCGGGGAAACCTACATCAGGAAGCCCTTGGCGTCTTCCCGGCGTCGCTGATCGGTCACACTCTTTCTCACGACCAACTCCAGTTCAGGCCGCGAGCACTTTCTCACACTTCAGCTGGTCCGAAAACTGGGGGGCAGGTCAGCTGAATCGACTCTTTCTCACGACGCCAGTTCGGGCCGCGAGCACCATCTCACACTTCAGCTGGTCCGAAAACTGGGGGGCAGCTCCTGAGGGATCCCCTCAGCCTTAGGATACAAGACCCCAGCCTAGGTTGGAGCTCGCCGTGCCCACGACGATCTCGGTGGTTCACCACACGTGCACGGCATTACCCAGCCTCGGGCGTTCTCATAATCACTGGTCCTAAGATTGGGGGCAGGTCACCCATGACGGAGGCGCGAATGAGGCTACGGAAGATCGCAGACGAGGCCGAGGCGCGGCGGATTCTCGCGGAGGTGGCGAAGTCGGGCAAGGAGCTACGGGAGTGGGCCAAGGCGAACGGGGTCGATGGGCGGTCGCTACAGGCCTGGAAGCTGGCGTTCGCCAGGCGTGGGTCTGAGAGATCGCCATTCAGACCTGGGGGGAGATCGCTAGAACGGGAAGGTAGGAGGCCGTGAGATTCAACAGGCTATCCGTCGCCGAAGCATTTTGGACCCGAGGCCACTGGATCTCAAGGGCGTCATCATGGCCGGTCATCCCGCCTCGACTGCTCTTCTATCATATGGCGGAGTATCTCTATCAGTCCCATCCCTTCCTCGCGGACGCAGAGATTCCTCAAGTCGAGGGGGCCATGGGTGGAAACCATCACCCCCGAGCAGACCTTCCTGTCGTAGCATTGACAGAGCATTCCGTCTGGGCATTCGAGATCGGAGTTGCAAGTCATTACGCATACAGCAAGCTCAGAGCCGGCAATCCTGCACTCGTGGTCCCCTGGACAATCAACAGTACAGGCGGACATCTCGCGGTACACATTCCATACGACCGCATACTGCCTAACAAATTCCTCATCGAAATCCCTCCCCTTGCTCCAGACCTCAGATTTTCGCGAACCACTCTCTCCGTCCGAGCTATCATGCCCCCACCAAAGGAAGGGAGACGCCAGAGCAACCAAAAAAATCAGTCCGGCCACCCACCGATTCACCGTTCTAGTCTCAACCGACCCATCGCTCTATTCCTCCCCTTCCAAACCAAATGGAGGCGAGCCCACCACGCCCCTACGATCTACTGGCCTAAGACGGTGGCACGCCTAGGTGCCACCCGTCAATCCCCTCCCTGAACGCGCGGGCTTGATCGGAAGTCCGCGGGGCGAGCGGCTGGGTCAGGCTCGGCTCACGGCGCTCCAGCGAGAAGATGCCCCCTGCTGCCTTCAAGGCGACCCTGACCTGACGCGCTCCCAGGGACAACCACACCAAGCCGCCAGCCCAGCCTTCCCACCGTCACCTATCTCGCCTTACAACACTGTTATAGTCGATCTACTCACCGACAATCAGAGTCCTTCTTCATCGACTACACAAACATGCGTTCCTCCTCTCCTCATTAATCCTGTCCCTCTCAGCCTTAAACGCCGCCTCATGCCTCTCTGCCCTCTCCCCATGATGAAGCGTCTCCACATTTCCTTTCACCATGTTCTGGGCACCAACCGAAGCAGCACCGGAAATCAAAATCTTGCCTTCATCACTCGGATTAATTTTCCCATCAAGAACCAAAATATTTATATAAACATGACCAAATTCATGAGCCAGTGCCTGCGCACCACTCAGAGGCAAACCAACAGCCGCCGTAAGACGCTCGACAGACTCAATATCGTATCCGACAGACTGGCTACCATCCCACCCCTGCTCCACCACTGCTCCCCCATAATTAGTCACCCCACTCCCGAGATCCATGTAGTCACCAGAAACCACAGCCACATTTCTGTCACTGAGTTCAAGCGCCTCCATGAGAGGCCGAGTTGCTTCGTTGTACGCCAACTCCGCGACGAGCTGCTGCGAAGTGACGTCACCGGGGTAAATATTGATTTTCGTGCCACTGAGATCGCTCGCCATCGATGGACGATTGGCTGCATATGAATAGAGGTTCCACTGGGGTCCCAAGAGTTCATCCTCGAGAGGCGAGACAAGCAGAAGAGGATCGATCGACAACCAGCGCCTCAGAGTTGGATCGTAAGCTCGCTTGCCGAAATGGTGATAGCCGGATTCCATGTCTGGCTCGCTGCCAACGAACCCCCTGAGGGGGAACTCATACGGATAGGACAGAAGGATCTCTCCCCAAACTCGAGAGACACTTTGAACGCTGGCTCTGCATCCTCTCCATCATGGTGCATCACTTCTATAGTCTTGAAGCCGATCGGCGATGCAGATCCCGAGTCTCGTATGAAGTTACTGTAGGCAAGCCTGATTCTCTCCGCTCTAGGTCGCGCTGAGAATAGCGGACTTCCAACGGGGAGCGGGCTCTTTATGATCTCACGAACCACCGTCATTGCGGCGGTCAAGGTTCCCCGAGGAGACTTGATGATTCCATCTGATACAGCATCCCTTGATGCCGCCCCCACATACTCGATCGATGTTGTCGCTCCTGTTGGTTCGGTGATCATCGTGAGAAGATCCGGGAGCTTTGACATATTCTTCGCCCAGGTTGGCGGCTCACAGTTCATGGGCGAAACCACGCCATGAGAAGTTTGGTACTTCGTCGCCCGCTAGCGCCTGGGCAAGGGGCGTAAGCAGCACGATCGCCGCTAGAGATGTGGCACCGGGCCTGCTATGTGCCCTGATTTTTGCTATCGAGGCTAGATACCCACTACCTGCCTTCTTCGCCATCTCATCACCCCCTGGAGGCTAGATTTCCCATGACTCTACTGGAGTTATTGTGCTTGTGTCAAAGCGGTGTGATTCTCATAAATCCTAGTCAGGCGCCGATCGATTGGGCGGGATCCATGGCGGAGGCGTTCCGTGCTGGGAGGAAGGCGCCCAGGAGCGCTGCCGCGATCCCTGCAGCCAGCGCGCCGACCAGGAGCCAGCCGGGGAAGAGGAAGTAGGAGGCGGGCTTGAAGGGGAAGTCGGGGAGCCAGGTGCGGGAGGCGAGGTCGACGGCCCAGGCCGAGCCGAGGGCGAGGGCTGCACCACAGAGCCCACCCACCGCGCCGACCGCCGCCGCCTCCGCGAGGATCAGGCTGGAGATCGCCCGGGAGGTGGCGCCGACCGCGCGGAGGATGCCGATCTCGCGGGACCTGCTGCGGATGGCGGCGCCGAAGGTGAGCGCGATGTTGAAGACGGCGAGGGCGCAGATCAGGAGGGAGAGGAGGGCGAGGGCAGCGGTGATCACGGCGACGGCGGTGCCGATGCGCTCGGCGGCCTGCCGCTCGGAGTCGTCGATCTCGAAGCCCATCGCGCGGATCGCCGCAGAGAGGGCGGGCACCTGGTCCGGGGAGGAGGCGATGACCACGACGGAGGAGTAGGTCTTGCCGTCTTCGCCGAAGCGCTGGTTCAGCCGCCGCGCGGTCTCGAGGGGCACGGTGATCCCCTGCAGCATCGCCCGATCCGAGATCCCCGCCAGGATCGCTTCCTGTCGAAGGGTCTCGCCCTGGGCTGCCTTGGCGGTGACGTAGGACCTGCCGAAGTCCACTGGGATCTGGAAGCCGCGGAGCATGGCGCCGGAGAGCGCGGGGAGCCCTCGCATCTTGGCGAAGCTCTTGTTGTAGATCTCGAGGAGGCGGGAGGAGATCACCATGGGGATGGGCTCGCCCTCCCCCTTGTCCTGGAAGGAGACGCCGGGGGTGAGACCCTCCCGGATCAGCGCCTCGTCGACCCCCTCTCCCAGGATCTCGAGTCCCATCCGCAGGCGCTGGCCGAAGAAGCTGCCGTCGTAGCGGCTCACGGCGGGAATGCGGAGCTGCATCTTGCGATGGACGGCGCCGGTGCCGGGGAGCGCCTGCAGCCGCGCCACCGCCTCGTCGTCGAGCTTCGCGCCGAAGAGGCCTAGGGAGAAGCGGGGCGGCACCACCTCCAGCGCCCTCGCATCCACTGGGAAGAGCTTGGTCCGCACCACCTCGCCGACCCCGAGGCCCAGGGCGACGAAGAAGACCAGGGCGCCGATCCCTGCGGCGACGCCGAAGGTGGAAAGGAGGTTGCCGCGCAGGTCGCGGCGCAGGTTGATCCAGACCAGCCTGGCCAGACGGCTTCGTCTCATCGCGCGGCGCCTCCTCGGCCCGCACTCGCGGCCTGGCTAGAGCCTTCGCTCATCTCCTCGCTCGCACCTTGGCTCGCGTTTGCCTCCACCGCAGGCTGCGCCATGGTCGCTCGAGACCGGTCGGCGGTCCGCAGATCGTCCTGGCGCTGCGTCCCCTGCTGCGCCTGCTCCTCCGCGAGAAGGCCGTCGCGCAGGTGCAGGATCCGGTCTGCGACGGCGGCGACCCGATCGTCGTGGGTGACCAGGAGGACCGTGAGCGCCTCGCTCTCGCCGAGCTCGCGCAGGAGGGCGATCACCTCCGCGGCCGTGGCAGGATCGAGGGAGCCGGTGGGCTCGTCGGCGAGGAGGAGCCTGGGCCTGCCGAAGAGGGCCCGCGCCAGGGCGACCCGCTGCCGCTCGCCGCCGGAGAGCTGGGCAGGAAGCCGCCCCTCCTTGCCCGCGAGCCCCACCCTCTCGAGGGCCCGCCGTGCCCTCTCCTCTTCCGGCCCTTCCTCGTCGCGCCGAGAGAAATAGCCGGGGAGGAGCACGTTCTGGAGGACGTTCAGGGGTGCGACCAGGTTGAAGCCCTGGAAGACGAAGCCCACGCTCTCGTTGCGGAAGCGGGCGAGATCCCCGTCGGAGAGCTGTGCCAGATCGTGACCCAGGACCTGTGCTGTCCCCTGATACGCACGATCAAGCCCGCCGATCACGTGGAGGAGGGTGGACTTCCCCGATCCCGACGCGCCCATCACCGCCACCAGCTCACCCTCCTCCACCTGGAGGGAGACCCCGCGCAGGACGTCGACCCGCGCCGCCCCATCGGTGAAGGACTTCTGCAAGCGTTCGATGCGGATCATCGCAGGCCGAGATCCGCGTCGACGACCAGCCCCATCTCGTCGATGGAGAAGGAGGCGGTGACGCCCTTCACCTCGTCGAGGAGCTCCACCCAGGTCCCCATCACCTCCTTGAGCCGGAAGCCGCCGACGCCATAGGCAGAGGCAGGGAGATCGCGCAGGGCGGAGGTGAGCCGGGGCATGTTCAGGTGGGCGGCGGAGCCAGCGGTCTCGAAGATCGCGCGGGCAGCGGGCTCCTCGATCCGGAACGCGGTCCCGCCGGGGCCGCGCTCCTGCGACCCCTTCGACAACGCCGCCTGGGCCTGCTGCGGCGCTCCCCTTCCTCCTCGATCGCTCGCTCCGGCTCCGGAAGCCGAGCCTGCACCATCACCGGCGGTGGCGCCCGCCCCGGACGAGGCCGCCAGCCTGGCGCGGGCCCTCTCGAAGGCGCCCTCCCCTCCGGTTGCGAGGAGGGTGTCGCCGATCAGCGCCCAGCTCATGCCCTCTCCGGCCCTATACCTAGCGTTGTAGACCTCGACACCTCCATCTTCTCGCGACGCGATCTCCATCTTGAACTTGTCGCCGTTCTCGGCGAGGAGCTGCAGGACCTCCGCGGCCCTGACGGGATCCTTCACCTTCGCCACCAGCGACATGTGGACGAAGGAGAAGGGGTTCGTCCTGGCGATCGAGGGATCGGTGGGGAGGCCCCCGGAGAGATCGACCTCCGGGTTGATCGAGAAACCGAGCACCGCGCCAGGCTGCAGAAGGGCGAGGATGTCGGGGACCGGCTTGATCCCCGCGCGGCGAAGGCCGGTGCTGACGCTCCGGGGGAGGATCTCGCCGAGGAGCGGCTGCAGCGACACCGGCTCGCCGCCCAGGCGGATCGCGAGGAAGTCGTCGACGCTGAGCTGGCTCATGAGCTCCAGGCCGGCGACCTTGCCCAGCGGGCGGATCATCGCGACCTCCAGCGGGCCGCGGGGGATCAGCACCCTCGCGTTGACCCCGCCAGCGCTCGCCGCGATCCCCACCGCCAGGCCACCCTCGAAGCGCTTGTTTCTGCCAGCTCCCGTTCCACCTGGCATCCAGGCGTAGAGCTGCCGATCGCCGAGCTTGCGCGAGATCCGCAGGAAGGCGGGGCTGGCGTCGAGGGCCTGGCCCGCGGGACGGGAGAGCGAGAGCCCCACCGCGTCGACGGCCCCTTCCCCGCTGCTGATCACCGCGAAGCCGTCCCGGATCCCGAACGCCACCTTCAGCCGACCGCTCGAATCCGAGAAGATGTGGATGTCTCGCTTTTCTACCGGGGCTTCCGGGCTGCCCTCGTAGGGAACCACGCCCTTGGTGAGGCCGCCCTGCCGACCTGCCAACCCCTCCACGTAGGCGCTGAACTTCGCCGGATCCGCCACCGCGATCACCAGCACCTCACCGCCGCTCCCGTCGCCGCCGAAGGCGAGGCCGCGGCCCCCGTCGATCCCCGCCTGGGCGAATCCCTCCGGGGTCCTGGGATCGAAGCCGAGCTGGGACACCAGCGGCCGCATCAGCTCGGCGGTTCCCCTCGCCCCCGCTGCAGAGGCTGCCAGCCCTGCGAGCTTGGTCTGCTCCAGCGACTGGGCGATGGCGCCGAGCTTCGCGGGCTCCGGAACCAGCACCACGGAGCGGGGCTTGGCGGGGAGGAACGCCGCTGCGGTGAGCGGGGGGCCGTCCGCCCCCTTGCTCCTGCATCCGCCGCATCCGGCGAGGATCGTGAGCGCCACCCCTGCGAGCGCCGCCATCCAAGTCTTTCGAGTGCCCAAGCTGCCTCCCTTTCGTCCCGCCCTGGCCCGAACCTCCAAGGATGCCGGTCATTCCTTCCGGACGCGAGCGGGGCCGCTGAAATTCAGATCCCCCTGCGACAGGTGGAGAACGCGGCGTGGGTCGAGGGGCGCCGCTCCCCCGTCCTCGCCGAAACCACGCCGGCGATCCCGGGCGGAGCGCCGCCGGCGGACCCCGCAGGCGGCGCAGGCGATCGCGGAGGCCCAGGCACGGCGCAGCCTCCGTCGCCGCGCATCCACGCCCGGGGCCGTCGGCCTCAGCTCAGGACGATCTTCGTGATCTCGGCGGGCGCGCCCAGCCGCATGGGCGGGCCCCAGAAGCCGGTGCCGCAGCTCACGTAGATCTGGGTGTTGGGGCCGTGGCGATGGAGCCCGGCGACGTAGGGCTGCTGCAGCGGCACCAGGTGGTTGAAGGGCCAGATCTGCCCGCCATGGGTGTGCCCGGAGAGCTGCAGCCCCACCTGGGCAGCGGCGGGGTCGAGGATGGCCTTGGGCTGGTGGGCGAGGAGGACGAGCTCCCGCTCGGGATCGCGGCCCCGGAGGGCGCGCTCCAGATCGGCGCCGTGGCCGTTGCCGAACTTGTGGGCGGTGGCGTCGTCGATCCCGGCCAGATCGAAGGAGACCGCGCCGTCGCCGATGGCGATCCGCTCGTTGCGCAGGACCCGGATCCCCAGGCGCTCCAGGAATGCCAACCAGGGATCGACCCCGGAGTAATACTCGTGGTTGCCGGTGACGAAGTAGACGCCGTGGCGGGCCTGCAGCCTGCCCAGGGGCTCCGCGTGGCGACGCAGCTCGGGGACCTTGCCGTCCACCAGGTCACCGGTGATCACGATCAGATCCGGACGGAGGGCGTTGGTCTTCTCCACGATCTGGTCGATGAAGCGGTGCCCGATCAGGGCGCCGATATGGATGTCGGTGAGCTGGACGATGGTGAAGCCGCCGAGCTGCGGCGGCAGTCGCTCGAGCTCCACCGGCACCTCCGCCACGTCCACCTCCCCCAGGCCGCCGCGCAGGGCCACCGCCCCAGAGCCGAGGGCGAAGGCGGTCGCCGCGGTGGCGGCCCCACGGGTGAGGAGCTCCCGACGCACCGGATCGACGGGATCGCGGGGGACCAGGCTGGCCCAAAGCCAAGCGCCGAAGGTGGCCATCCAGCGGGCCAGGTCGGTGGCGAAGATCGCCACCGTGAAGAGGAAGCCCAGGCCCATCCAGGTGAAGGCGACCACCGAGATCGGCGTGGCGAACGACCGGGGCAGCGCCCTGGCGAGGAAGGTCGTCGCGGGGAGGTAGAGCGCCAGGGCGATCAGCACCGCGGTGGCGATCGTCCCCCAGGGAGCGGGCCAGGCCGGATCGCGGACCAGCCGAGACCAGATGTAGTAGTGGCCGCCGAACACCACGAGGATCAGGACGAGCAGGAACATGATCATCGACGCCTTCATCGAGAGTCCATCCGGGCCAGGGGTCGAGGGAGGACCGCAGCGCCGAGCCCTGCGAACGGACGAAGGCCCGCCTGCATTCCTGCCTCGAGGCGAAGCCGCCTTCCAGCCAAAGCCGGCCCGCGCCCTCGCGTCATTCGGGGTGGTCCTGCTCCATCCAGTCGTCGTCGTCCACCGGCTCGCTGCCGGGGATCCCGATGTGGAACGCCGCGTAGCCCGGGATCATCACCGGCGCCAGGACGATCCCGATCACGCGGCCTCTGTAGGGAGAGATCACCACGGACTTCGCCTTGCGGATCGGATCGGTGATCGTCCCCAGGATGTCGCCCTGCCGGACCTCGTCCCCGAGCCCGACCTCGTTCACCAGGATCCCGCCGCGCTCCGCCCGCACCCAGCGGGTCTCGTAGAAGGCGCGCTGCTCTCCCAGGCTCACCCGCGACCCTCGGATCATCCCCTGGTCGAAGAGGACGTTGCGGATCCCGATGATGCCCCGCTTGATCTCCGAGGATTGGAAGCGCATCGGCTCGCCTGCCTCGTAGATGATCGAGGGGATCCCCATCTCCTGCGCCGCCCGGCGCAGGGTGCCCTTGCCGCCTCGGTTGTGCACGATCACCGTGGCCCCGAAGGCCTTGGCGAGGGCGAGGTTCCGGGGCTCGCGCAGATCGGCCCGCACCTGGGGGAGGTTGCTCCGGTGGAAGGAGCCGGTGTGCAGATCGATCAGCGCGTCGCAGTGGCGGATCACCCCTTCGAAGACCTGGTGGGCGATCCGCGAGGCGGAGTTGCCGGTGGGGTTCCCGGGGAAGAAGCGGTTGAGATCCCGCCGGTCCGGCAGGTAGCGGGAGGAGTTCTGGAAGCCGTGGAGGTTGACGATCGGGACGGCGATCAAGGTACCGGCGAGGCCGCGGGCGCGGATCTGGTCCACCACCTCCCGCACGATCTCCACCCCGTTGAGCTCGTCGCCGTGGACGCCGGCGGTCAGGCAGAGGGTCTTGCCCTCCTTGTCGCCGCGGACCACCACCACCGGGATCTCCACGCCGGTGCCCGAGTAGTACTCGCTGATCGGCAGGTGGAGCTCGCGGACCTCGCCCGCCTCCACCTGCTTGCCGAGGATTGTGATGGCGCCCCACGGCGGAGGAGGCGGCGGCTCCGGCGGCTCCTGCGGGACGATCTCGAGGCTCCCCTCGAGGACGGGGGCGTCCACAGCCGGGGCGTCCCCATCGCTGCCTTCGGCGGAAGCGGGCGCCTTCGCCGACGCGCCCTCCTCGGGAGGAGCCTCGTCGCCCTTCGCCTTCTTGGTCGGCGCGCCCTCCTCCGGAGGAGCGGCGTCGCCCTTCGCCGGCTGGACCTCGCGCGGGCCCTGCGGCGGTGCGGGCTGCGGGGGCGCGGGGCTCCGAGCACCTGCCGCATGCAGGCCGGGGGACTCCGCGGGTTTCGCCGCACCCACTTCACCCGATGGAGAGGGTGCCACGAGGAGAGCTACGAGGAGGGAAGCAAGCACGGGCGGAATGTAGCAGACACGGGGGCGGCGCGCCTCCCCCCAACGCCTCCTGCGCCGGAGGCAGCCTCGAAACCGTGTCCTCGAGAACTTCGCGGCGACGCCGCGACGTGGTAGGAGCCTCGCCCATGGAAACCAAGCGTGCACCGGCGGGCCCCATCGACCTCGCCGATCGGGTGAAGTGGACCGAGGTCTTCGGCAGGGAGGCCCCCCTCGAGGTGGAGATCGGATCGGGGATGGGAGGCTTCGCCCTGGGGCAGGCCGCCGCCCACCCGGAGATCAACCTCGTGGCCATCGAGGTGCGGCAGAAGCTGGCGCAGCAGACCGCGGAGAAGGCGCAGCGCCGCGGCCTCGACAACCTCCTCGTGCTCAACGCGGACGCCAAGGTGATCCTCCCCCGGATGTTCGCGCCCGCCTCGATCGACGTGGTCCACATCCAGTTCCCGGATCCCTGGTGGAAGGCCCGGCACCACGACCGCCGCCTGGTCGAGGATCGCTTCAGCATCCTCCTCTACAACCTCCTGCGACTGGACGGCCTCCTGGAGGTCCGCACGGACGTGGAGGCGCGGGGGGTGGAGATGGCCATGGCGCTGGAGGGGATCGGCTTCGTGAACCGCTTCGGCCCCGGTGCCCTCGCTCCCTACGATCCCGCCGAGGTCCCCTCGAGCCGGGAGCGCGGCTATCTGGCGAGCGGCCAGCCGGTCTATCGCTACAAGTTCAGCCGCAGCGAGGCGCCACCCCGGCACCTCCTCGAGCCGCTTCCCCCCTCGACGGTGGGGCCGGAGCAGCGGCGACGCTGAGGGACGTCGTGCGGCAGGGAGGCGGATTCAGGCCGCCTCGCCGCCTCGCAGCGTCTGGGCGAGCTCCGCCGCCACCTCGCGGGCCCGATCGAGCTGATCTGCCGGGAAGGAGATCGCCGCCACCACGGGATGGCCGCCGCCGCCGAACTTCTCCGCCATCTTCGCGAGGTCGTGGGTGCGCTCGAACTTGCCCCAGGGGTTGGTCCCGATCGAGACCTTGGCCCGATCGTTGGCGCAGGTGACGTTCACGCCGTAGTGGCAGGACGGATGCAGGTAGTAGGGGATGAACTTGTTGATGTTGCCGAGCCCCGTGTCGGCGATGTCGTAGAAGACGACGCCGCCCTCGGTGGTCGCCCGCTCCCGGATCAGCTCCACGTTGTTCTGGTGGGCGGCGAAGAGCTTCTCGAACTTCGCCTGGATCGCAGGGGTCCGGACGATCTCGTCCAGGCTCTCGTGCTGCATCTGCTGGATCAGGCCGTGCAGCACCGCCGGATCCTTCTCCGCCTCGATCACGGTCATCAGCCGCAGCGCCGGCTCCTTGAGCTCGACCGCCGCCTGCGCGCTCGGGAACTGCGCGCTGTCGATCAACTCGGCCCAGTCGATCAGCTCCTGCAGCGGAGAGGGATCGAAGCCGAACTGCTCCTTCGCGATCCGGGCGAGGAACTTGGTGCAGCTCTTGGCCTTGGGATCCCAGAACTTCTTTCCGGAGGTGTCCGCCCGGTAGTGCGCCTCGTCCCCCTCCTCCTGAAAGGCGGAGACGTGGTGGTCGAAGAACCAGTCGAGCTTGGGGCTCTGGTTGTATCGGAAATCCACCACGGCGTTCACGTCGCCCGAGAAGATCCCGGGGGTGAAGGAGTTGCCGCCACGATGCGCGAGCCCCTGGTAGACGACTTGGGCGTCGGGCTGGATCCGCTCGAGGAAGAAGCGGGTGAAGACGGCCGCGGACGCGAGGCCGTCGAAACAATTGTCGTGGTAGCAAACCTTGAGCTGCATCTGTTCTCGCCTCGCCGCCGGCGCAACGGCGCCAGCCTGATGGGAAGCCGGCCAAGCTAGCCGCTGGCCAGCATCCGTTCAAGCTCTTCCGGCCCGCGCCTCGAGCGGCGCCCGACGCTGCGTCGGGGCTGCGTCCAAGGCCGCGACGAAGCGCTCACGAAGCGCTCACGATGCGCTGCCGTCGCCGCTGCCGCCGCCCCATCGCCAGGCCTCGCTCCCTGCACGCGAGCGCGGGCCGCTCTCCCTAGGATGCATAGGGTTTCCAGGAGAAGGGAGTGCCGCATGTTCCAAAACGCCACCGCGGCGATCGACGGCTCGCCTGCTTCCTTTCACGCGGCGATCGTCGGCGCCCAGCTCGTGTCGCCACGCACAGGATCGCTCCAGCTCGTCTGCGTCGCCGAGGGCTCGAAGGAGTCGGGTGAGCGCTTCTTCACCTCCGCCTCCACCGGCGACGAGAAGCGGGAGGAGATCCTCGTGCGCTGCGAGGCGGATCTCTCCTCGGCCCAGGCTGCCATCGGGACCCTCGCCACGGTCCAGGATCGCAAGGTGCTGGTGGGCCGCACCGCCGACGCGCTCCTGGAGTTCGCCACCGCCAACCACGCGGACCTCCTCTGCGTGGGTAGAGGCCGCCATCGGATCAACCTCGGCTCGGTCTCCTCCGCGATCGTGCGCAAGGCAGAGATCCCGGTGGTGGTGGTCCCCGCCGGGGTGAGCACGGGGCCGCGCCTGCGCCGCCTGCTCCTGGGCTTCGACGGCTCGGACCACGCGCGGCGGGCCGCCGTGCGGGTGGGCCGGATCGCCAGCGAGCTGGGGGCCAAGGTGCGCATCGACTTCGTCCTCGCTCCGCCCTGGCCCCTGCCGCCGGAGGGGATGGAGCTCGAGCCGGAGGATCTGGCGCGGCTCGCGGGGAAGGCCCGCGGCGCGGACCTGGACGAGGCCAGCGAGCTGGTCCGCGGGGAGGGGGGCGAGGTGGAGGCGGTGGACTTCGAGCTGGGGGATCCCGCCGAGCGGCTCCTCGACAGGGCCGATAGCTGGAACGCGGATCTGATCGTGGTCGGCGCCAGGGGCCAGTCCCCCGCCAGGCGCTTCCTCCTCGGCGGGGTCTCCGACAAGCTCACCTCCCGCTCCGCCCACCCGATCCTGATCTTCCGATGATCGCGCCCGCGCCTGCATGCCGATCGGCTGCAGGCGCCGGGGGGCTCCGAGCGGGCACCTGACGGATCGAGCGCCTCGTACAGAGGATCTCGTGCGTGGACCTTTGCCCGCGGGGGATCCGTCGATGCATCCGAAGCACACCCTTCCGATCCTGATCGCCGCCGTCGCCCTGGCCTTCGCCG
>Ga0180215_1004195_pt1 | contig 12979 bp, 9 predicted proteins | sample eDN3rd37CBELigBY_FD_128871 | JGI IMG/M metagenome (GOLD analysis project Ga0180215, IMG submission 128871) | Enriched backyard soil microbial communities from Emeryville, California, USA - eDNA 3rd pass 37_C BE-Lig BY (version 2) (version 2) | ecosystem: Environmental > Terrestrial > Soil >...
CTTCCTGCGCGACTACGTCTACATCGCCATGGGTGGCAGCCGGTGCGGCACGCTGCGGCGACACGCCAACCTGATGGCCACCATGCTGCTGGGCGGCCTTTGGCACGGCGCGGGCTGGACCTTCGTGATCTGGGGCGGGCTGCACGGCGCTTACCTGCTGGTGAACCATGGCTGGCGATCCATGGCGCGGGAGAGGCCGGGCCTGCCGCGCCTCAGCGCGCCTGTGGCACAGGGGCTGACGCTGCTGGTGGTGATGGTCGCCTGGGTATTCTTCGCCGCGCCCGATCTGGGCGCCGCACTGGCTGTGCTGGCCGGCATGGCCGGGCTGAACGGGATCCTCCAGCCCGGCACGGCGACGCTGCTCAGCGCGGCGCTGCAAGGTGGGCCGGGCGCGGTGGTCGCGATCACCGGCGGCATGGCGCTGCTGACGGGTATCTTGAGCCTGCTGATCCTCGGCGGTGCGCTGCTGGTGATCTTCCTCGCGCCGAACACCCAGGAAATCGTGGATGGCCGGACGGCGGCGCCCGAGGAGGCGCCGCGCTGGCCCATCCTGCGCTTCCGGCCGCATGCGATTTCAGCCTGTACTGCCGCGGCGGCCTTTCTGCTGGCCCTGGCCCTGATGGCCGACGTCAAGGAATTCGTCTACTTCCAATTCTGAGGCCCGCCACCCGCGGGTCATGGTCGGCACCGCGGCCACGGCGTAGCCTGACGCGGTGCGTGACGATTCGATTCTCCCCGAGCCCAAGCTTCCTGACCCCCGCGTGATGGCCGCCATCGTGGCCAGTGCCCTGTTCATGCAGAACCTCGACAGCACGGTGGTGGCCACCGCCCTGCCGGCGATGGCCCGCTCACTCGGCGAGGATCCGCTGGTGATGGGGGTGGCCATCACCTCCTACCTGGTGGCGCTGACCGTCTTCATCCCGCTCAGCGGCTGGGTGGCGGACCGCTTCGGGGCGAAGCAGGTCTTCATGGCGGCGATCGCCACCTTCACCCTGGCCTCGGCCTTCTGCGGCCTGTCGGATGGGCTGGCCGAGCTGGTGGCGGCGCGCGTGCTGCAGGGGTTGGGCGGGGCGATGATGGTGCCGGTCGGGCGCCTGCTCCTGCTGCGGCGGGTGCGCAAGGAGGAACTGCTCTCCGTCACCACCTGGCTGACCATGCCGGGCCTGCTCGGCCCCTTGCTCGGGCCGCCGGTCGGTGGCCTGCTGACCGACCTGATCTCCTGGCGCGCGGTATTCTGGATCAACCTGCCGGTGGGGGTAATCGGCCTGCTGCTGGTCTGGCGGATCATCCCCGCGCTGCCGGCCAGCCTGCCGCCGCCGCCTGACCTGCGCGGCCTGACGCTGGTCGGCGCGGCGCTCGCCTGCCTGATGTTCGCCTTCGAGACGCTTGGCCGGGGCCTGGTGCCGGGCGGGGTCGCCGAGGGGATGCTCGTGCTCGGGCTGGCCCTGACCGTCGTCGCCGTGCGGCACTGCCTGCGAGCGGCGAACCCGGCGCTGGATTTCAGCCTGATGGCGATTCCGAGCTTCCGCGTCCCGAATGTCGCGGGGGTGATCTTCCGCGTCGGCGCCGGGGCGGTGCCCTTTCTGGTGCCGCTGACGCTGCAACTCGGCTTCGGTGCCAGCGCGGCGCAGAGCGGCATGATCAGCTTCGCCACCGCGCTCGGGGCCTTCGCCATGAAGCCCATGGCGAAGTTCGCGCTCGGCCAGTTCGGCTTCCGCAACGTGCTGGTCTGGAACGCCGTCCTCGCCTCCGCGGCCATTGCCGCCTGCGCCGCCTTTCGGCCGGCCTGGCCGACGGCGGCGGTCTTCCTGGTGCTGCTGCTGGGCGGCCTGTTCCGCTCGCTGCACTTCACCACGCTGAACACCCTGGCCTATGCCGATGTGCCGCAGGAGAAGCTTTCCGCCGCGACCAGCCTCTACAGCACGGCGCAGCAACTGCCACAGGCGCTCGGCGTCGCGGTGGCCTCGGCGGTGCTGCAGACGAGCGTGGCGCTGGGTGGGCGTGAGGCGGCATCAATGCCGGACTTCACCGCGGGCTTCCTGGTGGGGGCGCTGCTGACCCTGAGCGCCGCACCGCTCGCCGCCCGGCTGCCGAAGGATGTCGGCGAGGGGATCGTTCGCGGGCGGCGCTGAGGCGCCACCCGCGGGCCCTGCTCAGCGGTGGCGCCAGATTTCCACGGTGCCGCCCGCCGCTTCCACCGTGCTCGCCAGGGCATAGTCCTGCGCCAGCGCCGCGGTGATCAGCTTCGCCGCGTCAGGCCGCACGGAGTCCCACCGGCCACGATGCAGCACGATGGCCCGAGGATGCTCGCCGAGAACACGTGCGACCTCCGCAGCCTGGTCGATCATGGCGGGATTGCTGTCCCCGCCCAGCCGGCCGTCCGCCTGGTCGGCGAGGTGCGCGCCGAAGACATAGGGCGTCGCCACCCCGGCATGCGCCAGCACATAGATGATGGGGTCCTCGTTGACCACGTAGATCGGGTCGCCGGGCCGGATCACGGCAGTGACGCCCTGCGCTACCTCGCTCACCGGATTGCGCAGCCCGAAGCCGGTGCGAACCCGCTCGGAGAGGGCGGTCGACCAGGGCGAAAGGGTTGCAGCCAGGACCACCAAAGCAAAGGCAAGTCCTGCCCGCGCCGGGCGCATGCTGCGCGCGAGTTGCCGAGCGCCGACCGCGCCGGCGAGCGAGAGCGGCGGCAGCCAGGTCAGGAAGTAGTGGTCGTAGAACTTGTTCAACAGGACGATACCGACCGTCGCCGCCGCGAACCAGAACGCGCTGGCGAGCAGCAAGAGCCCGGTGCCGGCGGGACGGCGCTGCGGGCGAGGGCGCCACGCCAGCGTGAGCAGCGCCACCGCAGTCAGGGCGAAGGCCCAGCAGGTGCCGAGCAGCGCCAGGGCGGTTTCCCTGAGCGCCTCGGTGCGGGAGGCGCCCTCCGTGATGTAGTGGGCGGGCGCGATGAAGTTGGGATAGGCATAGGCGGCGAACTCGCCCCGCAGCAGATAAGGCAGGCCCGCCAGCAGAATGGGCGCGGCGCAGATCACGGCATAGCAGAGGGCCAGCCCGAGCAGCCGCGGCAGGGTCAGCGCGCCGCAGCGCCAGGCCACGAGGATGACCAGCAGGAAGGCCGCCGAGCCCTCCATCACCACAACGCTTTTCAGCAGCAGGGCGAAGCCGACCGGAAGGCCCATCAGCAGCATGTCGCGCCAGCCGGGCGGGGCGCCCCCCTGGAGGAGACGATGGCAGGTGCGCAGCGCTGCCGCCATGCAAAGCACGATCAGGGGCGCGAAGAGGATTTCGGTGTTCGTGGAGGAGCCGTTCAGCAGCAGGCTCTGGCCGATATAGAGCAGCCCGGCGGCGAGGCCGGTGTTGCGCGACCCGCCGGCCGCCCGCGTCGCCAGGATCAACGCCGCGGCCGTGGCCGTGACGGAAAGCACGCCCAGCAAGCGGATGCTGAACAGGCTCTCCCCCAGCAAGGCGAAGGTGGCCGCGAACAGGGCAGGGGCGCCAAGCGGATGCATGTCCCAGACGGCGACATAGGGCCAGCCGCCCCGCAGCCATTCCCGAGCCTGGACCATGTAGAGCCCTTCATCCGGGGTCAGCCCCACCGGGAAGAAGGCGGGGATCCGCAGGATGAGCGCGGTCACCAACAGGAGGCTCACCGACCCGAGCCACCAGCGCAGCCCCGTCCAGGCACCGGTACGGTGGAGGCCTGGGCGGGTTGAATACGGTACCTCCCTGGTGCTCGCCGGCATCGCACCGGAGCTTCCCGGAAAAGCTACGAGTCCAGGTATCTCATTCATGCATCCAGCCTCCGCCGGCCCCATGGCCCATGGCTGACCGCCCTCTTATGGAAGTTGGTCGCGTGCAGATAATTGGATTGCGTTATTTTTTATGGTCGGCAACGCACATCTTTGTTTGCGCGCCTGAATGACGCTTTGAGGTAACTCTCTGGTATAGAACGGTTTGTGCAGAACGGCAGAAGGCGGCTTTGACTCGACTCGGTATGAAAACGTCATAAATGTAGAAAAAATAATTTAAAGCGCGGTGACATATCGGCGCTGCCCTGAGGGAGCAGCGCCAGGCATTACGGGATTTGGGTGCCTGGAAGGAAAGGGGCGAGGCTTGGCCCCGCCCGCTACTCGGCGGCTTGCGGCACCGCGGAGCTGCGGCTGAAGCGCCGCGCCACCCCTTCGAAGGCCAGGAACAGCACAGGCGTGACGAACAGCGTCAGCGCTTGGGAAACGGCCAGACCGCCGACCACGGCGAGGCCGAGTGGCTGCCGCAGCTCCGCCGAGGCGCCCCATCCGGCGGCGATCGGCACCGCGCCGGCCGCGGCGGCGAGGGTGGTCATCATGATCGGGCGGAACCGGATGATGCTGGCCTCGCGTACCGCGGTCAGCGGGTCCTCGCCAGCGCGTTGCCGGGCAAGGGCCACGTCCACCACCATGATGGCGTTCTTCTTCACCAGCCCGATCAGCAGCAGCACGCCGATCACGGCGATGACGGACAGATCCAGCCCAAAGAGCCAGAGCGTCGCCAGCGCGCCGAGGGCCGCAGGCGGCAGGCCCGAGAGGATGGTCAAGGGATGGACGAGGCTCTCGTAGAGCACGCCCAGCACCACATACATGATCAGCACGGCGGCCAGCAGCAGCATGCCCTGGCCGGCCAGCGCCTGCTGGAAGATCTGCGCCGTGCCGGCATAGCCGGAGACGATGGTGGGCGGCAGGCCCATTTCCCGCTCGGCGCGTGTGATGGCCTGGGTGGCATCGCCCAGCGCCACGCCGGGGGCGGTGTTGAAGCCGATGGTGACGGCGGGAAGCTGACCCTGATGTGCCACCGTCAGCGGACCAACGCTGCGCGAGATGGTGGCGATTCCGGCCAGCGGCACCAGCCGCCCGGAGGCGGCGCGCAGATAGACCTTGGTCAGCCCCGCCTCGTCCTGCTGGTCGCGCGGAAGCGCCTCCAGGATCACGGCATAGCTGTCCGAAGCGCCGAAGATGGTGCTGATCTGCCGCGCGCCATAGGCGGAGTAGAGCGCCTGCCGTACCTGGTCCACCGTGACGCCGAGGGCGGCGGCACGGTCGCGATCCACGTTCACGGAGAGGATGGGGGCGGCCATCTGGAGGTCGCTGTTGACGTCCTGCAGCTCGGGCAGCTTGTGCAGCACCTCGGTCATCCGCTCGGACCAGTCGTAGAGCTCGTCCGCCCGCAGGCCCTGCAGCGTGTACTGGTAGAGGGTGCGGGAGGAGCGGGCGCCGAAGTTCAGGTTCTGGATCGGGTTGAAATAGGCCCGCATCCCCGGGATGCCGCTGGTCTGCCGGCGGAGTTCCTGGATCACCTCGCCGATCGCCGGGCGCTCGGCGCGCGGCTTGAGCTGCACGAACATGCGGCCCTGGTTGAGCGCACCGCTGTTGCCGCTGATGCCGACGATGGAGTTGACCAGCTCGACCGAGGGGTTCTTCGCGATGATCTCGGCCACGCGCGCCTGCCGCGTCGCCATGTCATCGAAGGAGGTGTCCTGCGGCCCCTGCGTGCCGACGCTGAGCAGGCCGGTGTCCTCGATGGGGAAGAACCCCTTGGGGATGGTGATGGCAAGCCAGCCCGAGAGCCCGATGGAGGCGAGGAACACCAGCCAGACGGCGGGGCGGAAGCGCAGCGCCTTGTCGAGCATCCAGCCATAGCCGCGCTCCACCGCGCGGAATCCCTTTTCCAGCGTCGCGTCGAAGCGGGAGGGGTGGCCATGCGCCGGCAGGCGGCTGGCCATCAGCGGTGTCAGCGTCAGCGAGACGATGCAGGAGGTGATGACCGCCAGCGAGACGGTGGCCGCGAAGGCGTTGAACACCCGCCCGACCACGCCGCCCATCAGCAGGATGGGCAGGAAAACCGCGATCAGCGACATGGTGATGGAGATGATGGTGAAGCCGATTTCCTTCGCGCCGCGGATGGCGGCGGCGAGGGGCTTCATGCCCTCCTCCATGTGCCGGACAATGGCCTCCAGCATGACGATGGCGTCGTCCACCACCAGGCCGACGGCCAGGGTCAGGCCGAGCAGGGTGATGTTGTCGATGCCGTAGCCCAGCGCGTACATCAGCCCGAAGGTGCCGGCGAGCGAGATCGGCACCGCGATGCCCGGGATCAGCGTTGCGCTGAGCTTGCGCAGGAAGAGGAAGATCACCAGCACCACCAGCCCGATGGCGATCATCAGGTGGTGCTGCACGTCATGCACCGCCTCGCGGATCGAGACAGAGCGGTCGAGCATCACCGTCAGCTCGGCGCCGGGCGGCAGGGCGGCCTGCAGGGCGGGCAGGGCGGCCTTCACCCCGTCCACCACGTCCACCGTGTTGGCGTCCGGCTGGCGCTGCACCGCCAGCGTCAGGCCCCGGGTGCCGTTCATCCAGGCGGCGACGCGGTTGTTCTCCACCCCGTCCTCAACCGTGGCGACATCCTGCACCCGGATCGGCGCGTTGTTGCGGCCGCCGATGATCAGCCGGCCAAACTCGTGGGCGTCCTGGAGCTGGTCGTTGGCGCGCAGGGTGAGCTGCTGGCGCGGGCCGTTCAGCGTGCCGACGGGGGTATTGCTGTTGGCCGCCGCGATGGCCCGCTGCGCCTCGTCGAAGCCGAGGCCGAGCGCGGCGAGGCGGTCGGGGTCGAGCTGCACGCGGACCGCGTATTTCTGCTCGCCATAGGTGACCACCTGGGCCACGCCGGGAATGCGCGAGAGGGCAGGGGAGATCAGCACCGCCGCCACCTCGTTGAGGCGGTAGAGCGGCACGTCGCCGCCGCGCAGGTTCAGCAGCACCACCGGTGCGTCGGCGGGGTTCGACTTCCGGAAGGAAGGCGGGTTGGTCATCTCCTGCGGCAGCCGGCGCTGCGCGCGGGAGAGGGCGGACTGCACGTCCAGCGCCGCCGCGTCGATGTCCCGGCCGAGCACGAATTGCAGAGTGATCTGCGTGGTGCCCTGGCCGCTGGTGGAGGACATCTGGTCGATGCCCGCGATGGTCGAGAACTCGCGCTCCAGCGGCAGCGCCACCGAATTCGCCATGGTTTCCGGGCTGGCGCCGGGAAGCTGGGCGGAGACGCTGATGACGGGGAAGTCCACCCGCGGAATGGCCGCCACGGGGAGCTGGAAATAAGCCACGATGCCGGCCAGGACGGCGGCGGCCGCAAGAAGCCCGGTCATGATCGGGCGGCGGATGCAAAGCTCGGAAAGGTGCATCGCGGCGGGGTCCTCAGCTCTGCGAGCCGCGGGCGGCCGGGCGGCCGGGGCGCTCGGTCACGCGCGCGCCGTCGGTGAGGAGCTGGGCGCCCTCGATCACCACCTTCTCGCCGGCGGCGATCTCGGCCTGCAGCACGGCACGGCCGGAAACCACCCGCTCCATCTTCACCGCGCGCCGGTGGGCGCGCGCCTCGCCATCCACGACATAGACGAAGCGGCTGTTCTCGCTGCCGGTCTGCACCGCCTGCACCGGCACGCTAAGCGCATCCGGCTCGGTGCGCGGCACCAGCACCACATTGACGTACTGGCCGGGCCAGAGATGCCCCTCGGGGTTGGCGAAGCGGGCCTTGAGCTGGATGGTGCCGGAGGTGGTGTCCACCTGGCTGTCCACGAAGACCAGCTTGCCGCGGACCGGCGTGTGCTTGTCGCCCGGCGGATGCGCGGCGACCTCCGGCGTGCCGGCCTGCATGGCGGCCTGGATCTCGGGCAGCCAGCGCTCCGGCACGGCGAACTGCACCTGGATGGGGTCCATCTGGGTGATGGTGGCGAGTGGGCTGCTGTCCCCGGCGCGCACCAGGTTGCCCTCCTTGGCGGGCAGGGCACCGAGGCGGCCGTCGATCTCGGCGCGAATGGTGCCGTAGTCCAGGGTCAGCCGTGTCTGGGCGACCAGTGCCTCCATGGCGCGCACCGTCGCCTCGCCGGCGGCAGCGTCAGCCTGGGCCTGCTCCATCCGCTGGGCGGCTGCGAAGCCTTCTCCGCGCAAGGCGGCGTAACGGGTGGCATCCTGCCGGGCGCGCAAAGCGAGAGCCCGCTCGCGGGCAAGCTGCGCCTCCTGCTGCGCGAGCTGGGCCTCGGCCATGCGCGAGTCGAGCGTGAACAACACCTGCCCGCGTCGCACCTGCTGGCCTTCGGCCACGTGGACCGACTGGATCTGCCCGTCCACCCGGCTGCGCACTGAAACCGCGGCCTCGGCGACAACGTTGCCGTTGGCGGTAATCTCGACGGGAATGGGGCCACGCTGCGCGGGGCTGACCACCACGGGCACCGCCGGCGGCCCGGCGTTCTGCGCCCGGAGCGGCGCTGAGGGCAGCGAAAGGCCCAGCACGGCGCAAAGCGCGCCCGCCAACAGGGGGTGATGCGAACGCGATGCCATGTGGTGTCCCGAATCAGAGGGGCGCTATGTCCCGCTTAGTGCGGCACCACAGGATGGCATAGCCGTTGTTACGTTGTGTGACTTTTCTACACGTCGATGATCGGCGCTGCCGTTGGAAGGGAGAAGCCGATTCTACCGGATCCCGGGCCCGCTCACGTGCAAAGCTTCGCGAGCTTTCGCCTAAAACGACAAAACCGCGACAGGCGAGCATGATGCCCGCCTCGCGGCTTTCCTCAGGCCATCGCCTGCCCCGCGGGCACCCCGTTACCGGGGCGTCCACGTCGGGGAAGGGGTGGTCAGAAGCCCTCGCGCTCCAGGCGCTTGCGCTCCACCTTGCGGGCGCGACGAACGGCCTCGGCGGCCTCGCGGGCGCGGCGCTCAGAAGGCTTCTCGTAGTGGCGGCGCAGCTTCATCTCGCGAAACACACCTTCGCGCTGCAGCTTCTTCTTAAGGGCCTTGAGGGCCTGATCGATATTGTTGTCCCGAACGACGACCTGCACGCTGTGCGGTCTCCTCTTTGAGCCAGGGCCTGAAAGCCGGGGTGATGTGGATGCGGAAACACAAAGCGCCGGCAGACGCCGGTGCCTTCCCGCAAGGAGCGCAGCGAATAACACGCCTTCCCGCCGGATTGGAAGCCCTTCCACGCGCCCTTCCGGCAACCAAATGTCAGACTTTCCTCGATGGAGACGGCGCATGGCCATTCTGAAGATTGCCCGCATGGGCCACCCCGTCCTGCTGCAGGTCGCTGAGCCTGTGGCCGACCCGACCGCGCCGGAGATCCAGGATCTGCTTGAAAACATGGCTGAAACCATGCTCGATGCCTCTGGGCTCGGCCTGGCCGCGCCGCAGGTGTATAGGCCGCTGCGCATCTTCGTCTGGCGCAATGGGGACGAGGTGGCGGCCCTGATCAATCCTGAGGTCGAACTGCTCACCCCGGCGGACCAGCGCGGGTGGGAGGGCTGCCTCTCGATTCCCGGTCTGCGCGGGAACGTGGAGCGCGCCGCGCGCATCGGCTTCCGCGGCCTGGATGCGGAGGGCCGCGAGGTCGAAGGCGAGGCCGAGGGCATGCTGGCCCGCGTCATGCAGCATGAGTTCGACCATTTGAACGGCATTCTCTACCCGAGCCGGATGAGTGATCTCTCCCTTTTCGGCTTCACCGAGGAACTGGCGCGCGCCGCCGTGGCGGCACACCAGCAGCAACAGCAACAGCAACAACAGCAGGTTCCCGCGGAGCCGCCCCGATGAGCCTTGAGCGCAGCGCCGAGCGCGACGCCGCCCTGCGCGCCATGCTGCCCGAGGTCCCGCGGCTCGGCTGGACCATGGAGGCGCTCCGTGCCGGACTCGCGGCCAGCGGCGGCAATCCGGACTCGGCGGCATGGCTGTTCCCACGCGGCCCGCTTGGCATGGTGGAAGCCTGGTGCGACCTGGCGGACCGCGACATGGTGGCGGAGGCAGCCGGGACGGGGCTGGACGGCATGCGGATTCCCGCCCGGATCCGTACGCTCGTCGCTATCCGCCTGCGGCAGCAAGCGCCGCACAAGGAGGCGGTGCGCCGTGCCCTGGCACTGCTCGCGCTGCCCTGGAATCTCGGCGCTGCCAGCCGCGCCACGGCCCGCACCGTGGATTCCATGTGGCAGGCCGCCGGTGACACCTCCGCCGACGCCTCCTTCTACACCCGTCGCGCCACTCTGGCCGGGATCTACGCTGCCACGCTGGGCTTCTGGCTGCAGGACTCCGACCCGGAGGGAGTTGCGACGCTGGCCTTCCTCGACCGCCGACTCGGCGAGTTGGGCCGGCTTCAACGCTGCCGGCGCAAGGCGGCCTGAGCCAACGCCCCGGCGCAAGGGAGGCAGAAAAGCGGTGGACAATCCGGCCAGGGCGCGGCACAGGCCGCCAACCCTGGCCTCTCCTGCTGCAGGATTTCGCGCGTGACCGAAACCGAAGCCGCGCCGCTCGTCGGCATCATCATGGGCAGCCGCTCGGACTGGGAGACGATGCGCCACGCGGCGGAGACGCTCGCGCGCCTCGGCATCCCGCACGAAACGCGCGTGGTCTCGGCCCATCGCACGCCCCAGCGTCTCTATGACTATGCGCATTCCGCCGCCGGCCGCGGCTTGCGGGCCATTATCGCCGGAGCAGGGGGCGCGGCGCACCTGCCCGGCATGGCGGCGGCCATGACCCGGCTGCCGGTGCTTGGCGTGCCCGTCGAAAGCCATGCGCTGAAGGGGATGGACAGCCTTCTTTCCATCGTCCAGATGCCGGCCGGCGTGCCGGTGGGCACGCTCGCCATTGGGCGGGCCGGAGCGGTGAACGCGGCACTGCTTGCTGCCGCCATGCTGGCCACCACCGACTCGGTGCTGGCCGAGCGGCTCGACGCCTTTCGCGCCGAGCAGACTGCCTCCGTGGCGGAGACGCCGGCATGAGCGAGGCCCCGGACCGCTTTCCGCTCCCGCCCAACGCGACCATCGGCATCCTTGGTGGCGGACAACTTGGCCGGATGTCGGCCCTGGCCGCCGCCGAGCTGGGCTACCGCTGCCATGTCTATGCGCCGGAGGCCGATTCGCCCGGCATGCAGGTGGCCGCCGCGCAGACGGTCGCGGCCTACGAAGACCCCGGCGCCCTGACCGCCTTTGCGCGGGCGGTGGACGTCGTGACCTTCGAGTTCGAGAACGTGCCCGCCGCCACGCTCGACGTGCTGGCGCCGCTGGTGCCCTGCCGGCCCGGCCGCAAGGCGCTGGCGATTTGCCAGGATCGGCTGCAGGAAAAGAAGTTCCTCGCCCAGGCGGGAGTGCCCGTCGCTCCCTGGCGCGCGGTGGAAAGCTTGCAGGATCTGGAGTTGGCCATTGCCGAAATTGGCCTGCCCGCCGTGCTCAAGACCACGCGCCTGGGATATGACGGACGGGGCCAGGCCGTGTTGCGCGCGCCGGATGAGGCCGCCGCCGCCTTCGCCAGACTGGAGCCCAAGCCGCTGATCCTGGAGGCCTTCGTGCCCTTTACCCAGGAGATCTCGGCGGTTGCCGCACGCGGGGAAGACGGTGCCACGGCGGTCTATGACGCGGTGGAGAACCGCCACCGGCACCACATCCTCGATCTCTCCTTCGCGCCGGCCCGCGTGCCGGCGGCGGTTGCCGCGGCAGCCCGCCACCATGCCGCCCGCGTTGCCGCCGAGCTGGAACTGGTGGGTGTCCTGGCCGTGGAGTTTTTCCTGCTGCCGGACGGCACCCTGCTCGGCAACGAGATCGCGCCGCGCCCGCACAATTCTGGGCACTGGACGATGGATGCCTGCCAGTCCAGCCAATTCCACCAGCATATCCGGGCGGTTGCGGGCCTGCCGCTGGGCGGCACCGAGCGCCATTCCGACGCGGTGATGCGCAACCTTGTGGGCCCCGAGGGCATGGCGCTGCTGCCAGACCTGCTGGCGCAGCCGGCAACGTCGGTGCACCTCTATGGCAAGGCTGCCGCACGCTCTGGGCGAAAGATGGGGCATGCCAACCACCTGTTGCCGCGGGGCGGGCTGGCGGCTCCGGGAGCGGCGGGGTTGCTCACGGACCTGCGAGTAACGCCTTGAAAACACCTGTGGCGCGTGTGCCACATGTGGCACAAATCACAGCAGCGCATACTGCGCTGTTTCCTTCAGGGTGCTACATGATCCGTACGCGGCGCCCGGACTCGAAGGGCTCGATTTCTTCGTGACCAAGCGCAGCGAGCATGCCTCTGAAGGATCGAGGAGAATTCTAATGAGCCTCAAGAAGGCGCTTCTGGCCGCGACCGTTATGGCGCTGCCGCTCGCGGCTCAGGCGCAGCCTGTCACGGGCGTGTATGTCGGTGCCGGCGCCGGCTACAACTACCTCCAGGACAGCACCATCTCGGTTGATGGCAGCGGCCCGTCGCTCGGCACCGCCTACGGCCCGCGCCGCAGCATCGATGCCGAGTTCGAGAACGGCTGGGGTGGCGTTGTCAGCCTGGGTTATGGCTTCGGCAACGGCCTCCGGGCTGAAATCGAAGGCAACTACCGCGAGAACGAGGTGGACACGCTGAGCGCCGGCCCGCAGCTGCCGGGCATCGGCGGCACGGTCCGCACCTACGGCGCGATGGTTAACGCCCTGTACGACTTCCACCTCGGCCTGCCGGTGGTGCCGTACATCGGTGCCGGTGTTGGCTATGTCTGGCACGACTACGACACCGTTCGTAGCCGCGGCAACGCTGCCAACGCCAACCTCAACAGCGTGACGATCGACGACGACGACGGCGAGTTCGCCTTCCAGGGCATCGCCGGCATTGCCTTCCCGATCGCCGCCGTTCCGGGCCTGGCCGTGACCGCCGAGTACCGCTTCCTCGGCACGCTGGACCCGAAGATGGACGCCGTTAGCCGCACGGCGACGGGCGCTGCCGTCCGTACCTCGGTCGAGACGGAGAACTACAACCACTCCGCGTTCATCGGCCTGCGCTACGCCTTCAACGCTCCGGTGCCGCCGGCGCCGGTTCCGGTCGTCGCGCCCGCTCCGGCCGCCGCTCCGGCCCCGGCCCGCACCTACCTGGTGTTCTTCGACTTCGACCGCGCCGACCTGACGGACCGTGCCCGCCAGATCATCGCCGAGGCCGCCCAGAAC
>Ga0180215_1004197_pt1 | contig 12974 bp, 10 predicted proteins | sample eDN3rd37CBELigBY_FD_128871 | JGI IMG/M metagenome (GOLD analysis project Ga0180215, IMG submission 128871) | Enriched backyard soil microbial communities from Emeryville, California, USA - eDNA 3rd pass 37_C BE-Lig BY (version 2) (version 2) | ecosystem: Environmental > Terrestrial > Soil >...
CCCCCGAATGCCAAGCAATTCCCTGACCCCTGGCCCCCGACCCCCTACTCGTATCGCAGTGACTCCACCGGATCCACACTTGCCGCCTTCCTCGCCGGGAACACCCCCGCCAGGACCCCGATCACCGTGAGGGTCGCCACGACCCCCAACCCGATCTCGGTCGAGAGGACCGGGTTGAGCAGGAACTCCATCGCCAGGTTTCCGGCCGGGATCCCGTCGACCAGCCAGATGATCGCCACCGCCGCCGTGAACCCGATCGCCCCGCCGATCAACGCGAGTGCGACCGCCTCGAAGATGAACTGTGCGATGATGTGGTGGCGGCGCGCGCCCACGGCCAGCTTCGTCCCGATCTCCCGCGTCCGCTCCCGCGCCACCACGTACATCACGTTGGCCACCCCGACCCCCGCGACGAGCAGTGTCAGCCCCCCCACGACCCCCAGGAAGATCTGGATACCGAGCCCCATCTTCTCCTGGATCTTCGCCTGTTCGACCAAGTCCCAGATGCTGAGCGCCCGCTCGTCCGTCGGATCGAACTTGTGCTTCCGGCCCAGGACCTCGTAGATCCGCTGCTTCACGTACGGCGCCTCCGCCTGGGAGCGCGGGCGGACCAGGAGTCCCAGGACGTACTTATCGCCGTACATCGCGCGGTGCGTCGAGGCGGGGATGATCGCGCGCTCCCAGTCCGGGCCGTAGTTCATGCTCGTCTGGAACTTGCTCTGCATCGTCCCCACCACCGTGAACGGCACGTTGTCGATGAATACCGTCTTCCCCACGGGGTCGGTACCGGGGAAGAGACGCTGCGCGATCGAGTCGCCCAGGAAGACCACCCGCCGCTGCTCTTTTAGGTCGAGCTCGTTCAGGAAGCGGCCCCCGCTCACCGGGTACATCGTCCGCAGCTCCCCGAAGTCCGGGTAGACACCCTCCATGAAGGTCCGGGTCTTGACCGCGCCCGAGGAGACCAGTACCCGCCGGCCGTAGGACGGGCTCACCATGTCGACCTCCGGGATCGAGCGCTTGATAACCTCGAGGTCGCTCTCGAGGAGCCGGAGTCGGCGCCCCTTCGGCAGCCCTTCGTAGGGGAGCGCCGTCTCCCCCGGGTAGATCTGGAAGATCCACTGCCCCGCGCCGAGCGTCCCGCGGATCATCGTCCGCTTCAGCCCCTCCCCCTCCGCGAGCATCAGCATGATCGCCAGCGTACCCCAGGCGATCGCGAAGATCGTGAGCGCCGCCCGGGTCTTCTGCTCCTTAAGGTCGCCGTAGAACTCAGCCAGCAAGATCTTCCACACGGTCGCCCCCAACTCGTTCTAGTATCTGAGGCATTCGACAGGATCGAGATTCGCCGCCTTCCGTGCCGGGAAGAGCCCCGCGAGGAACGCGATCAGGACCAGGAGCGAGAGCGACGTGGTCAGCACCATCGGCGAGATCGTCGGCCGGCCGATGTACTCCTGGATCGGGAGGAGCCCCGCCAACCAGATGAACCCCGCCGAGACCGCGAGCCCGATCGCCGCCCCCAGCGCCACGATCACCGCGGTCTCGAAGAAGAACTGCAGCAGGATCGTCCGCTTCCGCGCTCCGAGCGACCGCTTGATCCCGATCTCGCGCGTCCGCTCCCGGACCACGATGTACATGATGTTCGCCACCCCGATCCCGCCGACCGTCAGGGTGAAGCTCCCCACCACACTCAGGAAGATGTTGAACCCGAGGAAGAGGTAGGTGAAGATCTTCATCGTGTCCGCCGTGTCCCAGATCCCGATCGCATCCTTGTCGCTCGGGTCGAAGCGGTACTTCCGCCCCAGCACCTCGTAGAGCCGCTCGGTCACCGCCCCCGAGATGCGCGGGTCGATCGGGCGGTAGATGATCACACTCAGGAAGCGGTTGCCGAAGACCGCGGCGTGCGTGCTCGAGGGGATGAAGACCCGGTTCTCGTCCCGCGTCCCGTACGACGAATCCTGCGTCTTCTTCGCCATCACCCCGATCACCAGGAAGGGGGCGCTACCCAGGATGATCTCCTTCCCGATCGCGTCCTCGTCGCCGAAGAGGAGGCGCTTGACCTGGTCGCCGAGCACCACCACCCGCCGGCGTTGCGTGACGTCGATGTCGTTCAGGAACCGGCCCCCCGGCTCGACGATGATGTTGCGCATGTCGCCATAGGCCGGGGTGACGCCGGTCACCAGCGGGTTAGTCGTCGTCGCGCCGTTGCGCGCCGGGACCCGCGTCGTGTACTCGGGGCTGATCGCCTCGATCTCCGGGATCTCCCGCTGCAACAAGGCGACGTCGTCCTCACGCAGCCGGATCGCCCGGCCCTCGCCGAACCCGGCGAACGCCTTCGTCGTGCGCCCCGGGAAGACGATCACGATCCCATCGCCGAGACCACGCGCGTTCTTCTTGAGCTGCCGCTCCATCCCCGCGCCGAACGCCAGGAGGACGACGATCGCGATCGTGCCCCAGGTGATCCCGAGGATCGTCAGCGTCGTGCGCAGCTTCTGCGCGCGCAGGTCGCCGAAGAGCTGGGCGAGAGAGGTCAGTAGCTGCATGGCTCAGATCTGCTTCATCGGCTTCTCGCGGACCCGCTCGCCTTCCTTCAGCCCCGAGACGATCTCGACCTTGATCGCATCGCTCAACCCGGTCTGGATCGCCCGCCGCTCCGTCGTCCCGTTACCGAGATCCACCGTGACCCAGGCGCTGTCGCCCTGGAAGGTGACCAGCCGCTCCGGGATCGCGATCACCGAGTCTCTCCGCTCGATCACGATCTCCGCGTTCGCCGAGAACCCCGCCCGCAGGGTGACGCCACCGGTGTCGGTCAGCCGGATCTCGACCGGGAAGATCGTCGCGTTCTCCTCCTTCTTCGCCTTGGGCGAGATCATCGTGAGGACCCCCTGGACCCGCGCCCCCGGGAGCGCGCCGATCTTGAGCTCCGCCGGCATCCCCTCCCGCAGCCGGCCGACGTCAATCTCGTCCACTGTCCCGCGGAAGATCAGCTCCTGCATGTCCGCCATCTTCATGAGCACCGTCCCCTCCTGGTAGGAGCTCAGCGGGACGACCGGGTCGCCGATCTCGACCATCTTTTCCAGGATGTAGCCGTCGATCGGGGAGCGGACCACCGACTCGACCGCGCCGCCCCCCGCCATCGTCACCTTCCCCTGCTCCAGCAGCGCCAACCGCTCGCGCGCCATCTGCAGCTGGAGCTGCGCCTCGGCGTGGCGACGCTGCGCGGCGTCGTAGTCCTGCTGCGAGACGTGCCCCCGCTCGAGGAGCGCCCGCTGCCGCTCGAGCTCCTTCTCCACGTTCGCCAGCTCGATCTCCCGGAGCTGGACCTGGCGGCGCGCCTCGACCAGCTCGAGCGGGGTGGGATCGGGCTTGATCTCCAACAACGGGTCGCCGGCCCGAACGAAGTCGCCTACATCGGCGAAACGACGCTGGACCACCCCCGAGACCTTGGACTTGATGCTGATCTCGACCACCGGCTCGATCGTCCCGATCGCCAGCGCACGGTCCACCAGATTGTCCCGGGTCACCACGACCGCCGGCGGGCCCTCGGCGGCGCCCTTCCCATTGGCTCGCACCGTGAAGGCGACGCCGCCCGCCGCCGCCACGACGACCAGACCCAGGACCACCTTCGTGCTCCGTCTCATCCTCTGAACCCTCGCGACACTGGTTGCCAAAGCTGCTCCCCGTAACCCTACGGACCACCACCGCAGCCGGTTTCACCCCCGGCACCGGCCGCGCCACAGATTGACCCCCATCCCCCCGCGGTTTAGCTTTCTCATTATGAGTAAACCAGCTAGCGGCTCCAACGAGCGGGCGGCGTCACGATCCGGCGGAGGGCACGTGCCGCCGGTCGCCACGCACCATACAGCTCAGCAGACGACGTCGTCTCCCGCCACCGCCGGGCGACTCCCCTTCGCTGGCCCCGCGCTCGTCCTCGTCGACTTCGACGACACCCTGGTCGACACCGCGCCCCGCTTCCAGGCGGCGCGGCGTAACTTCTTCGCCCGGCTCGAACGGGCCGGCTTCCCCCGCGAGGAGATCCTGCACGTCCACCACGACGTCGTCGACCCGGGGATGATCAAGCGCTACGGCCTCGGCCCCTTCCGGATGGAGCCTGCTTTCCGCGAGACGTATCTCGAACTCTGCAAACGGTATCGCCTCGCCCCCGACCCCGTCGTGGCCGACGAGTGCGCCGCGATCGGGCGAGCCGTGGTCGGGGCGCCGCCTCTCCTCGACGGCGCCCTCGAGGCCCTCGCCCGGCTCGACGCCGCGCTACCCACGATCGTCTACACACAGTCGGGGAACCCGGAGTACCAGTTCCGCTGCATCGCCGAGGCCGGGGTCCTCGACATCATCCCGCCGGAACGGGTCCACATCTGCGGGCGCAAGGACGCCGCGCAGTTCCGCGCCACCGTCGAACGCTTCGGGGTCGCCCGCCCCGAGACCGCCTGCATGGTCGGCAACAGCATGCGCAGCGACATCAACCCCGCCCTCGCCAACGGCGCCGGCGCGATCCTGGTCGAGATCGACGACCCCTGGGAGTACGACCTCGTCCCCCCGCTCTCCGAGGCCTATATTACCGTCCGGTCTTTCCCCCACGCGGTGGATTATCTCCTCTCAGCACGGAGTTGATCATGGCAGCAGGTCGTATAGCGTTGGCGTTCGCCCTCACCCTGACTTCCCTGGCGGCAGCCCCCGCCATCGCGCAGAACTCCAGGTCGGCGGGCGCGCGGGAGTGCCCGGCGGCCGAGCAGCCTTACTGCGCCGAGCTCAGCCGCTTGATGAGCGACCCGGTCGTCCGCAAGGCGCTCGACCACGCCAAAGCCACCGACGGCGCTGCGCTGCAAGACCTGATCATGCTGACGCAGATCCCGGCGCCCCCCTTCAAGGAGGAGGTCCGGGGTCGTAAGTACGCCGAGCTGCTCCGCGCGGCCGGCGCCGACAGCGTCTATATCGACGAGGTCGGGAACGTCATCGCGCTCCGGCGCGGGAAGGTCGGCGGGCGCGTCGTCGCCGTCGTCGGGCACCTCGATACCGTCTTCCCCGAAGAGACCGACGTCTCCGTCACCCAGCGCGGCGACACCATCTTCGCCCCCGGCGTCACCGACAACACCCGCGGGCTCGTCGCCATCCTCTACACGCTCAAGGCGATGCAGGAGGCGGGGCTGCGCACCGACGGCGACATCCTCTTCATCGGCTCGGTAGGCGAGGAGGGGCTGGGGGACCTGCGGGGGGTGAAGCACCTCTTCCGGCAGGGCGGACCCCGGATCGACGCCTTCATCGCGATCGACGGGTCGAGCGAGAACCGGATCGTCGCGCAGGCGCTCGGCTCGCGCCGCTACCGCGTCACCTTCAAAGGGCCCGGCGGCCACTCCTGGGGTGCGTTCGGCGGCGCCAACCCCGCCCACGCGCTGGGGCGCGCCATCCGCCTCTTCGACGAGGCCGCCGACGCCTTCACCGCGAGCGGGCCGCGCACCTCCTACAACATCGGGCGGATCGGGGGCGGGACCTCCGTCAACTCGATCCCCTTCGAGGCCTGGCTGGAGGTCGACATGCGCTCCGAGAGCCAGGCGAGCCTGCTCGCCATCGACTCGATCTTCCGCGCGGCGGTCCAGCAGGCCGTCGACGAGCAGAACCGCCTGGTCCGCCGCGGCGAGAAGCTGACCGTCGAGGTCGAACAGGTCGGCGACCGCCCCTCCGGCGAGACCGACCCCAACGCCCCGCTCCTCCTGCGGAGCCAGGCGGCGATCAGGCTCTTCGGCGGCCGGCCGAGCGTCACGCGCTCTTCGACCGACTCCAACGTCCCGATCGCCCTCGGGGTCCCCGCCGTCACCCTCGGCGCCGGCGGCCGCGGCGGGCGCTCGCACTCGCTCGACGAGTTCTGGGTCAACCGCAACGCCTACCTGGCGGTGCAGCGGCTCCTCCTGGTCATCACCGCGGAGGCGGGGTACGGGGAGGGGGCGAAGGCGGCGCGGTGAGGAGCCGGCCCTCGCCGCCATGACGCGATCGATCCGCCCCGGCGTGCGCTGGCACGCCGGGGCGGATCGTCTTCCGGATTCGGCCGCATCATACCTGCAGCATTGGCGCGGGGGGCTCTACTGGGGCGGAGTTGCACAGGAGGGAGCGGAGACCCCGCGGGGGCGGCGCTAGCCGCCCCGAGGAGGCGGGTCGGGCGGGGGGGGCTCCGCGACCGGGCGCCCGGAGCGGACGGTGAGTACCCCGCGCCGGAGCGCTGCCGGAGATACCGAGTTCGGTATCACTCCGGACGGTAGGCGATCGCGCTGATCTCGACCTTGATCCCGCGCAGCGCGGCGCCGACGGTGGTGCGGGTGGGGTAGGGGGGGCGGAAGGTCTCGCGGTAGACCTGGTCGAACGCACCCCAATCGTTCACATCCACCAGGTACGCCGTCACCGAGACCACGTCCTCGAGCCCCGCGCCCGCCTCGGCCAGCACCCGCCGCACATTCTCCAACACCGCGCGAGTCTGGGTGACGACGTCGTCGCCGAGCAGCTCACCGGTCGTCATATCCCGCGGGACCTGCCCCGAGACGAAGATGAACTGGCCCGCCCGGATCGCCCGCGAGTAGGCGCCGGCCGGAGGAGGGATCGTCCCCGCGGCGATGGGGTGCCAGGCGCGCTCTGCATTGTGGGTGGTCGACGTCGTCTCCTGAGTCATGGTCTCCTCCTGCGCTGAAGTGGGGCCGGGGACGGTTGCGTCCACGCCCCGGGAGTTCTCGGCATCGGCGGGCCGGACGGGGCCGGCACCCGCGTTCGGCGGAAAGAATAATCCATGTCGGTCCGGCGCGCGAATGCTCCACCGGCGCAGCGGCGTACGGGCGCGTCACTCCGAGCGGTGCCGTGGAGTGGAACCCGGTAGCGTCGTTTTGCACAAAGCTATTGACAATCCGTGAGGCAACGCATAATCTGCCGCACCCGGCATCAAACCGCGTTCTTCGACCCCGGACCGTCCGGAATCTCCCAGCGCTACCTCCCGGTATAGCCGCTGGAGGCTCCTGCATGCGTGGAATACGCTCGTCCGGCAGCCGCGGTCGGTGTCGGTCGTCCGTGATCGCACCATTACAAGTCGAGCAGCGTTCCGGCCGCCCCTGACAGGTCACCCTTCGCCGCCCTTGGACATCGTACCGGCGGCTAGCGGCTGCGTGACTAGGCGCGGGCGTTGGGCGATCGTCCCGAAGTGAGCACTTCCGGGCCCTGTTCATCGGTTGGGGCTATTCCGGTCTTGTCGGAGCACGAGTCCATTGCGCAGGAGGTGCGACAATGTTCGGGCGTAGGTTGTGGGGGGTGCCCGTGGCGGCGTTGCTGCTGGCGGGGTGTGGTGAAGACGGTCCCGTCGCTCCCCGCCAGCCGGCGGGTGGGGCGGAGCAGCTCCTCTCCTGCCAGGTCGATGTACGCGCCGGCGCGCTCTCCTGCGGCGGGCAGGAGGCGGGGCTGGGGGGAGGGGCGCTCGGCGTCATCCTCGGCGGGCAGGGGGTGTACGTGCACCTGACCTCCAACAACGTCGGCTACGACGAGGCGACCGAGGTCTTCTCGGCCGAAGTGGCGATCAGGAACCTCGTCAACCAGGTGATCGGCACGACCGATGGCAGCACGCCGGCGGTCGGCGGGATACGGATCTTCTTCGTCAACGATCCGGTGACCACCGGCGGTACCGGGGACGTGACGGTGCGCAATGCGGATGGCACCGGTGACTTCACGGCTACGGGCCAGCCGTACTTCGAGTACGAGCAGGCGCTCGGCCCGGGCAGGACCTCGCTCTCGCGGAAGTGGGAGTGGAACGTCCCTTCGACGGTGACAGAGTTCAGCTTCCTGGTCGGTGTGAGCGTGGAAGTGGCCGATCAGGCGGGGTTGCAGCCGGCGGGGTTCGACTTCATTGCACAGACGATCGATACCGATTCGCTGCACACCTGCGCGCTGGATTATTCTGGCCAGGCCTGGTGCTGGGGCTCGGGCGGGAGCGGCCGGCTGGGCAACGGCGCGACCACCCAGCAGTCGACGCCGGTCGCGGTCGAGCAGGGGAGCCTGCGTTTCGTCTCGATCGACACGGGTAAGGATCACACCTGTGCCCTGACCGACACCGGCGATATGTACTGCTGGGGCCGTGGCTACGAAGGGCGTCTCGGCAACGGGAGCCGCGAGGACGTGCCCGTCCCCACGCCGACCCCGGTACTCGGCGGCCACAAGTTCTCTTCGATGTATATCGGGCAGAACCATACCTGCGCCCTGACCCCCGACGGCGAGGCCTGGTGCTGGGGTCTCGGTGGCCATGGCCGTCTCGGTATCGGCCGGATCGACACGATCTCCGTCCCCGAGCCGGTCGCGACCAACGAGCGCTTCTCCACGCTCTCGGCGGGTACCTTCCATACCTGCGGGATCACCCTCGAAGGCAAGGGCTACTGCTGGGGGACCAACGCCAACGGGAAGCTGGGGGTCGGTCATACCACCTCCGGCTACTATACCTCCCCCGAGGAGATCGTCGGGGTGGACGAGTTCGCCTCGCTCGTGGCCGGGTCTGACCACACCTGCGGCGTGACGCCGGATGGAAAGGTCTACTGCTGGGGCAACGGCGCCAACGGTCGCCTCGGTAACGGCTCGACCACGACCACCGGGACGCCGACGCAGGTGAGCATTTCTAACGCGATCGCCTTCCTGAACGGCGCGCCGGAGAGCTGCGCCGCCGGGGCGGAAACCGGCTCCTGCTTCCCGCGCCACTCGCTCGCCGAGCGGATCATCCTCGCCGCGCGGCGCATCGGGCCGGACAACCTGAGCTGAGGTAGAGCTCCTCGCTCGGTTATAGACGGACCACCTCCCGGGCGAGCGGCCGAACGCCCGGGAGGTGGTGCGAACGAATTGAGATTTCAACATGGGAGGTATGATGTCGGCACGCTGGAATACCTTGATGGTACTGCTCGCGGCAACGGTGTTCAGTGGTTTCGCCCGGGGTGACGTCGCCACGGATCCCCCTGCGAATGGCAAGGCTGCTGGCTCGGCTGCGGTCGTGGACGTGCAAGATCCCCGGGCCACCGTCATCACGGCGGATTCGCTGCATACATGTGCGCTCACCAGCTCCGGCGACGCGTATTGCTGGGGTACCGGCAGCTTCGGCCGGCTCGGCAATGGTTCGACCGCGGAGCAGCTGACCCCCGTGGCGGTCGCGGGTTCGCGGAAGTTCGTCTCGATCAGCGCGGGGTCGAGCCACACCTGCGCGCTCACGGCCGACGGCAAGGCTTACTGCTGGGGCAACGGCGGTAACGGTCGGCTGGGGACCGGCAACACCAATCGGAGTCTGCGGCCGCGGCTGGTGGTGGGCGGCCATGAGTTCTCCGTCCTCTCCGTGGGCCGCCGCTACACCTGCGGTCTGACCAACGACGGAACGGCCTATTGCTGGGGCGTCAACTCGAACGGCGAGCTCGGCGATGGCACCACCGAGGACAAGACCGAGCCGACCGCGGTAGTCGGCGGGCACAAGTTCACCTGGCTCAGCGCCGGGGCGTTCCACTCCTGCGGCGTCGCGACCGACGGCAAGACCTACTGCTGGGGGAGCGGCACCAACGGCAAGCGGGGCGATGGCGCCACCACGGGTGGGTCCTCGGAGCCGGTCGCCGTATCGACGGACGTGAGCTTCACCTCGGTCTACGCCGGCCGCCAGCACACCTGCGCCCTGACCGCTGAGGGGGAGGCGTGGTGCTGGGGCGCCAACCGCAGCCGTCAGCTCGGTGATGGCACCAACACGGCCAAGTCGACGCCGGTCCGGGTTAAGACCGATCTCAAGTTCAAGTCCCTCGCCCTCGGCGGGACCCACACCTGCGGGCTCACCGCTTCCGGGAAGGTCTACTGCTGGGGGAGCAACAACCTCGGCAAGCTCGGCAAGGGGGATGCCGGTGGTACGTTCGCCGAGCCGCAAGAGGTGGCTCTCGTGAACAACTTCGTCGCCATCGAGGCCGGGTACGATCATACCTGCGGTAAGACTGCGGATGGCGCTGTCTACTGCTGGGGTGGTGGCGAGGGGGGACGTCTGGGGCACGGCACCCTCGCCGATCGGAGCGCCCCGGACCGCGTCGCCGACTTCGGGACGGACGCGCCGACGGCACTGCTGCCGTCGCGGCAAGATCGCTGAGCCACCGCGCCGGGCCAGGCGAGGCTCAGCGGCTCGGGGGACCGGTCACGGTCTGTCCCGGGCCCGCTGGCTCGGCGCGGTGATATCGTGTGGAATCACCAGATCCCTGACGGCCAGGTGCTGTCAGGGATCGTGGTGATGTGTACTCTGACAACCTTCTATCCAGGAGATGGTGGATGGCGTTGATCCATAGGAAGTGGGCGGTGCCGGTTACGGTTCTGCTCGTGGCGGGGTGCGCCTAGGACGGGCCCGTCGCTCCCCGCCAGCCGGCGGGCGGGGCGGAGCAGCTCCTTTCCTGCCAGGTCGATGTACGCACTGGCGCGCTCTCCTGCGGCGGGCAGGAGGCCGGCCTCGGTGGCGGGGCGCTCGGCGTCCTCCTCGGCGGGCAGGGGGTGTACGTGCACCTGACCTCCAACAACGTCGGCTACGACGAGGTGACGGAGGTCTTCTCGGCCGAGGTGGCGATCAAGAACCTGGTCGACCAGGTGATCGGCACGACCGATGGCAGCACGCGGGCTGTCGACGGGATACGGATCTTCTTCGTCAACGATCCGGTCACCACCGGTGGTACGGGTAACGTCACGGTGCGCAACGCCGATGGGACCGGTGACTTCACGGCCACAGGCCAGCCGTACTTCGAGTACCGGCAGGCGCTCGGCCCGGGTCGTACCTCGCTCTCGCGGAAGTGGGAGTGGAACGTCCCCGCAACGGTGGAGAGCTTCGGCTTCTTGGTCGGTGTGAGCGTGGATGTGGCCGATCAGGCGGGGCTGCAGCCCGTTGGTTACGACTTCGTCGCGCAGACGATCTCAGCCGATTCGCTGCACACCTGCGCGCTGGATTATTCTGGCCAGGCCTGGTGCTGGGGCTCGGGCGGGAGCGGCCGGCTGGGCAACGGCGCGACCACCCAGCAGACGACGCCGGTCGCGGTCCAGCAAGGGAGCCTGCGCTTCGTCTCGATCGACACCGGCCGCGATCACACCTGTGCCCTGACCGACACCGGTGATGCGTACTGCTGGGGCGCCGGGAGCTACGGCCGGCTGGGCAACGGTGATTCCGTGGCCGCCTCGACGCCGCAGCTGGTGGTCGGTGGTATCAAGTTCAAGCAGCTCGCCGTCTCGCGCTTCGGCGCCTGCGCGCTCGCGGTGGATGGGAAGGCGTACTGCTGGGGGAACAACACCCGCGGCCAGCTCGGGGACGGCACGACCGAAGACAAGAGCGTGCCCACCGAGGTGATCGGCGGTCACACCTTCAAGTGGCTGGCGGCCGGCGGCTTCCACACCTGCGGTATCACCACCGGCGGTTCGGCGTACTGCTGGGGTCGCAACCAGTTCGGGCAGATCGGCAAGGGCACTCGCGAGGACGAGCCCTATACCCAACCGACCCCGGTCGTCGGCGGCCACAACTTCGTCTCGGTCTACGCCGGGCAGCACAACGCCTGCGCCCTGACCCCCGGCGGCGAGGCCTGGTGCTGGGGCCACGGCGGGCACGGCCGTCTCGGCATCGGCCGGATCGACACGATCTCCGTCCCCGAGCCGGTCGCGACCAACGAGCGTTTCACCTCGCTCACCCTCGGTACCTTCCACACATGTGGCGTCACCCTCGAGGGGAAGGGCTACTGCTGGGGCTACAACATCCGCGGCAAGCTGGGGATCGGTAACACCGACGCCGGCCAGTACGTCACCCCTCAGTCGATCGCCGACGTCGACGAGTTCACTTCGATCACAGCCGGCGCCGACCACACCTGCGGCGTGACCCCCGCGGGGACGGTCTATTGTTGGGGCAACAACGAAAACGGCCGCCTCGGTTCGGCGGTATCCGATCCCACTGGGACGCCGACCTTGGTGAGCACGCTGAACGCGATCGCTTTCCTGAACGGTGCGCCGGAGGGGTGTGCAGCGGACTCGCCCGGCGAGTTCTGCTTCCCGCGCCGCTCGCTCGCCGAGCGGATCTTCCTCGCCGCGCGTGACGCCTGGCGCGCAGGGCTGGACAACCTGAGCTGAGGAGAAAACGATGACCCAGGATAGAACGATGACTGGATTGTCCGCCGCACCCGCGACCGGCGCCAAGCGCCCCTGGACCGCGCCAGCGATAGTCGAGCTGCCGCGGCTGACCGAGCTGACGCTACAGTCCTTCATCCCCGGGACCGGGATCCCGGGGGGTGGGGGGAGCACGGTCTTCTGACGGTCAACGTCGTGATGCGGTAAGAACGGGGTGCCGGACGTGACGGTCCGGCACCCCGTTCATTTCCGTTCGGTAAGCACGACCGGCCGACTCGAAGCGGCCGTCGAAACAAGTCTTACAGCGTGTGAAGAAAGTCATCCAGGAGCGAGCCTGCGCACCATGAGGTGAATCATCGCGCAGCACATCACGGACGCGCTCCAAGGTGCCATTTTGTCTCTAGCGGTGGATGTGGAACCTAGACCACGCTCCAGGGCGGAAAGTCATGCGGCAACATGCGCCACGAACACCTTGCACCGGCTTGGAAGTAGTGCGAGATAGTTTGCGTCGCTCGCATTCCTACGAGCCTGCACCCCTGGTTGGCCAAAGTCGAACGACCCGGTATATTAGCCCTTAGCCTAATACCTCGGGTTTATTAGGTGAAATCGAAGCTGACCTAATAATCGAGTTACGTCATGAACCTGCAACCACTTCCGACTCTCTGGAACCTGTACAACCTGGAAAGCTCGCCCTACTTCCAGGATGTCCTCGAAGGCGCAGAAAGCTCACCATGAACCGCACCGGGTTCGTCGGAGACCTGCTTACTTGAGTGGCACCGGTTCCGGCTCAGTTGCCTTCCGGCGCCAGTAGGCCTCCTCATACTCGACCGGGGAAGTATACCCAATCGACTCGA
>Ga0180215_1004200_pt1 | contig 12968 bp, 11 predicted proteins | sample eDN3rd37CBELigBY_FD_128871 | JGI IMG/M metagenome (GOLD analysis project Ga0180215, IMG submission 128871) | Enriched backyard soil microbial communities from Emeryville, California, USA - eDNA 3rd pass 37_C BE-Lig BY (version 2) (version 2) | ecosystem: Environmental > Terrestrial > Soil >...
CTCAACGGTCCGGACGACTGCATCCGCGAGATGCGCGAGATCTATCGCAAGCGGCGCGATACGATGGTCGAAAGCTTCGGCCGGGCGGGCTGGCACATTCCCTCGCCGGCGGCGTCGATGTTCGCCTGGGCCAAGCTGCCGGAACCGTTCCGGGGCATGGGCTCGATCGAGTTCGCGAAGCTGCTGGTCGAGAAGGCGGATGTCGCGGTCGCGCCCGGAATCGGCTTCGGCGAACACGGCGACGACTATGTCCGCATCGCGCTGGTCGAGAACGAGCAGCGCATCCGGCAGGCCGCGCGCAACATCCGCCGCTTCCTTGAAACTGGAATCGACAAGCTGCACAACGTCGTTCCGCTCGCCAACCGGCGCTAGTCGCTTCTCCTTCGCTCAGGTCTGAATATGGTCGCGCCCCTCAAGGTGGGTCTTGCCGGCTTAGGTACGGTCGGCTCTTCCGTGATCCGGCTGATTGCCGAGAATCATCTGGCTGCACGCTGCGGACGCGCAGTCGAAATCGTTGCCGTCACGGCGCGCAAGAAAGGAAAGGATCGGGGCGTCGATCTCACCGGCCTGCGCTGGGTCGACGGTCCGGTTGCGCTTGCGAGCGACCCGGAGATCGACGTGTTCGTCGAACTGATGGGCGGCGATGGGGATCCGGCCAAAGCCGCGGTTGAGGCCGCGCTCAAGGCGGGGAAATCCGTGGTCACCGCCAACAAGGCACTGCTGGCCAAGCATGGCCTCGCGCTTGCGCAGCTCGCCGAGGCAAATGGTGTCGCCTTGAATTTCGAGGCGGCGGTCGCCGGCGCGATCCCGATCGTCAAGACGCTGCGCGAGGGCTTCGCCGGCAATTCCTTCGCGCGCATCTACGGCATCCTGAACGGCACCTGCAATTACATCCTGACGAGGATGGAGCAGGAGAAGCTGTCCTTTGCGGAATGCCTGAAGGATGCGCAGCGGCTCGGCTATGCCGAGGCCGATCCGACCTTTGACGTCGAGGGCTACGACACCGCGCAGAAGCTCGCGATCCTGGCGTCGATCGCATTCGGCACCAAGGTTGACTCGGACTCGATCTATGTCGAGGGCATCTCGTCGATCGCGCCGGCCGACCTGATTGCAGCCGACGAACTCGGCTATCGCATCAAGCTCCTTGGCGTCGCGGTCAAGACCGAAAGCGGCATCGAGCAGCGGGTGCATCCGACCATGGTGCCGAAGGACTCCGCGATCGCACAGGTAATGGGCGTTACCAATGCCGTGACCGTTGACGCCGACGGCATTGCACCGATCACCCTGGTCGGGCCGGGTGCGGGGGGATTGGCGACGGCGTCGGCCGTTGTCGCCGACATCGGCGACATCGCGCGCGGCGTCCGGGTGGCGCCCTTCGGGCGGTCCGTCGGCAGTCTGACAGTGGCCGGTAAAGCTCCGATGCAACTGCATGAGGGCGGCTATTATATCCGTCTTCTGGCTGTCGACAGGCCCGGAACTGCCGCCACCATCGCAACCCGTCTTGCGGAGCAGGAGATTTCGCTCGAATCGATTGTGCAGCGCCATCTGATCACGCCCGATTCGGGACCTCAGGGCGGCAAGGATGCGAAAGCTGCTACCGGGCCGGTTCCGGTGATTCTGATCACCTATGCGACCACCGAAGATGCGGTGCGGCGCGCGCTCGCCGCCGTGAAGGCCGATCAGGTGATTTCCGGCGAGCCGCAATTGATCCGCATCGAGAAAAACCGATAGAAGAATTGCCGGACAGGCGGCCGCCAGAAGGCCGCCCGGGGAGAGAGACGACATGGCGCCAACGATCACAGTTCAACCGCATCAGATGCTCGAGCGTATCCTGTCGCTCGAAATTGTGCGCGTCACCGAACGCGCGGCGGTGTCCTCGGCGCGGCTGCGTGGACGCGGCAACGAGAAGGCGGCCGATCAGGCCGCGGTCGATGCCATGCGGCGCGAACTCAACAAGCTGCCGATCGATGGTACGGTGGTGATCGGCGAAGGCGAGCGCGACGAAGCGCCGATGCTGTATATCGGCGAGAATGTCGGCACCAAGAGCGGCTTCAAGGTCGATATCGCGGTCGATCCGCTCGAAGGCACGACGCTTTGCGCGAAGAATATGCCGGGCTCGATTGCGACCATGGCAATGGCCGAAGGCGGGACGCTGCTCAACGCGCCCGACGTCTATATGGACAAGATCGCGATCGGTCCGGGCTATGCGAAGGGCGTGGTCGATCTGGACGCGCCCGCTGAAGAAAACATCCGCAATCTGGCCAGGGCCAAGGACGTCAAGCCGGAGGAAATCACCGCGCTCATTCTCGACCGGCCGCGTCACGCCGACCTGATTGCCGCGGTTCGCAAGGCAGGCGCTGCCGTCCGCCTGATCACCGATGGCGACGTCGCCGGCGTCATCCATTGCGCCGATGCGCAGCAGACCGGAGTCGATATCTATATGGGGATCGGCGGCGCACCCGAGGGTGTACTGGCCGCGGCGGCCTTGCGCTGCATCGGCGGGCAGATGCAGTGCCGGCTGGTGCTCGATTCCGACGAGAAGCGCGAGCGCGCCAGCAAGATGGGGATCACCGACCCGCGCAAGAAATACGAGATCGCCGACATGGTGAAGGGCGACTGCCTGTTCGCCGCGACCGGCGTCACCGACGGCTCGTTCCTGCGCGGGGTGAAGTTCCGCAAGGACGTGATCGAGACCGAGACCGTGGTGATGCGCTCTGTGACTGGGACGGTGCGCTATATCCGCGCGGAGCACCGCCAACTCGACAAGTTCCATCTCGACTGAGCCGCGACATGGCGCGTGACATCTATCTCGTCGGCAGCGTTCCGATGGCGGATGCGCGGACGGTGTTCGAGTCGGTGAGCGAAGCCTTCGGCCCGCGCATCAGGCGCATTCCGGACGGTGAGACGGGCGAACGCCTCAACTGGGTGTTCTGGCAGGAGGCGCTGTTTGCGCAGCATCCCGCCTTCGAGCGCTCCGACAAGGATTTCCAGCTTCATGCGACCAGCGGCAAGGCGCGCCGCTACCGGCTCAAGGCGGGACTCTCCGCGCGCGACGTTGCCTTCAACAATATCCTGTATGCCGATGTGGCGATCGCCTCGTACCGCACCTTCAAGGCGCTGAAGGACGAAGGCAAGATCGCCGCCGGCACGAAATTCCAGGTCGATCTCGTTCCCGCCCATTCGGTGATCTGGCTGTTCGTCGACGAAGACCTGCATGAGGCGATCGATCCGATCTACAACGCGGCGGTCAAACGCGAGATCGACAAGCTTGCGGCGGCGATCCCACATGGCGAGCTTGCGATCCAGCTCGACGTGGCCTCGGCGGTCTTCGCGCGGCTCGAGCGCCGCGACGTATCGAGCTACGGAGCGACCAAGGCGGAGATGTTCGACACCTTCAGCCGCATCCTGCTCGATCTCGGCAATCATGTGCCCGCGGATATCGAACTGCTCTACCATTTCTGTTACGGCGACGCCGGCCATCGCCATGTGGTCGAGCCGACGGACATGGAGGATATGGTGGAACTGGCGAACCGGCTGTCGGCGGGAGCGAAGCGCAGCATTGAGCTGATTCATATGCCGGTGCCGCGCGACCGTTCGGACGAAGCCTATTTCGAGCCGCTGCGGCGGCTTGTGCTTCGGCCGGAGACGGAATTGTGCCTCGGTCTGGTGCACCATACCGACGGCCTGGCCGGGACGCGCAAGCGGATGGCGACGGCGGAGAAGTTCGTGCGCGACTTTTCCATCGGGACGGAATGCGGCTTCGGCCGCAGGGACCCCACCACCATCCCGGAGCTTCTGCGCATCCATGCCGAAGCCGCCGCCTGAGCTTGACATTCGCGCGCTCACGCCGGACGAGCGTGCCGCCTGGGAGCCGCTGTGGCAGGGCTATCTGGCTTTCTACGAGTCGCAGGTTTCGCCCGAGACAACCGATGTACTATGGCAGCGGCTGCACGACCCGAAAGAGCCGATGTTCGTGCTCGGCGCGCATCTGGACGGGCGGCTGGTCGGCATCGTGCAGTATCTGTTCCACAGGTCATGCTGGACGATCGGCGACTATTGCTACCTGCAGGACCTGTTCGTCGTGCCCGATGCGCGCGGGCTGGGCGCCGGACGCGCGCTGATCGAAGCGGTGGAACAGGCGGCGCGCGCACATGGCGCGAGCCGCGTGCACTGGCTGACCAAGGAAGACAACCGAACGGCACGTGCGCTCTATGACAAGCTGGCGGAGCGCTCCGGTTTCATCCAGTATCGCAAGCTCTTCTGAAAACTGATTCGGCCGCGTTCCGATGCCCGTTCCCATGCGAGCCCTGGCACTTACGCCGGAGGCGCCATCGCGCTTCTTTCTTGGAGTTGAAAAGTCCGCGCGCGGGCGCGCCTGGCGCGACCGGCTCGATGCGCGCGGTCATGCGCTTGCGCTCGCCATCGCCCAGCGCCACGGCATACAGGAGATGCTGGCGCGCATCCTCGCCGGGCGCGGCGTCGAGCCTGCGGATGCGGAAAGCTATCTCGATCCGGCGGTAAAGCGGCTGATGCCCGATCCGGATACGCTGACCGGAATGCGGGAAGCGTCTGCTCGCATTGCCGATGCCGTTCAACGCGGCGAGACCGTCGCAATCTTCGGCGATTATGACGTGGACGGTGCTACGTCGTCGGCGCTGCTCGCGCGCTATCTCCGCCATCTCGGTCTTTCGCCGATCATCCACATCCCGGATCGCCTGTTCGAGGGATATGGTCCCAATGTGGAGGCCGTGCGGGCGCTGGCTGATCGCGGCGTGACGCTGCTGGTGACCGTGGATTGCGGCACGACCTCGCTGGAGCCGCTCGCGGAAGCGCGCAGGCTCGGCCTCGACACGGTCGTGATCGATCACCATCAATGCGATCCGGTGCTGCCGCCCGCGCTCGCGATCGTCAATCCGAACCGGCTTGACGACCTGTCGGGCCTCAACCATCTGGCCGCGGTCGGCCTCGTTTTCATGACACTCGTTGCCGTGAACCGCGAATTACGCCGCCGCGGCTTTTTCGACGCGCGGACCGAGCCCGATCTGCTCGCCGCGCTCGATCTCGTCGCACTCGGCACTGTTGCGGACGTGGTTCCGCTCCGCGGACTCAACCGCGCGTTCGTGTCGAAGGGGCTGATCTCGATGCGGCGGCGCGAGAATGTGGGGCTTACTGCGCTGATGGATGCGGCGCGGCTTGACGGGCCGCCCGAACCCCATCATCTCGGATTCCTGCTCGGGCCCCGCATCAATGCCGGGGGCCGCATCGGTCGTGCCGATCTCGGCGCCAATCTGCTGCTGGAGCAGGACCCGACCGAAGCTGCGCGAATCTCCGTGGAGCTCGACCGGCTCAACCGCGAGCGGCAAGCGATGGAGCAGCACATGCTGGCCGAGGCGGAAGCGGAGGCAATAGCCTCGCTCGGCCTCGAGGACAAAGGCGCCGTGGTGGTGACCGCGTCCGAAGGCTGGCATCCGGGCATTGCCGGTCTCGTCGCCGCGCGGCTGAAGGAAAAATTCGGCCGGCCCGCCTTCGCCATCGCTCTCGGCGCCGGCGGCATCGGCACCGGTTCGGGCCGCTCGATTGCGGGCGTTGATCTTGGACGCGCGGTTCGGCAGGCGGTGACTGACGGTATGCTGATCAAGGGCGGCGGTCACGCTATGGCGGCCGGGATTACGCTCCGCCGGGAGCGGCTCGCGGAATTCCGCGCCTATCTGGAAGCGGCCCTCGGCGAAGCGGTCGAGGTGGCGCGACGAGACGAGGCGCTGCTGATCGATGGCGCACTCAGCGCAGCTGCGGTCAACCTTGAGTTTTGCGCGTCCATGCTGCGCGCAGGGCCGTTCGGCGCCGGCAACCCCGATCCGGTCTTTGCGCTGCCAGCGCATACGATCGCCTTTGCCGATGTGGTCGGTGGCCAGCACATCCGCGCCCGGCTGCGCAGCCCGGATGGTGCCTTCGTCAATGCAATCGCGTTCCGTTGCGCCGATACCGAACTCGGCCGCGCGCTGATGGCAGGCCGGGGGCAGGCGATGCACGTCGCGGGGCAACTCTCGGCCGATCGCTGGCAGGGCGCCGAGCGCGTGCAGATGCGCTTGCTGGATGTCGCGCAAATCGCCTAGCGCTTTTTGCATTCCCGCGCTGTCATGGCCGGCCTTGTGCCGCGCAGCCACGCCGTTATGAATGGCAAGACGCAGATGGCCGGGACACGCCCCGGCCATGACAGGAATGGCTACCGAAGCAGGTCCGCATGTCCAAGCTCAATCTATCCGTCGCCATCGGCGATTATGACCGCAACCGCCCGCTGATCGACGGGGCCGTGCAGATCGACGGTGTCGATCCGGTGTTCATGACATTGTCCCCGGAAGAGATTTTCTTCCGCGCCTTCAAGACCACCGATTTCGATATCTGCGAATTGTCGCTGTCGAGCTCCACGGTCAAGACGGCGGACGGCAATTTCCCCTATGTCGGGGTGCCCGCTTTTCTGTCGCGCTGCTTTCGCCACACCTCGATCTATGTGCGGACCGACCGGATCAAGACACCGCAGGACCTGAAGGGCAAGCGCATGGGCCTGCCCGAATATCAGCTCACCGCGGTGGTATGGGCGCGCGCGCTGCTTGAGGATGAATTCGGCGTCAAGCCTTCGGATATCACCTGGGTGCGCGGCGGCATCGCCCATGCGGGACGGCCCGAGAAGATCAAGCTCAACCTGCCGAAGGATGTGAGGCTCGAAGACGCGCCCGAGGGTAAGACCATTTCAGGAATGCTCGCGTCGGGCGAGATCGATGCCTTCATGGCGCCACGCGCGCCGGCCTTGCCGCCGGATACGCCCAATGTCGGCTGGCTGTTCCCCGACCCGGAAGCGGCGGCGAAGGACTATTACAAGCGCACCAGGATCTTCCCGATCATGCATATCGTCGGCGTGCGCAAGACGCTGGCCGAGAAGCATCCCTGGCTCCCCGCCGCGGTGCTGAAAGCATTCGAGCAGTCGAAGGCGATTGCGATGGAGCGCCTCGCCGACGTGTCGGCGGTGAAGGTGACGCTGCCCTTCATCGAGGAGCGCATCCTGGAGGCGCGGGCGCTGATGGGCGAGGATTACTGGTCCTACGGCGTGCCGGCGAATCGCCACGTGCTGGAGACGTTCTTCCGCCACCATCATGCGCAGGGGCTGTCATCGCGTCTTGTCACGCCGGAGGAACTGTTCCATCCGGCGACGCTGGAGAGCGCGAAGATATAAGTCTCGTATTCCGGGCGCGGCGATCTGCGCCGCGCCCGGAGCTACAAAGTTACTTCTTAAGGGGGACCTGGAACAGCTCGGCGAGCTGTTCCTTGGTCAGCGGCCTGTCGATGAATTTCAGCGTCACGGCTTCCGGGATCAGCGTGTCGAGACCCTTGATCTCGTCGGGCTGCACGATGGTTCTCGGGAAGAACTCGTCGCGCACGCGCTTGGCCATCGCGACATCGATTTTGGCAAACTCGGCATAGTCCTTCAGCGCCTGATCGCTCGAATACATGTAATCGATGGTCTCGCGATAGGCTTGCATGTAGCGCATCAGCGCGTCGCGCTTGGTCTTGAGCGTCTCCGCATTCACCGCGATCACGCGGATGGTCTGGCCGGCGACGATCTTGGCGTCGGTCGCCCGCGCCACCAGATTGATCTTGCCTTCGTCCATTTCCTTCAGGCCAAAGGGCGGGGCGGCCCAGCCGACATCGACCTGACCGGTCATGACCGCGGTCAGCGTTGCGGGCGGCGAGCCGGTCGCTTGCGGCTTCGCCGTCAGCTTGAACTCATTGATGAAGGCGAGCACGATCGAGTTGGTCGACGACCCACGCGAGGAGAAGGCAATGGTTTTGCCGTTGGTGTCCTTCAGGGTCTTGATGCCGGAATCCGTTTTCGCATACCAGTAGTCGGCGGCGCCCGTGGCTTCCGCGCCGATCACGCGCACCGGCGCGCCTTTGGCGAAGGCCGAAATCGCGCCCATGGTGCCGATCGCAAGCCCGATATCGACCGAATTGGAGATCACCGGCTGCAGGGTTTCTCCCGACCCCGACGTGTAGGTCATGTCCAGTTCGATGCCGTGCTTCTTGAAGATGCCGGCCTTCTCGCCCACGTGAGAAATCGCTGTGTCCCAGTTGCCGCGCTGGCCGATTGCCAGCTTGAGCTTGTCCTGCGCGAGCGTCGGCGACGCCTGCGCGAATGCAACCGTGACCGTTGCTGCCGCGACCAACAGCGTCCGGAAACTGCTCATCGTTGTCCTCCTTTTTTTCTCAGAACCGCTTGATCCGGTCGAGCCCGCCGAGCCGTCCGACCAGCGCATTGGCGGCGATCGCCAGCACGAACAGCACGATCAGCATCGCGTACATCCGCGGCATGTCGAATAGGCTGTAGGCCTGGATGATCAGGAACCCGATGCCGCGGTTCGACAGCTTGGTTTCTGCGAGCAGGGTGCCGATCAGGCCGACGCCGAGGCCGAGCCGCACGCCGTTGATGATCGGGTGCCGCATTGCCGGCAGGTAGACCTTGGTGGCCATCTGCCACGCATTGGCGCGGAAGCTCTTGCCGACGCGGATCAGCACCGGCTCGATCTGACGCATTCCGGCCGCAACCGACAGCGCGATCGGGAAGAAGCAGGACAGGGTGCCCAGCGCAATTTTGGACGGCGGACCAACCCCGAACCACATGATCATGATCGGGAAGAAGATGATTTTCGGGGTTGGGCCGAGATAATACAGGTACGGCTCGTAGGCGCGGCTCAGGAACCTGTTGCCACCGAGAACGAGCCCGACCAGGATAGCGCTGATCCCACCGATGGCGAGTGCCGCCGCGACCTCGTAGGCCGTGACGCCGAGATGCCAGTAATAGTCCGGATCGGTGAGCAGCGCGATGATCGCCTTGCCGATGGCAATTAGCGATGGCACCACGTCGCGATAGAGCAGGCCCGATTGCGCGAGCGCTTCCCAGCCGACCAGAATGGCGGCGATGATCGCGATGCGAACCAGCGTCACCGGGCCAATCGCCGGCGAACGCAATCTGGTCGCTTGTGTCAGGCGGCCCGCGTCAGCCATCGCTCGAACCACTCCACCACGACGAAGAAACACACGCTCACGAGGATCACGAAACAGATCGCGGCATAGGTGCCCGCGAGGTCATAGCGTTCGGCGAGATCGTTGATGAGCTGCCCGAGCCCGCCGAAATTGATCAGAAATTCCACGCCTACGACATTGATCAGCGCGAAGATCAGCCCGAGCTTGAAGCCTGTGAAGATTGTCGGCAGCGCCGAAGGGAACTGGATTTTCCAGAACAGCTGCCACGGCGTCAGGTTGAAGCTGCGGCCGACATTCAACAATACGCGCTTGGTTTCCGACAGCCCTTCGATGGTTTTCAGGATCACCGCCGGTAGCCCTGCGACAAAACCCATCATGATGATGGTGGTGGCCGAGCGGCCGAAGATCACCATGAACAGCGGATACATCAGCACGGTCGGCGCTGCCGCCGCGGCCGCCACCCAGGTTTCGGTCGCCTGCCGCAGGATGTTCACCTTGTAGAGCAGCGTGCCGATCGAAATGCCGAATACCGCGAGCAGCGCCGCTGCTGAAATGCATTCGCGCATGGTGAGCAGGAATCGACTGACGACCTGCTCCTCCATAATGACGCGTTCGAAGGCGAGGGCCACGTCCGAGGGCGGCGGCACGATGAAGCGGTTCAGGATGCCGGTTTCGACCAGCACCTGCATCAGCGCAACAAGGGCGGCGAAGGTGCCGATCCCGAGCAGGATCGGCGCCGTCCGCGAGCGGGCGAGTGCGGCCGCGCTCACTTGCGCCGCCCCGGCGTGAGCCGTGCGCGGCTCTCATCGTCGGACAGGCCGCGGCTGGCCTCTTCGCGAAGGTCCGACCAGATCTGCGCGACGTAGTGGCCGAAGGCGTCGCTGCCGACGATTTCGGAGCTGCGCGGGCGCGGCAGGTCAATGTCGACGATGCGTTTGATCTTGCCGGGCCGGTACGTCATCACGAGAATGCGGTCGGAGAGCTGCACCGCCTCGGTGATGTTGTGGGTGATAAGCAGAGTGGTCTGCTTCAGCTCCTGCTGGATCTGCAACACCTTGTCGCCGAGCAGGAGCCGTGTCTGCTCGTCGAGTGCCGCGAACGGTTCGTCCATCAAGAGGATTTTCGGCTCGGACGCGAGCGTGCGCGCGAGCGAGACGCGCTGGCGCATGCCGCCCGAAAGCTCGGCCGGATAGCGGTTCTCGAAGCCGCTCAGACCGACCATGTCGATGAAGTGCCGCGCCTTGTCGTGGCGCTTCGCCTTCGGCATGCCCTCGATCTCAAGCGGGAACGAAACATTCTCGATCACGGTCCGCCAGGGAAAGGTGGATTCCTCTTGGAACACCATCCCGACCGAGGCATGCGGCCCGGTGATGCGCTCGCCCGCGACCGTGACCTCGCCTTCGTAGTCGCCGAGCAGGCCGCCGACCACGTTGAAAAGGGTCGACTTGCCGCAGCCGGACGGACCGATCACGGCCAGGAACTCACCCTGCCGCACGCTGAGCGACACGTCGTCGACAGCGGTCACGACGCCGTCGGGCGTGCGGAAATGCTTGGTCACCTCCTTGACGACGAGAATGGGCTCCGCGCTTGAGGAGGTGGCGGCAGAACGGATAACGGGGGCGGGTGCGGCGGACATGTCTTCCCCAAAACTCACTCGGCTTTTCTGGTCATGGCCGCGGTCGTTGCCGGAGCATAGCCCGGTTCGACGCGGGCATCGACCACCGCGACGCCACCAGCTTCGACAGCGGCTATCGCCGATCGCAGCGCAGCAGCAAGCTCCGCATCGGTGCGGATCGGACCAAAACCCTCCGCGCCCTGCGCACGCGCCATCGCGGCGAGATCGATATCGGGATCGGAGATGCGCTGCCCAATCCAGCGGTTCTCCACCGGCCGGTTTCGCATGCGGGCGACGCGCTCCTGATGCAGTTCGTCGTTGAAGAAGGAACGATTGTTGGCGATCACCATCAGCAGCGGAATGCGGTAATGCGCCGCTGTCCAGAGTGCGGTGACGCCCATGAGGTAGTCACCGTCACCACAAATCGCGATTGGCAAGCGGCCCGAACCCTTCAGCGCGAGTGCGGCGCCGACGGAAATGCCGGGTCCGCCGCCAATGCCGCCGCCGCCGTCCGATCCGAGGAAATCGAGCGGATGGCGAAACGGCCACCAGGCGCCGTTCCAGGACAGCGGCAGATGGGTCAGCGAGACATCGCGCGTCCCCACGGCCTGGCGCAGGGCATAAGCGAGGGCTTCGACCGTGAGCGTGCTGCTGCTCGCGGGCTGCGCCATTGCGCGCGGCGCCGCCGGGCGCGCCGCCGGCTGCGACGGCGCGCCGATTGCCGCCGACAGCGCGATCGCCGCCTCGTCCGGGTCGGCCGAGATCAGCGTGTCGACCGGCGGCAGCGCCTGGTGATCCATGCTCCAGCCATTGTGGATATGCCGGTCGAGCGAGGCCGAGATCACGAAGGCGTCGCTTTTCGCCGCGTTCAGCGTGCCGCCGAGATCAACCCAGTCGAGGCTCAGGATCACGTCGGCTTGCGCGAGCGCAGCGAGACCGTCGGCATCGGGCAGCAGCATGCCAGGCGCGCCGACATGCAGCGGGTGATCCGTCGGAAAGGACGCGCCGATCTTCAGGTCGGTCAGCACGCGCGCGCCCAGCGCTTCCGCGAGCGCCACCCGCGCGGTCCATGCATCGAGTCTCCGCGAGGCGCGTCCGGCAAGGATCACCGGATGCTTTGCCTGCCGCAGCCGCTCGGCCACCTCATTGACCATCGCCGCATCCGGCGCCGACGACAGGCGCGGCCGGTAGCGCGACACATCGAGGGGCGGCAGTGGCTCAAGGAGCTTGGCCTCCTGCATCTCGGCATCGAGATTCACATAGACCGGACCCTGCGGCATCGCGTTGGCGATGTTGGCCGCGCGAATGAGCGCTTCGCGCGCGGCGGCGGGGGAGGCCGGCTGGTCGTCCCATTTGACATAGCCGCGCACCAGCGCACCCTGATCGCGCGCGGTATGTATCCAGTCGATCCAGGGCCTGCGTTTGACTGCATCGACCGGGCCGGTGGCACCCAGTACGACGACCGGCATGCGATCGCACCAGGCATTGAAGATCGCCATGGTGGCGTGCATCAGGCCGACATTGGAATGCACGATCGCGCCCATCGCCCGGCCTGTCACCTTGGCATAGCCTTGCGCGATCGCGACTGCGCTCTCTTCGTGTAGGCAGAGCAGTATCTGCGGACGCTGGTTGCCAAGGAAATTGACGAGCGAGTCGTGCAGCCCGCGATAGCTTGCGCCTGGATTGAGCGCGACATAGGGCAGTTCGAGATCGCGCAATGTCTGTGCGACCACGTCGCTGCCAAAGGCAGGCGCATTAACGCCGGCCGCGACCGGGGTTTCGACCAGCGCTGCGCCGGTTTGCGAGGTGGTGTGTTTAGTCATGCAGATCGACTCGAACAGGCGCCATCTTTGCGTTCATGCGCGGACCAGCATCGAAGCCGCGCGCAGCCCGCGTGTAAATTCCGGCTGGAATGCAGACAGGCCCTGTCCCCGCTTTCGCGCGGACGAACGCAAATGCAATAGCCGGCTCGGTTGATCACGGCGTCCCCGTCCCTGGGCGCGGGCTTCCGGCCCGCCTTCTTGACGCCACCCTAGCACTTTGGCATTCGCTCATAGAAGCCGATAAATGCGAACATCATTGTTGCAGCGGATTGAACAATCGCGATGGACCGTTTCCGCTCGATGGAGACTTTCGTGCGGGTTGCGCGCGCCGGCAGCTTTACAACCGCCGCCAATCAGCTGGGGCTGTCGCGTGCTCTCGTTTCGCGTCATGTGGCGATGCTGGAGGACCGGCTGGGCGTTCGCCTCCTGCATCGCACCACGCGTTCGCTCAATCTTACCGATGCGGGCCGTTCGTATCTGTCCTTCTGCGAACA
>Ga0180215_1004204_pt1 | contig 12957 bp, 14 predicted proteins | sample eDN3rd37CBELigBY_FD_128871 | JGI IMG/M metagenome (GOLD analysis project Ga0180215, IMG submission 128871) | Enriched backyard soil microbial communities from Emeryville, California, USA - eDNA 3rd pass 37_C BE-Lig BY (version 2) (version 2) | ecosystem: Environmental > Terrestrial > Soil >...
AGAACATCTGTCTAGCGGATACATACCGTGCTAGACGGGGAGTTGGCGGTGCCCTGTTACCCGCAATCCGCCATAGCGGGGTTTAATTCCTACTTGAGGTAGAAGCATGTGAGGTCTGCCTTGTGAAAAGTGGTGTTGACAATTGGGTCCTACGCAATGGAAACCTATGAAATTGGTCAGGTCCGGAAGGAAGCAGCCATAAATAGAATTTTCTATGTGCCGTAGGGTAGCCTAGTTCGAGCTAAAGTTCACAAGTAACGCTTGGTTGTTTCTATCGATAGTAGGTGCACGGTGTTACATATGATAATAAAAAAAGACCCTTTGGGGTCTTTTTTTGCATACGTTCAAATTATATTTCATAAACAAGCTCTATTTAACTGGGAACATTTTTAGAAAAAGGCTCAATCTTTTATTTTCGTACTGATCGTTACTTTTCCACTTCAACCTTCTGCTCTCTTTCTTGATCCGTTTTAAATAAATCTTTTGAAACAGCATTTAATTTATTTAAAAAACGATTGAATCCAAAGCCGACGAAGAAGGCAATGCTAATTTGGCCATACGGCGCGTTATCGAATTCGACAAATTCAACCAGGAAGATCCCACTCTGAATTAACGTCACTGCAATCACAGCGGTTCCCGTTGCAAAAATCGGAAAAAAGATGTACATAATCCAGACTCGGTAGTTCGTTAAATTGTCCCTCATATAATGCGAGCAAAACATATACAAATGACGTAAAGATCCGCCTATTGACCCCGCAAAGAAGTAGTACAAAAAGATTTCGATATCGGATATGATGGGAAACGATTTTTCTAGTTGTCCGGTCCAAAGAGCACCTACTGCTAAGAAACTACCGAAAAATAATAAGGATAGATACGTAAGGATGACCACTTTTAACCATTTAGGCATTCCAGCACCCCCGGTAAGATACATATATCTTATGTAGAAGCGAGGAAAATGTTCACATACAGAACAAAAACACTATTTAAACCAGCCTTTTTCAACAATACACTCTGCATTTGTGTTTTTGAACACAATATCGAACTCCCGGTGATAAGGATGCATGAATAGTTCATATTGAATTCTACGTTCTACATGGGATTTCCTTAAATCATTGATATCTGTTCCTCTTTCTGAAACATCACGGACACTTCTTCTCATCAATTCTGTTTCTCCGTCCGTATATATGTATATTTTTAAATCATATAAATTAAGATTTGTGAAGGAGACAGTCATGCCTTCGACGATATTGATCTTGTTGTTTGCTGATATGAAATGGCTCTTTGTAAAGTTTGTGCCAATTGTGTAAAAATCTAAGCCATTCCTAATCATTTGAATATCTCTTTCTAGTGCGAAATGATTATGAGCAGCTGGATGACAAGCGGTCATTTTATCTTGATGAAGTTCATGATGATACTCATATTGTATTGTCGTGTATTTCCTAAGATGAGATCCAATAATATAGGTGTCCGTGTTAATATAATTCACGTTCTCCTCTCCCAAAAGGTTTATAAGATTTTGGGCAAACGTTGTCTTCCCAGAAGCCCCATGACCCGAAATTCCAATGATGATTCTTTTATTCTCGTTTCGAATGTAATTAGCAAGTTCCTGTAAGACCTTGTCCATATTTTCCTCCATGTGTTTTGTTATGTAATTTTTATTGTATTTCATTTTTTTGTGACGAACTAATATAATTGCAGTTCAAATTTTACTATAAAATGATTGAACTCTTAAATCTACTGAAAATGAATTGTATATTCACCTAATTTTACTTCTATTCGCGAAAAACTATAGTCTATTCACACAAATCCTAATTCTATTCACGTAATTCCCCTTTCTATTTGCAAACGACTTTTCTACTCTTGTCATCTAGAGAAATACTAAAGAACGCACAATAAAAGGGACAATTAAAACCTTCTTAGAAGGTTAATTGTCCCACTTTTTACATTGCTCCCATTCCCCCGTCGGCCCGATATTGGGCTCCTGTGACAAAGCTACTCTCATCAGAGGCCAGGAATAAAACCAGGTTAGCGATATCACTTGATTCTCCATAGCGTCTTAATGGAATAGTTTTAGCTAATCGTTCTTCATCGATGTTGAGTCCTTCCTCTAAGTCGCGAGCCATGCTGGTATTCACCGGTGATGGATGAACCGAGTTGACACGAACATTCGCTTTAGCAACTTCAATAGCAGCTGCTTTGGTTAACCCAACCACCGCATGTTTTGACGCGATATAAGGAGATAGACGCTTACTTCCGTGAAGACCTGAAACAGAAGATGTATTGATGACACTCCCATATCCTTGCTTTGTCATGACAGGGAGAACATATTTCAACCCTAAAAATACGCCACGGGCATTCACATTCATCACTTGGTCGAAGTCCTCGACACTTATATCAACAAGACGACCCATTTTTCCAACGATGCCAGCATTATTAAAAAATACATCAATCTTGCCAAACTGCTCAACCGTTTGATTGACGTAATTCTGAACGTCTCCTTCTATTGAAACATCCGCTTGAATCGTTAACACTTCCCCGTAAAATTCAAGTTCCTTTTTAACCTCTTGAAGAGCTTCCTCAAAGAGATCAACTAAGATCACTTTCGCTCCTTCGCGAAGGAATCTTTCCGCCGTTACTTTCCCGATGCCACCTGCTCCACCTGTGATTAACGCAACTTTCCCTGCTAATCTTATCACTCCACTTCCCCCTATATCCTATTTTTATAGTTTTAATACCGTCTGATAATGCGCTTTTACAAAAGGGATTACCTGTTCAGGTGCTTCAACATGGATAAAATGCCCTGTGCTAGGAATGATTTCTATTGTTGCATGTGGAAATTGCTCGTCCCGCGTTTTATAAGCAAAATCGGTTGGGATATACGGATCATTTTCTCCCCATAAAATCGTGACAGGATTCTTAATCTGAGTAAGGTTTTGATAAGGCTCTACTAATTCTAGATTTGCAGAGCGATATAATTCTAGAATCACATTACGCGTTTCTTCTTTTTCAAAAATAGTGAAAAAGTCTTCAAGAATGTCTTCATCAACAGACGGGATTTCCTTTTTCATATTGGTCATCCAGGCTTCCTTGTTAGCCATCGCCTCGACCACTCTTTCACCTAATTCAGCTGTACGCCATTTTCTAGCAAGTGGATGCCATTTGTAGCCTGGAACTAGGCAAGTGTCACTAATGATCAAACTTTCCACTTTCTCAGGAAAGTCGCACGCCCACCGGAGGCCAATCATTCCACCCCAGTCGTGAACCACAAGATGGACTTTCTCTAGAGATAACGCTTCCATAAAATCAGAAATAAAAGCAACATACTTCCCCCAAGTTGAAGCATAAGGGAATCGAACACTCTGTCCAAAACCCGGAAGGTCAGGGGCAATTGGTCGGAATCCTTGCGAAGCAATTTCCGGGATAAGATGCTTCCAGAGCATGCTTGATTCAGGCACTCCGTGGATAAGGAGCACTGCTGGGTCCGTGCTGGAACCAGCTTCTATGTAGGAAATACTTTGATTTTTTAGCTGCAATGTTTTTTTCGTTATCATCCTGTTCTCTCCTTCAGACTTTGTCCATTTTTCAATATATTAAATATTTAGTTAAATTGTACCATTTTACGGGTGAAATGTGATGAAGTATTTTTATGTCTTCGGAAGAAAGCTTTATTTATTACTTTAGATTTCATTTATTGGGTAGTTCCAAAAAATAAAAAACCTAGATGCTAATCTTTAAAAGAAAAGCCCTAGGTTAAACACTAACCTAATTGATTTTCAAGACTTCTCCCCCCGTACAGATGGTACATAAGCAATTACCTCTATTTCAATCAAATATGGATCCAATCCGCTTACTACCGTTGTTCGAGCAGGATATGGAGGCTTAAACACTTCCTGGTAAACAGAATTATATGCAGGCATATCTTCCATATATCTGAGATGAGTTGTAGCTTTGACCACATGATCTAAAGATAAGCCTGCTTCTTGTAAAATTGATTCAATATTGGAAATGCACTGTTGCGTTTGCTCTTGAATCGTCTCACCTACAGGTAAAAGCGTTTCTGGGTCTACGCCTACCTGTCCTGCAAGGAAAAGAAAGTCTCCTGCACGAATCCCTTGAGAAAATGGGAGAGGAAATTTAGGGGCGGTTTTCGTTTCTATTACATAGGACATTCTTCATCTTCCTTTCACATAAAGTAGTATTTACCCTCCCGGAAAAAGAGGAATATTTTTCATGCTCATAAACTATTGGACAAAACTCCTGTTACATTCCCTTACAACAAACAACCCTTCTGCAATTTCCTTCTATATAATGCTAGGTAAAAGGAGGGAAACCACATGGATCTATTTGATATTGAGGTATTTATCACTGTAGCAGATTTTAAGAGTATGAATAAAGCAGCACAATATCTCCATATTTCACAGTCATCGGTAAGTTCACGGATCGCAAATCTAGAAGCAGAGGTGGGTACGAAATTATTCATTCGGTCGAAAAGTGGTGTGTCGTTAACATTGACTGGCAATAAATTTTATCTATACGCTGGAAATGCATTTAAGTTAATTCAAGATGGAATCAACTACTCGAAAAACCCAAACCGAAATATGAAACAAATCTCAATCGGAATTACGGAGCCTCTCTATCAAAGCATTTTGCCTTCATTGTCTTCTATTATCATTGACCACCCCGCACAAGAGTGGAAGATTTCTACTGGCCGATCAAAAGACTTAGTCTTAGATGTCCTATCCCAACAACTAGACATGGCGATTATCAATAATAGTCCAAATCTTAATTACCAAGAGTTGATACAAACGACGTTATTTGAGGAGAGAATTATGTTAATCGGACCCCCTCATTATAGAAAGGATTGGAAAAGTCTCGAGTACTTTATTCAAGAAGCTACCTTTGTTTTAACTGAAAAAGGTCTGCCTCTGAGGGATATGATTGATAATCAGATTTTTAAACCCTTGAATGTTTATCCTAAAAAATTAATTGAAGTAAATACAAGTGACTTAATAAAAGAGTTTGTGGGTTATGGCATCGGCTTTAGCTTTTTACCCTTATCCTCACTTTGGCAGGGCAATAGCAGTGTTGTTGACCAAGATTCCTCGCAAAAGACACGCACTAATAATTTCCAATTTTATGAGTTACATGGGATGCAGCCTTCACAAAAATACATTTGCATCACCCACGTCCAAGGTCTAAACCAACCGATTGCAGGCATTACGAACACCTTACAAGAACAACTTCAGCAAAATATTCGCTTTAATACAAATCAAAGCAGAACCTATTTAAAAGAAAGTTTGTCATAACGTATTTTTTCATCTATTCATTGCGGTTATAATGCGTTTTCATTCAATTTAGCGACTTGATGTTTTTTCTCTTCATAGTGGAGGAGCGTAATGGTCAAAATACTTAAGAGCAGTAGAAAAAAACCAATAAGAATAAAGCTAATCTTTAAACCGAACACTAACGTTAACATCCCAAACATAAAAGGGTCCAATAATTGAGAAAGGCGATTGGCCATTAGCCTCAATCCAATCGCAATTCCCCTTTCGCTATCCTCTGTTTGGTCTGAGATCATCGACAACGACAAGGGTTGATTAATGCCTAGTGCTAAACCTGAGACTACTAATAATACAGCAAAACTATAAAACTGGTTTAAAACTGGGGTAAGAAATAGCAAACTTAATGAAATGATAAACGTAATTATGAGCAGGATCTTGTAGCCGAAATATTTTATCAAGGCGGGATAAATAGGTTTTATAAATAACGCCGAACAAGCCCCTATTGAAATTAATAGACCAATCTGAAAAGGAGTAATTCCAATATCTTGAAGATAGATTGGCAGGAATGTCATTCTTGCATCCAAAATAAAGAGAGCAATAAACGTACATAGTAATGTGGCTAGTATTCCTTTATTTCGTAATAATAGAAGACTACTTCCGTACATTTTCTTGATATTCATTTTAGTTGTAAGGATGGGACGATTGGGTTCTTTTAGTTGGAATGCAAATACGACCAATATAAAGCTGAATAGAGTATATACTCCAAAATTAACACCCATATGGAACTTTTCTGTTAGAAATCCTCCTATTAAAGGTCCGAGGACTTGCCCTAATGTAGTATATAAAGTGAACGAGGCAATCCGCTCTGATTGTTTCGTTTTTTCAGTGGTAATCATGACTTGTATCACTAGCCAAACAAGCATTTGACCAAAACCAGCGAATATTTGACCGACAAATAAGAAGTAAATGTTTGAAGACAGCATATAGAATGCGCCACTTAGCAGCATTAAAACACTGCCAAAACGTAACACTTTTACTCTACCAATCTTATCTGCAATTCCCCCACTAGGAATCGCTAATAAAAATGGAAGCACTGCGTAGACACCAACGACCATCCCAATTTCAGCTTCCGTCATTCCTAAGGACTGGGCATGTAATGCAATTAGTGGTCTTGTAAGTGAATGTGCTAGCCAATACAGTAACCCCGAAAATAAAATGAAAACCCAGGAATTCGTTGAATCGTTCATTAAGTATCAAACCCCTATAGGTACCAAAAGAGCCGTGTAGGCTCTTTCGGACTATTCCCTTATTTTGTAACCATTGGTGTAAAGGCAATCTTATCACTGAACATCTCTTTAGAAAGAGTTTCCATGTATTCAACGGTTTCATCAAGACTGACCACATCTGCGTACTTTGCATTCATATCAAAGAGGTTAATTGCATGGGAAGCTTCCCCTCTGTCAAAAGTACATTCTTCGACAATGCTAACTTTAAAGTTATAAGAAAATGCATCAATGACGCTGGCACGCACACAACCACTTGTTGTTGTCCCGCAAATGAGAAGGGTATCAACTCCTAAATCAACTAAGTACCCTAATAATGGCGTACCATGAAAGGCACTTGGTTTTAACTTTTCAATATACAGATCACTTTCAACTGGGGCAATCTCTTTCATGATTTCATTGCCTCTAATTCCAAGGGGTACCTCCTCTTCAGTGGTCCTGCGGTTTTTTCTACTCCAGCCACCATTATCAAAATTATCTGGACGTCGATCCTTTCCAGTTGTATAGATAACCGGTAGTTGTTGTTCTCTTGCACTTTCTAGCAATCTTTGAATATGAGGAAGTGATTCCCACGCGACCATTCCACAACTATTTCTCCATGTTTTAACAGATTCAAGGATTGGTTCTGGTTTGTGTCCACAGAAGGCGTAATTGACATCAATAATTAGGATTGCCGGACGACTCCCAAATCCTGCTTTCACTCCATAACCAGCATCACCAAATACAGCTTTGTCACTTTCAGTTAAAAACTTTTCCCATACTTTCATTCCGATTCACACTCCTAATTATTTTTTTATTTAATATCCCATTCTAAGAAACAGGATAGAAAATCAATTTAAGGCTTAACAAAACTTACGTCGACAATTTCTTCATAGCTAGTCTCACGCTCTAGTAATCCAGCATTTTTAACAACAGCCAAATTTGTTTCAACGGATTCTTTTGTCACTTCTCCACTGAATTCCCATAGTTTATCTTCATATGAGCGATCAATTGTCTTCTGTAAGAGAGCAGTATCCATGGTAGGAAACTCTTTTTGAGCAATTTTAAACGATTCTTCTGGATTCTCTTCTACGAATCTCAGTCCTTTTAGCATGCCTTCAACAAATGCCTTCACAGTTTCTGGGTCATTTTCAATCGTGTCCTGCTTAATATTAATGGTTGAATAAGCATATGGCCCTAAATCCTGTGGGACATTCACGATTGGCTCTGTCCATATGCCTTCTTCGATTCCCTGCGTGAGGACAGGCTCCGAAATTACAGCAACATCCGCTTGTCCTTTTTCTAAAATAGCCGGCATTGCTCCATTATCTACTTCTAACAGCGTCACATCTTTATCAACATCTAACCCAATTTGAGCCAAGTAATATCGTGTAATTGAATTAGGAGTACCACCAAAGAATCCAGTTGCTATTTTCTTCCCTTTTAGATAGGCAGCCAAATCTTCTGTTGGGGTTTCCCCACCAGCAGCAGCTGTAAAATAGACATTTCCTCTATTGACAACATTAATGATTGAGCGTAATTCTGCACCTTTGGCTTTTGCAAAAGCGTTATGCTCTGGACCACCAATAAATCCCCAGGCTTCATCTGTTAGCACTGCATTTGTATGTGCACCTCCCCCAGCAAGGGTCGTAATGGTAACCTCAATTCCTTCGAAAAAACCTTGATCAACGGCAACATAGAGTGGTAGATACCCCGTACTATGCACCGGCTCAGCGATAACAACTTCTTTCTTTTTATCATTAGAAGACGATGCTGAAAGTGATTCAGCTTTCGAACTTTCCTGTCCCCCACAAGCTGCCAAACTAACCAATAAACCAAGCCCAAGGAACATTCCGGATAGCAACTTTCGTTTCTTTTTTATTCTTTTCAAACCTAAAACCTCCTATATCTTAGTTATCATTCGGTCTTAGTACAGTATCTTATAAAAAATCCGCTTTCTAAAAATGAGAATATTCAAACTACTTTTGATGCAACATCCCAGCTAATAACACCTTCTCTAATTTACTTACAAGAAGATATAGGAGCATGGATAGAATCGATAGATTAAAGATTCCTGCCCAAATCAAGCTGATTTCGTAGGTTTGGCCTGCGTAGAAAATCATCCTCCCAATCCCATTGGTTGAGCCGATGTATTCCCCAACAATTGCTCCGGTTAAAGCTAACCCAATATTGATTCTTAGTGCGGAGATAATTGCTGGCATGGTCCATGGCACGACAATCTTAGAGAAAACTTGAAAACGTGTAGCTCCTAAGGAATACGTCATCCGGACTAAATCATTGTCAACTAGTTTCAGACCGTTATAGGTGGTCAATGTTGTGATGACGATTGTGATTGCAACGGCCATTGCAACTTTTGAGCTCATGCCTAACCCAAAGATCAGCACGATGATTGGTGCCAAGGCTAACTTAGGCATCGCTTCAAACATGATAATAAATGGTTCAGCGATCTTAGCATAATGTTTAGACCACCAGAAAGATAAACCAAGAATCGCTCCCCCAACAGTACCAATTACGAATCCATAAATCGTTGATTGAAATGTAAAGAGTGTGTCCTTCCATGCTGTACCATCTTGGATGATTTGCATCCATGTAGCGAAAATCTCCGATGGTATGCTCCAGAAGAATGGGTCAATGATTTCAAGGCGGGCACCTAATTCCCAAAAGATAATAATTGCCAGAAATACGGACAATCGACCCACATTTAAAACCCAGTTCTTTGGCTCTTTATTCTCGAGGTATTTTAAATTGGATTTATGAGTGGTTTTCTTCGTCTTTAACTTACTAAGCGAAGAAATCCCTTGACTTAATTCTGTGTTTTCCACATTTCCTCACTCCTTTATAGTTGAATGGTTTCTTCTAGTCTCTGCGCCTTTTTGACTTCCTCAGATAACAAAGCTAACGCCTTTTCTTTGTAATCAATAAACAAACTAGATGTGACAATTGACGGTTTTCTAGGACGAGGCATATCAATCATCATATGGTCTTTTATCCCTCCTGGTCGCGCGGACATAATGTAGACTTCGTCCGAGAGGTAAATGGCTTCATCAATATCGTGTGTGATAAAAAGAATCGTTTTTTGGAAATCATCCCATAAATCTAGTAACCATTCCTGCATATTGGCCCGTGTTTGAGCATCGAGAGCACCGAAGGGTTCATCTAATAAGATGATGTCTCGATCATATAGGATGGTTCTTAGTAAAGCAGCCCGCTGCCTCATTCCCCCGGAAAGTTGTGAAGGGTAACTGTTTTCAAAGCCCTTCAATCCATATTTAGCTAGCATGGGAATCGCAATCTTCTTAGCTTCCTTTTTAGGGATTCCCTTCAATTCCATTCCAAAAATGACATTGTCTACAATCGTTCTCCAAGGGAGCAAAAGGTCTTTTTGCAACATATAGCCTACAATCCCTGAAAGTCCACTGACCGATTTGCCATCTACCATAATTTCGCCTTTACTTGCTTCCATTAGGCCAGAGATAATATTAAATAAAGTTGACTTTCCGCAACCACTAGGTCCTATAATACTGATAAATCGATGATTAGGAATCTTCATGTTAATATTAGAAATAGCAGTTGTTTCTTCTTTTGAACTTGATTGAAATACCTTTGTGACGTTGGATAATTCTAATTTATAATCGACCATTTTGATTATGTTCTCCTCCCCGTTCTTGATAGTTTAACTATAAGGCAGTCGGGTTTAGTGTGGTTATTCGATTATTCGATGAGACATTTACTGACAAACTACGTGAAAAACTTGAGATTCACTGTTAATATGGAATCTAAGAAACACAAAGAAAACGCTTTCAAACAGTCGATTGTAATGAATGAACAGATCAGTTTAAGCTAATATCCCTAAATCCCCCTGATTACTACGAGATTTAACGATGTATGATTTTGACTGACAAGCTCCCTAATAAAAAAACAAAAAGCCTAACTCTTTGTGAGTTAGACTTACGGGTATTTTTCATTTTTTGCAGATATGAACTAACAGGTACTCTCTTCTACTAGATTAACCTTTCCGTTTTAAGACAAAAGCAAAAATAATGGCAATCACGGGATAAAGCAAGAGAAGTCTAAAAGAACCTCCTTGTGTGAATAGGATAATGCCTGGAATGATAAATGCTATACCGCTATACAAGAGGGCTTTCCAGGACTTACGTACAAAACCTACCACAAGAAATACACACGCAGCAATGATTAACCCCCATAAAATGATAGCAATTGAGATGAATCCAACGCTCGACATGATCGAGCCTAAAAGGATGTCACTCATCTTGTACTCCTCCTTATAATCCCAACTCAAAGACTTACCCCTTACACTTTAATTATACTCGGTTTTTCCAATTTTTGTTAGTTTGTTAACATTATTTTTCTTTCCATCACATTATAGACTCCCTATAGGAATGTACGCTTATGGGTTTCATACCGAAAATACTTTGCAATCATTTTTTATAAATAGTAAAATATTTTTTTAGCGATAAAAATAATACATATAAAAAGAGGGGTTTTATGAACATACTATGGGATTTCGATGGAACGCTTTTTAATACATACCCATCTCTTGTCGATGGCTTTATACACCTAAGTGGGCGTGATCTTGATCATGCTGAAGTATTAAAATGGCTGAAAAAGGATTCAAAAACTGCATTTAAGCATTATGGAATTGATGAAAGTGAAAGAGCAGAATACCAACGATTACATAATGAGTATGCAAGGACTAGTAGCATTCCATTTGACCATCTTGAGGAAGTGTTATCCCGTGTAGATAGTAATGTAATTGTCACTCACCGGGATAAGGAATCTACGATTTACCTTCTTGAGAAGTTCAATTTAAGAAAGTATTTTAAGGATATTGTAGCGGTTGAAGAACAAGGTTTCACAAGAAAGCCTGATAGTTCTTCCTATGAATATGTCCTTAAAAATCATCGCATTGATTTGGTGGTTGGCGACCGTGATTTAGATCTGATTCCTGCGAGAAAGTTAAAGATTACAACCGTTGCTTTCCAAAATAAAGACATCGAAGCTGATTTTCATATTGAAAGCTATGCTGATTTTGTTCCGATGGTCCTTGAGCAGTTATAAGAATTGCAAACCCCCCTTAGATTCTTAGGTCTAAGGGGGGTTATTGTTAGGGACATGGTAGTGTCATCAGAGTCATTGATAACGATTATAACCTTCCAGCTGACTTGTATAGGACTTTGTTTTTATTGTCGCTTTGCTTGTCTAGCCACCTAATCAAATCTCCTAAAAACTTTTCTCTCCCTACCTCATCGAACGGACGATGTCTTGCATTAGGATACTCGAGAACCTGTTTATCCTTGGAGCCAACTTGGTTAAAAAACTGGTTCAACTTTTTCGGTGGAGTGATTTTATCATCTAGTCCATATTGTAATAATAAAGGCACTTTAAGGGACAGTGCGTTATTCACAACACGTTTTGATGCTTTGAGTAAACCTCGCCCTAAACCAGGTGTTGCAGTATTATGCCTCAAGCCCTCAGGGTTATATTTAGCCTGTAACGCTGGGTCCTTTGCCTCTAATTGAAAATTTCCTGATTTTGTAATCCGTAAATCTGGTTTAATTTTGCCCATTACCAAAACCCCAAAGCGCTCAAAAGCTGTTGGCTCATAAGAGATACCTGGTGATATTGCAACGACCCCTGCAATTCCTTCACTATGTTTGAGAGAATAATCAAGAGCAATAACCCCTCCCATACTATGGCCAATCACGTACAGAGGTAATTGAGGCTTTTCCAGAGAAACAAGCTTTTTCAATTCATAAATATCTCCTCTAAACTCACTCCAACTCCGAATAAACCCTCTTTTCCCAGAGCTTTTCCCATGTCCACGTAAATCCACAGCATAAACAATATATTGATTCTTAGCCAAGCTTGTTATTATATTCTGTAATCCTCCACTATGATCACCAAAGCCATGTATTAAGATAATTGCTGCTTTAGCCTTCGTTTTCGGTTGGATTCGTCGGTAAAATAATTCCGTTCCATCAAGTCCTTGATATTTTCCTTCTGTTGTTGCCATCTATGTAATCCTCCAATTGCAAACAATTGTACACAAAAACTAATGCTGTTCTTTAATTATTTCCATAAAGACAGTTTTACAATACAGTACATTATATCGGAAACTGAATGATAATTCATTTCTTATGATCAAATTTTCTCTTCTAGATATGAAACTTTTGTGAATTAAATGCTTTTACTTTCAAGAACTGGGCTTTTAGAATGTAAAAAAAGAACAACCTTTATCCGGCTGTTCATCGTTTTGCCTGGCAACGTCCTACTCTCACAGGGGGAAACCCCCAACTACCATCGGCGCTTTAGAAGCTTAACTTCCGTGTTCGGCATGGGAACGGGTGTGACCTTCTCGCTATCGCCACCAG
>Ga0180215_1004206_pt1 | contig 12951 bp, 11 predicted proteins | sample eDN3rd37CBELigBY_FD_128871 | JGI IMG/M metagenome (GOLD analysis project Ga0180215, IMG submission 128871) | Enriched backyard soil microbial communities from Emeryville, California, USA - eDNA 3rd pass 37_C BE-Lig BY (version 2) (version 2) | ecosystem: Environmental > Terrestrial > Soil >...
CACACGAACGGGAACCCTGGAGGTCAGGGGCGCCACCGAAAACAACCTCAGGAAGGTGGATGTCGACATCCCCCTGGGCGTACTGGTTGTGGTCACAGGAGTCGCCGGCTCGGGCAAGAGCTCACTGATCCGTGGCTCTGTCGCTCCCCGCGACGGTGTCGTGGCGATCGACCAGGGGGCGATCCGTGGTTCACGCAGGAGCAATCCAGCAACCTACACGGGGCTGCTCGAACCCATCCGCAAGGCGTTCGCGAAGGCCAACGGGGTCAAGCCCGCACTCTTCAGTGCGAACTCGGAGGGCGCGTGCCCCAATTGCAAGGGTGCAGGCGTGATCTACACAGACCTCGGCGTCATGGCCGGCGTGTCTACGGTCTGTGAAGTGTGCGAGGGCAAGCGCTTCGACGCATCCGTTCTCGAGTACCGCTTCGGCGGCCTCGACATCAGCGAGGTCCTGGCCCTGCCGGCAGCGGAGGCGGTCGAGTTCTTCGCGGAGGGGGAGTCGCGCATTCCCGCCGCTCACACCATTCTCATGCGTCTGGTTGACGTGGGACTCGGATATTTGAGTCTTGGTCAGCCATTGACGACGCTGTCCGGGGGAGAACGTCAGCGCCTCAAGCTCGCTGCGCAGATGGGCGACAAGGGCGATGTGTACATTCTCGACGAACCGACCACGGGGCTTCACCTGGCTGACGTGCAGCAGTTGCTCGGCCTTCTGGACCGACTCGTCGACTCTGGCAGGTCTGTGATCGTCATCGAGCATCACCAAGCTGTGATGGCTCACGCAGACTGGATCATCGACCTGGGGCCAGGTGCAGGTCACGACGGCGGCACGATCGTGTACGAGGGAACGCCAGCAGAACTGGTGTCAGACGCGTCGACGCTGACAGGAAAGCATCTGGCCGCCTACGTGGCCGGCTGACCGGGCCCAGGCTGCACCGCCGTTGTGCAGTGCGTGCCGCTCTACAGCGCGTGCCGCTCAACAGTGCATGCCGCTCTACAGTGCATGCCGCCATAAATCGCGCTGATAATGTACATTATGTCAACTCAGTCATTACTGGCAATCCCCGACTCTGCGCGCGTCACCCGGTAGACGAGTCGCGCGAACTGTCCGTGCGCTCGTGCCGAGACCAGCTGCAGACGATCCGACTCGATGCGTCTCGTCAGCAACGGCGCTCCGCCGTCCAGCGCCACGGGCGCAACTGAGAGCGCAATCTCATCGAGGGCACCCGCGTCATCGAACTGCCCGACCAGCTCTCCCCCACCAGCGAGCCAGACATCGCCACCTGAAGCCGCTTCGCGAATCGCAGGCAACGCATCGGCCACCTCGCCACTCACGAACCGCACATCAGCACCGCTCGGCACGGGCAGCTCACGATGGGTGAACACGAAAGTTGGTCGAGTTCCGTGAAATTCCCTCCAGTTCTCGGGATGCGCCAATAGGTCGGATTCGGCCAGCAACCACTCGTAGGTCGTGGCTCCCTCGACCAGTACAGTCGCGTTCTGTGGAAGGAGCTCAGCATCCGGTTCTGTACCGCCGGGTACCTCGAACAGCCAGGAAAGCGAATTGTCGCGATCTGCGATCCAGCCGTTGATCGTCGTCGCAGTGTCAAAGATGAACCTGGTCATGGCCACACGGTAGTGGCAGCGTCCGACAGCACCAGCGACTACGAGAGGATGACCAGCTGCTGCGTCGCCCTCGTCATGGCCACGTAACGATCAACGGCACCAGAGACCCCAGAGCCGAACGATTCCGGGTCGACAAGCACCACGAGGTCGAATTCGAGCCCCTTCGCCGTCTCCGGTGTGAGACTGCGCACCCGTGCCGACTCCGTGGCAACCGGCTGCGCGTCACTGATCGGCGGATGCCCGGCAGCAGAGATCACGCAGGCAACGCCATCATCGTGGGCGCCGAGCCAGCTCTGAATTACTGTCTCCAACTCCGAGACCGGGCCGTTTGCCACGGGAATGCCGCTGCGCCGAATGGAGCGCGGCACATTCGCCTCGGGCAACACCGAGCGAATGACAGGCTCCGCCGCCGTCATCACCTCCTCCGGCGTTCGGTAGTTGATGTTCAGGTGTGCGATCTCGACGTGCCGGAGCCCCACACGTCCCAGCCTCGCCGACCATGATTCACTGAACCCGTGCCTGGCCTGGGCCCGATCCCCCACAATGGTGAAGCTTCGGGACGGGCAACGACGCAGCAGCATCTGCCACTCCGCATCACTCAGCTCCTGGGCCTCGTCGACGATGATGTGCGCGAACGGCCCGGCGAGCAGGTCGGGGTGCGCCTCGGGAAGCACCGAGTCATCATCCAGACTGTTCCTCACATCTTCGCCGCGAAGCATCGACATGACGCCTTCGCCGTCGTCGTGCACAAGCGACGCGATCAGCTCATCGACCACGGCGTCCATGCGCCGCCGCTCCGAGGCCGCAATGGCGTTACGCCTGCGTCTGCGTCGAGACGCATCGGGGTCACCCACTCGCTGCCGTGCCGCGTCGAGCAGCGGGAGGTCCACGACAGTCCAGGCCCGTGCATCCGCTCGCTGAAGACTCTCGATGTCGTCGTCGCTCAGACCCGGCGCGCAGAGCCTCAAGTACGAGGGAACAGACCAGAGGTCAGCAACAACACCCGCGGGGTCAAGCAGGGGCCACGCAGACGTAAACGTCCGCATCAAGTCTTCGTTCGCCTGCAGGGAGCGCCGAAGGAGGTGGGGAGCAACCCCATCACTGCCCGGATGCTCGCTCGTGAGCCGGTCTGCGGCGATGTCGAGAAGCGCCTCCCAGACCTGGTCTCGCGCCTCATTGTGCGGGAGGGCGGCATCGGCCGAGGCGAACGCCTCCTGCCACTCAGCCACACTGAGCTCAATGTCGCCCCACTCCGTCTCCACCTGCTGCCCGCCAGCTGGCGGCCGCTCGTAATACCGCACAGCCGCCTCCACAGCGGCAACCAGCAGGTCCGAAGACTTCAGGTCTGCGACCCGGGCATCCGGCTCCTCACCGCACTCCCGACCTTCAGGAACAAAGTCCCGAATGGTGCAGATCTGCACACCCTCCTCCCCGAGGCTCGGCAACACATCGTCGATGTACGAGAGGTAGGCACGATGGGGCCCGACACAGAGCACCCCTCCCCCACGCGCTATGCGCTGATCCGAGTAGATGAGGTAGGCCGCTCGATGCAGCGCAACCACCGTCTTGCCAGTACCTGGACCCCCGTCGACCACGAGTGCACCGTTCGCACCGGCCCGGATGATCGCATCCTGGTCGGCCTGGATCGTCGCCAGCACGTCGCGCATCTTCGGTGATCGGCTGGTGCCCAGACTCGCGATGAACGCCGAGTGATCGTCGAGGGCCCTGCTCTGGGACAACGCATCCGCGGTGAACACCTCGTCCCAATAGTCGGTCACACGTCCGCGCGTCCAGCGATACCGCCTTCGACTCTCCAAGCCCATCGGATGCGCGTGCGTCGCCCCAAAGAACGGTTCGGCAGCTGGAGAACGCCAGTCGAGCAACAGGCGCGTCCCGTCATGGTCGGTGAGGCCGAATCGGCCGACATACACCGGCTCCGTCTCCCCCTCCAGCACCATGCGGCCCAGGCAGAGGTCAATGCCGTAGCGGCTCAGCGCTCGCAGGCGCTGCGAGATCCTGTGCACCTGCAGGTCACGGTCGAGTGCCTGCTGACCGTGTCGGGCGGGAGCCCTGCGCTCGGCGTCTAGTGTCGTCGTCAACTCGGCGATCGTGCTGTCGATGCTGCGCTCGATGGTCGAGAACTGCTGCTGGTCCCTCGCGATCATGGTCGGGTCTCCCTTCGCGGCCGCTCGACCGGCAAGGTCGAACGCCGGAAAGGCGTGGGTGGGCGATGCAGAGTCACGGCGAGAAGTCACGGTGCACGATTCTCGACCATGAGGGGGGTCTTGCGGCAAGCCCCCGGGTCGGCGATAGTTTAATAGTGGAAGGGAATTGCTCCCTTCACCGATCGGCCACCTGGTACTTGAACCCCAGGTGTGAGGCGACGAAGCCCAGGTGCTCGTAGAAACGGTGCGCATCAACCCGCGCTGCATCCGAGGTGAGCTGAACGAGACCGGCACCCAGGGCCGGTGCAGCAACCTCGGTGACCCACCGCATCAGCACACCCCCGATCCCCTCCGACCTCGCATCGTGCCGCACGCGCACGGCTTCGACCGTGATTCTGGTCGCCCCCAGCCTGGCCATCCCCGGAATCCGGGTCAGCTGAAAGGTGGCTACGGCCCGCGCCTGCGCATCCTCCGCGATGAGCAGGTCGTTCCCGGGGTCGTCGATGATCGCCTGGAGAGCCGACAGGTACCTCGGCCGATCCGCGTCTGCCGCTACATCTCCTCGCGAGGCACTGATGGGATCATCCGCAAGCAGGGACATGAGGTCGTCGAGGTCGGCAGCGGATGCCCTCCTCAAGGTCATCGGTCCGCGACGGGTTTCGAGCACGGTGGGAAGAAGAAGTTCATTGAGCACAGCCCCAGCCTGTCACTGCGACCCGCCCGGCGCATCCTGCACTCGCCTCAATGACCTCGCAACACGCTACGCTGACGCCAGTACAGGAGGTGTTGTTATCTCATCATTGGCGCCGCCCTCACCTGAGCTGCCGACGGAATCGTTGGACGACGCTCGACTCCTCGCCGACCAACCCCTCGCCGACCACCGCATCTGGGTCAACTCGTGGCAGTACTGGGATGTGAGCATCGGCTACGGCTACACCTGCACGGCAAAGCAGAAGCAGGTGGTTCGAGATTGGTACAACGAACTGGGCGTGCAGCACAGGGTCGTGTCACAGTAGCGCTGAATCGCCGTCGCCAGGCCGGGGCCGCTTGGGCATCCCCACCTCGTTGAGAGGCTCGTACGATTCCACCTCGGGGTTTGGCGCCACGGGGCAGATGAGCACCGCGTTCGGGTGCGAGCGGTCGATGCGGTGCTCCCTCATCGGGTGGTCGCACAGCGGGCAAGAATCCGAGGCGTCACGTTGTTCGTTCTGTTCGCCCTCGTATGGCCCGATCGGAGGAGGTCCGATAGTCCGCACTAACTTCGCATCCAGCCATTCGGCCATGCGTTCCAGTTTGCCGGAATGCTCTCCCGGCTCGTTCCGGGTCATACCACTGGATGGTACGCCTCGAACCTTCAGCCCACCATAGTTAACGGCGAGGAATCAGCCTGCTGAAGCAGCCACCCACTGGTCGAGTTTCGCGAGGGCGGCCCCGGAGTCAATGGCCGCGGATGCGACATCGAGCTTCTGCCGAAAACGTTCGACAATCGGCATCTGGGCCTGCGAGGCATCCTGGGCGAGTTCGAAGGCGATGAGACCAGCAGCCGCATTGAGAAGAACGATGTCTCGCACCGGTCCGGATGCGCCGGCCAGCGTTTCGCGGGCGATCCTGGCGTTGTGGGCACCGTCACCACCCCTGAGGTCTTCGATACGCGCACGCGGGATGCCCAGATCGAGCGGGTCGAGGTCGTGCTCGTGCACGTCTCCCCTGCTGACCTCCCAGATGTGGCTGTGGCCGGTCGTCGTGAGCTCATCGAGTCCGTCGTCTCCGCGGAAGACGAGCGCCGTGGCGCCTCGCGTACGGAACACACCGACGAACAGCGGGACGGTATCCAGGTTGGCAACCCCCACCGCAGACGCTTCCGGCCGCACCGGATTGCACAGCGGACCGAGGAAATTGAACACCGTCGCCACCCCGAGCTGGGAGCGCACGGGTGCGGCGTGTCTGAAACCGGGGTGGAACAGCGCGGCGTAGGCGAAGGTTATGCCCGTTTGCTCCAAGATCGAGACCACCCGATTCGGGTCGAGCTCCAGATCGATCCCCAGTGCGGAGAGCACGTCGGATGCTCCGGACTCCGAGCTCGCAGCACGGTTGCCATGCTTGATGACCGTGGCTCCCGCCGCGGCACACACGATCGACGCCATGGTCGAGATGTTCACGGTGGCGAAGCGGTCACCGCCCGTGCCGACGATGTCGAGTGCCATCGAATCTGCAGGCAGGGGCAGCGCATTCTCGAGCACCGCGTCACGGAAACCGACGATTTCTGCGACGGTCTCTCCCTTTGCCCGCAGGGCGACCAGGAAGGCGGCCAGCTGAGCATCCGTCGCCTGCCCTTCCATGATCTGGCTCATGGCCCAGGTGGCCTCACTGATCGTCAGGTCGCGACGGTCGAGGAGAGCATTGAGGACGATCGGCCACGTGGTGTCGGTGGGCATGCTGAAATCCTAGCCATTGCTCGATCGAGCGCGGCGAGTATGACAATGCGCCGTGAATTTTCGGCCATAATGGAATGCGTGACCAGCACCTCTCTAACCCAGTCAGCCGGGGCCCCCGTCGTCAACAGACCAAACGTCGTGGCCATCGGAACCATCGTGTGGCTCGGCAGCGAGGTGATGTTCTTCTCCGGCCTGTTCGCCATCTACTTCACCCTGCGATCGACGTCTCCAGAGCTGTGGGCCGCCGAAACGGCGATCCTCAACGTTCCGTTCGCCCTGACGATCACCACGATCCTGGTGCTCTCGTCGGTTACCGCCCAGTTCGGTGTGTTCGCGGCAGAACGGCTTCAGCCCAGACGCACGGGCGGTGTGTTCCAGATCGCCAAGTGGGGCATGGTCGAGTGGTTCTTCCTCTCGTTCATCCTGGGCGCCATGTTCGTCACGGGCCAGGTGTTCGAGTACGCCACCCTCGTCAGCGAGCACGTCAGCATCAGCTCGAACCAGTACGGTTCTGCGTTCTACCTCACCACCGGCTTCCACGGCCTTCACGTTCTCGGCGGCCTGATCGCATTCCTGCTGATCATCGGCCGCGCGTACAGCGTGAAACGCTTTGGTCACAAAGAAGCGACCAGCGCGATCGTGGTCTCCTACTACTGGCACTTCGTCGACGTCGTGTGGATCGGGCTATTCCTGGTCATCTACGTACTCAAATAGGAACGGGAAAACCGGAAAGCACCATGGGAAACTTGTCCACTACTCACGCACGCAGATCCAAGCCCGCCGGCCGCAGGCATCCGCTGGCCACCGTCGCGTTGATCCTCGTCGGCCTCGTGACAACGGGCGGCGCATACGCGATGTTCACCAGCACGGCCACGGCCGAAACTGCCGCTGTCACGCAGGCGACCGTCGAGGAGGGCCAGGCCCTCTTCGCCGCGAACTGCGCCACATGTCACGGCATGAACGCAGAAGGCACCAAGGACGGCCCGAGCCTCCACGGGGTCGGTGCGGCCTCGGTCGACTTCCAGGTGGCCACTGGCCGCATGCCACTGGCATTCCAGGGGCCGCAGGGCGCCCAGAAGCCGCCGCAGTTCACGGCAGAGCAGACCCTCGCTCTCGCTGAGTACGTCGCATCGCTCGCCCCCGGGCCGGCCATCCCCGACGACCGCTACCTCACCGGTGAGGGCGACATCGCCAACGGTGGTGTGCTGTTCCGCGTCAACTGCGCCATGTGCCACAACGTTGCAGGTGCCGGTGGTGCTCTCACAGAGGGCAAGTACGCACCGGGCCTCCACGGTGTCGAGGCCGTGCACATCTACGAAGCGATGATCACGGGCCCGCAGAACATGCCGGTGTTCAACGACGCGAACATCACGCCTGACGAGAAGGCCGACATCATCAGCTACCTGAAGTACATGGAGGCGAACCCCTCCCCGGGTGGCTACGGACTCGGAAGCATCGGGCCGGTCTCTGAGGGCCTGTTCATCTGGATCTTCGGCCTCGGTGCCATCGTCGGCCTGACTGTCTGGATCGCGGCGAAGGCCAGCTGACCTGACCCAGACCTCGGCCCCCGGGCCCACACAACTACGCAACAGAACACGTTTCAATCGAAGGGAATTCCATGGCACAGCACGACAACGGCGGTGAAAACGCCGCTGCGGGCTCGGCTGTCGAGAAGACAGAGCCGCGCCAGGTGTCGTCGGGAACCGCTGTCGTCTCATCAGACGCCATCCCCAACCCGGGACTTCCACCCCACCGCCTGCGCGTCACCGACCTGGACGAGGCGAAAGAGAAGCAGGCCGCACGCCGAGTGTCGACCTTCTTCATGCTCTCGATCATCGGCAGCGCGTTCGCCGTCGTCGCCTACATCGTCTTCCCCATCGTTCCGGGCGACCCGGGTTCGGTGCGGCTGAACACGCTGTTCCTCGGCCTTGGGATCACGCTGGGCCTGCTGCCCATCGGCCTCGGAGCCATCTACTGGGCCAAGGCGCTCATGAACAGCGAGGAGCGCATCGAAGCCAGGCACAGCACGCGCGGCACAGAGAGCACGAGGGCTGCTGCCGTCGAGGTGTTCCGCCTCGGCAACGAGGAGTCGGGCTTCGGTCGCCGCTCGCTCATCCGTAACACGCTGCTCGGTGCCCTGGTTCTCACCCCGATCCCCGCGATCGCCATGTTCCGCGACCTTGCGCCGGCCGAGAACCCGGTCGAACTGTTCAAGCAGACCCTCTGGGACAAGAACACTCGCCTCGTCCGCGACCCGAGCGGCACCCCGATCAAGGCGTCAGACGTCACCATCGGTTCGGTGTTCCACGTGGTGCCGGAGGGCCTCGACGAGGCGGACCACCCGCTCGAGGAGAAGGCGAAGGCTGCCGTTCTTCTCATGCGGCTCAACCCCGCAGACCTGAACGAACTCGACGAGCGCAAAGACTGGTCGTACCAGGGAATCGTCGCGTACTCGAAGATCTGCACGCACGTCGGATGCCCGGTGGCACTGTACGAACAGCACACGCACCACCTGCTGTGCCCCTGCCACCAGTCAACCTTTGACGTGACAAACCACTGCGAGGTCATCTTCGGGCCGGCCAAGAGGCCGCTCCCCCAGCTGCCCATCACGGTGGACGCGGAAGGCTACCTGATCGCCCAGAGCGACTTCACGGAGCCCGTCGGACCTAGCTTCTGGGAGCGTTCAGCATGACCACCACCACAACGCCCAGCGCTGCTGAGACCACGATCGTGAAGCCCACTCGCGGCCAGCGGTTCACCGGCGCAGCGGCCAACTACATCGATGAGCGCACCAGCATCTCCGGCCTCGTCAAGGAGCTCGGTCGCAAGATCTTCCCCGATCACTGGTCGTTCATGCTCGGTGAGGTCGCCCTTTACAGCTTCATCGTCATCCTGCTCTCCGGTACGTTCCTGACGTTCTTCTTCGACCCGTCGATGAGCCACGTACGCTACGAGGGTTCGTACGTTCCGCTGAAGGGCATCGAGATGTCGGCCGCCATGGCGTCGACGCTCGACATCTCGTTCGACATCCGTGGCGGGCTGCTCATGAGGCAGGTTCACCACTGGGGTGCCCTGCTGTTCGTGGCAGCCATCGGCCTGCACATGCTCCGCGTGTTCTTCACGGGAGCGTTCCGCAAGCCGCGTGAGCTCAACTGGGTGATCGGCTTCCTGCTGTTCATCCTCGCGATGGCCGAGGGCTTCACTGGCTACTCGCTCCCGGACGACCTGCTCTCGGGCAACGGCCTCCGCATCATCGACGGAATGGTGAAGGGAATCCCGGTCATCGGTACCTGGATCTCGTACCTGTTGTTCGGCGGTGAGTTCCCGGGAACCGACATCGTGGGCCGCCTCTTCGTGCTGCACATCATGCTGCTTCCTGCAATCCTGATCGCAGCGCTGGGCATCCACCTCGTGCTGATGGTGATCAACAAGCACACGCAGTTCGCCGGCCCTGGCCGCACGAACGACAACGTCGTGGGCGTTCCGATCATGCCGATCTTCGCCGCGAAGGCCGGCGGGTTCTTCTTTATCATCTTCGGCGCAATCGTCCTGATCGCCTCGCTGTTCACGATCAACCCGATCTGGAACTACGGTCCGTACGACCCCTCCCCTGTCTCCGCCGGTACCCAGCCAGACTGGTACATCGGGTTCGCGGATGGCGCCCTGCGTCTCATCCCGCCGGGCTGGGAGTTCGTGCTGGGCGGCTACACGGTCACGATGAGCATCATCGTCCCGATCGTCGTACTCGGCCTGTTCATCGTGACCGTTGCGATCTACCCCTTCATCGAGGCGTGGATCACGGGTGACAAGCGCGAGCACCACATCGCCGAGCGTCCGCGCAACAACCCGACACGCACCGCAATCGGTGCAGCGGGTGTGACGTTCTACGCGGTCATGTGGGCTGCAGCCAGCTCCGACCTGATGGCGACGCACTTCTCGCTCACGCTCGAAGGTGTGACGCACGCCCTGCAGGCGCTGCTGATCCTCGGCCCGATCATCGCCTACATCGTGGCCAAGCGGGTCTGCATCGCCCTGCAGAAGAAGGACCGAGAGATCGCCCTGCACGGCTACGAGTCGGGACGCATCGTTCGCCTGCCTGGCGGTGAGTACATCGAGGTGCACCAGCCCCTCAGCGAGTACGAGCGGTGGCGCCTGGTCAGCTTCGACGACCACAAGCCGCTCATGGTTCGCCCGAACGACGAGGGTCGAATCGGGGTCAACCAGCGCGTACGTGCAGCACTCACCCGCTGGTTCTTCGAAGACCGCATCTCCCCCGTCACCCAGCGCGAGCTGGAGTCGGGAAGCGGACACCACTAGTAGCGGTCCCCAACCACAGCAGGAGGCCCCTGCCGCGCAAGCGGTGGGGGCCTCCTGCGTTGTTGTGGACTCTCGTACGTGGCTGCACAGGTACAGGGGCCTGAATGGCGCAGCCTGTGCGTTAGCAGCCTGTGCGTTAGCAGCCCGCGGCAACAGCCTCCGAGCGAAGCCTGGGCTGCTCGGACCACAGGTCGAAGGCGCGATCGCACCACGGTCCGCCAGGATGGGCCGACAAGATTGGGCCGAGCATGGTTGGGTGCTGAAGACTGCCCGAGACGAGCTGCGGGGGTCGTGGATAATCCCGAAAGGCTCCGTTTACCGCCTGAAGGGATTATCTGCGGCCCCCGCAACCACTCCCGCTGAGAAGCCCAAACCCCCCGGAGACTATCCCGGAGACGTACCGTCAGTCGTCGAAGACGAAACTCTTCTTGAGGAAGTCCGCAGTGGAACGGTAGTCGAGCCGGTCATAGAACGCAGGTGCCCTACTGCTGGCAACCGTCAGCTGAGACAGGTTGCGTGCACGACAGATGTCTTCCATGGCGTACACGAGGCGAGACCCCACGCCCGCATTCCGTGCCCCCTCGTCGACGATCAGCTCCTGGATCTGGGCGATGTCGTCACGCGTGTACATGAGCCGCGCAATCGTCATGAGCGCATAGCCGATGACTTTGCCATCAGCACTTTCGGCCACCTGGAGGATGTGGTCGTCTGCCTGCTCCACAGCATGATGGAAGGCATCATCGAACGCTTCGCGGTCGACGTCGTAGCGGTCCGCCAACTGGTCGACCAGGGCGAATACCGCGTCAGCATCGGCCAGCGTAGCCGGCCGGATGCGTACGTCAGTGCGCGAAGTATCCGCGGTAGTACTCATAGGTCCAGCCGACGAGGGCGATCAGCAAGGTCACTACCCCGATCACGGCAATCCAGGCACCAATGGCCACCCCGAGAACGATCAGCGAGGCAGCACCGGCGAGGATGACGGGCCACCAGCTCCACGGACTGAAGTGACCGACCTCCGGGTCGCCGTCATCGATGTTCGCATCGAGGCGGTCTTCCGGCAGCTCTCCCCCCTGGCTCTGGTAGGACTTGCCCACGTAGTAGCCGAGGAAGGCGAACATGACGGCACACAGGCCGAGCGTGAGCGTACCCACCCACTCGATGTGGCCGATGTTCGGGCCCCAGTTCGGGTCGGTGACCACACCGGTGGTTGAACCAACGAGCGCCCAGATGGAGTACATCACAGCAGCCACCGTGAAGAAGGCGCACAGGCACCAGAACAGGATTGCGTTGCTCTTCATCGCTTACTTGACCTTCTCTTCGGACTCGTCGTAGACGGGAGCTTCTGGAGCATCCTTGAATGGACCGACACCGTGCGGAACGCCAGCCTCCGGGTGGTTCAGGTCGAACGCCGGGGACTCGGAGCGAATCCGCGGAATCGACGTGAAGTTGTGACGCGGAGGCGGGCAGGAGGTCGCCCACTCGAGCGAACGTCCGTAGCCCCACGGGTCGTTGACGGTCACCTTGGGTGCGTTCCTCGCCGTGATGTACACGTTGAACAGGAACGGGATCATCGAGATACCGAGGATCATCGCACCGATCGTCGACAGCTGGTTCATCCAGGTGAAGTTGTCTTCAGGCTGGTAGGTCGCGTAACGACGCGGGAACCCGATCACTCCGAGCCAGTGCTGCACGAGGAAGGTGGCGTGGAAGCCGATGAACAGCAGCCAGAAGTGAATCTTGCCGAGCTTCTCGTTGAGCATCTTGCCCGTCCACTTCGGCCACCAGAAGTAGAAACCACTGAACATGGCGAACACGACGGTACCGAACACCACGTAGTGGAAGTGCGCCACCACGAAGTAGGTGTCAGACACGTGGAAGTCGAGCGGCGGCGAAGCCAGGATGACACCGGTCAACCCACCGAAGGTGAAGGTGACCAGGAATCCGATCGCCCAGAGCATGGCGCTCTCGAAGGTCACAGACCCGCGCCACATGGTTCCGATCCAGTTGAAGATCTTCACACCCGTCGGAACCGCGATGAGCATCGTCATGAGAGAGAAGAACGGCAGCAGAACAGAACCGGTCACATACATGTGGTGCGCCCACACCGTCACCGACAGCGCAGCGATCGAGACGGTTGCGTAGACGAGCGTCTTGTAGCCGAAGATCGGCTTGCGGCTGAAGACCGGGAACACCTCAGACACGATGCCGAAGAACGGCAACGCGATGATGTAGACCTCCGGGTGCCCGAAGAACCAGAACAGGTGCTGGAACAGCACCGCCCCGCCGTTCTCCGGGTTGTAGATCTGGCCGCCCATGACCCGGTCGACGCCGAGCGCGAGGACCGCGACCGCCAGCACCGGGAACACCAGGATCACCAGCAGCGAGGTGATGAGGGTGTTCCAGGTGAA